>Ga0207705_10000151_pt1 | contig 74614 bp, 64 predicted proteins | sample KBSC13metaG_FD_184314 | JGI IMG/M metagenome (GOLD analysis project Ga0207705, IMG submission 184314) | Corn rhizosphere microbial communities from Kellogg Biological Station, Michigan, USA - KBS C1-3 metaG (SPAdes) (version 2) | ecosystem: Host-associated > Plants > Roots > Rhizosphere > Soil ... | reverse complement strand
ACATCCTGACCAAAGTTCCTGCGGTCACATTGGGATTTTGGATCATCAAAATCCTGGCGACGACTCTCGGCGAGACCGGCGGCGACACGGTTACGATGAGCTGGCTCGGCGAAACGACGCCCCATCCAGTCTACGGCGGATATCTGATCGGCACGGCTATTTTCGGCATTGCCCTCATTGTCCTCGTCTGGGTTCAAATCCGCGCCCATCGGTTCAACCCGTGGCTCTACTGGGCGACAATCGTTGCTTCGACCACGCTTGGGACGACGCTTGCAGATTTCGCCGACCGGTCGCTTGGAGTCGGCTATCCCGGCGGATCGCTGCTGCTGCTCGCCTGTGTTCTCGCCTCGCTATTCGCCTGGTTCAGGACATTGGGGACCGTCAACGTCAACACGATCGTCTCACCCCGACAGGAAATTTTCTACTGGATCACGATCACCTTCTCCCAAACCCTGGGCACCGCGCTTGGCGATTGGGTCGCGGATGCCGGACTTGGATACGAAGGCGGCGCGCTCCTTTTCGGCGCGGCGCTCGCAGTACTCGCAGTCCTCTATTTTACCACACGGGTGAGCCACGTCGCCCTCTTTTGGGCGGCTTTCATCCTGACCCGGCCGCTCGGCGCTACCGTTGGAGATTTTCTCGATAAGCCGATCGCCAAAGGTGGTCTGGAGTGGAGCCGCCCGCTCGCCTCGGCGGTTCTCCTGGTCGTGATCGTGGCGCTGATCATCATCCTGCCGCAACGAGCGGGGCGGCATCCGGGAAGCCTGGAAGCCGCGGCTTGATCCGCTCGATTTCGCTGGCGCTCGGAATTCTGGCTGCGCTTGCCGCCGCTCCCGCTGCCGCAGGACCTCCCTATCTCACCGACGATCCGGAGCCGACCGACACCGGCCATTGGGAGATTTACGGGCCGCTGGTGCAATCCGAAGGGTCCGGTTCGGACTTCTCTGGATCCTTGGGTGCCGAGGTCAATTATGGCGCCGCTCACAACCTCCAGCTGACGCTCGACTTTCCGGCAGCATTCGCGCACGGGAGCGGCGGCTGGCGCTGGGGAGCGGGCGATCTCGCTGCTTCCGTCAAGTACCGCTTCTACGACAATAAGCGTGCCGGACTGCAGATCGCCGCCTTCCCAGGCGTGACTTTGCCGACCGCGAGCAACGGACTGGGATCTGGGCGCGTGAGTGCACTGCTACCCGTTTGGGCGCAGGAGGACGTGGGCCAGTGGTCGGTGTTCGGCGGCGGCGGCTACGCGCTCAATCCCGGTTCCGGGAACCGCGATTACTGGGAGGAAGGACTTGCGGTGAGCCGCGATTTCGGCGGCGGACTCTCCGGCGGGATCGAGCTGTTTCACCATGGTCCCGATGCCGTTGACGCAACATCCGAAACGGATTTCGGGGCTGGGGCGATCGTCCCCATCGGCGGGCCCGCTCGAATGCTCTTCTCGGGAGGTCCGGCGCTGGCCGACCACCGGACCGGCTACCATTTCTACGCGGCGCTCGGATTGAACTTCTAAGGTCGATCAGCCTTCGAGCTGTCGAGTCAGCAGCCGGATATCCGCGTCCAGCTCCGAATCCTGCGCTCGCAGCTTTTCAATCTGGCGGACGGCATGGATCACCGTGGTGTGATCGCGGCCGCCGAAACGCCGGCCGATGTCCGGAAGCGATTTCGGAGTGAGCTGCTTGGACAGATACATCGCCACCTGTCGCGGCCGGGCGACTTCGCGGGCGCGGCGGGCCGAGGTCATTTCCGCCTTGCGGATGCGGTAATGCTCGGCGACCTGGGTTTGGATCTCATCGATCGAGATTCGCCGCTGGTTGGCGCGAAGCACGTTCGCCAGCACTTCCTCGACGAATCCAACGTCGATCTCGCGTCCCGTCATCATCGCGTAGGCCGCGATCCGATTCAGCGCCCCCTCAAGCTCGCGCACACTCGACGTCACCCGGCGCGCCAGGAAATCGACGACATTGCGCGGCATCTCCACCGCCGGAAGCGCCGCCAGCTTGGCGATGATGATATTGTAGCGAAGCTCGAAATCGGCGGAGTTGATGTCCGCGACCAGACCCCATGACAGCCGCGAGAGGATTCGCGGAGCAATCCCGTCGAGGTCCTGCGGCGCCCGGTCGGACGTGATCACCAGCCGCTTCCCGGCGCCGATGATCTCGTTCATCGTGTGGAAGAACTCTTCCTGCGTCGAGTCCTTGCCGGCGATGAACTGGACGTCATCGATCAGGAGAAGATCGGCCCCGCGCAGCCTGCTCTTGAAGCCGATCGTGTCATTGTCCTTCAGCGCGCGGATGAACTCGACCATGAACTTTTCGGCCGACATCGACACGATCCGGCGGCTGGGGAAGCTCGCTCCGAACGCATGGCCGATGGCGTGCAGGAGGTGAGTCTTGCCGCGGCCGGTGCCGCCATGGATGAAGAGCGGATTGAAGCTGACCTGATCCGCGGTCGACAACGTCCGCGCGGCAGTCGCCGCGACCTCATTCGCCTTGCCGATGACGAAGGTTTCGAAGCGGTAGCGAGGATCGAAGTTCGGCGCCGATGGATCGCGTTCAATCGGCGCGGCGGCAGGAATTTCCTCGAGGATCAGTAGCGGCGACGGCTTCGGCGCATCGCAAGCCGCAACGACCCGGACGTCGCGGACCAGCGGCAGCGTGGTCTTCCACGCGAGCGCCAGCCGCTCGCCGAAATGCGATCGCACCCAGTCAGCCATGAACTGACTGGGCATCAGAAGTTCAAGCGTGCCCGTGTCCGGATCGAGGGAACCGAGCTGCGCGGGTTTCAGCCAACCATCGAATGTGCGAGCGCCGAGATCGCGACGAAGGCCGGTGCGAATCGAATCCCACGCAGCCTCGAGCGGCGCGGCCACTCTGGTATCACCTGTTTCCAGGCATGAGTCCGATCGTCCGCCCTGCACTGGCTCGCGCCTCCCTCTCTTGCCCCTGGTCGCAAGACAAAAGGATCCCGTTGCGCGTGACCCGAGTCGCGCGCCCACCGCTATCTTTTCTCTTGCCCCCGGCGCGGATTCGCGCCTCGGAAGGATGTTTTTGAAAGTCTCGGCGGCAGCTTTCAAGGGTGATTTTTCATCAAACTGAAAGAAAAATGACTTGACACCGGAAATCCGAGAAATCGCCTGAAAACCGCTGAAATCCGCCAAAACTATCCATGGTTAACAGGGTGGTTAACGCGCGAATCGCGGGAATTGCTCGGTTTTTTTTGGGATACAAATGAAACGGGCCGCCGGATCATCCAGCGGCCCGTTTAAAAGGCGTGTTTGGCAGGCAATCTCAGCCCAGCGCGGCAACCCTCTTGACCAGCCGGGAGAATTTCCGGGACGCGGTATTCTTGTGCAAAACGCCGCGAGCAACTCCGCGCGCAATCTCCGGCTGAACCTTCTTCAAAGCTTCGGCCGCTTCCGTCTTCTTGCCCGAAGCAATCGCCGACTCGACCTGCTTCACAAAGGTCCGGATTCGGCTGATTCGCGCGTGATTGATATCGGCGCGGCGGGCGTTGCGACGGATGCGCTTCTTGGCTTGCGGCGTATTCGCCATCGTGTTCCTCTAGCTCAATGAAAAACGGCGCGGCCCACAGGCTCGCACCGAAGTCGCGGCTCCCTACCCGCAACCGCCTCCAAGGTCAACGCTGACACTTGGGACAGTAGAAGGTCGACCGCCCACCCTGAACGATTCGCCGCACCGGCGCCTCGCAGGAGAGGCAAGGCTGGCTTTCGCGATCGTAGACCGCAAACCGCTTGGAGAAGTAGCCGAGCTCTCCATCCGGGCGGGCATAGTCGCGCAAAGTCGAGCCGCCGGCTTCGATCGCCTCGCCGATCACCTCGCGAATGGCACTGGCCAGCTGCGCGAGCGAAGCGGGCGAAAGACGACCTGCCGAACGCTTCGGATTGATGTGCGCTCGGTGGAGCGCTTCGCAGACATAGATGTTGCCAAGTCCGGCAACGATCCGCTGATCGAGAAGCAGCGATTTGATTGAGGCGGAGCGACCGCGAAGTCTCTCGCGCAGTTCACCAGCGGTGATCTCTCCCGGCTCGGGGGCGAGTTCGGCAAGCGGGCCCCAATCGCTGAGCTCAGTCGTCGGCACGAGGTCGACCGAGCCGAAGCGTCGCGGATCGTTGAGCACGACCACGAGATGCTCGTCTGTCTCGATAAGGAGATGATCGTGGGGGCCCAGTTCTTCGGGATCGATTCGCCACTTGCCGGACATGCCGAGGTGGAAAATCATCGTGTCGCCGCGATCGGTGTCGATCAGCCCGTATTTCCCGCGTCGGCCGAGCCTCGTCACACGAGCGCCGGTCAGCCGCTGCCCGAGCCCGGCGGGAAAGGCGCGGCGCAGGTCGGCCCGGCGCGGCTCGACACGTCTCAGCTCGCGCCCAAGCAGCACTTTCTCCAGTCCGCGAACGGTGGTTTCGACTTCGGGAAGTTCTGGCACTCAGCCGATATGGCGAACGTTGCGTCACCCAGCTAGAGGCGAGCCATGACGGACCAAGTCAATTTCGGGGACGAGCTGGTAAGCCCAGGCGAAAAGACGCGGCGCGTCGGGCAAGTCTTCAGCTCGGTCGCTCGGCGCTACGACATGATGAACGATCTGATGTCGGGCGGGCTGCATCGCCGCTGGAAGGACCGTTTCGTCGCGCGGGTGAAGCCACGCACGGGCGAGCAGATCCTCGACATGGCCGGCGGCACCGGCGACATCGCCTTCCGGATGGCGAAGTCCGGCGCCCACGTCACCGTGGCCGATATCAATCCCGACATGCTTTCAGTGGGGGTGGAGCGGGCGAAGGAGCGCGGCATCGAGAATCTCTCCTGGAAGCAGGAGAATGCCGAGGATCTCAGCTTCGCCGACCGCAACTTCGATGCCTACACGATCGCCTTTGGAATCCGGAACGTCACCGACATCCCCGCCGCATTGAAGGAAGCCCATCGGGTATTGAAGCACGGCGGGCGCTTCTTCTGCCTCGAATTCTCAACCAGCGAATGGCCGGGCTTCGCAGATGTGTACGACCTCTGGGCTGACAAGGTCATCCCGCGGATCGGCAAGGCCGTGGCCAGCGACGAGGCGAGCTACCGCTACCTGGTCGAATCGATCCGCCGGTTCCCGAAGCCCGAGCAGTTCCGGCAAATGATAGCCGAGGCGGGATTCGCGCAGACGAAGGCGGAACCGATCCTGGGCGGCCTCGTCTGCATTCACAGCGGCTGGCGAATTTGACCTCTCCCGTCATCCATCTCTGGCGGCTTCTGAAGTGGGGCCGGACGCTGGCGAAGCACGGCGCGCTCACCGGGATTGAAGCCGACCGAAAGACACCGGTGCCGGTCCGGCGGGTCTCACGCCTTGCCCGCTTCGGAGCGCGCGTACCTGCGACTCCTGACTACGCGGCAGCGCTTCAGGAGATTGGACCGCCGGCGATCAAGCTCGGCCAGACACTCTCCACTCGCCCCGACCTGGTCGGCGCGCAGGCTGCCGACAATCTCTCGCGGCTGCAGGACGACCTTCCGCCCGCTCCGTTTCACATGATCAAGGCGGCGATCGAGGACGCGTTCGAAGCGCCGCTGGAATCGCTGTTCAGCTCGTTTGAGACGAACCCCGTGGGTGCGGCCTCGATTGCACAGGTCCACCGCGCGACGACGACCGAAGGCCGTGACGTCGCGGTCAAGGTCCTCCGCCCCGGGATCGAGCAAGAATTCGCAAAGGCGATTGACACCTACGAATGGGCAGCAGCGCAGGTTGAGGCGATGGGCGGGGAGGCGGCGCGCCTCCGGCCTCGAATGGTCGTCGCCTATTTCAGGCAATGGTCCGCGCGGGAACTGGACCTCCAGCGCGAGGCGGCCTCTGCGTCCGAACTCAAGGAGAACATGGTCGCCGAACCCGGTTATCATGTGCCCGACATCGATTGGCGGCGCACGGCGCGGAGGGTGCTCACCCTCGAGTGGCTCGACGGCATCAAGCTCAATGACCGCGACGCGCTGATCGAGGCGGGTCACGACTGCAAGGCGCTCGCCGCCATCCTGGTTCGCTCCTTCCTCCGCCAGGCGATCGTCGACGGCTTCTTCCACGCCGATCTTCACCACGGAAATCTGTTCGCCCTTCCCGACGGTCGGATCGCGGTCATCGATTTCGGAATCATGGGCCGGATCGACCGGCAGGCGCGCGTCTGGCTCGCCGAGATTCTCTACGGGCTAATCACCGGGGACTATCGGCGAGTCGCCGAAATCCATTTCGAAGCCCAATATGTCCCGGCGCATCACAATGTGGCGGAGTTCGCAACCGCGCTCCGGGCGGCTGGTGAGCCGATCCGCGGCCTTCCGGTGAAGGAGATTTCCGTCGGGCGCATGCTGGAGAGTCTGTTCTCCATCACCCGCGACTTCGACATGCCGACGCAGCCGCACCTGCTGCTCCTGCAAAAGACGATCGTCATGATCGAAGGCGTGGCGAGCAAGCTCGATCCCGACATCAACATGTGGGAGACGGCCGAGCCGTTTCTTCGCGAATGGATGCGGTCGGAGCTTGGCCCGGAAACCTTCCTGGCCGACCGGATCATCGACACGGTGCGGGCGCTCAAGAAGCTTCCGGACCTCATTCACCGGATCGATTATTATTACCCACCGCCCGGCGCTGCACCGCCGCAGCCGCCATTGCCCGACATCACGACGGTCGAGGAGCAACGGTGGTGGCGGTACCTGGGTGTCGCGGTGATTTCAGCCGCCGCAGGCGCGGCGGCGGTCTGGCTGTTGCTCTAGGCCGCTGCAGCAGCTGCCGCGGCGGCACCCCCGTGGGTCGTCCCTCGCTTGGCCCTGGTTGCGCGCTTTTTCGTTTTCGAACTGCTCGATTTCGACTTCGCGACCCGCTTGTTCGCGCACAGCTCCTCGAGTTCCGAGCGAAGCTCCTCGATCTCCTCGTCCGTCAGATGTTCGACGCCGATGAATTTGGCTTCGCGGGCGTTGCCGACTGCACGCAGCAATTCGTCCAGCTTGGCCTGGAGCGCTGCCGAGTCGCGGTTCTGGCTGTTCTGGATCAGGAAGACCATCAGGAAGGTGATAATTGTGGTGCCGGTGTTCACCACCAGCTGCCATGTGTCGGAGAAGTGAAACATTGGGCCGGTCACGGCCCAGACCACGATGATCAAGATGGCGCCGACGAAGGTGATCGCCTTTCCCGCATAAGTGGAGATGACGCTGGCGATGCTTGTGAATAGACGGTTCATGGCCGTCATAACGCGCGCGCATCGTTCGGGTGCCACCGTGGTCCACTCGACTCAGCCATTCGGCGGAGGCAATAGCTTCGGCTTATGAGCAAGGTCCTTCTGATCGTTGGCGGCGGAATTGCGGCGTACAAGTCGCTCGAGCTTGTGCGCCTGCTCAAAAAGGGCGGCCATCAGGTCACGCCGGTTCTGACCAAGGGCGGCGAGCATTTCGTCACCGCGATGAGCCTCGGCACACTCGCTGAGAGCTCGGTCTACACCTCGCTTTGGGAGCTGAAGGAGGAAGTCGAGATCGGCCACATCCAGCTGTCGCGCGCAGCCGATTTCATCCTGGTGTGCCCGGCGACCGCGGACCTGCTGGCGAAGATGGCGGCCGGAATTGCCGACGATCTTGCGACGACGGTGTTGCTCGCCACCGATAAGCCGGTGGTTGTTGCCCCGGCCATGAACGTACGGATGTGGCAGCATGCCGCGACCCAGCGCAATGTCGCGCAACTGAAGGCGGACGGCGTTCGAGTGATCGATCCGGCGGAAGGCGAAATGGCCTGCGGCGAATTCGGACCGGGCCGGCTGCCTGAGCCGGAGCAGATCGTTCAGGCGCTCGGCGATCTTCTGAAGTGAGCCTGAAAGGCAAACACATCCTCGTAACGGCCGGGCCGACCCATGAACCGATCGACCCGGTTCGGGTGATCGCCAATCGCTCCTCCGGCCGGCAGGGTTTCGCGATCGCAGAGGCCGCCGCCGACGCCGGTGCGGTTGTCACGCTCGTCGCGGGCCCCGTCGCCCTGGCGGTATCCGACAGAGTCGATCGCACCGATGTGGAAACCGCCGAGCAAATGGCGGACGCCGTCATGGCGTCGCTTCCAGCCGACGCTGCGATCCTGGTCGCGGCAGTCGCCGACTGGCGGGTCGAGCCGTCGCCGACCAAGCTCAAGAAGTCGGCCGGGCCCCCCAAGCTCAAATGGTTCCCGAATCCAGATATCCTGAGCGAGCTCGCAACGAGCCCGAAGCGGCCGCGCCTACTCGTCGGCTTCGCTGCGGAAACGGATTCGGTAATCGAGAATGCGATTGCCAAGCAGGTCACCAAAGGGGCCGACTGGATCGTCGCCAATGACGTCTCCGGCGATGTTATGGGCGGCCGGCGCAATCGCGTTCACCTCGTGACCCGGAATGGAGTCGAGGACTGGCCGGACATGACGAAGGACGAAGTTGCCCGACGGCTGATAGAGCGCGTTTCGAAGGAGCTTCAATGATTGAGATCAAGCTCTCGAGATTGCCCCACGGCGAGGGTCTGCCACTGCCGCGCTATGCGACGGATTATGCCGCCGGCCTGGACGTTCGTGCCGCTGAGGAACTCACGCTTCAGCCGGGGCAACGGCACGCGGTCGCGACCGGCTTCGCGATCGAGATTCCGCACGGCTACGAGGTTCAGGTGCGCCCGCGCTCCGGCCTGGCGCTGAAGCACGGGATCACCTGCCTCAACACCCCGGGCACAATCGACAGCGACTATCGCGGCGAGATCAAGGTCATCCTGGTCAACCTTGGCCAGGAGCCGTTCGACATCCGCCGCGGCGAGCGGATCGCGCAGCTGGTCCCGGCCCCTGTCCTACGCGCGGATTTCGTCGAGGCGAGCGAGCTTAGCCAGACCGAACGCGGCAGCGGGGGCTTTGGAAGCACGGGGCAGTGACGGAGCTCACCGATTCGGAGCTCGAGCGGTATGCGCGGCAGATCGTGCTTCCGCAGATCGGCGGTGTCGGACAGCGGCGGCTGAAGGCATCCAAAGTGGCGGTGATCGGCGCAGGCGGGATCGGAAGCGCAGCGATCCCGCTGCTGGCGGCGGCCGGTGTGGGGCGGCTCACGATCATCGACGACGATCTGGTCGACCGGTCCAACCTGCAGCGGCAGACGATTTTCCGGGACGAGCATGTGGGGCAGCCGAAGGCCATGCTTGCCGCAGATTTCGCACGCGCACTGAACCCCTATGTGAACGCGATCCCCGTTCGCGAGCGGCTCGCCGGGGAGAATGCGGAAGAGCTGCTCTCGGGCCACGACTTGGTGCTCGATGGATGCGACAATTTCGCGACGCGGCTGGCGGTGAACGGTGCGGCGACCAGGCTTCGAATCCCGCTCGTCTCTGCCGCCGCTGTCATGTTCCAGGGGCAGATCGGGCTGTTTCGTGGCTGGGAAGAGAACAAGCCCTGCTACCGCTGCTTCGTTGGAGACGCGTTCGACAGCGATGATTGCGACACGTGCGCGGAGCAGGGCGTGCTGGGGGCGCTCACCGGCACAGTCGGGAGCTTCGCTACTCTAACGGCGATCCGTGCGATCGCGGGGATTGGCGAGGACGTGGCAGGAGTCTTGTTTCTGTTTGAGGGGCTGACTCTGGATTGGCGCAGGATCGGGCTTCCGAAAAATCCCGGCTGCAAGACCTGCGGTAGAGAGTCTTAGTTCACCCGGCGATCAGCCGCGCCGCGTCCAGCGCGTGGTAAGTCAGCACGCCCGACGCGCCGGCGCGTTTGAAGGCCAGAAGCGTTTCGAGGATCAGTGCATCGCGGTCCGCCGCGCCCGCCGCCGCGGCATGCTCGATCATCGCATACTCACCGCTCACCTGGTAAGCGAAGGTCGGGACTTCGAAACGGTCGCGGACGCGGCGGATGACGTCGAGATAGGGCAGGCCCGGCTTCACCATCACGAAGTCGGCCCCTTCGGCGAGATCGAGGGCGACCTCGCGCAGCGCCTCGTCGCTGTTTGCCGAATCCATCTGGTAGCCGCGCTTGTCGCCCTTCAGCCGCCCGAGCGAGCCGACGGCCTCGCGGAACGGGCCGTAGAAGGCGGAGGCATATTTGGCGGCATAGGCCATGATCGCGGTGTCGATGTGCCCTTCCCGCTCCAGCGCCGAGCGGATCGCGCCGATGCGGCCGTCCATCATGTCCGACGGAGCGACGATATCGGCGCCCGCTTGCGCCTGGACCAGCGCCTGGTCGACAAGGATCTTCACCGTCTCGTCATTCAGCACCCGGCCGCGATCATCGACGATCCCGTCGTGACCGTGGCTGGTGTACGGGTCCAGCGCGACGTCGGTCACGATGCCGATTTCCGGGACCGCATCCTTGATCGCCCGGATAGCCCGGCAGATCAGATTGTCGGGATTGAGCGCCTCGCGAGCGTCGTCGGTGCGCAGCTCATTGGGCGTGTTCGGGAACAGCGCGATGCACGGGATGCCGAGATCGGCCGCTTCTTTCGCCTTCGCGCCGATCCGGTCGACACTCCAGCGGCTGACGCCCGGAAGCGAGCCGATCGGCTCCTCCCAATCGCGGCCCTCGCAAATGAACAAAGGCCAGATGAAGTCGGACGGGTGAAGCCGGTTCTCGGCAAGCATCGAGCGCATCCACGCGCTTGAGCGCCCGCGGCGCATGCGCAGATAAGGGTAGGAAGCGGACATCCGCGTCCCTCTAACGTCATTCCCGCGAAAGCGGGAATCTATCTCGCGCAGAGACGCAGAGATGTCGAGACCTGCTCCAACGTCTCTGCGTTCTCCGCGTCTCTGCGCGAAATTTATCCGGCGGGGTTAAGCGCGCCACCGGGCTCACGGGTGGCAAGGGCCTCTTCGGTGGTCTCCTCTTCGCAGGGTTGCTTGCCGACCGTCATCCGCGCCTTCTTCCAGCCGCCGTGGACATAAAAGGCGATCGCCAGCGCAAGATTGATGAAGGAAGTGACAGGGAAGCTCGTCCAGATCGCGTCTGCACCGAGCCAGTGATAGGTCGCGAAGATATAGCCGAACCGCACCGGCACCATTCCGATGGCGAGAACGATCAGCGGGATCCACACCGCGCCATTGGCGCGGACGGTGCCGAACAGCACCATCATTACCCCGAACAGCAGGAAGTTCCATGTCGCGACGACATGGATATGACGGGCAATCGGGAGGGCCGGGCTGCTGCCGCCCATGAACAGCGCCAGCACGCTGCGATCGGCGAGCGTCAGCGCGACGATCATCGCGCCGGTGATGACCAGCGCCTGGATGACTCCGACTCGGGTAATCCGGCCCACCCGATCCCAATGGCCGGCGCCGATATTCTGCGCCGCCATCGCGCTCACCGCCGCCCGAGCGCCATCGCCGGCATCTGCACATAGGTCCACAGCTGGAGCGCAACCCCGAAGGCAGCCGTGGTATCGACGCCTTCCCGGTTCACCAGCCCGATGAGCGCAAGCGAAGACAGCGAGATGATGATCATCTGCAGCCCCATCGGAAAGCCCTTGACGATAATCGTCTTCAGGACGGCAAGGTCGCACCAGAGATAGCGCAGCTCTTTGCCCCTCAGCCTCAGCGGAAGGTCTTTCAAGTAGATGTAGCCGATGAGGCCGAACAATGCCGTGTAGTTGGCGATAAGGGTCGCGGTGGCGGAGCCGGCAATTCCGAGGCGCGGCGCTGGGCCGAGCCCTCGGATGAAGACGGGATTGAGCCCGCTGTCGAGGACGACGGCTACAGCCATGAACCACAAGGGAGTCATGCTGTCGCCCGATCCGCGCAGCGCCATCATCGTCAGGGTGAGGAGGAGCAGTGCCGGCATGGCGAGAAAGATCACTCGCAAATAGGCTAGCGCGAGGGGCGCGGCATCGCCGGGCGTGCCGAGCAGCTTCAGGATCGCCGGAGACAGGAAATAGCCGGCGATTCCGACGGCGACGGCAATCAACGTGAACGCCCCGGTCGCCGTGCCGAATACACGCCTGGCGGCGGCGATATCACGTCGACCCCATGCCTGCCCGACGAGAATGGTGGAGGCCATTCCGAAGCCGAAGACGAACGCGATCAGAAGGAACATCACCATGTTCGCGTTCGAGGTGGCGGCGAGCGCGCCCTCGCCGAGGAATCGGCCGACCCAGATGGCGTTGATGGTGCCGTTCAACGACTGAAGGATCGAGGAAGCGAGGGTCGGAAGCGCGAAGGCGAGCAGGGTCCGGCCGATGGGACCTTGCGTCAGATTGCCGCGCTGCGGCTGTGCGGCATCCGCCATAGCTGCTCCTTAGCCGAGCCTCTCCAACGCAGCACGCAAGCGTTCGGCCTCGGCGGCGCGTTCGGCATGGTCGGCGCGGGCCTTCTCCACCGCCTCCGGCTTGGCGCGCTCGACGAAATTGGGATTGGCGAGGCGGCCAGCGAGACTGTCGCGTTCTTTTTCTGCGGCTGCAGCAGCTTTGGCGAGGCGCGATTTTTCCGCCTCCAGATCGATGATGCCTTCCACCTTCAATGCCAATGTTCCGCCCATCGTGGGAATTTGAATTGAGGCGCCGATTTCTTTGATGACCCACTGGCGGATTTCGTCGTCCGCCAAAATCGGTCCGACGTCGGCGTTCAGACGAGCCATGCGATTAACTTGAGCACTATTGCGGCTCGCAATGGATCCAAGTTCGGCCGTCATTGGAATGAAGACAGCATCCAACTTAGCTCCCGGTGGAATGTTAAGTTCAGAACGTGCTGACCTGACATTGAGAACCACTGAAATCAGCCATTCAATTTCCTGATTAAACCTCGCTTCTGAGTGCGCTTCCGGCTCCGGCCATTTGGCAACGATAAGGTCATACGGCCGCTCGTTCGCGTGCCACAGTTCCTCGGTGATAAACGGCATCAGCGGGTGGAGCATCACGAGGATCTGGTCGAACGCCCATGCGGCGACGCTCTTCGTCTCCTCGTCGAACGCGCCTTTGATCAGCTCGACATACCAGTCGCAGAAGGTGCCCCAGACGAAGTGATAGATGGCGTCGGCCATCTCGTCGTAGCGGAGCTCGTCGAAGGCTCGGTTTAGCTTCGCCAGCGTCTCGACCACTTCGCCAATGATCCAGCGGTTGACCGGAAGCCTGGCCTCCGGCGCGGCGATGCTGTCGCTTGCACCGACGCCGTTCATCTGCAGGAAGCGCGCGGCGTTCCACAGCTTCGTCGCGAAGTTGCGGTAGCCCTCGACGCGCTTCTCATCGAGCTTGATGTCCCGGCCCTGGCTTTCCATCGCCGCCAGCGTGAAGCGCAGCGCATCGGCGCCATATTTGTCGATGAGGCCCAGCGGATCGACCGTGTTGCCCTTCGACTTGGACATCTTCGCGCCCTGCGCGTCGCGGACGAGGCCGTGGAGGTAGAGCGTGCGCCATGGCACGCTTTGTTCAAAAGGCAGCTCTCCGCTGCGGCCCATGAACTCAATCCCCTGCATCGCCATGCGCGCATCCCAGAAGAACAGGATATCGAAGCCGGAGATGAGCACGTCGTTGGGGTAATGGCGGGCGAGGTCTTCAGTCTCTTCCGGCCAGCCGAGCGTCGCGAACGGCCACAGGGCGGATGAGAACCAAGTGTCGAGGACATCTTCGTCCCGGATAAGGACCGAGAGTATTTTGCCATTGGTTTCTATCGGGCCGAGCCGCGTCTGCTCATATGTAGCAACCATGTAGTCGGCGCCGTAATAAGCCCGCGCCGCTTCCAGCGCGTCCGCTTCCGTCTCAGCAATAAAGGCCATCGTATCGGGCGTATTGCCGGGGATGATACTCGCGCCAATTTCACCGTAAGACTTGGATTTATTGTTTTCGAAGAAGCCTTTCGAGAAACCATACCACGCCGGGATTTGGTGGCCCCACCAGAGCTGGCGCGAGACGCACCAGGGCTGGATATTCTCCAGCCAGTGGAACCAGGTCTTGGCCCAGGTCTCGGGCACGATCCTGATCTTGCCGGCCTTGGTCGCCTCGATCACACGCTCGGCGAGCGGCTTTACGTCGACGTACCATTGGTCGGTGAGCCAGGGTTCGATCACCACGCCAGAGCGGTCGCCGAACGGGGTCGGGATCACGCGGTCCTCGACCGAGACCAGCGCGCCGTCAGCGTCGAGCATTTCCACGACGCGCTTCCGAGCGTCTTCCCGTGAGAGACCGAGCAGCTCGGGCGGCACCAATCCGTCCTGAGTCTGCACGATCCGCGCCTCGGCATCGAGCATATTGAGCATGTCGGCCGGCTTGATCCCGGCGCGCTTGCCGACCTCGAAGTCGTTGAAGTCGTGCCCAGGCGTGATCTTGACCGCGCCCGATCCCAGCTCCGGATCGGCATGTTCGTCGGCGATCACCGGCACCAGCCGCCCGGTGATCGGCAGCCGCACCTGCTTCCCGACGATCGCGTTGTAGCGCTCGTCGTCCGGATGAACGGCGACCGCCATGTCGGCGAGCATTGTCTCCGGCCGCGTCGTCGCCACCTCAATCGCTCCAGACCCGTCCGCCAACGGGTAGCGGAGCGTCCAGAACTTTCCGGGAACCTCCTTCGTCTCCACTTCGAGGTCGCTGATCGCGGTCTGGAATTTCGGGTCCCAATTCACCAGCCGCTTGTCGCGGTACAGCAGCCCGCGCTTGTGGAGCTCCACGAAGACCTTGACGACGGCTTTCGAGAAGCCCTCGTCCATCGTGAATCGTTCGTGCGACCAATCGCATGACGCGCCGAGGCGGCGGAGCTGGCGGGTGATCGCGCCGCCGCTCTCTTCCTTCCATTCCCAAACCTTGGCGACGAATTCGTCGCGGGTGAAATCGGTGCGCTTATGCTGGTGAAGCGCCAGGTTGCGCTCGACGACCATCTGCGTGGCGATCCCGGCATGGTCGGTGCCGACCACCCACAGCGCGTCCTTGCCTCGCATCCGTTCGCGCCGAACGAGAATGTCCTGAAGCGTATTGTCGAGCGCGTGGCCGAGGTGGAGCGAGCCGGTGACGTTGGGCGGCGGCATCACGATCGTGAACGGCGGCGCATCGGGGCGGTCGGGGCGGAACTGCCCGCTCTCCTCCCAATGGGCGTACCAGCGCTTCTCGATTGCGGTTGGGTCGAAGGTCTTGGGCAGTTCGCTCATCGGGAGCGGGGGTTAGCGGCGGCGCGGCGCAGCATCAACAGACGGCTGGATGTTGCAGTGCAATATATGCAACTCGATCCGCCCTGCTTTGCATTTGAGCTGAGCCGCCCTCGGGACCATAACGCTCTCAAGCAGCGCGGCAGCATCGCTATCGCTGATGCGGGAAACGGCTCCCACTGAGTCCGCTTTCCCTGGTGACGCGGCCGGGCATCGGTAACCCTCCCCTCCCCCCGATGTCTGGCCGTTGTCACGTCTGCTTCGTGAACGTCTGGAACAACCAGTCGTGAAACAGCCGGACGGCGCGGCGTGATAACGCCCCTTCCTCGCAAGCGAACCAGTAGGAATAGGGGCTTTTCGCCGTCTGATCGAAGAGCCGGACCAGCCGATCGTCGGTCGAGGAGACGAGGTGGCTCTCAAGCATGAACGCGACGCCGAGCCCCTGCGCGGCAGCTTCCAGCACGAGCTGGCCTGAATCGAAATAGCTGACCTCGCGCGGCTCCAGGTCCGGGAAGCCGATCGCCTTGCGCCAGGCGTCGAAGTTCGCGGGCATGTCGCGGTGGAGCAGGATCGTCGCCTTCTTGAGGTCGGCGACCTCGCGGACCCGGCGGTCGCTTTCCTGCAATGCCCGCGACCCGATCGCCGCCACCCACCCTTCATCCAGAAACCGGGAATAGAAGCGCTGGTCGACGCTGCTGGCGACGACGATCGCAGCGTCGAGCTCGTCACCAAGACGCGCAATGCGGTTAGCGGCAGTGTCAACCGCCACCTGCAGGTTCGGGTGGCGATCTCGAAGCGAGGGCAGGATTGGCATCAGCCGCTGCGAGGCGAACAGGGACGGCACGGAAATCCGAATGCGCATGCCCTTGTTGGGCCCGCTGATCCGCTCGACCGCCGCGGCCAGCGCATCCACGTGCGGTGCAATCTCGGCCAGGAAGCTTGCGCCCTCCGGGCTCAGCTGCATCGCATTGTGATTGCGTTCGAAGAGACGGACTCCGACGAACTCCTCAAGCGCCTGGATCCGGCGGGTGAGCGCAGGCGACGAGAGCGCAAGCGATTCCGCGGCCGCCTTCACGGATCCAAGCCGCGCCGTATGCACAAAGGCCTGCATCGCTCCCACGGGGGGCAGCCTCAACATGAACCGAGCGTCTCCGAAATTGTGCGATGCAGCAAATCTACCCGCTGGCCGATGGGAGCCGCAAGGGCGGAGAAGGTGAAATGTTATGCGCCGGCACAGCAACTATCTGGGCCGGTATTTCCTTCCTAAAAAGTCGAACGCGGGCAGAGCCTCGTTTCCGTTCCGGTAATCGAACCAGGTCGCGTTTTCCCACGGGCTGCCAGACACGTTGGGCGGTTTGCATGGCGTCGTGATCCACGCCGGCTCCCACCACACCACTCCGATGCCGCCATTGTCGACTACGGTCTGCGTCAGGTCGGTAAGATACTTCAGCTGCCCCTCCGGAGTGGCGGGATAGCCGGGGATCAGCGTGTCAGGCCCGAGCAGGAGCGACGCATGCCCGTAATCGTCTTCGGTGTAGGGATAAGCGGTCTCGACGACGATCACGCCCTTGTGGAACCGCCGTTTCGCTTCGGCGATGGTGGCGCCGAGCTGCGGGACGGTCTCGGTCGACCACTTCTTGTAGTAGCTGATGCCGATGAGATCGTAACCGGTCATCCCGGCCTTCGTCGCCGCAGTGAACCACGGGATGATGTTCTCCGGCTGAGCGACATGGAGCATGATCAGCGGAGTCTTGCCCGCGCTCCGGCCGGCATCCTTTACTGCGCGAATGCCCGCGTTGATGATCCGCGAATCCCGACGCCAGTCGATCGGCTTGCCGACGAACGCGCCGAGCATCTCGGGGTTAATCTCGTTGCCGATCTGGACCATGTCCGGCATCAGCCCGGCTGCAGCGAACTTGCCGAGCACGTTTCGTGTGTAGGCATAAAGAGCGTCGATCTGGCCCTGATAGCCGAGCTTTTCCCAAGCCTTGGGAACCGGCTGCTTGTCCCCGTCCGCCCAGGTGTCGGCATAGTGGAAATCAAGAAGCACCTTCATGCCCGCCTGCTTCGCGCGGCGGGCTGTCTTCATCGCATCTTCGAGCGTGCTGTATTTGCCGTCGGGGTGAACCCAAATCCGCACGCGGACGAGATTGCCGCCCTTGCGGGCCATGAGTTCAAACGGGTCGACCGCCCTCCCGTGATCGCGATAAACGCCGCCGCAGTCTTGAACCTGGTTCACCGCGCTCATGTCGGCGCCGAGGTACAGGCCCGGCTGGGCGGCCGAAGCGGCTGTGGAAATCAGCAGCGCCAGAGCCGCCGAAGGAATGCAAGTCTTCAGGCTACGGATGCTCATCCCATGCTCCTGCACCAACACGAAAGAGCCATAAGCGGAGCAATTCCTTCGGCTCAGCCGACGGGACGGCCGGTTATTCTCGAAATCTCCCGTCGGACATGCTCGTTGACGATTTCCGGCAGGTTTTCGTCCAGCCATTGCTTCAGGATCGGGCGAAGCATCTCGCGAACCATTTCCTCGAGCGGATTGACCTGCGGCTGCGGCGGGGCCGTTGCGGCGAGGCTGGAAAGCTCCTGAAGCGAATGCCGGGTTTCTTCGGCCGTTTCCTCGTCCAGCAAGGGCGGGCCGAGATCCGGAGGCGGCAGCGGCTCGTCGAGCTCGAGCACATCCTCCTCCGCTTGATCCTCTTCCGAATGCCCGTGCTCTTCCTGGGCAGTCTCCGCCGCGGAACGCAGCTCCTTCTCCTCGGCGATCACTTTCTTGATCGACGCGAGAATGTCTTCCATCGAGGGTTCGCGGCCAGGTGCGGGCATAGCGCCGACCGTATCGCTTATTGCTTGGGCGAAGTCACCCCTTGCGGGAGCTCCTGCGGCGTCACCGTCCGGGTTGCGATGGGCGCGGGCGTCGGGTCCGTCGACCAGTCGTTCCAGTCGCTGGCGACGTGCCGGTAATTGCCGAGCGGATCGTAGAGCGGACCGCCGGAAAGCCCCAGATCCGTAGAATCCGCCTGCCCCATCGCTTCGAGCAACTGGAAGCCGGCGACGTAGGCATCATGGCGAGCAGTGACCAGCGAAACCTGCGAGTTCAACAGCTCTTGCTCGGCGTTCAAAACGTCGAGAACGGTTCGAGTGCCGACTGTCTGCTCGGCGCGGGCACCTTCAAGCGCCAGTTGGTTCGCCTGGACTGCAACCTGCTCAGAAGCGATGGCATCGTTCGCCGCCTTGAACGTTGCGAAAGCGGAGCGAGCCTGGTCGATCACCGATCGCTCGGTGCCGACACTTTGCTCCAGGAGCTGACCCTGCTGCGACTGCGCCTCACGAATGCGAGCCGAGGGAAGGCCGCCCTGATAGAGCGGAACCCGGGCGCTGAGACCGGCAGTGATCTGGTTCCCGGCCGTCGGAAAGTTTGAAGTACTTCCGCCAAGGCTCTTCACATAAGTTTCGCTTGCGACTCCGGAGAGCGTCGGCAACCGCGATGCCTCCGCAACCCGGACGTCGTACGCCGAGGCCGCGGCCTGATAGCGGATCGCATGAAGATCCGGATTGGCGGCCAACGCGATCTGGACCGCCTCATCCGCAGTAGCCGGAAGCGGCGGGAGGGGAGGCGGCGGCTGCAGGTCCCCTGGCTCGTGACCGATGACGCGGCGATAATTTTCTTCGCTGCTGGTCAATCTTCCCTGGGCAGTGACAAGGTCGGACCGGCCGAGCTCAAGCCGAGCCTGCGATTGGGCGACATCGGTGCGCGTGACATCCCCGATCTGAAATCGATCCTGCGTGGCCTGCAGGTTCGTTTCGAGGACCTTCACATTGTTCTGGTTCAACTCGACGATCGCGCGATCCCGGATCACGTCCATGTACGCAGTCACCGCATCGGTGAAGACGGTTCCCTCCACCCCGCGCAGCGTTTCCCGACCCGCAAGAACCCGGATCTTCGCCGCCTGAACCCCGTTGCGCACCGCACCGCCGTTGAAAAGCGGGACGCTGAGATCGACGCCCGCGTTGACTGTCGGATTTGAGCCGGTCGCGATCAGGACTCCGCTGCTCGCCAGATTCTGATTGAGTCCGGCGGTGGCGCTAACCGTCGGCCGCCCTTGCGCTTTAGCCGCCGCCACAGCGGCATCGGTTCCCTTCAGCGCCTGGCGCTGTGCCGTAAGGGTCGGATTGGTCTCGTAGGCCGAAACAAGCGCTTCGCGGAGCGTGTCGGCCGACGCCGCGCCGGTCGCCAGTGCAGCGACGAGGCTCGTAAGAATCAGCGGGCGAGTCAGTGGCACGTCAGCTCCAGCTTTAGAAAGTGAAAGTCCGGGGTTTGGAAAAGCCGGGCAGCGCAGCCGCACCGGAATCGGCCATTGAATGAAGACCGAAGCCGTCGCCGGCGCGGCGTCCGACCACAAGACGAGTGATGCCCTTGTCAATGAGTGCCGCTCCCAGACGCCCGTGACCGGTCAGCTGGGCGACGATCGCGTCGGGAATATGTTCGATGGCGCCGTCGATCAGGATAAGGTCGTCGGGGGCGCCCTTTTCCCAACCGTCCTCAAGCGGCCCTTCGACAACGTCGACGCCGTTGGCTCTGGCGCGGGAGGCGAGTTCCGGGGAAGATTCGAGCCCAATCACGCTGAGACCCATCGCCCGCAGCACCGTGGCCGAATATCCGCTACCGCAGCCGACGACCAATGCTCGCTCGCCGCTGAGCGGAGTCATCTCGGTCAGCAGCTTTCCGAGCACCACCGGACCGTTCATCAGACGGCCCGCGCCCATCGGCACGGTTCGATCGATATAGGCGAGCGACATGGCTTCCGGAGCGACGAATTCCTCGCGGGCGACAGCGGCCATGGCTTCGACGACCGGCGGAAAGTTGACGCCCTCGGGCCGCAGCTGCGTATCGACCATCGATGCGCGCGCAGCCGCATAATCCGGAATTGGAGCGTGAAGCGTCATTGGTGTCCTATGGCAGTAATACAGTGAGGATGCAACCCCGAGCATCGGGCGCTTTATCGGCAGCCGAAACAATCGCCAAGCATTGGAACCGCCGTTTGTCGAATTTGCCGCGCGGACCGTGGCTGAACCATCAGAATTCGTGTGAAATCCGGAGCCGTATCTCTCGCTTCTCAAATTCGTCCAGATTACGGTCGCCGATCGGGCTGGGTGAACCGCCGAGCTGCGGCATGAAGCTCAACGTTGCCGACCACTCGTGGGCCGAGAAGCTGACGGTAGGACCGGCAAAGAGCGCAGATGCCTCGCTGTGCAGCCCGTTGGTCCAATCGGGATAGACACCCGCGTAACGCGCCTCAGCCCCGAGATAGAGGTTCGGAACGATGCGAAAGGCAACGCCGGTGCTCGCCTGCAGCTTGAGCTCCTTTTCCCACCGCTCGCCGGGAGCGTCAGGAGCGCCACGCTCATGCTCCCACTCCGGTTCGAAGGTCAGATTGCCGGCCCAGATCACCTTGTCCCTGTCGAAACCCTTGCTCAGGATCGCCTTGAGCTCCAGCTCATATTCGGCGCCCTTTTGGCCCTCCACATCGTGGATCCTCGACCAGCCCGGCTCGGCATATACCGCGAATCCGATCCCGTCCTTCTCATCGTCGAGAAGCTTGTATCTGAATTCGGCGCTCAGCCCCTGGAACGCGAGGTCGCGGTGCACTGGGGCCAAATCGGGTTCGAGACCGCGGATGTGATGGCTCGAGAAATTGACGTAGCCGGAGGCGCTGAACCGCTCCGTGAAGCCATGTTCCAGCTCAAGCCGATAATCCTGCGCATCATAATGGCCTTCGGCCTTGCCGCGCCGATCGGTGATCCAAAGCTCGGCTTCCGTCTCTCCCGGCTCTTCGACATCCGCAGTGTAACTATAGACAAACGGGTTTTCCTCAGCGCGAACCGGTGCTGCGAATGCCGAAACAGCGGCAACCGCCGCGAGCCAAAATCTCTTCATCTGCTTCCCCCGTGATCGGAACCTGGGCTCGCTACTGCGAGTCATTCTCATTTGCAAGAGGTGGAGACTTTGGCGACCGGTTTGGATTTCCCGCTTGACCGCCGAATGAAAGCCCCCGAAATGCGCGGCAGCATTCCGGGCCCGATGGCGGAGTGGTTACGCAGAGGACTGCAAATCCTTGCACGCCGGTTCGATTCCGGCTCGGGCCTCCACCCCACATGCGTAACTGCCGCAGAAACCTTAGATCGACTAATAGAGTCGAAGATCACGTCGGGCGTGGTGAGGGTGCCTATCCGCCACAGGACTCCCGAATGATCAATTCCGTGGGCAGAAGCGAAGGCAGATCGTCGGTGTGGTCGTTCAGGATGCTCGCGACCAGCAACTTGCCTGCGCGCGATGTGTCCTGCCGGATCGTTGACAGTGCGGGCGTGCTAAGACGGCTTAGCAGCATGTCATCGTAGCCGACGACGGACACGTCCTCTGGAATGGCGATGCCGCCGCGCCGTAGCGCGCGCATGGCACCGAGCGCGATAAGGTCGCTGGCGCCGACAATCGCATCGAACTTAACCCCGCGCCGAAGCAGCCGGGTGACCGCGGCTTCGGCCGATTCCAGTTCAAACTCGACTTGGCAGATAAGGTTGGAGTCCGCTTCCAGGCCCGACTCCTTCAGCGCATCGAGATATCCGCGCCTTCGTTGCAGCGCTTCGGGATCGGTGCCGCCGATGAAGGCGATGTTCTTTCGTCCCAGCCGCGCCACGTGCGCCGTCGCCCGCCGGCCGCCCAGCAAATTGTCCGAACCTATGGAGCGATATTTCTGCCCTGGAATATGAGCGCCCCACACCACAAAGCGGGCCTGCGTCTCCGCAAGCCGGTTGAACTCCTCGTGCAACATGGCCTGGCCAAGGAAGATCACCCCGTTGGCGCGGCTGGTCGTAGTCGTGGTGATCAGGTCTTCGAAGTTCGAAGGCGCGACATGGCTGACCGTGAAATCGCAACCGCGTTCGCGCGCCGCTTCACCGATGCTCGCCAGGAGCTCGAGGAAGAACGGATGCGAAAGCGGCAGCGGACCGCCGCGCATGTGCGGCGTGACGATTACGATCGAGCCTTCGGCGCCGATCGGAGCGGGCGGCATCGACTGACGGAACGGGTAATCGTGCTCGCGGGCAAGCGCCCAGATGCGCTTCTTGGTGCGGGCGCTGATAAGCGGCTGGTCATTAAGCGCGCGCGACACGGTCGACACCGACACACCAGCCAGCTGAGCGAGCTGTTCAAGCGTTGTTTTGCTGTTGCTATCGCCAGCCATTGCGCTCAGGCTTCTCCATCCAGGGAACGCGGGTAAGGACATCGGGGCGAAGCGTTTTGCAAGCGGATATGGCCACCGAGTCGCCAGCTTCGCGCGAAGCACCGCCCGCTTTCACCGTCGCGCCTCGGGCGATAGCGAACATGTGCTTCGGCCTGTTCGGCGTACAGATCGTTTGGGGCCTCCAGAACGTCGATACGAGCCGCATTTTCCAAACACTCGGCGCCAACCTCGAAGAATTGCCCATTTTGTGGATCGCCGGTCCAATCACCGGCCTGCTCGTTCAGCCGATCATCGGGCATTTGAGCGACCGGACTTGGGGGCCATTGGGCCGGCGCCGCCCTTATCTTCTCGGCGGGGCGGTACTCGCCGCGGTCGCGCTGATCCTGATGCCCAACGTGCGGAGTCTCTGGGCGGCGACCCTGATGCTCTGGCTGCTTACGGCGTCGATCAACATTGCCATGGAGCCGTTTCGTGCATTGATCGCCGACAGCGTGCCCGAGGAGCAGCGCAATTCGGCTTATGCCACGCAGGTCGGCTTCATCGGGGCAGGCGCCGTTATCGCCTCCATCCTTCCGTGGCTGCTCACCAACGCATTCGGCATCCCGAATGTCGCGCCTCCCGGCCTCCTCCCGCCTTCGGTGCGGATCGCATTTGCCATTGGGGCGCTGGGGCTGCTTGTCAGCGTCGGAACCACGGTGGTCACCACTCCGGAGCGGCCCCCGGGCCAGCTCGCCGGAGAGCAGGGGAAACTCGCCCGCGCCGAATGGGCCAGCAACAGTTTTTCGTCGCTGATCCGGCACGGCGCCACCTGGATGATTGCGGGAGCCGCGCTCGCGATTGCCACCCTTTTGGAGGGGTATCGCCGTGAGCTCTATCTTATCGCCGCCCTTGGAATCATACTTGGCGCAGGGCAGTGGGCGACCGCCTGGAGCGCACGTAACGGCGACCGCCCGACCGGCCTGCTCGAAGTTGTCGACGACGTAATTCATATGCCGCCGGTTCTGCGCCGTCTGGGGCTCGTTCAATTCTTTACCTGGTTTGGGCTGTTTGCGATGTGGATCTATGCCGTGCCCGCGATCGCCAGCCTGACGAGAGGCGGGAGCAATCCGTCGAGCGCCGCTTACAATGCCAGCGCGGACTGGGTCGGAGTGATCTTTGGCCTTTACAATGCCGTCGCTGCCGTGGGCGCGTTTGCGTTGCCGTTCATGGCCGCCCGGATGGGGCGCCGGCAAACCCACGCGCTTTGCCTCCTGATCGGCGCCGCCGGCCTGCTTGGGCTCGTGAGCGTTTCGGACCAGGCGTGGCTGTGGGTTCCGGCGATTGGGATCGGCATCGCCTGGGCTTCGATCCTGTCGATCCCCTATGCCATGGTTGCGAGCGCGGTCCCCCCAACCAGAATCGGTGTGTATATGGGAATTCACAACGTGTTTCTCGTGCTGCCGCAGTTGGTCGCGACGGCTCTGCTTGGCTGGGTCGTGCACACGTTCCTTGCAGATCGTCCGGACTTCGCTCTGATAGTTGCCGCCGCCGCGCTTGCGGTCTCTGCCGGCCTTGCGCTCACCATTCCCGATCGCGAGCGCCTCTGACCGCGGGGCCGCCGGGATTGTCCCATGAATCGTTGCGCCCCCGCCCATCGGCGCCTTCTACCCCAAGAGACCTTCTTATGCAAATTTGTGCAAATCTTGATGCAAAATGTTGCAACAGAGCCACACGGAAGGGTCAAACGCGGCCAACGGAATGGCTCAGACGAATTCTGTTAGCGCTACAAAATATGTGAATTAAGCGACTTACGCAAAAACACGCAAACCCACTTGCGAGCTCCGCAATTATGCGCAAATTTAAGCAAATTAGCGCGGTAGGCGAGTCGCCTCCGTGCGCACGTCCGGGAAAACGGGCGAACTGGGGAGTGGGGAGAATGACGAAGACGGCTTTGGTGCGCGCTCTGAAGGGCAGTGCGTCGGTTTGGGTGGTTGCGACCAGTGTCGCGGCGCCCGCATATGCCCAATCGGCCGCCGATAACGGCCAGCAACAGCCAAGCAGCCAGGCATCGGCGCCCGGTTCGAATGCGACTGCGCCAACGGTCTCTTCGACCGAAACCAAAAGCATCGTCGTTGTCGGCGTGCGCCGCGCACTCGAAACCGCGCAGGCGATCAAGAAGAACGCACCGACCGTGGTCGATTCAATCACGGCCACCGACATCGGCGCCTTCCCGGACAAATCCGCCGCCGAGGCTCTGGAGCGGGTCCCCGGAATCTCGGTGAACCGCCTTCAATCCGCCGATGACAGCACGCACCCGTCGGGCGAACCGACGCAGGTGCTGATCCGCGGCCTGACGTTCGTAAAGACAGAGTTCAACGGCCGCGACAGCTTTTCGGCGGATTCGGCACGCGGACTGAATTTCAACGATATCTCGCCTGAGCTTCTCGCCGGGATCGATGCCTACAAGAATGAAACCGCCGACATGATCGAAGGCGGGATCGCGGGCACGGTGAATCTGCGCTCCCGGGTGCCGTTCGATCAGAAGGGCTTGGTCGTCACCGCCAATGTCAAAGCGGATTACGGCGACAGGTCGAAGAAGTGGACTCCGGAATTCTCCGGCCTCATCAGCGACAGCTGGGACACCGAGGCCGGCCGTTTCGGTCTGCTCGCCGACTTTGCCTGGAGTCACGTGATCACGCGTACGGAAAGCGTGATCATGGACAAGATCGACACCTATTGTTCCTCCGGCGCTACGGACTCGAACGGAAAAGCGATCGTCAGCAGCGACGGCACCATTCCATGCAGCTCGAACGTGTTCGGCGGTTCCGGTTGGGCCTTTGCCCCGGATGGGATTCGCTATTCACAGGTCGACTACGACCGCCACCGACACGGACTGGCGCTTGCCGCGCAATATGAAAGCCCGGCGCACGATGTCCGCGCGACCGTGCAGTATCTGGACTCCGAATATCACAACGCCTGGATCGAGCACGCCAGTCACGCAATCCTCGACGGCACCTATTTCGGCACGCCCGCTTTCGATCCGCGCGCCTCTTCGCTGTTTGCAGGCTCGACCGGATTGACCTTCGGATCGAACGGAATGCTGAACGGAGGAGTGCTGACGCAGCCGCACGGCAGCTGGCTCGGCTCCTGGAGCGGCAATCTGCAGGACGATATCAACACCGGCTCAGCCATTCCTGGCGTTCCGTTCGTCAATGACTGCGCAATTGCGGGGATGTGCACGACGTTTCGAGATGGAATGTACTTCCAGAATGAATCGCGCGACTTCGACCACCACGAAGGCACCAAGGACTTGTCGGCCAACGTCCAGTGGGACGTCACTCCGCGCCTGCACGCGAACTTCGACGCTCAACACATCACGGCGTCAACCTACAATAACGACATCCTCGTCGCGACCGGCTCGATCGCCAACTATCAATATTCGGTCAACAAGGACGGCACTCCGGTGGTCGTTTTCCAACCGGGCGACAACGTCAACTATGCTCCGGGCGGACTCGCGAATCCGCACAACTACTGGATCCCCTTCATTCAGGGGCACGTCGAGAAAAACAATGCGGATGAGAACGCCTTCCGTGCAGATCTGGATTACAAGTTCGACGACGATGGCTGGCTTGATTCTCTGAAAGTCGGCGCGCGTTACGCAGACCGTCACCAGAAGGTGCGATATTCCACCTTCAACTGGACCCCGATTGCGGCAAGCTGGAATTGCAACGGCGCCGGCTTCAATGCCGATAACACGCAGCCGGACCCGACCGCAGCCTGCGATTCCAATTTCAAAGGCTATGGCGCCGGAATCTTCGGCCCGTACAACATCGGCAGTCTGTATGACGGCCAGGTCTACCCGAACGGCCAACTTGTCTTCGTCAACAACAATGTGATCACCGATTACAATCGGCTGATGCAGGGGCTTTCCGGCGCGAACACCAATTCGCCGATCCCGCCGGGCTATGTCCCGATTTGCGATCGTGACGGAGCCACCGTCGACGGCTGCTTCCTCCCGGCCGACGTGATGGAACTTCGCGAGCGGACCAAGGCCGCCTACGCCATGCTGAATTTTGGCGGGGACGGTAAATACATCGGCAACGTGAACGTCGTCGGGAACATCGGCGTCCGCGTCGTGCGCACGACCGAAATCGCCAGCGGCAGCGTCGGCTATCCGACCGCAGACGCGCTCAACAACCTGGCGCCGTGCGGGACTCCGCTGGGCCCCAACCAGGTGGTCAATCCAAGCTGTTTCATCACGCCGGCGATCGTCGCATTTTCCAGCGGAGGCGGGACGGCCAATACCTATAGACACTCGTTCACGAACTGGCTGCCGAGCTTCAACGTCCGCTTTGGCCTCGACAAGAGAGACTTCCTCCGCTTCGCCTACTCCAAGGCGATTTCGCGGCCGGATATCGGGCTCTTGCGCAATTACGTGCAGATCAACTCGCCAGTGATCAACACATCGCCGGATTCGCCCTACGTCGTCTATAATTCGCCCACGGCAGCGCATACTGCTGCAAATGTGACCGGCTATAACTTCGTCTTCCAGGCGAGCTCAGGCAACGCGGCTCTGAAGCCGATCAGCGCCGATCAGTTCGACATGTCGTTCGAGCGGTATATGGGAGCGAGTTCGTCCTTCACCGTTGACGCATTCTATAAGCGGCTGACCAACCTCATTGCCTACGGTGAATCCTTCCGCAACTTCACCAACAACGGGTCGACTCAGCTTGTTCAGGTCAACGGACCTATCAACAGCGCCGGGACCGGGAAGCTTTACGGCTTCGAGGCCAGCTACCAGACCTTCTTCACGTTCCTGCCAAGCCCCTTCGACGGCTTGGGCACCCAATTGAACTACACATATGTGCAGCAGAAGGGCATCCACAATTCCAACGTGATCGACGCCACGACGGGCGGCGATGTCGGAGCGTTCGGGGCAGGGCAGCAGGCGCTCGGCGGAACCGGTAACGTCATCGATTCACACAAGCTTGCCGGAATTTCCAAGCACACGGTCAACGTCGTCGGGCTGTACGAAAAGGGCCCGATCGGGATCCGGCTCGCCTACAACTGGCGCTCGCGCTACCTCACGCAGAATCTCGACTGCTGCATCGGTCTGCCAGTGTTCCAGAAAGCCGCCGGCTTTTTGGACGGTTCGATCCGCTACTCGTTGACCCGCAACATCGAACTTTCGCTCGACGGAACCAACCTGCTCGGAACGACCACGGTCTACCAGCAGGAGATCTTCGGCGACTCCCCGCAAACGCCAGGCGCGAAGCCGGTCTACATGGATTCTTCCTGGAGCCGCGTGGATCGGCGGTTCCAACTCGGTCTCCGCGTGAAGTTCTGACGGAGAAGACAGGCTGCACCACCAGTCCCCTCGGTGGTGCAGCCACTTTTCAAGTGAACGGCAGGCGAGAGATGCAGCCCGGCGAGGACAAATTTGCAGTGAGCGCTGGTTAGAATGGAATTGAAACGGCTCAGCGCGCTTGCGCTAACACTGACGATGGTGCTGGCACCATCGATGGCACGCGCGGCGGAACCAACTTCCGCAGCCGTCTCTGCCAATTCTCTCGAGATCCGCTCTGACGGGGTTGACGTCCGAAGCGGCCGGGTGCTGGTCAGGATCACGGCACTGACTCCCGAAATCATTCGTGTGCGGGTGGCGCGGGACGGCGTCCTGCCGGAGGACTCGAGCTGGGCGGTGCTGGCGCCGATGCGAGCCGCGCACGTTCCCGTAACCCCCATTCCGGACGGCTTTGCCACGACTGCCGTTCGCCTTCGTGTCGATCCGACGACACTTGCGCTGACAATCACCGACCCGGCCGGAAAGGTCATCCTTGCCGATGCCGCGGATCCGGTCTCGCTCGATGGCCGAGCGTTCACTTTGCGCAAGGTGCTGCCGTTGGGCGAGCATATTTATGGTCTCGGTGACAAGACCGGCGGCGTGCTCGACCGGCGGGGCAAGACCTACGTCGACTGGAATACGGACGCCTATCGCTTCGACAGCTCAACCGATCCGATTTACAAATCCATCCCGTTCTTCATCGGTGTCGGCGGCGCCGGCGGCAGCTACGGCCTGCTGCTCGACAACACATGGCGCACGTGGTTCGATTTTGGCCATCGCGACGCCGACACCTTGGCCATGGGCGGTCCCGACGGGCCGATCGATTATTATGTGATTGCGGGGCCCACCACACGCGAGGTCGTGCGCCGCTACACCGACCTCACGGGCAAGGCGCCGCTGCCGCCGGAGTGGGCTCTGGGCTACCAGCAATCACGCTACAGCTATATGTCGGCCGCGGAAGTTCGGGAGGTTGCAAAGACGCTGCGCAGCGATCGCATCCCGACGGACGTGATGTGGCTCGACATCGACTTCCAGGACCGGAACCGGCCGTTCACAATCGACGCCAAAACTTATCCGGATCTCAAGAAGCTGACAGCGGATCTCGCGGCCGATGGGATCAAGCTGATTGCGATCACCGATCTCCACATCGCCGACGCTCCGAACCAGGGCTACGCACCCTACGACACCGGAATCGCCGGAAACGACTTCGTCCACAACCCGGACGGCTCGGTCTACGTCGGAAAGGTCTGGCCCGGACCGTCCGTTTTCCCGGACTTCACTGACAAGAAAGCGCGTGCCTGGTGGGCGACCAATTTCACTCAGCTCGCCGATGCCGGGATCGCCGGCTTCTGGAACGACATGGATGAGCCGTCAGTCTTCAACGAGACGGGGACGATGCCGCTCGATGTGGTCCACCGGATCGACAGCGACGATTTCGCACCTCGCGAGGCCACGCACGCGGAAATCCACAACGTCTACGGAATGGAAAATTCGCGAGCGACTCATGACGCCGCGAAGTCGCTTCGCCTGAATGAGCGCGAGTTTGTAATGACTCGGGCGACCTATGCCGGCGGGCAGCGTTACGCGGTGACCTGGACCGGCGACGACAGCTCGACCTGGGACCATCTGAGATTGTCGGTCCACCAGTTGATCAATCTCGGTCTTTCGGGCTTCGCTTATGCAGGCGCCGACGTGGGCGGATTCACCGGAGGCCCCAGCCCCGACCTGATGACTCGCTGGTTCGAGATCGGCGCCTTCACGCCCATCTTTCGGGACCATTCGGAAAAAGGCTCGCCGCGCGCGGAGCCATGGCTCGACGGGCCGGCGCATCTCGCCATCCGGCGGCGCTTTGTCGAGGAGCGTTACCGATTGATGCCGTATTTTTATGCGCTTGCCGACGAAAATTCGCGGACGGGCGATCCGTTGATGCGGCCTGTGTTCTACGACTATCCCGATGCGCTCGATGCCGCCTGCAACCAGACCATGGACTTCACGCTGGGCGCCTCATTGCTGATCGCACCGCCTCCCCAGATGGAATCCCCCGAGCCGTACCAGATATGCCTCCCCACCGGCGGCTGGTACGACTATTGGACAGGCAAAGCGGTGAACTCTTCCACCGTCACCGTGACGCCAGAGTTGGACAGCCTGCCTGTGTTCGTCCGAGCGGGGACGATTTTGCCCCGACAGCCGTTGGTAACGAGCACCTCCCAAATCCCCGACGGGCCGCTGTCCCTTGACGTCTATGCTGGCCCCGATTGCGACGGGTCCATCTATTTCGACGATGGCCACACGACGGCTTTCGTTCGCGGCGAGTATCTGCGTCAGTCGATCCGCTGCGCGAATACGAGTGATGGCGGTCTCCAGATCACCTTCAAACCGCGTGAGGGTCGATACGCCGCCTGGTGGAAAGAAATTCAGATAAATGTGCATGGCGAGGCAAAGCCAATGCGAATTTCAGACGCCTCTCACCAGCTTCAGGCGGAGTTCGACCAAGCCACGAATAGCATCCGGTTCCAGGTTGCGGACCTGCCCGCAGGTGGAGAGATCACGCTCGCGCCGAAGTAGCTGTCATCAGCAGCAGTGTCCTCAAGGGGTAGGAGACAAACTCGCGGCCCGTCCAATCCGGGTTTGTAGCACCTGACGTAAATCGCGCTTGCATTCGCGCTACAAATGTAGCAGATGCTACAAATGTAGCGTAAGGATGCGAGTCGAATGCTGAGCAAATTGCCCCCCAGAGAACGACAGATTGTCGATATTCTTTATGAATCAGGCGCGCTCACGGCCGGAGAAGTCTGCGACAAGATTCCGGATCCGCTGAGCGGCTCGGCTGTTCGGGCGATGCTGAAACGGCTCGAGGACAAGGGGTATGTAGCGCGCCGGAGTTCGGAGCGTGGATATCTTTACAGCCCGGCGGTTCCGGAGATCGCCGCGCGCAAATCAGCGCTCAGCGAGATCGTGCGTGTGTTTTTCAACGGTTCTCCGGCCGGCGCAGCGAGCGCTCTCCTCGGCATGTCGGACCGGCTGAGCAGCGACGAACTCGACGAACTTGAGGCGATGATCGCGAAGGCGCGGGCGGCGAAAGGAGCAAACTCATGAGCTGGTTGATACTGCTCGCCGCCAAGTCTTGCGTCATCGCTGGAGGTGCGCTGCTCCTGCTGAAATTGATGCAGAAGCGATCTGCTGCGGACCGCAGCTGGATCGCGCACCTCGCGCTTGCGGCTCTCATGATCCTTCCGTTTGCGTCTTTCGCACTTCCGACGCTGAACCTCGTTGGTCCGGAAGCTCTGGTGGGCGAAGCGGAAGTTCAATCCGCTACTCGGATCTTGCCATCCACTGTTGGGCGCCTGGCGCAGGCTGACGTTCCTGCCAAAGCTGCTCGTGCCGCGGTTACGACCAAGACGGAAGGAAACGGCGCGCCGGTCGACTGGCCTTTTTGGGGGTACGTCGCCCCTGCCGCTGTGCTCCTCCTGCTCACCCTGATGGCGCTGGCGCGGCTCATCGTCCTGAAGGCGCGGGCGACGGTCCTGGTGGACGCGCCGTGGCTGACGGCTCTGGCCCGCGCCCAAAAGCGGATGGGCTTTAAACATGGGACCGCCTTGCTCACTAGCGATGAGCTTCCGTCGCCCATCAGTTGGGGTGTGGTTCGCCCGGTGATCCTTCTCAATTCCGAGGCGGCCGAATCTCACGACGAAGCCGAGGCAATCATCACCCACGAGCTGGCGCACGTTGCCCGCCTCGACTGGGCGAAGTTGCTGCTGGCCCGCGTCGCAGTCGCATTGTTCTGGTTCAATCCGCTCGTATGGCTGCTCTCGCGCGAAGCGCATCAGCTACGGGAGGAAGCGGCCGACGATGCGGTGCTCGCGACCAATATCGATGGCGCCGAATATGCGAGCCTGCTGGTTGGAGTCGCCCGCCATGAATGCCGCGGGATTCTGATCGGCGCGCATGGCGTGGCTCCAGGACGCAATTCGCTGGCGCGGCGCGTGAAGCGGGTGCTCGATGGCGCGGTGAAGCGTGCTCCCGGCGGATGGCAATGGAGCTCGGCCGCCGCTTTCTTTGCAGCCGGAATGGCGGTCCCGGTGGCGGCGCTCAATCTTGTCCCTGCGGTCGCTGCTACGAACGGCAGCTATCCTGCGTTCTCTAACGCGCCTGCATCCGGCTCGATCGCCACTGCAAGCACCGGTTCAGCCGTTGCTCCGCCGGCCTCAAACAAGTTCGACATCGTCGGGCCGCCCCAACAATTCGCCGCCGGTCGGCAAGGTCAAAGCGTGATTCGTTCGACGAACAGGCCGGCCATCCTCACCGATCAGGGCCAGACCGTGCTCCGTTCTTCCGACGGTTCGACGATTACGATTGCCGCTCCGGACTCAGAGGGCCGCAGGCGCACAATCCTGCAAAATGCAAATGGTTCGGTCCTCGCATTTGCGGACGCCAGCGCGGTGCCGGGCCTGGCGGTCGCACTTGCGACCTCGTCGGCGGCCGCGCCCGCGTCGAATTTGGCGGTCGACCGAGCGGTCGCAATGAAGACGGTTGGAGTCACTCCCGATTACGCTGCCACGATCCGCGCCGCCGCTCCCCAGCTGCGTTTCAGCGATGAGGATTTGGTGGAGCTCAAAGGTGCAGGCGTGACCGCGACCTTCATCCAGGGGCTCGCTCGGCTTGGCTACCGCAATATATCGGTCGAGGATATCACCGGCGCTTATGCGGTGGGCATACGCGAAGATTATGTCCGCTCGCTTGCGTCCGCGGGATACGGGCCGCTTCCCCTCCGCGAGCTGATCGAGCTCAAGGCTGTGGGGATTACACCTGCGGACGTCGAACGGTTTCGGCGGGCAGGATATGGTCATCTCGATCCTGACAAGCTGGTTCAGCTCAAAACGCTCGGAATTACGCCTGAGGAGCTGAAGGCAAGCGAACGTAGCGGCCCATGACGGCGCCCCCATCCTGACCGGCTGACCTGACCTCATTTGCTGAATTTTAAGCGCCCTGGCCCGGGCGGACGGGCGGACTTTGCCCCGATTTCCAAAAAAGGAGATGTGAAATGACCCGATTGTTGGCTTTCATGGCGGCTGTATTTCTGACGGCGCTCGTCTTCGCTTCTGCCTGTATCGCCGGGTCCGGATCGCCTCTCGTTTTCACGATCGAGCCAATCCACAATCCCGATCAGGTACAGGTCAGGTTCCAGCAGCATCGGGAGGGCCGCTGGAACAACGACTGGAACTCCAGCTTCAGGACATCGGAGCTTGTTGGGCTGAACGCGGCAGAGCTCAATAGCGCGGCCGTTCGCCCGATCCGCTTCGCGGTCATTCGGGAAGCCGGCCAAATCGACTGTGCCGGGACCGCCGCCAACGCCATGGCGCACGGCACATGCGGGCTTACGCCTGATCCCGGCTTCATGGCCTATCTGAGCAAACATGGCATTCGTCAGCCGACTGAGGAAGAAACCTACGGACTGATCTCGCTCAACGTCCATCGCGGCTTGCTGGAGGCTCTGGCCGCAGCGCGATATCCTACTCCTTCAATCGAGGACTTCATGGCCCTGACGGCCGTCGGAGTATCCCCCGACTATATCCGCAGGCTCGCCGACGCCGGTTACCGGCCGGCGACGCTCGACGGTCTCATTCAATTTGCGGCCCTCAAAATCACACCCGAATTCATCGGCAGCTACGTTCGGGCGGGATATTCCGGCCTGGCGCCTGAAGAGCTTGTTCAGCTCAAAGCGCTGAACATCACCCCCGATTTCATCGCGGGCTTTGAACGCATCGGATATCGGCATTTGCCCGTCGAAACGATCGTGCAGCTGAAAGCTCTCGACATCACTCCGGAGTTCGTCCGCGCCGTCCAGCGTGGTGGCACACTCCCTTCGCCCGAACATCTCGTCGAGCTTCGTGCCCTTGGGCGTGATTTGCACGACCGTTAGGTGTATTACAGCCATATAACAGCAATACGCGGGAGCGGATCCGATGCAAAGCCTACTTCTCAGCGCTTCGACGGCGGCTTTGGCGCTTATGGCGACCAGCACCGCTCAGGCGCAGGTTTCCGATCCGGCTTCGGCTCCGCCGCCGGTGGCCCAGGCGGCTGGACAAAAGCGGATCTATACCCCCGCCGATTTCACCCGCTTTGCCCCGAAGACGGCCTACGACATGCTCCAGCAGGTGCCGGGCTTTACGATCCAGACGCAGGACACGAGCGACCGCGGACTTGGGCAAGCGTCAGAAAATGTGCTCATCAACGGTCAGCGGATTGCCAACAAATCGGGCGGTGCGGTCGACCAACTGCAGCGCATTCCGGCCGGAAACGTTCAACGTATCGAAATCGTGGATGCGGCGAGCCTGGGGATCGCGGGTCTTTCCGGCCAGGTCGCGAACGTCATTGTAAACATCGCGACGAAATCGTCGGGCCAATTCGAATGGAATCCCAATTTCCGCGCGCATTACACGAAGCCTGAATTGCTCGGCGGCTCGATCAGCTATTCCGGCAAGAATGGCCCGGTCGATTACACTCTCTCGGTGAAAAACGACTACGGCCGCGGCGGCATCGGGGGCCCAATCCGACTTTATGATCGCAACGGTGAGCTCACTGAAACCAGATCCGAAGTCTACCATTCGGAATATGAGCAGGCGAACATGCAGGCGCGGTTCGGGATCGACGGACCGGGTTCGTCGGCAGGAAATCTCACACTCGGCTACACGCCTTATTGGAACCCGCAGCACCTGAGCGATCACCGTTTGCTCGTTACCGGCGAAACGCGTGCGCGTACGGACATTCAGCAACTCGACGGTTATTATGCTGATATCAATGCCGATTACGAGTTCGCGCTCGGGCCGGGACGGTTTAAGCTTATCGGCGTGCGGCATTGGGAACATGAGCCGATCGTCACGACCGATATCCTGCGCTTCCTGAGCAGCGGCGCCGACAGTCAGGGCTCGCGCTTCAGCCGCGACACGCATTCAGGCGAAACGGTTACTCGCGCTGAGTATAGCTGGAAGACAGGCGCAAACGGCTGGCAAGTCTCATTTGAGCGCGCTTTCAATTCGCTCGACCAGCACGGCAAGCTTTTTCAGCTCGATCCGGACGGCACATTCCAGGAGGTGCAGTTTCCGCAGGGCAGCGGGAAGGTAACCGAGGTCCGCTACGAAGCGCTCGCGACATTGAGCCGGAAGCTGGCCTCAAATCTTGACTTGCAGGTCGCTTCAGGGGCCGAGGTTTCTCGCCTGGACCGGGTCGACGGAGATCTGCCAGCGCGCAAGTTTCTTCGGCCCAAGGGCAGCATCACGCTTGGTTGGCATCCGTCGAAAACGTGGGACATCAGCCTGAAACTTCGCCGCCGGGTCGGCCAGATCAGCTTTTACGATTTCCTTGCCCAGCCCGCGCTTAGTGTGGACCGGCAGCAGGCGGGGAATCCCGAACTGGTGCCCCCTCAGAGCTGGGAGGTCGAGACTGATTTCGCGCACGATCTGGGCCGCTGGGGCAAGACCAGCCTCAACCTTCATTATTATCGGGTTCAGGACATCATCGACTTCATTCCGATCGACGATGACCAGCAGGGCGTCGGCAATCTGCCGCGCGCCGATCGCCTCGGCTTCGAGAGCAAGAGCACGATCCTGTTCGATCCGATCGGCTGGACGGGAGCCAAGCTCGATGCGACCGTGGGAGCCGAATGGACTTCGGTTCGCGACCCGCTAACCGGCAAGACGCGGCCGATCAGCGGAGTTGAAGACCGCTGGGGCAATCTCTCGTTGAGGCACGATATTCCCGGGACAAAGCTCGCCTGGAGCGCGTACGTTCAATACCGGCACTACACCTATAATTACTATCTAACCGAAATCGACCGCCAGCTAGATCTGCCGTGGATCACCGGCTTCTCGGTGCAGGACAAGGATGTTTTCGGAATGACCGCTACGATCTCGGTCGACAATGTTTTCAATGGTCGCCATCTCGAGCACCGGGTCGTCTACACCGGGTGGCGCGACCGCGCCCCGATCGACTTCATCGAAAATCATGACGAGCTCGTCGGCCCCATCTTCACCGTTTCGCTGAAGGGTAGTTTCTAACGGCGGCACTTACGTCTTCACGATGCACTTTGATTCGCCCGCCTCAACTTCCAGCAGAGGCTTCGATGGGGCTGGCCTGTCAGACCGGGTGGCCGGTCATCTGTTTCATCGCGATCAGCCAGGAGTGCTGGTGAAAGAGCCAGTCCGCCACGGCTTCGTTCGCGAAAATCCATAGAGCTGCGGCGATGTAGGCGGGGTGCAGCCGGCGCCTCGTCGCAAGATCGTACACCCCGACCGCAATCACCAGCAGCAAGGTGCCGATGTAGGTCGAAATGTAAAAGCCCAGGTAGCCATCGCCGACACGCGCCTCGAGGAAATCCATCCAGATTCGGCTGAAGCCCGGCTCCGTCACCGCGATCGTGCCCATCACCATCAGACGTTTGTGAGCGGCGGGATTGCGCCGCATGAAAAATCCGGCGGTGAGCAGCACCATGGAGCCAACCGCATTGGTGTAATTGACGCTAAGCCACGAAATCCACTTGTCGGGCATGTAGGCGTTGCCGGCCACTCCGGCGTAGGCGGTAAGCGGCCCGGTCACCAGCATCGCCGGGATCAGAACGACTGCTGCCCAACCCAGCGTCTTGTGGAGGCGCAGGCGCCGGGTTCGCACCAGCCAAACCTGCGTCGCGAGCAGCACCAGCCAGCCGGCATAAGCAATGACATGAAGATGGACGATGGGTGCGAAGTCCAAAGCGCCGCTATGCGCCCGCTTCACCATGTCGATCCCGAAGCCGAGGAGGATCGCCAGCCAGATTACGAACACAACCGCCGCGATCATCGTCCGATCATTGCGGTGATGAGGCGCGAAGCCCCCGCCGATTGTCCGCGTTGCCATGGCCGCCCCGCCGCTGTGAACGTTCACTGTGACGTTCTGGTGCGGATTGTCAAATGCTTACGGCGGGCGCCTCAGCTCCTTCGGAAACGCTCCATCACCCGGTCGAAGAAGTTGCGCCGTTGCTCCACTACTGGCGTCGGTTCGACGGCTGCGATCCGCTGGCGAAGCGTCGGTGCTGAAGCGAGAGCGTCCACGGTCGGATCCTCGCGAGGGACCCAGGGCTTTACCGTCAAGGTTGCGAACGTGGGTTCGGCCGATGCCGCCGCTGGCTTGAGCGCCGCGGAGGATTGTTCAGTCCCAACAACGGCGACGAAATCCGCGTTGACCTCGACCGTTCCGGCGATCAGGCGACACCCCTCGGGTAACCCGTATTCGGCGATCGCGCGTTCCGTTGCGTGCAGGAAGCGTGTCGCCACGAACCAGCTGGCCAGCGCGAACTCGACATAGCCGCCGGGCGCTCGCCCCTCCACGCCGTCGCGGCCGTCGCGAAGGAACCTGCGGTGCTTCCAATTGATCAGCGCGGTGTTGAGCTCGGCGAGGCCGGTGAGTGTGCAGTAGAATTCGACATCCTCTTCCGCTCCGACCCAACCCGGAAGGTCCTTGGCACATTCGGCAAGCAGCTCGGCATTGCTGGTGCTGCCGAACGGGAAGGCCTCGTCGGAGTAGAGGCCGAGCAGCAGATCAGGGTCGTGGGTCTGCCCAGCCTCGAAGACCAGATCGGGCGGGTTGGTAAGGCCAAGGGTGATGGCGGTAATCGCCGGCCCCTCCCATTCCGCGAGGATGGGTAGCAAGTCTTCCCACCCCTCGAGAATCACGTCGGAGGCCGCAGTCGCTTTGCACAGCCGCGCAAGCTTGCCGTCGAACGCTGCGAGATCGGAAGTAAGCCGCGAGTCCGCTTCCGCGACGCGACCGGCGGACAATAGGCTCCGCATCTCCTCGATCCAGCCGCGCTCCCCTTCCTCTTCCAGGAAGGTGATCTGTAACGGCGCCGGCTCGGCCGGCTCGCGGTACGACCGCACGCCTTCGGTCTTCGAATCCGGAATGAAGACGTAATGCGGATGCGACGCATCCGCCGGATTAGTGCTCATGGCGATACTCCCCACTTGCGGCCGCACTGGTCGCCGACTTTAAATGGAGAGGGTTAAGCGTTCATTTGCAGCCGCGCGCCTTCACCCGACGCGGGTCCATGGCCTTGGGACATTGACCGGCCGGTAGTTTGGCACCTCAGCCATCCGCCGTTGCCGGTGCCGTCGCTGCCGCCATACGGTTCGAAAAATCCTGTCCTACAGCCGCGGGTTCGGGATACCTGTCTGGCCTTTTTTGTGGCTGAGGCTGAAATGACAGATCCATCGCTGATTTTCCGAGCAGCCTCGGCGCGAGGATCGCGAAAGTCACAAGTTCGGCTGGTTTGTCACAGGGGAACCGCCACCGATTCGGCCGATCGGGCACGAACTTCGTGAACTTTCGCAGGGTCTGCGAGCCCGGTTGCTTTCCGGCACCGTTGCCGAATACGGCCTTCGCCGATATTGTCTGAGTAATCCGGCCGCGGCTGGATGGGTCAAGCTTGGAGGGGTGAATGCTCAATCGATTTCGCGGAATGCTGGCCTGCGCTGCCGTTGTCGGCCTGCTTGCCCAACCTGCGCTGAGCCAGACATCGAGCGCTCCCGTCGCGATCGCGGTCGACACCGCTCACCCCGGTCCGAAGATCAGCCGCGATCTCTTCGGGCAATTCGCCGAGCACCTCGGCCACGGAATCTACGGCGGCATCTGGGTCGCCCCTGATTCGACCATTCCGAACGTCCGCGGGATACGCAGCGACGTGGTCCAGGCTTTGCGGGCGATCGAGGTTCCGAACGTGCGCTGGCCGGGCGGCTGCTTCGGCGACAATTATCATTGGCGCAACGGCATCGGTCCACAGGCGCAGCGGCCTGCGACCCTCAACCCGGATTGGGGCGGAGTCATCGAGCCGAACAGCTTCGGCACCGACGAATATTTCGATTTCCTCAGCCAGATCGGCGCCGACGCCTTCATTTCCGAAAACATCGGCTCGGGCACCGTGAGCGAGGCGGCCGACTGGTTCGAATATATGACCTCCGCCCAGCCGACGACGCTTGCCAAGCAGCGCGCGGCAAACGGCCATCCGGCGCCGTACAAGGTAAAATATCTCGGGCTCGGCAACGAAAGCTGGGGCTGCGGCGGAGCGATGTCCCCGGAGCATTATGTCGAGGAAATGAAGCAATACGCGCACTACACGCGCAACTATAACCCGGACCAGCAGAAGCCCGAGACCGCGATGAAGCGGATCGCTGTCGGCTGGGACAGCGGCAACAGCGATTACACCGAAGCCGTGATGAGCGCCTGGAAGAACAAGGTCTGGAGCTGGGACCTCGAAGGTCTTTCGCTGCACGGCTACACGGTCACCGGCGGCTGGCCTCCCCACCTGCAGAGCACCGGCTTTGGTGACGCGCAATATGCGCAGACGGTCCAGGCGACCCTGAAGATGAACGACTGGATCACCAAGCAGTCGGCGATCATGGACAAGTATGACCCCGACAAAAAGGTGGCGCTATTCGTCGACGAATGGGGGGACTGGTGGGCGCCGACGCCAGGGACGAACCCGGGCTTCCTGCAGCAGCAGAATACGATGCTGGATGCGATCGTGGCCTCGCTCAACCTCAACATCTTCATGCGCCATGCGGATCGGGTACGCGGATCGAACATCGCGCAAATGATCAACGTGCTGCAGGCGATGATCCTGACGGACGGCCCGAAAATGGTGCTGACGCCGACCTATCACGTCTATCACATGTACGTGCCGTTCCATGATGCGACATTCGTGCCGGTGAGCTTCGACGGCGGCACCTACAGCAATGGCGGAGTGACTGTCCCGCGGGTTGATGCCGTGGCGGCCCGAGACGCCGCCGGGCATTTGTGGATTGAGGCGACCAATGTCGATCCCGATAAGCCGACCACGGTCACCGCAGCGATACCCTCCGCTCACTCGGCAGTTGGGCAAGTGCTGACTGCTCCTGCGGTCGATTCGTACAACAGCGTTGCGCATCCGGCGGCGGTCGCGCCGGCGCCGTACCGGGGCCGTGTGTCGGGCGGAAGGATCACGCTCGACTTGCCGCCCAAATCGGTCGTGGTGGTGCAGGTTCAATAGGAAGCGGCGCTTTCGTCATACTTGCCTGCAGAGACGCGGGGCGTCATGGTTGCACGCGCTCGGGAACCGTACAGTTGGAGTTTACCCGATGCGTCTTGCTCTGTTCCTCGCCGCCTTGGCGCTCACCGTCCCTGCCACAGCCCAGCGCCAGAAGCTGGATACGCTGACGCCGGCCCAGGCCATCAGCCGGGCGGCCGCTGCCTCCCCCAAACCAGTGAGGGCGCTGTTCCAGTTCAAGGTGCAGAATGCGGCCAAATCCGGCAGCGGCTACTATCTCGATAGCGAGAAGAATTACCGCTCTCCCTCGAATCTCGGGATCGTCATTCGCGCATCGGCGATGCCCGGACTCACCAGGAAATATGGGGCGGATCTAAAGTCGGCGCTGGTGGGAAAGACGATAAAGGTGATCGGCCAGGTGCGTCGAATCTCGGTTGGGAAAACCAAGGCTGCGACCGCGACGGAAGTCGAAGTCACGCACGCCGGCCAGATCCTCTCGGTCTCCTAGTGCAAGGCGAAAGCTAGGTAGAATTACTTAGCGCCAAGCCCCTTCCCGAAACCTACTCGTCTGCTATGTGCTCGGCGGCTGGCGCGGCCTTCGCTGTCCACCAGCTGCCCGAATGTCCCATTTTTGTCGACTGCAGTGTGGGCGTAACGGTCTGTTTTGGCCATCGAAACTGGTTCGAGGGTGCTCGTGAATTCATTCGATCGGGATCGCAACATGCGCATCCGCAGCGCCGCGATACGCGCGGGACTTGCAGCGTCCCTTGTGCTCCTCGCCTCCGGGTGCAGCCGCGGCGTGCTCAATCCCGTTGGCCCGGTCGGCAGCGCCGAAAAAATGATCCTGATCAATTCGACGGCGATCATGCTGGCGATCATCATTCCGACGATCCTCGCGACGGTGGGCATTGCCTGGTGGTTCCGGGCAGGCAATCGCAGGGCGACCTACCGCCCGGATTGGGAATATTCCGGCGCCATCGAACTCGTGATCTGGTCGATTCCGGCCCTCACCATCATGCTGCTCGGCGGAATCGCGTGGATCGGAAGCCACGATCTCGATCCCGCAAAGCCGCTTCCCTCCCCAAACAAGCCGGTCAACGTGCAAGTCGTTTCGCTCGATTGGAAGTGGCTGTTCATCTACCCTGACCAGGGGATCGCCACCGTCAACCAACTGGTCGTCCCCGCCGGAACGCCGGTGAACTTCACGCTGACGTCGGCGACCGTGTGGAACGCCTTCTTCATCCCGCAGATGGGGTCCATGATCTACACGATGCCGCGGATGGCCACCCATCTGAACCTGCAGGCGGATCGGCCGGGCGTCCTGGAGGGTGAGTCCGCCCAGTTCAGCGGCGACGGTTTTCCTGGAATGCAGTTCGAAGTCCACTCCGTGCCACCGGCCCAGTTCGCCGCCTGGACCGCTGCCGCGCACAATGGACCGGTCCTCGATCCCAAAGCCTACACCGAGCTTCAAAAGCCGAGCAGCTACGTGAAGCCTCTGACATACGGCAGCGTCTCCCCCGGCCTGTTCGACGCGATCCTCATGAACAAGGCGCCGCCTCCCATCGCTCCGGCAACGACTCCGCCCGCGATGCATGTTTCTCCCAAGACCGCGCTTGGACCCAAGAATGTTCGGTAGACTCACCTGGGACGCGATCCCGTTCAACCAGCCGATCCCGCTGATCACTTCGCTCGTGGTCCTCTGCGCGATCGGCGCCGTCGGCGCATGGATCACCGCCAAGAAATACTGGCCCTACCTCTGGAACGAGTGGATCACCTCCACCGACCATAAGCGCATCGGCATCATGTACATTGTCCTCGCGCTGGTGATGCTTGTGCGCGGCTTTGCCGACGCTCTGATGATGCGAGCGCAGCAGACCGTGGCGGTGGGCGCATCGCAGGGCTATCTGCCGCCCGAGCATTACGACCAGATCTTCTCCGCCCACGGCACGATCATGATCTTCTTCATGGCCATGCCCTTCATCATCGGCCTGACCAATTTCGTCGTGCCGCTGCAGCTCGGCGTTCGCGACGTTGCCTTTCCGACGATGAACAATGTGAGCTTCTGGCTTACCGCCTCAGGCGCCTTGCTCGTCAACGTCAGCCTGTTCGTCGGCGAGTTCGCCCGGACCGGCTGGCTTGCCTTCCCACCGCTTAGCGAGAAGGCCTTCTCGCCCGGAGTCGGAGTCGATTACTATCTCGTAGCCCTGCAGATCGCCGGCGTCGGAACCCTCCTCACGGGGATCAACTTCGTCACGACGATCCTGAAGATCCGCGCGCCCGGCATGAGCTACATGCGGATGCCGATCTTCTGCTGGACCGCGCTGGCTTCGAACCTGCTGATCATCGCCGCCTTCCCGGTGCTGACCGCGACTTTCGCGATGCTGATGCTCGACCGCTATCTCGGCTTTCATTTTTTCACGAATGACGGCGGCGGCAATTCGATGCTCTACATGAACCTCATCTGGGTCTGGGGGCATCCGGAAGTCTACATCCTGATCCTGCCAGCCTTCGGCATTTATTCCGAAGTTGCCGCGACCTTCTCCGGAAAGCCGCTGTTCGGCTATCGCTCGATGGTCTTCGCGACGCTGGCAATCTGCGTCATCTCCTTCATGGTGTGGCTCCATCACTTCTTCACGATGGGCGCCGGCGCCGACGTGAATGCCGTCTTCGGAATCGCGAGCATGATCATTGCAGTCCCGACCGGAGTGAAGATCTTCAACTGGCTCTTCACCATGTACGGCGGACGGGTCCGGTTCACGACACCGATGTACTATCTCGTCGGCTTCATGATCACCTTCGTGATCGGCGGCCTGACCGGGGTGCTGCTGGCGATCCCGCCGGTCGATTTCATCGTCCACAACAGCCTGTTTCTCGTCGCTCATTTCCACAACGTGATCATCGGCGGCGTCGTGTTCGGGGTGATGGCGGGCTATACCTACTGGTTCCCGAAGGCGTTCGGATTCACGCTGGACGAACGGCTCGGCAAGATCATCTTCTGGTGCTGGTTCATCGGCTTCTATCTAGCCTGGTTTCCAGCCTACGCGCTCGGCTTCATGGGCGGGACCCGGCGGCTTCAGCACATCGCGGATCCTAGCTGGCAACCCTATCTCGACGTCGAAATGGTCGGAACGGTCATCATCCTCGCCGGGATCGTACTGACGATCGTCCAGCTCTTGTATTCGATCAAGACACGGGAACAGCGCCGCGACATCACCGGCGATCCCTGGGATGGCCGCACACTCGAGTGGCTGACCCTCTCGCCACCGCCACACTACAATTTCGCAGTGCTCCCCGACGTCCATGGTGAAGAGGCCTATTGGACTCGCAAGCAGACCGCGATCAAGCTCGACCGCCTGATCGACGAGCCAAACTACCAGCCGATCGAAATGCCGCTCAACACTCCGGTCGGCGTGATCTGCGCTTTCTTCGCATCCGTCTGCGGATTTGCAGTCATCTGGTACATCTGGTGGCTGGCCATCCTCGGGCTGATCGGCGCGTTCGCCGTCTTCGTCTGGTACGCATGGCGCGACGAGCATGAGCATGTGATCCCGATCGAAGAGGTGAGGAAGAATGCGCGCGAGCGGCGGCGCATCCGTCAGGAACACCTCCAGAATCTGAGCCAATCGATATGACATCCTCTGAAGCAGCCGCAGTCGGGCTCACCCACGGCGGGTCCGAAGACACCGGCCTCGGCAATCGCGGCCCTCAGTCGAAAAGCATCGTCGTCCCCTACGGATTCTGGCTCTTCGTCCTCTCGGACATGGTGCTGTTTTCGGCGCTGTTCGCCAGCTACGCGGCACTCGTCCACGCGACCGACGGCGGTCCGGTCACGGGCCAACTGTTCGACCGGACGAAGGTCGCCGTCGAGACGGTCAGCCTTTTGCTCTCCAGCTTCGTGTGCGGCCTCGCGATCATCGCCGCCAAGCGGAAGAACCTCTTCTGGACGGAATTTTGGCTCGTTGTGACCGGGCTGCTGGGCCTGGTCTTCCTCGTCATAGAATTGCGCGAGTTCGCCGGGATGATCGCCATCGGCGCCGGTCCTCAGCGGAGTGCGTTCCTGTCCGCCTTCTTCACGCTCGTCGGCTGTCACGGCGCCCACGTCACGGCCGGACTGCTATGGATCGGGACGATGGCGGCGCAGATCTGGACAAAGGGATTCCAGCCGCACATCGGCCGCCGGCTTTTGTGCCTCAGCGTCTTTTGGCACGCGCTGGACATCATCTGGGTCGCCATCTTCACCATCGTCTATCTTATCGGGACGCTGCCATGACCGAAGAACCCGAACTGCTGAACGTCGCTCCCGGCGAACCCCATGACAGCCTGCTCGGCGAGACGATCAGCTATGTCGTCGGTCTCGGCCTGGCGCTGCTGCTGACCGGGGTCTCGTTCTGGGTAGCATCGACGTCCCATCTCTGGGGGCCCGGCGTGGCCGTCGGCCTGGTCGTTCTGGCGGTCGCGCAGATGGGCGTCCACCTCGTCTTTTTCCTTCACATCACCAGCGGACCGGACAACACCAACAACGTGCTGGCGCTCGCCTTCGGCGTGATGATCGTGCTTCTGGTGATGATCGGGACGATCTGGATCATGGCGCATCTCGCGGCCGGGATGGCGCCCGGACCCGAGCTCACCAACCTGCAAATGCAGCACGGGTAGCTCGCCTTAGGCGCTACTTTTCCGCTGCTTGCGTGCAGATGCGCTCGATCGTTATCTCGAGCGCGGTTGGAGTGAACGGCTTCAGCAAGATTTCCACGTTGGCGGGCCGGTCGCCAATGGCGTCGGTTTCGGCGTAGCCGGTGACGATCAGCGCCGGGACGGCAGGGCAAAGCTTTCGCGCTTCGCGGAGAAACTCGGTTCCCGACTGGTGGGGCATCGCATAATCGGTAATCAACAGATCGAAGTTGCAGTCTCCGTCCTTCATCACCTTAAGCGCCTCCGCGCCGTTGGTGGCTTCGACAACCTGATGCCCCAAATCTTCGAGAACCGCGGCAGTTGTGCTCCGTACCTCCGCATGATCGTCGACGAGGAGGAGCCGCAGTTTCAGCGCAGCACCTGCGCGCTTCCGCTCGACAGGCAAAGACGGCTCGCGAACCTCCACTGATCCCCGCGGGAGCCACAACTCCGCAGTCGTCCCCTTCCCGACTTCGCTCTCGATTGCGAAGGCGCCGTTGGATTGCTTGGCAAAGCCATAGACCATGCTGAGGCCGAGCCCACTCCCCTTCCCGACCTCCTTGGTCGTGAAGAAGGGCTCCATCACTTTGCCGAGATCTTCGCGCGAGATGCCGGTGCCCGTATCCTGCACCGCAATCCGCACGTAATCGCCCGCGGGCAGCCCGTGAAGCTGGTCGGATTTTAGCTCGCGATTACTGGCCGAAACCGTGACGGTGCCCCCGTTGGGCATGGCGTCGCGAGCGTTGATGATCAGGTTGACGAGCGCCAGCTCGAGCTGCGCCTGGTCGGCGAAGGCGTTCCAGGCACCATCGGTGATTTGCCACTCGATATCGACGAGGCCGCCCAAGGTGTGAGTGAGAAGGTCGGAAACCGCATCGCGGAGGGATTCGATGTCGATCGATTGAGGCTCGAGCTTCTGCCGTCGGGCAAAAGCGAGCAGTCGCCGCACCAGTTCGCTTCCCTGCTCGGCCGCGCGCTTGGTCATGCCCAGGACTCGGCGCTGCTCCTCCTCCAGCTGAGCCCGCTTCTCGAGCAGGCCAAGGCCGCCGATCACCGCAGCCAGCAGGTTGTTGAAGTCATGAGCGATGCCGCCGGTCAGCTTGCCGATGGCGTCCATCTTCTGCGCCTGGATCAGCTGACTTTCGAGCGACCTCTGTTCGGAAATGTCCGTCAGGGTGCCGGCAAATTCGATTGGCTGGCCGTCGGCATCGCGGAGCAAAACGGCCTGATCCAGGAAGTGCTTGTAGGCGCCGTCCGCGCATTGCCACCGATATTCGATCGACGAACGCCCGGTCTTCCGCCGTGCTTCGATCGCCGCAATCACCCGGTCGTGGTCGTCGGGATGCAGCCGCTCAGACCAGATGTTCGGCTGTTCGGCTACGTCCTCCAGAGAAAAGCCGGTTACCGCCTGGAAATCGCCGCTGATGTAGTTGGGCCGCCGGGGGCTCTGGTCGTAGGGTTCCAGATACAGCACCATTGGCAGCGACTGGATGATCGCCGCCTGCCGTTGCTCCGCGCGACGCAATTCCTGTTCCGCCCGAAGGCGTTCCGCGTTGGCGCGCAAGTTCGCGTCGAGCAGCGCCTGCTCCTGGCGCGCCTTCCTCTCGACCTCTTTCGATTTTTCGAACAGATCGACAAAGACGGCGACCTTGGAGCGCAGGATCGTCGGGTCGACCGGTTTGAACACATAATCGACCGCGCCCATCGAATAGCCGCGCATCAAATGCTCGGCCTCCTTGTTCACCGCAGAGAGGAAGACGATGGGGATGCCTTTGGTCTGGTCGCGGTTGCGGATGATCTGGGCGGTTTCGTAACCGTCCATCCCCGGCATGTAGACATCCAGAAGAATGACCGCGAACTCACCTTTGAGCAGATGCCGGAGCGCCTCTTCCCCTGACCGGGCGAGCACAACCTCCCCCAGGTCTTCTAGCACGGTCGCCAGGGCGAGCAGGTTGCGTTCGTCGTCATCGACCAGAAGTACGCGCGCCCGCTCCGCTGCCGGAGGGGAGAGCACTTGCTCTTCCCCCGGCAATGAAATGACCGGAATTTCTCCTACCGGTCCGTTCATACTTACTCGGCCGCCTCCAGAGAGACCGGCGTCGCGGCCGCGACCGTGGCCTCGCGAGCGCGGGATACCCACACGCGAAGGAGCGCGAGCAGGAGCTCGATATCGACGGGCTTGGCGATGTAATCCGAAGCGCCGGCGTCGAGGCACTTCTGCCGGTCGCCCTTCATCGCCTTGGCGGTGACGGCGATCAGGGGAATATCGCCCAGCTCCGGCCGCCGCCGGATCTGCTGCATCGTCTCATACCCATCCATTTCCGGCATCATGATGTCGATCAGGGCGACATCGACATCCGGCGTCTGTTCGAGAATCAGAATTCCGTCCTTCCCCCGCTCCGCATGAACAACCTCCACGTCGTGGCTCTCCAGAACGCTCGTCAGGGAGAAGATGTTGCGGATGTCGTCGTCGACGATGAGGATCTTGGCTCCTGCAAGCTCCGGAACGGCGCGACTCGCTGGCGCTTCCGGCCGCTTGCGGCGGCGCGGCTTCTGCTTTTCAGCCTCGCCGCGCAGGGAAGCGAAGATATCGACCAGCTCCGAGCGCTCGGCGGGCTTTTCGGTGACTCCGAACGCGCCCATCCCCATGACCGAGCGGCTCCGATCGACACCCGAGATCACGTGGATCGGGATATGACTCGTCTCCGGATCGTGCTTCAGAAGGTCGAGCAGCACGAAGCCGTCGATATCGGCCAACCCAAGATCGAGCGTAATCGCATTCGGCTGCAGCTTGCGGGCCATGGCCAGAGTGCCGGCGCCTGCGGTCGATACGACCCCCTTCAATCCCGCCTCGTGCGCTGCATCCAGCAGGATCGACGCGAAAGTGGGATCGTCCTCGACGATCAGGACGAAAGGACTCTTGCCGAGTTCGTCGCGGTCGTCGTTCACTTCGAAGCTGGTCGGAAGTGCGGTCGGGACCATCGCCCCGCTATTGTCGTAGCGAGCGGGAGTGCCGGGCGTCGCAGCCGTACTCACGGCGGCTTCGGCCTGGACGGGGATATAGAGCGTGAAGGTTGAACCCTCACCCGGCTTCGACCGGACCTGCAGCTCCCCGCCAAGGAGCCGCGCGATCTCGCGGCTGATGGACAGACCCAGGCCGGTGCCGCCATATTTGCGGCTGGTGGTTCCGTCCGCCTGCTGGAACGCCTCGAAGATCAGCTTTTGCTTGTCTTGCGGGATGCCAATGCCCGTATCGGTAACCGTAATTTCGATTGCGCGGTCCGCATTGCGAAGGACCGGATGAGTTGGGCTCCATCCGCTGTCGGCGTATCGCACGCCCAAAGTGACACTTCCCTTCGACGTAAACTTGAAGGCGTTGGACAGAAGGTTGAGGACGATTTGCTGAAGTCTCTTCTCGTCCGTCCGGATTGCCTGTGGCAGCTTGGGATCGAACTTGACGTTGAAGTCGAGGTGCTTGTCCGCGGCAAGCTGGCGGAACGTGCGCTCCATATGCTGCTTCAACGTCTGCATCGGCATCTCGCCGACCTCGATCGTCACCGTTCCGGATTCGATCTTTGACAGGTCGAGGATGTCGTTGATGAGGTTCAACAGGTCCGAGCCCGCCGAGTTGATCGTCTTCGCGAACTCGACCTGCTTATCATTGAGGTTGCCGTGCTGGTTGTCGGCAAGGAGCTTCGACAGGATCAGCAGCGAGTTCAGCGGAGTCCTGAGCTCGTGGCTCATGTTGGCGAGGAACTCGGACTTGTACTTTGAGGTCAGCGCCAGCTGCTCCGCTTTCTCCTCAAGCGCGCGGCGCGCCATTTCGATTTCGAGGTTCTTCGCTTCGACTTGCTTCTTCTCATTCTCGAGAAGCTGCGCCTTCTCCTGAAGCTCCTCGTTCGTCGCGTGGAGCTCCTGCTGCTTGCGGGTCAGCTCGGTCTGGCGCGCCTGAAGCTCGGTCGTCAGCAGCTGGGAACGCTTGAGCAGGCCCTCGGTGCGCATGGTCGCGGCGATCGTGTTGAGCACGATTCCCACCGATTCCATCAGCTGATCCAGGAAGCTTTGATGCGTCTCGTTGAATTCGTTGAACGAAGCGAGCTCGATCACCGCCTTCACTTCATCTTCGAAGAGCGCCGGAAGGATGTTCACATTGGCCGGCTTCGCATGGCCAAGCCCCGAGCCGATCCGGATGAAATCCGGCGGCACGTCCTTGAGAAGAATCGGCCGACGATCGGCAGCCGCTTGGCCGATCAGGCCTTCGCGAAGGTGGAACTCCTGCTTGAGCTCGTCCGGACTTTCCGCACCGTAGCTGGCGACCAGCTCCAGCTTCGTCTCGTCCTCCTCGCGCTTGGTGATGTAGAAGACGCCATATTGCGCGTTCACCAGCGGCGCGAGCTCGGACATGATGAGGTTTGAAACCGTCGCCAGGTCGCGCTCGCCCTGAAGCATCCGGCTGAAGCGCGCGAGGTTGGTCTTCAGCCAATCCTGCTCCGCATTCTTGAGCGTCTGCTCTTTCAGGTTGGAGATCATCTCGTTGATCGTGTCCTTGAGCGCGGCCATTTCACCGGACGCCTCGACCGCGATCGAACGGGTAAGGTCGCCCTTGGTAACCGCGGTCGCCACTTCCGCGATGGAGCGCACCTGGTTGGTTAGGTTGGCCGCAAGCTGGTTCACGTTATCGGTGAGGTCGCGCCACAAGCCGGCGGCGCCCGGCACCCTTGCCTGTCCGCCCAGCTTTCCTTCGATGCCGACCTCGCGGGCCATGTTGGTCACCTGGTCGCCGAAGGTGGAAAGCGTATCGATCATGAAGTTGATCGTGTCGGCGAGCGCGGCAATCTCCCCCTTCGCGTCGAGCGTGAGCTTGCGCTTCAGGTTGCCCTGCGCGACGGCGGTCACGACTTCCGCGATTCCGCGCACCTGATTGGTGAGGTTCGTCGCCATCAGGTTCACGTTGTCGGTGAGATCCTTCCAGGTCCCGCCGACTCCGGGCACCTGCGCCTGCCCGCCGAGCTTGCCTTCGGTGCCGACCTCGCGGGCAACGCGGGTCACCTCGCTCGCGAACGCGTTCAGCTGATCGACCATCGTGTTGATGGTGTTCTTGAGCGCCAGGATCTCGCCCTTCACGTCGACGGTGATCTTCTTCGACAAGTCGCCCTTCGCAACGGCGGTCGTCACATCCGCGATGTTTCGCACCTGACCGGTCAAGTTCTCGGCCATCAGGTTGACGTTATCGGTCAGGTCCTTCCACGTTCCGGCGACTCCGGGCACCTGCGCCTGACCGCCGAGCTTCCCTTCCGTACCGACTTCACGGGCAACGCGGGTCACTTCCGAGGCGAAGCCGTTCAGCTGGTCGACCATCACGTTGATGGTGTTCTTGAGCTCGAGGATCTCGCCCTTCACGTCCACCGTGATCTTCTTGGAAAGGTCGCCCAGCGCCACCGCGGTCGTCACTTCGGCGATGTTACGCACCTGGCCCGTGAGGTTCGCCGCCATCGCATTCACGTTGTCGGTCAAGTCCTTCCACGTTCCACCGACTCCGGGCACCTGCGCCTGCCCGCCGAGTTTCCCTTCGGTGCCGACCTCGCGCGCGACGCGAGTCACTTCGGAGGCGAAGGCATTGAGCTGATCCACCATCGTATTGATGGTGTCCTTGAGCGCGAGGATCTCCCCCTTCACGTCGACCGTGATCTTCTTCGACAAGTCGCCACGAGCCACGGCGACGGTCACATCCGCGATGTTGCGGACCTGAGCCGTGAGGTTGCCGGCCATCAGGTTCACGCTGTCGGTCAAGTCGGCCCAGGTACCGGCCACGCCCTCAACCTGCGCCTGGCCGCCGAGCTTCCCTTCCGAGCCGACTTCGCGGGCAACCCGGGTCACTTCCGAGGCAAAGGAGTTCAGCTGGTCGACCATCGTGTTGATGGTTTCCTTGAGCTCACGAATTTCGCCGCGAACGTCGACGGTGATCTTCTTCGACAAGTCGCCGCGCGCAACGGCGGTGGTCACCTCGGCGATGTTGCGGACCTGAGCCGTCAGGTTGCCGGCCATGAGGTTCACGCTGTCCGTCAAGTCGGCCCAGGTACCGGCCACGCCCTCGACCTGCGCCTGGCCGCCCAGTTTCCCTTCCGATCCGACTTCGCGGGCCACGCGAGTGACTTCCGAGGCGAACGAGTTCAGCTGGTCCACCATCGTGTTGATGGTGTTCTTGAGCTCCAGGATCTCGCCCTTCACGTCCACCGTGATCTTCTTGGAAAGATCGCCGCGAGCGACAGCGGTGGTCACCTCGGCGATGTTGCGGACCTGACCGGTCAGGTTGGCGGCCATCAGGTTCACGTTGTCGGTCAAATCCTTCCAGGTGCCTGCGACGCCCGGCACCTGCGCCTGGCCACCCAGCTTGCCTTCCGTACCCACCTCGCGAGCGACGCGAGTCACTTCCGAGGCGAAGCCGTTGAGCTGGTCGACCATCACGTTGATGGTATTCTTCAGCTCGAGGATTTCGCCCTTCACGTCGACCGTGATCTTCTTCGACAAGTCGCCGCGGGCAACGGCGGTGGTCACTTCGGCGATGTTGCGGACCTGGCCGGTCAGATTGTCGGCCATGAGGTTCACGTTGTCGGTCAAGTCCTTCCACGTACCGGCGACGCCTTCCACCCGAGCCTGACCGCCAAGCTTGCCTTCGGTGCCCACTTCGCGGGCCACGCGGGTCACCTCGCCGGCGAACGCGTTCAGCTGGTCCACCATCACGTTGATGGTGTTCTTGAGTTCCAGAATCTCCCCCTTCACCTCGACGGTGATCTTCTTGGACAGATCGCCGCGAGCGACGGCGGTCGTCACTTCGGCGATGTTGCGGACCTGACCTGTAAGGTTGGTCGCCATCGCGTTCACATTGTCGGTCAAATCCTTCCAGGTGCCGGCGACGCCCTTCACCTTTGCCTGGCCGCCGAGCTTGCCTTCCGTCCCCACTTCGCGCGCAACGCGGGTCACTTCAGACGCGAACGAGGCGAGCTGCTCGACCATCGTGTTCACGACCTTGCCGATGCGAAGGAATTCGCCGCGGAGCGGTCGCCCATCGATTTCGACCGACATGGATTGGGAGAGGTCGCCCTTGGCGACCGCGCCGATGACGCGCGAGACCTCGGCCGTCGGCTGGACCATGTCGTCGATCAGTTCGTTGACGGAGCGGATCGCCGTTTCCCAGCCGCCGCGCGCATTCTTCACCCGGCCGCGTTGGGTGATCTTGCCTTCCTTGCCGACGACCTTGGAGAGACGTTCGAACTCCTGGGTCATCTCCTCGTTCATGGAGACGACTTCGTTGAAGAGAGCGGCGATTTCACCGTCAACGCCATCGACCTCTTCGGGCAAGCGAACGCTGAAATCCCCGCGGCGGAGCGCACGAAGCGCGCTGACGAGCTGGCGGCGATCGATAAAGTCGCGAGGGGCCTGGATGTTCACTCAACTCTCCGTGTGGCTATTCTCCCCCCGCCCGGGTTAATCCAACGCAGCCCCCCGGCTGCGACTCTCGATAGTATCATAAGATTCGAATTCTGCTGCAAAAATTAACAGCGAGAGAATAGTTGCCGGACAAGCGGTTGAACCACCGGATTCGTCTCGCTAGGGGACGATCATGCTTGCAGCACGGACGGCTCCGGGCTCGTGACGAGCCCCGACGACGATCTTCTGCGGTTCATCGGGTCGAGCTTTCGGTCGGTGTGGTCGCTGGAACTGCTCCTGCTCATCAGGAGCGAGCCCCGAAGCTGGTCCCGGTCGGATTTGATCTCCACGCTTCGAGCGAGCGAGCTGGTCGTGAACAAGGCGGTCGATGAGCTGCTGGCCGCCGGTTTGCTCTCGATCGAAGGCGATGGGGTTCGGTACCTGCCGGCGAGCGACGACATTGCGCGCCATGTCGAGGCGGTGGAAAAGCTCTATGGTGCCCGGCCGGACGCGGTGCGCAGGGCAATCGTCTCCAGCACCGCGAGTGGAGCGACGGCCTTTGCCGATGCCTTCAGATTGAGGAAGGATTGACCATGGCCGCCTTGTTTCCTGCCATTGTGTACATCCTCTGCTTCCTCACCAGCGCCGCTTGTGCGTGGCTGCTTGGACGGAGCTACTCAAGCAACGGCACAAGACTGCTCTTGTGGAGCAGCATCTGCTTTGTCTTCCTGGCCGCGAACAACCTTGCCCTTATTCTGGATCTTGTCGTGTTTCCGAGCCTGGATCTCAGGACAGTCCGGCTGCTTCTCGCGCTCGCAGCGGTCATTTGCCTGATCTGGGGCTTCGTCTGGGAAATGGAGGAGGACTGAAGAGATGACCCTCTACGACTTCCTCTCCGGCGCGCTGGCATTTGGCTTCGGCGTTTGCGCGCTCTTCTTCCTGCGTTTTTGGAGACGCACGCGCGAAGAGCTCTTCCTCGCCTTCGCGCTGGCCTTCCTGCTTTTGGGCGTGGGTCAGACCGTCCTCGACCTTGCCAACATCCCGACAGAGGAGCGCGGTTCGCTTTACCTGCTGCGGCTGTTCGCGTTCCTGTTGATCCTCGTCGCCATCTACCGCAAAAATCGTCAGGCGCGGGGCTGAACCCCAAGGGTGTTCCTGCGTTCTCACGGCATGAAGGCTGAGCCCGAGATCGTCTGGCCGGTGTGGGCCACCTGGGCCTTGGTGGCGACAATCCTGACCAGCATCATTACCATCGTCGCCACCCTGAACGACATCAACTACATCACTCTGTTCTGATCATTTCACGCTGGTGCGGGTGTAGAGGAAGGCGGTGATGTCGCGGGCGTCGCGCTCGCTGACGTTGAGGTTGGGCATGTCCGTTCCGGGGGTCACCGACTGCGGGTTGCGGATCCACTGCTCAACATTCGCCGGCGTGTTGCTGAGCTTTCCGGCGATCATCGCCCGCAAAGCGATATTATCGAGGGGCGGTCCCACCAGCCCGGTCGCCTTGCGGACATAGCCGATGTGGTGGCAGCTGCCGCAGCCATATTGAATGAACATCGCTTCACCGCGGTGCGGATTGCCTCCGGTCGTCGCTGCGGCGTGCGTCCAAAGCCGCCTCTCTGCGTCATACTCCTCGTAGGCGAGCGCAGCGGTCACCACGACTATGACGAGCGCCGCGAATGCGACCGCAGCTCTGCTAATTGGCACGTAGGGCACTGCCCATCTCCGCGCTTGCCAGCCAGCGATACAGAAGCAGGAGCGCGACGCCCCCGTGCAGCAACCCGCCGGGGATCCACATGATCAGGCCCGCAAGTTGCTGGTCCGTGGTCGGATCGATGCCGATTCCGGTCACGCCCATGGCGGCGTAATCGGCGTACCAGGGACTCTGCGACAGCGCCATCAGCGCCCCAAGAGCGCCCTCGACCATGGTGGTGAGAAACAGGCAGGCGGCCGAGAGTAAATAGCCGCCGCGGCGGCGGCCCAGCATCGCGCACCAGAAGAGCAGCGATGCGGCGACGAAACTGAGATGCTGTGCCGCGTGCCAGGCGTCGCTTTCGAGGGCGCGATCGAAGAGCGCGGGCGCATGCCAGACCCAAAGGACCACCCCCTGCACCACCGTCGCCACCACCGGATCCGTGAGACGGCGCCACAATTGCTGCAGCGGCCCTTTCCAGTTGCCGCCGAGAGCCAGCCGCAATGGCCGCGGAAGCCCCCACGCGAGGATTCCGCCCGCCCCGGACTCGGCGAAAAGCAGAGTGGCGACGAGCATGATCAATTCATGCTCGATCATGTGCATCGTGAAGCTGCGCTCGCCGGCCTCGTGCAGCGGTGACACGAGGGCCAGCGCCAGCACGGTCCAGCCGGCGACGAAGAGCCATATCCGCGGTCGCTTCTGGTTGGATCGCCGGTTGAGGCGCGCAACGCCTACGAAGAAAACCAGGAGCGCCAGTGCCAGCGGAATAACGACCAGCGGCTCGAAGCTCCAGCTCACTGGTAGCATGGCGGAATCACCAGCGAAGCAATGATCGGAAGCACAATGGCAAGTTCGAACAGTCCCGCAGCGCCAACCGAGATGAAGGCGATCACCTTTCTCGAGTGAGTCTCGGAATCTTCCCGGAGGATGCGCCACGATGCGAGCGCGCCAACTGCAATCAGCGCGATCCCGGCCAAGTTCACCAGCAGCAACGGAATAGGGCTGATCACGGCGCAATTGTCGAACGTGCCCTCGGCCCCGAATTGATGGGTCACACCCGCTGCCAGGACGCCTGCGGCCAGCCCAGCCCAGGGCATGAACAGATCCGCGAGCTCGCTTCGCACCTTCACCGGAACAACCTCGGAAGCAGATAGATGAGCAGGTAGATCGGCAGCCAGCTTAACCAGACGAAGCGCCAGTAGAGCGAATTTTCGTCGACATCGGAAAAGCGCCGGGGCGCCTCGCCGTGCGGCGTTCCCATCAGCCGCCAAAGCACCACGGTATCCACCCAGTCGGTGCCGATATGCGTCGTGTGAAGCACGAGTAGCGCCCACAGGACGGACCCGTAGGCATTGTCGTACCAATTGACGTTCAGCGAGTTGAATTCGAATCCGCGCAGCACGAACAGCAATAGCGGGATGCCCACCATCCATGGCAGCAGGCTGCGCACGGTCGGCAGATCATATTTCTCAGCCGCTTTCTTGATCATCGTGTTCGGAATTTCGCTGGCCAAGAGAATGATCGTGAACAGCGTGCCGGCGAGCGGATTGGGCGGCCTTAAGGGCTGCGGTGCCCAATGCTGCTCGTGGCTCATCAGGAAGAAGTAGGTCGCGAAGACGAGCGCGAAGGCGGTGCCCTCGATCACCATGAAGCCGATTACGCCCCACCAGGTGAGGCTTCGATAGCTGAACGCATTGGTCGGCAGCTCCGACAGATCGTCGGCGAAGACGTGGCGCGGGGTCATACGATCACCGGCTCTCCCTCTGGAGGCGGCTTCTTCGGCCAGAACCAGGCAGTGAGCGCAATCCCGATGGGCACGGCACCGAACACGAGCGCCCAGGGGGAGAAGATCGAGCACACGAACGCGACAGCTACAGCGACCGTGCTCACGAACGGCCACAGGCTCGGTGCAACCCCCGGCTCGCGCAGATCGGGGGTGGCAGAGATTACCGTCGTCAGCAGCAGTTCGGGCTCGTCGACGCGCAAGCCATGAACGACGCGGAGGGAATCCGCTCCGTCCCAAAGCGGCGTCCGGCTCTCCACCACCGGAATGTGCGCGAAATTATATGGTCTCGGCGGCGACGCCGCCGCCCATTCGAGGCTCGGCGCGTCCCACGGGTTCGGTCCTGCCGGAGCTCCTCTGAACAGCGACGCCAACAGGTTCACGACGAACAGCAACACCGCCGCCCCAACCACAAAAGCACCGATGGTCGAGAGCATGTTCCAAAGCTCGAGCCCCATTCCGGCCGGATAGGTGAAGACCCGGCGCGGCATGCCCATCAACCCGCTGATGTGCATCGGGAAGAACGCAAGTTGGAATCCCAGGAAAATGGTCCAGAACGCGACCTTGCCCATGCGCTCAGACATCATCCGGCCCGTCACTTTCGGGAACCAGTAGGTGATGGCTCCGAGCAGCGGGAACACGCTTCCGCCGATCAGCACGTAATGAAGGTGAGCGACGATGAAGTAAGTGTCGGTGAGCTGGAGATCGAGCGGGACCGAGGCGATGATCACTCCGGACAAGCCGCCGATCACGAAGGTGAAGATGAACCCGATGACGTAAAGCATCGGCACCGTCAGCCGTGGACGCCCCTCCCACATCGTCGCGATCCAGCAGAAGATCTGCAGCCCCGTGGGGATCGCGACCGACATGCTCGCGGCGGTGAAGAAGCTGTATCCCACTCGCGGCAGCCCAGTCGCGAACATGTGGTGGACCCACAGGCCGAATGCGAGAATTCCGGTGGCGACCAGCGACAGCGCGACGACCGAATATCCGTGGATCGAACGCCGGCAGAATGTGACCACGATCTCGCTGACGAACGCGGTGCCCGGAAGAAAGATGATGTAAACCTCGGGGTGTCCGAAGAACCAGAACAGGTGCTGCCACAGCAGCGCGTCGCCGTTTTCCGCCGGATTGAAGAACTGCGTTCCGACGGAGCGGTCCGAGATCAGCATCGATGAGGCCAGCGCGACCGACGGCATCGAAAAGATCACCATCAGCGACGTCACGAGAGTGGACCACAGGAAAATCGGCATTCTCGCCAGAGTCATTCCCGGCGCGCGTTGCTTCAGAATGGTCGCGGTAAGCGTGACGGCGACCGCGAGCGCAGCCACTTCCGTAAAGGTGATCATCTGCGCCCAGACATCCGCCCGCTTGCCCGGCGAATATTGCGGCCCGGCGAGCGGCACATAGGAGAACCAGCCGTTATCCGGGCTGACATTCAGGACGTGCGAAATCCACAGCATCAGCCCGCCGGAGAGGTACATCCAGTAGGAGAAGGCGGTGAGCCGGGGGAATGCCATGTTGCGCGTTCCGGCCATCAGCGGTGTCAGGTAAATCTGCATCCCCTGCATCACCGGCACGGCGAACAGGAACATCATCGTCGAACCATGCATCGTGAAGCTCTCGTTGTAGAGCTCCGGAGTCATGAGGTTGCTGTCCGGAGTCGCCAGTTGCAGCCGCATGTGCAGCGCGAGCAAACCCGCCATCGCGAAGAAAACCAGCGCCGTGACGATGTAGCGAATGCCGATCTCCTTGTGGTCGACCGACGATAGCCATCCGATCAGCCCCCGAGGCCTCGACCAGGTCTTGTGCAGCCGGGCTTCGAGCTCCGGTCCCGTCAGGTCCGGCCCGTCGCGCGGTACGTTTGCCGGACGCGCTCTGGCCTTTTCGGCGGGAGTCACTTCAACGTCTCCAGGTAAGCGACAATCGCGTGCAGGTCCTGCGGTGCGATCTGCATCGTCGGCATCTGGCTTCCCGGCTTTTGCGACTGCGGATCGGCAATCCAGCCGTAAAGGTTGCCGGTGGTAAGCGGCAGCGTTCCCGCCGCGATCGTCTTTCTGCTGGCGAAGTGCGTGAGATCGGGACCGACTTGCCCGTTGGCCGGAGTTCCCGTGATGTTGTGGCAGACGCTGCACTGGCGCGTTGTGACGTAGTTGAACCCGGCAGCGGCAAGCGGCGTAGTCGGCGCGGTCGCGGGCTGCAGCTGCGCCGCCGCCCATTTTTTGAAATCGGCCATGCTTTCGACGGTCACGTCCAGCGCCATGTTGGCGTGCTCGGCCCCGCAGAACTCGGCGCACTGCCCGCGATATTGGCCGATCTGGCGCGGCAGGATCTGCGCATCCGTTACCCTGCCTGGGATCACGTCCTGCTTGCCGGCCAGCTTCGGAATCCAGAAGCTATGGATCACGTCGTCGGACTTGAGCGTGATCTCCGTCGGCACCCCGACAGGCAAGTGCAGTTCGTTTGCCGTCCGGATTATGTGCGACGGATCCACCGGCGTGTACTGGACATCCCACCACCATTGGTGCGCGGTGACGGTGATCGCGAGCTTTGGGTTCCGCGCCGCTGCCGCGAGAGAGCGGTCGGTGAAGAAGCTGGCGACGGCAAGGGCGCTGAGGCCGACGGCGATGACACTCGTCCAGGCAATTAGCGCGACGCGGCTTTGGGGGGTGCTGACCTCATGCTTGCCCGTTTCCACGGTGCAGGCTTCGGACTCTCGTCTCCGGCGAAGCACCGCCCACATGAGAGCGCCGACGATGACGAAATACATCAGCGTGCAAACGACCATGAAAATTGTGAACAGGCTCACGAAATCCGAGCTTTGCACCGCCTGACCGCCCAAGGCAGTCTGAATGCCGGCACAGCCGGACACCGGGATCGCGGCCATTACGCTGACAGTGAGCCGAACCGGCTTCACTGCTGGGCCGAACCCGCCGGCAACACCGGCTCGGGTGTCTGCTGGGTTTGCGGCGGCGTATTGCTCAATGTGTCGGCGCGTGCGCTCACCGCATCTTTGGGGACTTGGCCGGAAAGCGACCGGACATAAGCCGCCAGCTGCCAAATCTGCTCGCTCGTGAGCTTGGTTCGCCACGCCGGCATTCCGTTTGGACGGCCCTCGGCGATACTGGCCGCGATCTGATCGATGCGGCCGCCGTAGCGCCACTTCGGATCCATCAGCGGCGGCCCCATCCCGCCTCCGCCGTGGGAATGGCAGCCGACGCAATTCATCTGCGTGAACAGCTGCTGCCCCTGAGAAATCGCATAGGCGTTGTTCTGGTACGCAGCGGCCTGCGCACTCAGCGGCGGCGGCTGCGAATTGCCGGGGTAGATTGTGTCCGGGCTCGCGCCGGTCGGCACGGTTTCGCCGAGCGGCTGCCCGCGGCTGTTGCGGCTCTCCCGATCGCATGCGCCGAGCAGCGCCAGAAGCGCGACGGCGGCGGCGGCGCTATTGCGGAAGCGCGAAGACATAAACCATTCCTCCCGGCGACGTCTTCGTCGGCAGGTCCTTGACCGCGTTGGCGAAGCCGAGCGCCGCCGTCGGATCCTTGGGGTCCAGCTGCGCCGCCACCACCGCGCCCGCCCAGCCGCCGACACCCGAAGGGACAGCAATATACTGGCGGTCGTCGGGGCCACGGTAACTGATCGGCTGGCCGATGATCCCGCTACCGGTCTTGAACTGCCACAGCAGCTTGCCAGTCCTGGCGTCCACGGCTTTGAACCAGCCGTCCATCGTGCCGTAGAAAACCAGCCCGCCGGCGGTTGCCAGAGCCGGGCTCCACAGTGGCAGATCCTCCTTGATCTCCCACACCTTCCGGCCGTTGATCGGGTCCCAGGCTGTCAGCACGCCGCGATTGCCGCCCGGACCCGCGTACATCTTCACGTCCGCCCCGACGAACGGCGTCCCGGCGATGTAGTTCGCGTTCTGGATGGCCATGTCCATGCACAGGTTGATGTGCGGGATGTAGACCAAGCCGGTTACCGGGCTGAACGCCGACGGGTTCCAGTCCTTGGCTCCCGGCGAAGCAGGGCAGATGCCCCGAGTGACCCTGCCCTCCTTCGGATCGAGCGCATGGTTGGGAATGATCTGCCCGGTTTTGAGATCGACGCCCTTGTAGGCGTTCACATAGCCGTAGGGGTTGGCGGACAAGACCTGTCCGGTCCGACGGTCCTGGACATAGAAGAAGCCGTTGCGGTCCGGCCTCAGCATCACCGGCACCCGTCCACCGTGGTACGGCAAATCAGCCAGGATGATCTCGTTGATGTCGTCGTGGTCGAAAAGGTCGTGCGGCGTCGTCTGGTACGCCCATTTCGCCTGACCGGTATCGATATCGCGGGCGAACACCGAAGCCGTCCATTTATTGTCGCCCGGCCGCTGCGGCGCGTTCCACGGGCCCGGGTTGGATGTTCCGTAATAGATGGTCTTCGTCTGCGGATCGTAGCTGATCCAGCCCCACACAGACCCTCCGCCGATTTTCCAGTAATCTGGCGGCCAGCTGCTGACGCCAAGGTCGTGCCCCTGGTCCTTCTTGTAGAAAGGATGGAAGTTCGGCCCGATCAGGACGTCCTTGTCGGGGCCGTTGGTGTTTGCGACCCAGACGATCTTGCCGCTGCCCTCATCGAGCGCGGTCAGTCGCCCACGGACCCCCATCTCGCCGCCCGAATTGCCGACAAGCACTTTGCCGTCCGCAACCAGTGGCGCCATCGTGATGGTCTCGCCCTTCTGGATATCCGCAACCTGGGTTCGCCAGATTTCCTTGCCGCTGTTGGCGTCGACTGCGACCGTGTGACCGTCGAGCAGGTTCACGAACAGCCGCCCATTGTCGTAGAAGGCGCCGCGGTTGACCGGACCGCAGCACGCCTCTCCTTTTGCGGCCGCCGCCGGGTTCGGTTTGTACACCCACTTCGCGGGCGCCCCGGGCTTGGTGAGGTCGAGCGCGAAGACGTTGTTCGGCCACGGCGTGACCACGTACATCGTGTTGTTGACGACGAGCGGGGGCGCCTCGAAGCCCTCCGTCGTCCCGGTTGAGAACGTCAGCGCGACCTGGAGCTTGCCGACGTTCGCGGGCGTGATCTGATTGAGAGCGCTGAACCGGGTGGATGCGTAATCCTTGCCCGGCATAGTCCAGTTGCCATCATCAGGCGGCGAGGCTCCTGCAGCGGGAAGGATTTTCGCGCCGGCAGGCAGAGACGAGTTCAATGAAGAAGAGTTGTGACTGCGCGGCGCGCTAAGCCAGAACAGGCCGCCGATTACCAGAACGATTGCAACCGCTATCGCTGCGCCAATTACGCGTCGCATTCCACTCCCCAGTTGAACCGCTGGGCAGCGGTTCAGCGGCGTAACAATTGCTGGGGAATTCGGAAGTTCCGGAGTTGAAGAAGGACCTCTAACTTAAATTAGCTCGATTGGAGCTGGCATCACGGGGCGCCCCGAAAACTGCGCTGAATCAAATGCGCGGAGACATACGCGAACAAGCGCGTTCAACAACAATGGTACCGGGATGAAACGTGGAGCGCACGCGATGCGAAACAGCAACGCCGAAACAGTGGTTGTGACAGGGGGAACCGCCGGCATCGGACGAGCGACAGTGCGCGAATTCGCACGCCACGGCTGCAACGTCGCCATCCTCGCTCGCGGGCAGGATGGGCTGGATGCCGCCCGGCGCGAAGTTGAGGACCGGGGTGGAAAGGCTCTCGCCATCCCAACCGATGTCGCCGACTGGAAAGCGGTCGAAGCTGCAGCCGACCGCATCGAAAGCGAACTCGGGCCTATCGACATCTGGGTCAACAACGCCTTCGCCGGGATCTTTTCCTGGTTCATGGATGTCACTCCCGAAGAATATGAGCGCGTCACTCAGGTGACCTATCTTGGCCAGGTCAACGGCACCCGGGCAGCGTTGAAGCGGATGCTGCCCCGCGATCATGGCAAGATCGTTCTGGTCGGCTCCGCGCTGGCATATCGCGGAATCCCACTCCAGTCCGCCTATTGCGGCGCCAAGCACGCGATCCAGGGCTTCATCGATTCCGTGCGCTGCGAGCTTCTCGCCAAGAAGACCAACGTCACCATCACCATGGTGCAGATGCCGGGGGTGAACACGCCGCAGTTCGACTGGATTCGCGCCAAGCTGCCGGGCCAGCCGCGGCCGGTCGGCAAGGTCTATCAGCCCGAGGTCGCCGGCCGCGCGATCTATGCCGCGGCGCACGACACCCGCAAGGAAATGCTCGTCGGGCTTCCGACGGTGGAGGCCGTGTGGGGGAACAAGGTCGCATCGAGTCTCCTCGACGATTATCTCGCCGCGACCGGAATCAAGGCCCAGCAGCGGCCGGAGCGAGTCAGCCCCGAGCGCAACGACAACCTCTTCGAGCCGGTGGCCGGCGACCACGGGGCGCACGGAAGCTTCGACGACGAAGCAGTCGACACAAGCGCCGAACTGTGGATCAGCGAGCACAAGAAGGAGCTCGGACTCGCAGCCCTGGGCGCCGCCGCGGTTGCCGGCGCAGGGTTCATGCTCGCCGGGCTCGGCAGCGCAAAGAACGCTCAGAAAAGGCGGAGCAAGGCGCAGGCGCGGAGCTGAGCCTTGTTGCAATCGCGTCAGCCTGAACCTTCACACCGGCCGCTGGTCCCGGTCGCCCTGGCGACGATCGCTGCAGCCGCAGGCGTCGGCTGGCTTCTTCAGCGAGCGTGGAAGCCCAAAGGGGACCGCAATCATCGGGCGGCGCAGGCGCTCGGCGCGGGCGCGGCGATCCTGTGCGTCAGCGTCGCGCTCGACAGCGCGATCGAGCACTACCGCGGGGAATTCAAGGACAAGGCAATGTTCGTCGGCCCGACGATGGCGCTGCTTGGGCTGGGAGCCGCCACGTATGTCGCCTTCCGTCCCGAACGCGCCAACGATACGCTACCGAAAATCGCTCTGTTCACAGTCGGAGCGACCGGCCTGGTCGGCCTCGGCTTCCATAGCTACAACATCCTGAAGCGCCCGGGCGAACTCGATGCGCTCAATCTCTTCTACGGCGCTCCGATGGGTGCCCCGGCGGCTCTGACCCTCGCGGGACTTTACGGCGTCATCGCGGGCGAAATGCTCAGCGGCCGAAGCTATGTGAAGTCCCGGCTTCCCAGGCACACCGCCGGCCTCATCGCCTTCTCGCTAATGGGCACCATCGCCGAGGCCGGCCTTCTGCACTTCCGGGGCTCGTTCCAGGATCCGGCGATGTACTTGCCGGTCACGATCCCGCCGCTCGCCGCGCTCAGCATTGGCGCCGCCGCCCTGTCGCCTCGCGCGACCGCTGTTGCCGAACCCTTGCTCAAGGCGACCGCCGTGCTCGGCATCGCGGGACCGATGTTCCACGCCTACGGGATCCACCGCAACATGGGCGGCTGGAAGAACTGGACCCAGATGATCCTCCAGGGGCCGCCACTCCCGGCTCCGCCGGCTTTCCTTGGGATCGCCGCAGCCGGCCTCGGCATCATTCCGCTGCTCAAGGAGGAACAGAAGTGAGCGGGTTCAAGACGCCGTTTCCCGATTACGACGTGCTGGAAAAATGGGACTCGCCCTCCTGGAACGACCAGACCCGCGAAGCGGTGCGCCAGCGGCTCGACGAAGTCCCGCCTCGCCGCTTCCTGAGCGAAGAGCAATGGTCGCTGTTGGAGGCCACCGTCGCTCGGCTGGTGCCGCAACCGGAGCGCGCGGAGCCGGTGCCGATCGTCCCGTGGATCGACGACATGCTCCACAAGAATGAGACGCCCGGATACCGTTATGCCGACATGCCGCCGATGCGCGAAGCCTGGTGCAGGGGCCTGGACGCGATCGCCGCCGAAGCGCGCCAACGCCATGGCCAAGGCTTCGAACAGCTCTCGCCGGAGCAGCAGGATGAACTGCTCGGGCACGTCCAGCACAACCGCGTGGACAAGCAGATCTGGGGCGATCTTCCGGCGGGCGGCTTCTTCCTCCACCACCTGCTGAAGCAGACCGTCGGCATCTATTATTCGCACCCCGAGGCGTGGAGCGAGATCGGCTATGGCGGCCCGGCGAGCCCGCGCGGCTACGCGCGTCTCGGCCCCGATGAGCGCGACCCTTGGGAAGCCAGGGAAGTCGACGTTGCTTGAGGTCCAGCAGCCGAGAGCAGTCGATGGCCGTGCCCCGGATGTGTTCCGCCCAGGCGCATGGGTGCCGATGCGCACCTACAGCGACAGCGAGGAAGTCGATTTCGCGATCGTCGGGACCGGCGCCGGCGGCGGGACGCTCGCTTGCAAGCTGGCGGAGGCAGGCTTCTCCGTCGTCGCCTTCGACGCCGGTCCGTTCTGGCGCCCGCTCGACGACTTCGCGTCCGACGAACGGTGGCAGGGCGGGCTCTATTGGACCGACAAGCGGATCACCGGCGGGGCAGACCCGGTCGAGCTCGGCTCGAACAACAGCGGCCGCGGCGTCGGCGGGAGCACGGTCCACTACACGATGATCGCGCTTCGCTGGCGGCCGGAATGGTTCAAGTGCAAGTCGACGCTAGGCTACGGCCGCGACTGGCCGATCAGCTTCGACGAGCTCGAGCCCTATTATGAGGAAGCCGAAGAGGCGCTGCAGATCGCCGGGCCGATCGATTACCCGTGGGGCCGGCGGCGGAAGCGCTACCCACGGCGATCGCATCCGGTAAACGCGCCGGGGCTGGTGCTGGCGCGCGGTTGCGAACGGATCGGCATCAAATGGTCTCCCATCCCGCTTGCGACCCTCTCCTCCCCGCGCGGAATGGCGCATCCCTGCGTCTATCGCGGCTTCTGCGCCTATGGCTGCTCGACCAACGCGAAGCAGAGCGTGCTCGTCACCTTCATCCCCCGCGCGCTGAATGCCGGAGCCGAAGTCCGCGACCTGGCGATGGTCGGCAACATCGAGATGGGAAAGAACGGCAGAGCGACCGGCCTGCACTATCACCGCAACGGCGCGTGGCATTTCCAGAAGGCGAAGAACGTCGTCGTCGCCGGCTACGCAATCGAGACGCCACGGCTCCTCCTCAACTCCAAATGCGACCAGTTTCCGGACGGGCTGGCCAACGAGAACGGCCTGGTCGGAACGCACATCATGATCCACTCCGGCCCGGGCGTCTGGGGCACGTTCGACGAGCAGATCCGCCAGTACAAGGCTCCTCCGTGCATGGCCGTTACCGAGCACTGGAATTACGACGACAGCGACAAAAAGGATTTCCACGGCGCCTACGCCTTCATGAGCCAGGGCCCGCTCGCGGTCGGGTGGGCGCAATGCGTCGCGATCAATCGCGGAATGTGGGGCATGGATCTGCGCCAGGAGATGACCCGCTACAACCACGTCGCGGGCTTGAGGATCGTGGGAGAGACCGAGCCACAGCATGGCAACCGGATCACGGTTGAGGATGAGAAGGACCAGTACGGCCTGCCAATCCCGCGAATGACGTTCAGCTACTCCGAGAACGACAAGAAGCTGATGAAGCATTCGATCGGATCGATGAAATCGGTGCTGGCAGCCGCCGGCGGCAAGGAGCTCTGGGTCGACGATGACACGTCGCATTTGATGGGCGGCTGCCGGATGGGCGACGATCCCAATGACAGCGTAGTCAACAAGGATGGGCGAAGCTGGTCGATCCCGAACCTGTGGGTCTGCGACGGATCGCTGTTCCCGACCGCCGGAGGCGTTAATCCATCGCTGACGATCCAGGCGCTCGCCTGCCGGATGGGCGATCGCCTCGCCGAAATGGCCTCGCGAGGCGAACTGTGAGCAAGGTGCCCGACTGGATCGCCAGCGTCGAGGACCTCCGGCGCGTCGCCCATTCGCACGTGCCCAGACCCTTTATGGAATATGTCGAGGCAGGCTCCTTTTCGGAAATCACGCTCAGGGCGAACCGCCGCGACCTTGATGCCATCCGCTTTCGCGAACGGGTGATGTTCGACGTCTCGAACCGCAAACTCGGGACGACGATGCTGGGCGAGAAGGTCACGATGCCCGTCGCCATCGGCCCGACCGGAATGTGCGGCGCGGTCTGGTCGAACGGGGAGATTCTCTCGTGCCGCGCGGCGCACGAATTCGGAATCCCCTTCTCGCTCTCGACCAATGCTTTGCTTTCGATCGAGGACGTTGCAAGCTCGGTCGACAAGCCGTTCTGGTTTCAGCTTTACCTGGAGAAGGACCGCGGCTTTTCGAAGGACCTTATCGAGCGGGCCAAAGCCGCGAAATGCCCGGTGATGATCCTGACGATGGACCTGCACGTCGAGGGCACGCGCTATTGCGACAAGCATAACGGCCTTGGCGTGCCGCCGAAGCTGACCCCTGCCAATATCTGGAGCATCGTTCGTCACCCGCCGTGGGCGTTCGCGATGCTTCACTCGAAACGGTGGAGCTTCGGCAATTATGCGGAGAAGGTGAAGTCGGGGAACGTCAAGGAAATGGCGGAGCTGGTGAAGAGTCAGCTCGATTCCTCGTTCGATATCAAAACGCTGGAATGGGTTCGCTCGCTGTGGCCGGGCAAGCTGATCGTCAAAGGCATTCTCGATGCGGACGACGCAAAAATGGCGGTGAATGCCGGCGCCGACGCGATTCTCGTCTCGAACCACGGCGGACGGCAGCTCGACAGCGCCCCCTCCACCGCGTGGATCCTTTCGACCATCGTCGAGGCGGTGGGGCACAGGACGGAGGTCTACGTCGACAGCGGCGTCCGCACTGGCCTCGACGTGCTGAAGTTCCTCGGGCTCGGCGCCCGCGCCTGTTTCATCGGCCGCGCGTACCTTTACGGCCTCGGCGCCTATCAGCAGGAAGGCGTCACCAAAGTCCTCGAGATTCTAAAGGAGGAACTCAGCATTGCGATGGCGCTTACGGGCATCACCGACGCATCGAAGGTCCCGCGGGGTGTGATCCTCGATGGGCCGAAACCGGAAGTAGCCTGCTCCCCCGCCGGTCCCGTCTAGACACTGCTGTCCTACAGCCGTTGCTTTGCGATAAGTGCCCTGCCACCTTTTCTGCTGGAGGCCGCGCGTGAGACAACAAAATCTTCTTTCACAGCTCACTTCCCGCGCGCGCTGCCGAAGGTCACACATTGCAGCTGCCGGCCGAAGGAGTGGAAGCCTGAAATCAGCCGATCGGGCACGAACTTTGTTACCTTTGCTTGCGCACCGCGCGGATTGACCTTTCGCAGCCAGCTGCCCAGTTGCCGCTCGTCTTGCCGGGAGCAGTCATTCCGGCCAAGCAACCGTTCAGCTTCGCGGGTGTTGAATGGAGCGAACGGCAGCAGAAGGGACTGAAATGCGCGTTCTGATCGTCGAAGACGAACCCAATCTCGGGCGCCAGCTGCGCTCCACGCTGGAGGGCGCCGGCTATGCCATCGACCTCGCGACGGATGGTGAGGACGGCCACTATCTCGGCTCGACCGAGGAATATGACGCAATCATCCTGGATCTCGGCCTTCCCGAAGTTGACGGCCTGACCGTGCTCGACCGCTGGCGGCGAGAGGGCAGGAAGATGCCGGTGCTGATCCTCACGGCGCGCGATAGCTGGTCGGACAAGGTGGCGGGGCTGGACGCAGGCGCGGACGACTATCTCGCCAAGCCGTTCCAGACAGAGGAATTGATCGCGCGTTTGCGGGCGCTGATCCGCCGCTCGTCGGGACATGCCAGCTCGGAATTGATCGCGGGCGACATCCGTCTCGACACCCGCTCGGGGAAAGTCACCAAGGGGGGCGAGCCGGTGAAACTCACTGCGCAGGAGTACAAGCTCCTCTCCTACCTGATGCACCACAAGGGCAAGGTGGTGAGCCGGACGGAGCTCATCGAACATATCTACGACCAGGATTTCGATCGCGATTCGAATACGATTGAAGTGTTCGTCACGCGAATCCGGAAAAAGCTCGGGCAGGATGTGATCACCACCATCCGGGGGCTTGGCTACAGCCTTGAGGATCCGGAGGATCGGCGGAGTTGAACCACGCTGCCGCCTCTGTGACGGCGGCGACCGAGCAGCGATCGCCACAGCCAATAAAGCGAGCTCGAACTGGCTCGCTTACGCGCCGAATGATCGGCGTCGCCGCCATCTGGATTTTCTTTCTTCTGCTGATCGGCGGGTTCGCGCTCGATCGCGTTCTCAAGACATCGATTCGAGACCAGTTCGACAACCAGCTGGTCTACATTCTCGACAAGGGCCTTATCGCGCCCGCCGAGATTGGGCCGGCCGGCGAAGTCCACTCCAGCCACCCTCCCGAAGACCAGCGATTCATGCAGCCCTATTCGGGGCTGTATTTTCAGGTTTCCGGCGCCGGGCACGAACCGTACGCCTCTATATCTTTGTGGGATCGTCGCCTTCGAGTCTCGATGGGCCATTACGATCCCAAGCCGCACATTTACGACAGCGATCAATTCCCTGACGAGCCGCTCAGGATCGCCGAGCGAGACGTCACACTGCCCGGATCGAACGTGCGGTGGCGCTTCCAGGTCGCCGAGTCCCGCAAGACTCTCGACGCTGAAATCCGGGAGGAGCGGCAAACGCTCTTCTGGAGTTTTGCTGCGTTGGGCGCCGGCTTGCTGGTGCTTGCTGCGCTACAGACCGTTTACGGCCTATGGCCCCTCCGCCGGGTGCGGCGCGAAGTGGCGGCGATACGATCGGGAACCGCCACCCGGGTTTCCAGCGAATTCCCTTCAGAGGTTCGGCCGCTCACAGAAGAGATCAACCAGCTCCTCGCGCACAGCGAGGCGCAGGCCGAGGAGGCCCGTCGTCACGCCGGCAATCTTGCCCACGCGCTCAAAACTCCGCTGACGGTCATCACCAACGCCGCCACCGCGAACAGCCCCGATCTCGATGACATCGTCTGCCGCGAGGCATCGCTGATGCGCCGCCAGGTCGATCACCATCTGGCGCGAGCGAGGGCGATCGGGCGCCGAGCTTCAGCCCAGGCGCGGGCCTGCGTCTGGGACAGCGTCCAGGCCGTGCAACGCGCGGTCGACCGGCTCTACGAGAAGGTGACCGTGGACATTGCCGGCGACAAATCCGCCGAGGTTCACGTCGAGCGGCAGGATCTGGACGAAATGGTCGGCAACCTGGTCGAGAATGCCGCCAAATACGGCAATGGTCGGGTCTTCGTTACGGTCGAAAAGCATGGCAAGACTGTCGATATCCTCGTCGAGGATGACGGCCGGGGCATCCCCGAAGCGGAGCGGGAGGCGATCTTCGCCCGCGGCGCCCGCCTGGATACCGACAAGCCCGGCACAGGCCTTGGTCTCGCCATCGTTCGCGACGTCGCGGAAATCTACGGCGGCAAAGTGTCGCTCGAAGAAAGCGAGGACCTGGGCGGGCTCCTGGCGCGGCTGACGCTTCCAGCCGACTAGGAAATCCGCGCTCCCCTCGCTACTGCCGGCCCATGACTGCGACGGTCCACTCACTGCACAGCCCCAGCGAGCCATCGCTCGAGCCGTTGCTGGACCTCGTCGCCGAGGACATGAACGGCGTGAATGCCGTCATCCTCGAGCGGATGCAGAGCAAGGTTGCGCTGATCCCGGAGCTTGCGGGGCATCTGATCGCAGGCGGCGGGAAGCGCATGCGGCCGATGCTCACCCTCGCCTGCGCACGACTGCTCGATTATCCCGGAACGCGGCATCACAAGCTCGCAGCGGCGGTCGAGTTCATCCATACGGCAACCCTGCTTCACGACGATGTCGTGGACGGCTCCGGCCTCCGCCGCGGCAAGCGGACGGCCAATCTCATCTGGGGCAATCCTGCCAGCGTACTGGTGGGCGATTTCCTGTTCAGCCGCGCTTTCGAGCTGATGGTTGAGGATGGAAGCCTGAAGGTTCTCAAGATCCTCAGCAGCGCATCGAACGTGATCGCGGAAGGTGAGGTCGACCAACTGACGGCGCAGCGGCGGATCGAGACCGGGGAAGAGCAATATCTGGCGATCATTGCTGCCAAGACCGCGGCACTGTTCGCCGCCGCCTGCAGGGTCGCTCCGGTTGTCGCCGAAGCCAGCGAAACCGTCGAGCTCGCGCTGGAAAGCTACGGCCGCAACCTCGGCGTCGCGTTCCAGCTTGCCGACGATGTGATCGACTACACATCGGACGCCGAGACCATGGGCAAGGGCGTCGGCGATGACTTCCGCGATGGCAAGATGACTCTTCCGCTGATCCTGGCTTATGCGCGGGGCAGCGAAGCCGACCGCGACTTCTGGCGGGCCGCGATTTCGGGCGAGCGCACCAGCGACGATGACCTGTCGCACGCGATAGCGCTCATGCAGTCGACGGACGCACTCTCCGATACAATCGAGCGCGCCCGCCACTACGGCCGAAGAGCAATCGACGCTCTCGCGGCGTTCCCGGCGAGCAAAGCCAAGACCGCGCTCACTGAAGCCGCGGAGTTCGCTGTCGCACGCGCCTATTGAGCGTGGCCGCCGGATCCAGCTTGATTTGCGGAAATTCCTGCGCCACTCGCAAGATCATGACCGTCGCGCGCATTTCCGAGCTCGATCGCCGCACCACCCAATCGGGCCGGGCCAACGCCGGCCTGTGGCTGCTGGAGTTCGAACGGCACGAAGCCCAGCGCCCAGACCCTCTGACCGGCTGGAATGGCTCCGGCGATACGAACACGCAGGTTCGATTGACCTTCCGGACGCGCGACGAGGCGGTCGCCTACGCCCAGCGGTATAACATCCCCTACCACATCGTCGCGGCCGCTCCGGTGAAGCTCAAAATCCAGGCTTACGCCGACAACTTCCGCTGAGGCTTGCGCTTCAGCCCTTGTGACGCCAATCTCCGGCCGCCGAGCTAGGGGGAAGGCTGCCTTATCGTGTAGTTGTCGTCATCGGCACTCGTCCCGAAGCCATCAAGCTTGCCCCCGTTGCCGAGGCGCTCGATGCGCACGGTATTGCGCCCCGGCTGATCTTCACCGGCCAGCATCCACAGCTTGAGCCTGGCGATTTCGGGTTGGATCGCTTTGCGAAGATCCGGCTCGACTGCCCTGGCCAACAGGATCCGCACGCACATGTGGGGACAGTCAGCAAGGCGCTACTGCCGCTGCTGGGTTCAGCCGACCTGGTGATCGTTCAGGGCGACACCTCAAGCGCTCTGGGAGGAGCCCTGGCGGCGCAATTGGCTGGGGTTCCGATCGGCCACGTCGAGGCGGGACTGCGCAGCCACGACAGGCGGCGCCCCTGGCCCGAAGAAGAATTCCGGACAGCCATCGATTCCGACGCAACGCTGCTGTTCGCGCCGACCGAGCTCAGCGTGGCAAATCTCCGGCGGGAGCGGGTGCGCGGGCGGATTTTCCTCACCGGAAACACCGGCATCAATGCTGCCCTGCTGAGGCTACCCGCGAATCCCGTGCGCTCAGCGAACGACGGTCCACCGCGTTTGCTGGTTACCTGTCACCGGCGCGAAAACTGGGGTGGGGGCATTGCGTCCATCGCCGGAGCGCTGAGGCGACTGGCGCAGGAAAATCTCGCGTGCATCGACCTCATCCTCCATCCCAATCCCTCCGTCGCTGCGCAAATGCGGCTGCTGCTCGGCGTCGAGCCTGGAGTGACGCTTCACCCGCCCTGCGGCCATTCGGATCTGCTGCGGCGGATGTTGCATGTGGATCTGGTGTTGAGTGACTCCGGCGGCATCCAGGAGGAAGCGGCGGCGCTCGGAATTCCCGTCCTGGTCCTTCGGGAACGAACCGAACGGCCGGAAGCCATCGCCACCGGGCATCTTACCCTGACCGGGCTCGATGCCATTTGCATCGTCGAGGCGGTGCAAAGAATGCTTTCGCTGGACGGGGCAGCTTTGGCCGATTGCCCCTACGGCGACGGTCGCGCCGCATCGCGAATTGCGGCGATCGTCGCGGATTGGCTGGGGGATCGGTTCAACGCTGCACCGGGTAGCAAGCCGGATCATGCACTGTCCGCGCAGACTCTGGCTGAGCGGAAACTGGCCACCTGAGCGTCACCAGTCGTGCATCGTTCCGTCTTCGAGCCGGTTCACCGGCAGATAGGCGCGCTGGTACGGATATTTGGCGGCAAGCTCCTCGTCCATTTCGACTCCGAGGCCGGGCTTTTCGCCGGGATGGAGGTAGCCGTCGCTGAAGCTGTAGGCGTGTGGGAAGACGGCGTCGGTCTCTTCCGTGTGCCGCATATATTCCTGGATCCCGAAATTGGGGACCGAAAGATCGAAGTGGAGTGCTGCCGCCATCGTCACCGGTGAAAGATCGGTTGCGCCGTGACAGCCGGTTCGAACGCCAAACATGTCGGCGAAAGTCGCGATCCGTCGCAGATGGCTAATCCCGCCGGCGTGGACGACGGTCGCCCGAATGTAGTCGATCAGCTGCTCCTGGATGAGCTGCTTCGCATCCCAGACGCTGCTGAATATCTCTCCAATCGCGATCGGAGTCGTTGTGTGCTGGCGGATCAGCCGAAGCTTGTCCTGATTCTCGGCCGGAGTGGGATCTTCCATCCAGAACGGCCGGAACGGCTCCAGATCCTTACCAAGCCGTCCCGCTTCGATGGGGGTCAGGCGGTGATGGGCGTCGTGAAGCAGATGAACATCCCAACCGAGCTTTTCGCGGGCGGCCGCGAACAATTCCGGTACAACCCGCATGTATCGCGTTGTGGACCAGACGTTCTCGGTCGGAAGATCGGCGTCGGCCGGCTCGTAGAACATCTTGTCTTTGGAAACGCCATAAGTCGACGGCAGGCCAGGTACGCCGCACTGCAGCCGCACCGCCTTGTAGCCGAGGCTGACGTAATGCCGCGCGGCTTCGATTGTATCGTCGATGCTTTGCCCGTTCGCGTGACCGTAGACCATCACGCCTTCACGCGAGGCGCCTCCCAGCAACTGGTAGAGCGGCAGTCCCGCGACTTTCGCCTTGATGTCCCAAAGCGCCATGTCCACGGCGGCGATTGCGGTCATGGTGACTGGGCCGCGGCGCCAGTAGGCCCCGCGATAAAGATATTGCCAAATGTCTTCGATCCGGTGCGCGTCGCGACCGATCAGGCAGGGGACGACGTGATCTGCGAGATAGGATGCGACCGCGAGTTCGCGCCCGTTAAGCGTCGCATCACCCAGTCCGCTGATGCCGTCCTTCGTCTCGATCTTGAGCGTGACGAAGTTGCGGCCGGGGCAAGTGACGATGACGCGGGCAGAGACAATCTCGGACATATTCGCCGCCTTTCAACTTGGCTTGCGTTGCGTCAAGCGTTTGCAACGGCCGCCTGGTCCAGGCGCGGGCTCAGCAAGTGAATGATCAGAAGCGCGATCAGATAGAGCGAGCCGGAGACCAGAAAGATCAATGTGTATGCGCCGGATTTCTCCAGCACCTGACCAATGAAAAGGGAGAACAGCATTCCGCCGACCGCCCCCGCGGTTCCCCCAATGCCGTATACCGAGCCAACCGCCTTTCTTGGGAACATATCGGATGCAAGGGTGAAGAGGTTCGCTGACCACGCCTGGTGAGCAGCCGCCGCGAGGCTGATGATCGCCACGGCCAGCCAGAGGCTGCTCACGTATTGGGCGAGGAAGATTGGCGTCACCGCCAGCGCGCAGATCAGCATGGTCGTCTTGCGCGCCGCGTTTACCGACCATCCACGGTGGATCAGATGGGAGGACAGCCAGCCGCCGCCGATCGAACCAAGATCCGAGACAATGTACACAGCGGCGACGGATGGCCCGAACGTCTTGAGATCGAGACCGTGCCGTTTGTGCAGGAAATCTGGCAGCCAGAACAGGAACATCCACCAGACCGGATCGGTCAGGAACTTGCCGATCGCGAACGCCCATGCCTCCTTTGCGCGAAGGACGCGCAGCCAGGGGACCTTGGCGGCCGGATCCGCTTGATCGCTCTCGATATAGGCGAGTTCCGCTTTCGAAACCCGTTTCGAATCCCGCGGTCGGCGATAGAGGGCCAGCCACGCAACCAGCCAAAGCGAACTCACCAGGCCGGTAATGACGAAGGCGCCGCGCCAGCCGTAGCTGACGGTGAGCGCCGCGACGATGAAGGGAGTTACGATTGCGCCAACATTGCTTCCCGCGTTGAAAAGACCGGTCGCGAAGGCGCGTTCCTTCTTCGGGAACCATTCGGTTACTGCCTTGAGGGCGGAAGGAAAGCTGCCGCTTTCGCCGATGCCGAGCATGAACCGCACCGCAGCAAAGCTGGCGACCGACCGCGCCGCCGCATGCAGCATGTGCGCTAGAGTCCAGATGATGAAGGAGATGGCAAAACCGGTGCGGGCGCCGATCCGGTCGACGATGTGACCGAACACCAGGTATCCGATTGCGTAGGCGAGCTGGAAATAGAAGACGATGTCGGCGTAGGTGGTCTCGTCCCAGCGGAACTCGGCCTGAAGCGTCGGCTTCAAGAGCCCGATCATCTGCCGGTCGACGTAATTGATGACCGTTGCCGCGAAGAGCAGCAGGACGACGATCCAGCGCACCCGGCCGGCATTTACCACTGCGCGATCTACCGCGGTTTGAGCCTCACGCTCCACTCGTCCCTCCCGAGTTGCCGTTTGTTCAGGCTGCGGCGACTTCCCTAAGCAGAAAATCGCGTGCACCGGACTTTAGAATCAAGTTTCGAGCCTTTGCCACCCATTGTCCGAACGGGGTGTTGGCATCGAGCTGCTCCGGAAACACCTCCCGCAGGGCAAGCATCGAGCTGACGGGCTCGGCGCTTGTTGCGGCTGCCCGGAGTTTCTCAGAGAGGGGATCGACCACCTCGGCGCCCGTCGCGAATTGTCGCTCGAGAAACAGAATCCAGCCGGCGATCGGGACCGCAAGCCGATCGAGCGGACGGCCTGCCCGAAGCGCGTCCAGTGCCGTATCGAGCAGCCGGTACGGGAGCTTTTGCGAGCCATCCCACGCGATTTGCGACAATTTGTGGTGGATCGCGGGATTGCAAAAGCGCTGCAGCGTCTCCTGGGCGTAGGTCGGAAGATCGAGCGGCGAAGGTTGGAGGCCGGGAATGATATCCCGCACGATCAGGCGCTCCACGAAACCAGCCAGAACTTCATCCTTCATCGCGTCGTAGACCGTCTCGTGGCCCATCAGCAGCCCGAGATAAGCGAGGGTCGAATGCGCTCCGTTCAGGATTCGAAGCTTTGCCTTCTCCCAGCCGCCGACGTCGTTCGCAAGCGTTACGCCCACCGACGCGAGATCGGGTGCCCAGGATGGCAGCACATTCTCGATCACCCATTCGGCATACGCCTCTCGGCGAACAGGAATGGCGTCGTTGAAACCGGTGCGCTCGCGAACCAGCTGGCGGAGGGAATCGTCGGTGGCGGGCGTGATCGAATCCACCATCGTGTTCGGAAAGACGATTTCGGCTTCGATCCAGCGGGCGAGCTCCGGATCGAGGTGGCGCGCGAACTCCCCGACTGCTCGGCCCAGCTTGTCACCGTT
>Ga0207705_10000149_pt1 | contig 75037 bp, 80 predicted proteins | sample KBSC13metaG_FD_184314 | JGI IMG/M metagenome (GOLD analysis project Ga0207705, IMG submission 184314) | Corn rhizosphere microbial communities from Kellogg Biological Station, Michigan, USA - KBS C1-3 metaG (SPAdes) (version 2) | ecosystem: Host-associated > Plants > Roots > Rhizosphere > Soil ... | reverse complement strand
GCGCGCATGGGATTGCTCGGCCTGAACAACGGCAAATGGGGCGGCAAGCAAATCCTCTCGCGCAAATGGGTGAAGATGGCGCGCACGCCCACGCCGCAAGAGCCGATCTACGGTTACATGAACTGGTTCCTGAACACGGACCACAAGATGTACCCGGCGGCGCGCGAGGATTGCGTGACGTTCCTCGGCAATGGCGACAATGTGGTGTTCATCGACTACCAGCACGACATGGTGGCGGTGGTGCGCTGGATCGACGATAAACAAAAAGCAGAGTTCGTCAGGCTTCTTGAGGAGAGCCTAACGCGTTAGGCGGCGCGTTCGTCTTTCAGACCGTATTTTTGTCAGCTTCCGGGCACCAAGGCGCTCAAAGCACCACTCATGGTGTTTGAGTTTGTCACGGTCTTTGTCGATGTCGAGGACGTAGCGGTCTGGCTGCCGTTGCTATCCTGCCCGGCTGAAACGACGCTGCCTGATGAGTTGTTGACAATGATGCAGGTCGAATTCGCCGTGGCCGACGCGGTACCGCCGCCGCCGCCGCCGCCGCAGACGAGCGTCTGTCCGGATGATGCGGAAGAAGAACCATTGTTCGATAGCGAGCCGTCCATCTGCGCCATGACAACCGCCATGGTGTTCTGATCGTGAGGCGGAGGGCTCCAAGGATCCTGATTGAGACCGGGCTGCGCGAATGCTGGCAGGGGTGCGATTAGGAAGATTGCAGCACAGGCGGCGCCACGAATTTTCGAGTATGCCATTGCCTGACTCCTTCAAGAAAAAATGCAGGAGGGAGGGGGTATCTCCCTCCTGCAATAAGGTCGCCGTCAGTTCGTTGGGGCAGGAGCGGTGACCTTGATGTTGAGGTTGTTGCCCACCGCGGTCGCCGCAGAATTGACGATCGGGTGACTCAACGAACCAAGGTTGGTGTAATCGTTGAGGTTCACGCAATCCACCGTGGACGTGGCGTTGACATTGGCATAGGCCACCTGCGTGAAGTCGCCGATCAACATGGCATCCGCCGGCGTGACTGCATCCACCTCGATATTCGCGTTGTTGCCGACAGCGGTCGCATTGCTGTCAACAGACGCGTTGAGGATGTGACTCACGTCGGAATCCGCCGTGACGTTCGACGGCGTGATGATGCCGTAAGCACCGCCGAGCGCTACGGCCAGCGCAGCCGAAAGTCCGGTGTTGCCGGGGTCGGGGAAGTAGCCACCAGCACCGTCGTTGGTGAAGCCACCAAACAGGACCTGAGCATCATGAACCTGCGTGCCGACGTCGCTGGTGATCGATTGGTTGTTGCCAACCGCCGTCGCCGCACTCGCGACCTGCGGAAGCTCCGTCAGAGCATCGAAGGACTGCGATGAAGGCACGGTCACCGGGATGTCATTGAAAGTGGCGGCAAAGTCCATGCTGTTACCACTCTCATTGACGGCACCTGTAACATCACCCGAGCCACTCAAGTCGCCACCGAGGGTGGCTTGGGTGTTGGGGTCGAGCGTACCGGGAGAGACGGGGCTATAGCCGCCACTCCAATCAACCGTGAAGCTGACCGTTCCGTCCCCACCCTGTGTCGGCTGGTTGTTGTAAACGCCATCGACGGTTGAAGTGGCGTTCACGTCACCGATCATCAACTGGAGCTTCTCAAGATCGACAAGTCCGGTCGGATCGATGTTCGTCGTCACGTTCGCGTTTACGTTCACGTTCGTGTTGACGTTCTGGTTCCAATTCCAGTCGACGTTGTCGAATGCGAACGCCGACGAACCAAATGTCAGCGCCGATGCGGCAACTCCGGCCAGAAGAGCCATTCTGCTATGCATACGCATTGATCATTCTCCTTTGCTTGGGGTTGCGAGCCGATCCAATTGCTTGGCCATGTGATCCGTCTGCGTGAGAGAGCACTTCTGCTCAGAAGGCAGATGGAGGAAGTCCGTCATGATCTGGTAAACAGCCATTTCAACAACGGATCGGACGCCGAGCTGGAGCGGCTCGTTTTTGATTTTCCCGGCGTCAAACTCGACTAACGTGTTACCAAAGAAGCGAAAAACATTGGCATCCACTTCGTAGCCATAGATCTGCTTCTGAAGGCTGGTGATGTAGCTCACGGAGAAGTTCCGTGAGTTCACGACGCGCAAATCGAGTGCGACGTTGATGACGGCCATCTTCGCACCGCCCCCGATGCCCTCTATGGCGAGGCTCGCCCCGCCACTGACGATGTTGTAATTCAGCTCCGTCAGCGCACCCATCACGATGAAGTCGCTGGCCGGAATACCGGTGTAAGTTGAAAGCGGTCTCGAAAGACGGCCTTGCTCCGCGAGCTTCACTTCCGCGAGCGGAATTCGCAGATCGCTGCGTTCGACGAGATTCGCTTTTCCGGTCTTTCCCAGCGCGCTGATCACCATTTCCGTCACGCCTTGCGTGAGCTGGTGACCGTTGGCGGTATAGTTCACCTGACCGGTCTTGTCGTCGATTTCACCCACCGCGAATGTGGGCAGATTGTTGCCGGGACCCCTTGCGAGATCCTCGAGACATTGGCTGTAAGGCGTTTCGTTGCTCGTGACCGGGAAGCTATAAAGCGGCTCGACGCCGTTTTTGCCGAGCAGCTCTTGTCCCGTGCAGCCGCTCAGAAGCAACGCGACAAGCGGTGTCAGCACAGTGATTTTCTTTGCGTTGCTAAGCACCGACCCGCTCCCGTTTTCACGAGAAAATGATAACGCTGCGTACGGTGATGTGGTGCGCTCCGAAGTGGTAGCGAGCAAAGCAGAATCGTTTTGGTCTAGCCCGATCGGAGCTTCGCGAGTTCATAACGCAATCGGATAGCTAAGGAGAGGTACGTCGACTGGCGATATGGCGGGACGTTCGCTTGTATGGTTGAAAGATCGACGGAAAAACGAAGCGGAGAGTGGGCACATGAGCGGAGGCACAAATGGGCGCCGTTTCAGATATAGTCGCCCATTGTTCGGCGCGGCCGTCTTATCGGTTTGCACTTTGAGCGGTTCTTATGCCTTCGCCCAGGCGCTGAACAACCAACCATGGGGTTTCAGATCCGGCGCTGTCATCAGCCCGGCCGGCCGCCAACTTCTTCTGGACGAAGCGCTGTTCGGCATTCACCCGCAACACGTCATGATTGGACCGGATGGCTCTGTCTTGTTCGTCAGCAAGGGCCCCAGCGGTGTGGCGGTTGCAACCGATCGGGCGGGGAACAGTTTTGCCGGGGCGCTTCGGAACTGGAGCCCCTACTTTTCAACTCCGGCCTATGGTGGAGGTTGGATATATGGCGCGGAAGATGCGGGCCCCATGCTGACCACAATGTCGATCAGCGACTGGACCTCCGCCGTGGCGCCCGGTTATGAGCCGATCTTCGCCAACCTTCTGCTGCCGCAAGGGCAAAACACCGTGAACGCATGGACCTGGCAGGTGTACTGGCTTTCGGACTATGGGCCCGCCTTTTACAAGGACATTCCCAAACCCGCCAGGAAATCGCCGCAAGCGCCATAAGCATTTGAAATGCTCATCGCCTGAAGCTCGATGTTCTTCCAATCGTATGAGATCAAGGAGATGGCGATGGCGGCCGCCATGCCGATGACACCGCGCTGCAAACCCCAGATTGCTGCTTGCGTGCGGTTCATCACATGCGTTTTGCGAAGGATACTCTTGAGATGAACCTTGACGGTCGCTTCGGTAATATTGAGGCGGTTGGCAATCCTCTTGTTGGAGTCTCCATCAACAAGACAGCGGAGGATTTCGAGTTCGCGCTCGGACAAATCCGACATCAGCGTTTGGCCATTCGATCTGATGCCTGTGCCACTGCTTGCCGACGACAGGTATAACGCCAGAGGCGAAGGGAAAAGCTTTTCACCTAGGAGAATGAGCTTGAGGGATTCCAGCAGGATATCGCCGCTGACGCTTTCGAGAATGACACCGTCTGCAGCGGCGGAGAACGCAAGCGTGAGTTCGGAAGGATCGAAATTTCTCGATAGCAGTGCAACGCGTGCGTCCGGCAAATAACTTCGCAAGCTTGCGATGCGGATGCTCAGACTGTCCTTGATTTCCGAGATCTCGATCAGGACAGCGTCGAAGCTGCGTCCGCCTCTGACGAGACCTTCCAATGCCTCCAAATTGGTGGCGTCGGACACTTGATACGCGGTGTCTCGCGCAAGAAGGCTGGCTAAGCCGGCGCGAAACAAGGCATTGGAATGTACCACCGCGATGGCGGTGCCCTGGTTATTTGTAGACATTTTAGACCCCGAAGGTTCATTGCCTCTGTCCCCTGCTAATTTTTCGGCGCTGAAATTTTGTTTTGTTTTTGTGACTGCAAGTAGCGGGCGAGGAGATACGCATCCTCGCTCGTAATATCGATATCGGCCTTTGTTCCATGCTGACGCGGTAGCCATGTGCGAAGGTCGATATCCGTCCAAACCGCTTGTGTGTTCGCGACGTCCGTGATGGATGGTGCAATTCCCGTGTCGGGTTCATCAGGCAGAGAGTGGCAGGTAGCGCACTTCTCTTCCGCGACCTTGGCTCCCGGATCTTCGGTGCCCTGACCGCGAACATCGATCGCGAGCGCCATGAAGGCCGCTACCCCGATCGTGTATGCCCATCCCCCAGCCATAGTCTTGCCCTAGCTGCTGACTGCCTTCATCGCGTCGGCGAAGCCGGCGAGCGAGAAGGGAATGATTAGGATGCGATTGTCGAGCTGATAGGCGACGATGCCGTCGTGACCACGCCGGAATTCTCCCAAGGCGGTATCCGTGGATTTCTCGGCGACTCCCGCTTCGCAGTAGTCTTTTTTGCATCCGGTGACGCGAAGGCCTGCCTCCCAACCGCTGGAGAGACGCATCGCAACGGGGGTTCCCGTCTTTGCCGCTGCCGGAAGCCGGAATGCCATGCGGACGGGAGAATTCGAGGTAGCCCGGCCGATCAGGATCTGAACACCTGCGGCATCGAAATGCGCAACACACGTATTCTTTTGCGGGCAATCAACGCGCCAGTCCTGATAAGACTGCGTTGCCCCAGCTTCGCGTGGGGCGATGAGGATCGCTACGCATGCCGCACTAAGTGCGGCGAAACGAAGTGCGTCTGATGTCCACATCGGCGTAATCCCTTTTTGTGTTCATCTGAACCAACCGCATTTCGGAATAGTCACGGTTGCCGAGTGCGACTCAGACATCACTTTTTGGTGTCCGTAAATAATCCTTTGGGGTTATTTGAAATTATCTTACTTTAAAAGTATTGCTTCAGCATTCGCATACGACCTTGATTAGGATCAAGACTGCGCGCCAACTTTCATTGTTAAGTATCTAACAATGGGAGATTGTTTCGGGTTGAGATTATTCCTGCTTCGATCGGGCCTATCGCGCCTTGATCGTCACGTAGGTGCCCGGCGCGTCGCCTAGGACTTTCAACTTTCCATCGCCGGGCTTGCGCGCTTGGACTTTGGGACCGGATAATTTCGACAACCACGCGTCCCAATCCGGCCACCAGGAACCGGGTGTTTCCTTTGCATTCGACTGCCAATCTTCGACTTTTTCGGGGTAAGGCTTACCGGTCTTGCCGTCGGGTGTCATGCCGAACGCATCGTTCGTCCAGTACTGATACTTCTTCGCCGCTGGCGGATTGATCACGCCGGCGATATGGCCGCTGCCTGCGATGATGAAACGAATGGGACCGCCGAATAGCCTGGTGGATTTGTAGACCGAACGGAACGGCGCGATGTGATCGTCTTTCGCGCTTTGCAGATAGACGGGGATCTTCACCTTCGACAGATCCAGCTTCTGATTGCCCAGCACCATCTTGCCCTGCGACAGGCAGTTGTTCTTGTAGAATTGGCGCAGGTAGAAGAGATGCGTTTCTTCCGGCATACGCGTGGTGTCGGAATTCCAATAGAGCAGGTCGAACGGCGCGGGCTCCTTGCCGAGCAGATAGTTGCTCACCACGAAGGACCAGATGAGATCGTTGGCGCGCAGCATATTGAAGGTCGTGGCCATCTTGCCGCCTTCCAGCACGCCGCCGGCCTCGTCCATCTGCTGCTTGAGTGCCTCCAACTGCTCGTCATCGATAAAAACCTGCAGATCGCCGGCTTCGCTGAAATCCGCTTGCGCGGCAAAGAACGTCGCGCTGTTCACGCGGTCGTCTTTTTCCGCGGCCATGTAGGCGAGGGTGGCCGACAGCAGCGTGCCGCCGATGCAATAGCCGATGCAGTTGACCTTCTTTTCGCCGGTGGCGGCCGTCACCGCATCCAGTCCGGCGAAGATGCCTTCGCGCATGTAGTCTTCGAAGGTCTTCTTCGCGAGCTTCTTATCCGGATTTACCCAGGAGGCGACGAACACCGTGTGGCCCTGGGCGGCCGCCCAGCGGATGAAGGAATTTTCGGGCCGCAGATCGAGGATGTAGAACTTGTTGATCCAGGGCGGGAAGATCAGCAGCGGCGTTTTGTAAACCTGTTCGGTGGTCGGATCGAACTGCAGCAGCTCGATCAGGTCGTTGCGGAACACCACCTTGCCCGGCGCCGTCGCAATATTCTCGCCGATCTTGAACGTGTCCGCGGACTGGCGAATGGAAAGCTGTCCGCTTTTCGCGTCCAGATCCTCCAGAAGGTTGTTCAGGCCTTTGACGAGGTTTTCGCCATTCGATTGCAGCGTGGTGCGCAGAACTTCCGGATTGGTAAGCACGAAATTGGTGGGGGCGATCGCATCCGCGAATTGCTTGGTATAGAACTCGATGCGCTTTTTGGTTTTCGGATCGAGCTTCTCGTCGGCTTTGGCGACGGTTTCCTGCATCCAGTTCGCGGTCAGAAGATAGCTCTGCTTGATGAAGTCGAAGATCTGGTTTTCCTGCCAGTCCTTGTCGCGGAAGCGCTTGTCGTTGGACGCGGGTGAAACCACCGGCTCGACGTCGCCGCCCATCATGCGGCGCGCGGTGCGCTCCCACAGGCCCATATAGTCGCGCCAGAGTTGAAACTGCGCCTCCATGATCGCGCTCGGATCGGCGACCATGCCGCGCAACAATTCGGTGAACGCGCCGGTAATGTTCAGCGGGTCCATCGGCTCGCCGCTGCCCGCCTTGGACGCCTGGCGGCGCATGAAATCGGTCAGAAGCTGCTGGGACCGGACGCCGACCTGCACCATGTTGCGCGCAAACGCGCCGGGATCGCCGATTTTGTAGCCATCGGCGGCGTCCTGCGGTTTGGCGGAGGGCGATTGCAGGCCTTCTTTGGGCTTGGCCATTTTTAAGTCCCTGAACTTTGCCTTGATACCTTGGGGCGTCACGAAACGGCAAGGATAGCGCACCCGTTCCGCCCCACAGAATAATCGTGCCGGTCCTTGATTTTGTTCGCACTTTCGCTTGGAAGCGGGGGGGCGGGCTTGTATAGAGAATCGAGGGTATCCGCGCTGTTCCGAGTCCTCGGCACGCGTGGGTGGTTGGAGGTCTCATGGAATTCTCGGCTGGCGGTCTGACCGGAAAATTGATGCGACTTGGCGCGGTTGTCGCGATTGCGGCAACGCTCGGTGCCTGCTCCGTCATTCCATCCTGGATGGGCGGCGATTCCGGCTCTTCGTCGTCGTCCGACGTGGCCGACGCATCCGACACCGCTGCGCCGCCTGCGGACCAGTCCGCTGCGGACAGCACGACCGCTTCGACGACCAACGGCCAATTCCCCGATCTCGCCGACACGCCGGACCGCCCGGCGCCGGCTTCGACCTCCGATGAGCAAAAGAGAGTCGCGGACTCACTCGCCGCCGATCGCTCGCGCCAGAACTATAGCGCCGATGCGCTGCGCGCCGGAGCCGAAGCGCAAGCCGCTCCTCCGAGCGCCACGCCGCCGCCGGATGATGTGGCTGAGGTGGATACCGGCTCCAAGTCAGGTTCGTCTTCGGATGCCGACTCGAGTTCCAGCAGTGGCGACTCCGATAGCAGCAACGCGACGGCAGACGCCGGCAGCGCCGCTCCCGCGCCCGCCGCGACAGACTCTGCTCCCGCTTCCGCGCCGACCGCCGCTGTCGCAAGCGCGCAGACAGCGGCTCCGGCCGCGCCGTCCGGCGGCCTGCCGGCCGTCCCGGCCAGCTCGTCGATCAATGGCGCCCAATCCATCGCGATGAGCGATGCCGCGCTCGGCTTCCAGGCCTCCAAAGCGCCGCCGCTCGATGCTTCGGTCGCGCAGTTCGTTCCGATGCCGATCATGTCTCGCTACCAGCAAACGGCGTCGCTTGGCGGTGCTGCCGGTCTTTCCGGCAGCCCCTATGCGGGTGGTCCAGCTGTGCCTGCGGTGCCGTCACGCGCCATGGGTGGACCGGAACGGATGACCGGGGCTGTTGTCGCCAACTATGATGCGCTGCAAGGCGGCGCGGTTGCGCCTGCCGTGGCCTATTCCAATGCGCAGGGCCTTCCGGCAGCCGCCGTGATCGCCTTTTCCGATGCGACCACCATTCTCAGCGCGGATGCGAAAGCACAGATTCGTGCGGCGGCGGAATCGTTCAATGCCCGCGGCGGCACGGGCTATATCCGCGTTGTGGGACATGCCTCGACAAGCTCGACGAAGGTTTCCGAAGCCCGGCGGCTTGAGCTGAATTTCGAGCGTTCGCAGGCGCGCGCGACATCGGTCATGCGCGAGTTGATCAAGGACGGCGTCGCGGCGAACAAGATCCTCATCGACGCGGTGGGCGATTCCCAGCCGGCCTACAATGCGGCCGCGCAGGGCGAGAATGGAAACCGCCGCGCGGAAATCTTCTTCCAGGGCTGACGCCGCAAAGAAAGCGTGGGAACCAATGCGGCGGCGGGCCGACGCTGCTTGCGAGACCACGTAGAATCCGGCACTTAATCGCGTCATGGCATCAGCTATTCGCATCGCGCCTTCGATTCTGTCGGCGGATTTCTCGCGCCTTGGTGCGGAGATCGAGGTGATCGAAAAGGCCGGCGCGGATCTCATCCATGTGGATGTGATGGACGGCCATTTTGTGCCCAACATCACCATCGGGCCTGCCGTGATGAAAGCCTTGAGGCCGCACGCCAAGAAGCCTTTCGACGTGCATCTGATGATTTCGCCCGTCGATCCTTATATCGAGGATTTCGTGAAGGCTGGGGCGGACGGCATCACCGTGCATCCCGAGGCGGGGCCGCATATTCACCGCACGCTGCAGCTGATCCGCAGTTTCGGGATGAGGCCGGGCGTGGTTCTCAATCCGGGCACGCCGATCGATGCGATCGACAACGTGCTCGATCTTGTCGATCTGGTTCTCATCATGTCGGTCAACCCGGGGTTCGGCGGACAGAGCTTCATCACCAGCCAGCTCAAGAAAATTGAAGCGGCGGCAAATCGCATCGCCAAGTCCGGTCGCCACATCGATCTGGAGGTCGATGGCGGCATCACGCCGGAAACGGCGAAGATGGCGATCTCGGCAGGCGCCAATGTTCTCGTCGCCGGAACCTTTGTGTTCAAGGATGGACCGGAACGCTACGCGGCGAACATCGCTGCGCTGCGAGGTTGACGGGCGTGGCGGCGGCACACCGGCGACCAGTTCCTTTCAGCCTGCTTCCTGAAATCCTGCATGCCCTCTGGTACCGACTCCTGACACCGCTGCGCATCATGCGGCGGCGCAACTGGTTTTATCGCCGCCTGCTCAGGGGCAAGCTGCCCGACAGAGTGGTCTTCTATCCTTTCGACGCCTTGCCGCGCCGATTGGAGGATGCCAGCGCGATGTTGCAAGGGCGCTTCAGGTTTGCAGGCGAAAGTGTTGATACTTCAGGGAAATGCGTTTTTGACCTACCGGCGCCGTCAGCAGCCTGGAAGCGGTCGCTCAACGAGTTTGCCTGGCTGCCCGCTCTATCGTCCGCGGGCGGCGATGCGGCGCGCGATCTGGCCAAGGATCTGATCGCTCAATGGATCGCGCGCAACAGCCGCTACTCGGAGCCGGCGATGGAGCCGCAAACCATTGCCCGCCGTCTCGCGCACACCTTCGCCCACGGCAAATTCGTGCTCTCCAATTCGGACATGCTGTGGCGTTCCAAAATGTTTGTCAGCCTGCGCGAGCAGGCGAAGCTGCTGACGCGAATCGGCGTTGAAGCTCCGGACGGGCTTCCCAGGCTCGAAGCAGCCGCAGTGCAGGTACTCGCCGGAGCCTGCCTGGAAGACAGCCCCCGCAGGCTCGGCGTTGGCCTGCAACGGCTCGAAGAGGAGTTGGGGCGCCAAATCCTTCCCGATGGCGGCCACATCTCCCGCTCGCCGGAAACCTTGGCGCATGCCTATCGTCATCTGGTCATGGTCATCGATGCGTTGCAGGCGATCGACCAGGACGTGCCACAGCCGATCCGCAGCGCACACGACCGCATGGCGCCCATGCTGCGTTTCTTTCGTCATGGCGATGGCGCGCTTGCGCTGTTCAACGGCGGACGCGAGAGCGATGCGCGCATGGTGGCGGCGCTGCTGGCGCGCGATGAAGTGCGCGGCCAGCCCTTCGCCCATGCGCCGCATTCCGGCTATCAGCGCATCGCCGCCGCGCGCACGCTGGCGATCATGGATTGCGGCAAGCCGCCCGAGGGCATACACGCCAATGGCGCGCATGCCGGTGCGCTGTCGTTCGAGTTCAGTCACGGGCCGCATCGCGTCGTGGTCAATTGCGGCGCCGCCGGGTCGCGCAATCCGCGCTGGGACACGGCCCTGCGCGCGACGGCCGCCCATTCCACCGTGACGCTCAGTGACACCTCCTATGCCGGTGTGATCGGCGATGGCTACGCGCGCGATCTGATCGGCCCGCGTCTGGTGGCTGAGCCGTTCGCGGTGGAGACCAGCCGCCGCGAAACGCCGCAAGGCGCCATCGTGGAAGCGCGGCACGAAGGCTATGTCCATGATTTCGGTGTGGTGCATGAGCGCACGCTATCGCTTTCACCAAACGGACTCTCGCTCAGCGGGGTGGATCGGTTGGTGCCGAAGGGGGCCATGCGCCGCCCTCGGGAGGGCGTTCCATTCGCCGTCCGCTTCCACGTTCATCCAGATGTGCGCGTGTCGCCCAGCCAGGGCGGCGGCGTCCTGCTCAAGCTGCCCAATGGCGACGGATGGCGCTTCCGCTGCGGCGGGGCGCAGATATCCATAGACGAAAGTGTCTATCTGGGCGGCGATATCGTCCGCAAAGCCGAGCAACTCGTTCTGAGCGGCGCGATCCGCAACGAGCCGGTCGAGATCGGCTGGATGTTCGAGCAGATCAATCTGGCCTGAATAGGTGCCGCGAAACCACGCCGCGTTGCCAGCGCTGCGGCGGTTTGCTAAGCAAAAACAGCACTATATTCAGTGGTGGATTCGATGGTCCAGTTCAGGTTGCCCAAGGAAAGCCGCGTCAGCAAAGGCAAGGTTTGGCCGGCAACGACCACTGAAAACGGCAAGAAACCGAAGCGCACGAAGGATTTCCGGGTCTATCGCTTCAATCCCGACGTGGACGAGAATCCGCGCGTCGATACCTATCGCGTCGATCTCGACACTTGCGGGCCGATGGTTCTGGACGCGCTCATCAAGATAAAAAATGAAGTCGATCCCACGCTGACCTTCCGCCGTTCCTGCCGGGAAGGCGTGTGCGGGTCCTGCGCGATGAATATCGGTGGGCTGAACACACTGGCCTGCACCAAGGCGATCTCCGACGTTTCCGGTTCGGTGAGCATCTATCCGTTGCCGCATATGCCGGTGGTGAAAGATCTCGTTCCCGACATGAACGGTTTCTACGCGCAATACGCGTCGATCCAGCCCTATCTGCAAACAAAGACGCCGACGCCCGAGAAAGAGCACCTGCAATCGCCGCAGGAGCGCAGCAAGCTGGATGGCTTGTATGAGTGCATCCTCTGCGCCTGCTGCTCCACAGCGTGCCCGAGCTATTGGTGGAATCCGGAGCGCTATCTGGGTCCCGCCGCACTGCTGCAAGCCTATCGCTGGCTGGCCGACAGCCGCGACGAGAGCACCGGCGAACGCTTGGATAATCTGGAAGATCCGTTCCGGCTCTATCGCTGCCACACCATCATGAACTGCACCAATACCTGCCCGAAGGGCCTGAATCCGGCGGAAGCGATCGGCGAGATCAAGCAGATGATGGTGAAGCGCGGCGTGTGACGCGGTGCGGCACGGTTTCAGGGTATATCAGGGCGCCTTCGGCGCGGCCTTCACATCGACATTGTGATAGGACACGATTTTCCAGGCGCCGTCGTCTTTCACGAAAACCTGGAGAAGCTTGGTGAGCAGGGCGCCATTATGCGCTTGAAGCCCCGGCGCAAGCGCCTGAATTCCCGTTACCTCGGCGGAGGTGTCCACGATCGCCACATCCGGGCGTATAAACCGCATATGATCGATTGTCTGCCGCAGGCGTGTGCCGCGATAGATCGTGGAGAATATGCGCGCATGTTGCGCCTCGAAGCCGGCATGTCCGGCAAAAACCGCGCCGAAGATGTTCGTAAAGACACAGTCCTTCGATATCGCGCGGGAGTAGGCGACGGCGTCGCCATTGTTCCATGCTGCATCTTCGGCGACGACGATCTTCTCGATGGCGGCGCGGTCCGCCTCGGTACCGTGCTCCATCTTACGCTCCTCGTGGGCAGGGAATGTATTTCTTGTTCTACGCCGCGGAGACGCGTGCCGCCACAGCGGCGTTTATCCCGGCCTTCACCCGCAGCGCGCGCCAGGCAACGGCGCCGGCGGCCTGGGTGAGGCGGCCGTTCGGATCCGCGCCGACGGCCTTGGCGATCATCTGCACCAGCTTGCGGACGTGGTGGCGGCGATAGAGCGTCAGCGACTTGGCGTAATAGGCACGGGCGTATTCCTCGCGCTTATAGGGCTCGCTGGGCGGAATGTTGGCGGCATAGAACGCATAGGCCAGCTCGTCGTCGTCGGACTCGTTCACACGGGTCAGCGCGATGATCAGTTTCTTCCAGAAGGGAAGGTCCGGCTCGTTCTGAATCTGAAGAGTTTCGTAGAAGAGCTTGTAATGCCTGAACTCATCGGCGGCGATGCGGCCCGCGACTTCCTTCAGCACCGGTTCTTCGGCAGCATCGCGAATGGCGCTGTAGAAGGATGACGTTCCCGACTCCACGACGCAGCGCGCCACCATCTCGCCGCGGCGGCTGCCGCGGATCGAAGCTGTATCATTTCCGACAAAGTGCGCGGCTTGATAGCCGGCGCGGAAGCGGGCGAAGGCGGCTTTGAAATCGAAACTCGGATCGGCCATTTCGCACCAGCGGCCCAGGGCGAGACCGTGCTGCGTTTCCTCCACGCCCCAGCGGTCGATGTCGGCCAGAGTCTGCGCGCCGGAGTCCTTGAAGACGCGCTTCAGATAGATGACGTAGTCGGGAGCATTGTACTCGACCAACGAGGCCGCCTTCACCGCCTCCAGCAAGCCGGGATCGATTTTGGTGGCGTCGAACTTCGACCACTGGACATCGTCCAGTTTCCAGCCCGCCGAAAAAACAACACCGTCCGACATTGAAAGCCCTCTCGCCTCTGCGGTTATTCCACGCAGATTCAACGTACTTATACCAAACAGAGTTGCCGGTGGGGAACCTGTCAAAAGACCGCAAATCGCCGCTGTCGGCGATTTAAGCTCGGTATGAGCAGCGGATTATGCCTTTAGAATGCGGCGCGGATCAGGCGCAGGTCGTCCAGCGATTCCGAGATCCGGGCGCGCTCGGCGTCCGACTTCGCCGCGATGAGGTCTTCCTCGGTGTCCTTGATGCGCTGGTCGAGGACGGCGAGGTCGAACTCTTCCATCGGGATCGCTTCCTCGGCGAGAACGACGATCTTGCCCGGATTGATCTCGGTGAAGCCGCCGCGGATGAAGAAGCGGCGGTCCGTGCCGTCTTTCTGCACGTCGATCATGCCGGCGCGCAGTGTGGAGACGAGCGGCATGTGGCCGGCCATCACGCCCATATAGCCTTCCGCGCCGGGCACGGTGACCATGTCGGCTTCCTCAGTGAGAAGAAGCCGTTCGGGGGAGACCAGATCGAACGCGATTTTGTCAGCCATTGCATATAAGCGAATAGCGAATGGCGAATAGCGAATAGAAATTCACTCCGCTTGTTCGCATCCCTATTCGCTACTCCCTATTCGCTAAAATTACGCTGCTTCCGCCGCCATCTTCTGTGCCTTGGCGACGGCGTCTTCGATGGTGCCGACCATGTAGAACGCCTGCTCGGGCAGGTGATCGTATTCGCCGGCGACGAGGCCCTTGAAGCTTTTGATGGTGTCTTCCAGCTTCACGGTGATGCCCGGCACGCTGGTGAACACTTCGGCGGCGAAGAACGGCTGACTCAGGAAGCGTTCGATCTTGCGGGCACGCGCGACTGTGATCTTGTCGTCTTCCGAAAGCTCGTCCATGCCCAGAATGGCGATGATGTCCTGCAGCGACTTGTACTTCTGCAGGATCGATTGCACCTGACGTGCCACCGTGTAGTGCTCCTCGCCGACGATGCGCGGGTCGAGCAGGCGCGAGTTGGAGTCGAGCGGATCGACCGCCGGGAAGATCGCCTTTTCGAACACGGCGCGCGACAGAACCGTCTGCGCATCCAAATGCGCGAACGAGGTCGCCGGCGCCGGATCGGTCAGGTCGTCGGCCGGAACGTAAATGGCCTGCACCGAGGTGATCGAACCCTTGGTCGTCGTGGTGATGCGTTCCTGAAGTTGGCCCATGTCGGTGGCCAGTGTCGGCTGGTAACCCACCGCCGACGGAATGCGGCCGAGAAGCGCGGACACTTCCGAGCCCGCCTGCGTGAAGCGGAAGATGTTATCGACGAAGAACAGAACGTCCTGGCCCTGGTCGCGGAAATATTCGGCGACGGTGAGGCCCGACAGCGCCACGCGCGCGCGGGCGCCCGGCGGCTCGTTCATCTGGCCGTAGACGAGGGCGCATTTGCTGCCCTCGGTCGAGCCGGACTTCGGGTCCGTGTTCACGCCGGACTCGATCATCTCGTGATAGAGGTCGTTGCCTTCGCGCGTACGCTCGCCGACGCCGGCGAACACGGAGTAACCGCCGTGGTTCTTGGCGATGGAGTTGATGAGCTCCTGAATGAGAACGGTCTTGCCGACGCCGGCGCCGCCGAACAGGCCGATCTTGCCGCCGCGCGCGTAGGGCGCGAGCAGGTCGATGACCTTGATGCCGGTGACGAGGATCTGCGCTTCCGTCGACTGCTCGGCGAAGGAGGGCGCTTCCGCGTGGATCGGGCGGCGCTCGGTGAACTTTACCGGACCGGCTTCGTCCACCGGCTCACCGATGACATTGATGATGCGGCCGAGCGTGCCCAGACCGACCGGAACGGAGATCGGTGCGCCGGTATCGGTGACCTTCTGGCCGCGGACCAAGCCTTCGGTCGCGTCCATCGCTATGGTACGCACGGTGCTTTCGCCCAGATGCTGCGCCACTTCGAGCACCAGGCGGTTGCCGTTGTTGTCCGTTTCGAGCGCGTTCTGAATGGCCGGCAGATGGCCTTCGAACTGCACGTCCACCACGGCGCCGGTGACCTGCGTCACGCGGCCGAGGCTCTTGGTATCTGTCATCGCATTCATCGTATTCTCTCCGTTGGGCGTATGACGCCCGGCCTTAAATCAAAGCGCTTCCGCGCCCGAAATGATTTCGATCAGTTCCTTGGTAATCATCGCCTGACGCGTGCGGTTGTAGACCAGCGTCAGCTTGTCGATCACGTCGCCCGCGTTGCGGGTCGCATTGTCCATGGCGCTCATCTTCGCGCCCATCTCGCCCGCCGCGTTTTCCAGCAGCGCGCGGAACACCTGCACGCTCACATTGCGCGGCAGAAGGTCGGCGAGGATTTCGCCTTCATCGGGTTCGTACCCATACACCGTGTTGCTCGCGGGCGTCGCGCCGGCTTCCACCGTGGCCGGGATCAACTGTTGCGCGGTCGGTACCTGGCTGATGACGGACTTGAAGTTGGAATAGAAGATCGTCGCCACATCGAACTCGCCGCGCTCGAAACGCGCGAGGATGTCACGGCCGATGTTCAGCGCGTTGCTGAAGGCGATCTGCTTGATGCCCATGAAGTCGAAGGATTCGACGATGCGATCGCTGTACTGGCGGCGAAGCTGGTCGCGGCCCTTGCGGCCCACGGTGATGATCTTCACGTCCTTGCCGTCGCGCAGCAGCTTTTCGATGTGCTGGCGGGCGAGGCGGACGATGTTGGTGTTGAACGCGCCGCAGAGGCCGCGATCGGCCGTGGCGACGATCACCAGATGGCGGCGGTCGCTGCCGGTGCCGACGAGAAGCATCGATGCGCCGGGGTTGTCCTTCATGCCGCTGGCGAGGTTGCCGATGGCGGCGCTCATCTTCTCCGCATAGGGACGCGCGGCTTCGGCAGCGTCCTGCGCACGGCGAAGCTTGGCGGCAGCGACCATCTGCTGCGCCTTGGTGATCTTGCGGATCGCCTTGACGCTCGCGATGCGGTTACGGAAGGACTTTAAGCTTGGCATCGGTGTCCTATGCTGTCTCCGCCTTGTGGGGCATGCGAGCGCGCAGCACCATGTGCGGGAAAACCTGTTCGAGCGAAATGTTGCGCTTGGAGATCATCTCTTCCACCGCCCGCGTTGCGCCGGGGCAGGTGGGCTCCGTGGCGTCGTCGTAAACGATGTAGCCGCCGGGCGTCATCACGTTCCAGACAGTGTCCTGCGCGTAGAGCACGGCGGAATAGAGAACCACGTCGATATGCGCGAGGCCGATGCTGCCGGCCTTCTTGTAAACGTCTGCGGCTGTGTCCTGGATCAGACCTTTCACGAATTCGACATTGTCGAGGCCGTGCTGCTCGGCGGTGAAGCGGATGATGTTGAGGTTCGTCGCCGCGAAATCGTCCGGCGGCGGCAGATCGAGACCGTCTTCGCCTTCCGGCATGCCTTCGAAGGTGTCGAGCGCGTACACGCGCGCGTCCGGATACAGCTCCTTCAGCAGCGTCGCCATGAAGAGCGCGCTGCCGCCGCGATAGGTGCCGTACTCGATGATGTTCTGCGAGGGCAGGTCCCTGAGGAAGAATTTGATGAGCAGGAAGAGGTTCATCAAGCGCTCTTCGGTGCACATCGTGCGGACGGAATGCGTGCGCGCGATGGCGAGCGCTTTGCGGAACAGAGGATCGTTCCACACCTCTTCGGCGAGCGTGCCGTGCGCCAGACCTGTGCCGCGCTGATAGCCGTCATAGGGGCAGCAGCCGCGATCCACCACGCGCGTCATGTCGAGCGCCGGCAACGCCGTGATCGGCGTCGTCGGCGGCACGAGCCGCCGCTTGAGGTGATGAACAACTCTGTTCGCGAGACTGGCCACGTTACTCTCTCCCCTTTAGGCGAAACTCGCCGCAAAGGTATCGAGGGTTGCTTTCAGCTTGGTTTCGAGATCCGGCGTGATCTGCTTGTCTTTGCGCAGGGATTCCAGAATTTCCGGGTTCTTCGAGCGGATGCTGCGCAGCAACTCCTGCTCGAACTTGCCGACCTGGTTCACCGCGATCTTGTCGAGATAGCCGCGCACGCCGGCATAGATCGAGATCACCTGTTCTTCGACCGGCATCGGCGAGAACTGCGGCTGCTTCAGAAGCTCGGTCAGGCGCGCGCCGCGATTGAGAAGGCGCTGCGTGGCCGCATCGAGGTCGGAGCCGAACTGCGCGAAAGCGGCCATTTCGCGATACTGCGCGAGCTCCAGTTTGATCGAACCGGCAACCTGTTTCATGGCCTTGATCTGCGCGGACGAACCCACGCGCGACACGGAGATGCCGACGTTCACCGCCGGGCGAATGCCCTGATAGAACAGATCGGATTCCAGGAAGATCTGTCCGTCGGTGATCGAGATCACGTTGGTCGGAATGTAGGCCGACACGTCATTGGCCTGCGTTTCGATCACCGGAAGCGCCGTGAGCGAGCCGCCGCCGAAATCGTTGTTCATCTTCGCGGCACGTTCGAGCAGACGGGAGTGCAGATAGAACACGTCGCCCGGATAGGCTTCGCGGCCCGGCGGGCGGCGCAGCAAGAGCGACATTTGGCGATACGCAACGGCCTGCTTGGAAAGATCATCATAGATGATCAGCGCGTGCATGCCGTTGTCGCGGAAGTATTCGCCCAGCGTGCAGCCTGCGAACGGCGCGAGATATTGCAGCGGCGCCGGCTCGGACGCGGTGGCGGCGACGACGGTGGTGTATTCCATCGCGCCGGCGTCTTCGAGCGTCTTCACGATCTGCGCGACGGTCGAACGCTTCTGGCCGATGGCGACGTAGATGCAATAGAGCTTGTTCTTGTCGTCGCCCTTGTTGGTGAACTTCTGGTTGATGATCGCGTCGACGGCGACGGCGGTCTTGCCGGTCTGACGGTCACCGATGATCAGTTCGCGCTGGCCGCGACCGACCGGGATCAGGGAGTCGATGGCCTTGAGACCCGTCTGCATAGGCTCATTCACGCTCTTGCGCGGAATGATGCCCGGCGCTTTCACGTCCACGCGGCGGCGTTCGGCGACATTGGTAAGCGCGCCCTTGCCGTCGATCGGATTGCCGAGCGGATCGATGACGCGGCCGAGCAAGCCCTTGCCGACCGGAACGTCCACGATGGCGTTGGTGCGCTTGACGGTGTCACCTTCCTTGATGGTGCTGTCGCTGCCGAAAATAACGACGCCGACATTGTCGTTCTCGAGGTTGAGCGCCATGCCCTTGATGCCGCCCGGGAACTCGACCATTTCACCGGCCTGCACATTGTCGAGGCCATAGACGCGCGCGATGCCGTCACCGACAGACAGAACCTGTCCGACTTCGCTGACCTGCGCTTCGGCGCCGAAGTTCTGGATTTCGCGCTTCAGGATTGCGCTGATTTCGGCCGGTTGGATTTTCATTTTCAGTTACCTCTCATGGCCGCACGAATGCCGTTCAGCTTCGTGCGCAAGGACGAATCGATCATGCGCGAACCCACCTTCACGACGAGACCGCCGAGAAGAGAAGGATCGACCTTGGCTTCGAGACGCGCATCGCGCCCGAGCTTGGATTTCAAAATCTGTTTCAGCGACGTGACTTCCGCGTCGTTGAGCGCGCGCGCACTGGTGACGGAGGCGCTGACTTCGCCGCGCATCTTCGCAACCATTTGTCCGAAAACGCGCATTACGTCGCCGAGCGCGAAAAGGCGGCGCTTGCTCGCCAGCATCAGAACGAAACGGCGCGTCAGCGGCGCGGCCTCCATGCGATGCAGGATGCCATTGAGGCCCTTGGCCTGGTCTTCGCGGCTGAACACCGGTGCGCGGACCAGACGGGCGAGCTCAGGACTCTCATCGATCATCGCTTGAAGAGCGGCAAAATCCCGCTCGAGCGCGTCGACGGATTTCTCCTCCTGCGCCAGCTCGAAAACAGCGATCGCATAGCGCGCCGCGATTCCGGAATTGTGAGCTTCGTGAGCCACTCGCACCCCGTTTGCATCCAGTCTGCCGCGAGCCGCCAGCTTGGCGCCGGTCCGGCCGACTCAGACTATCCATAACCTATTGAAAGGGCGAAGAAATTCACCCGCATGGGCGAATCTTAACGCCCGCGCGGGCTGCAATTAGCATGGGGGAGGGGGCGGCGCAACAATATGTCAGGCGCATCGGTGTCGCGGGATTCCGCGTCCCGCTGAAGGCGCCTTCCGCCCCGGCCGCCCGGAGCCGCGGATCGGCCTGTATTGCTTCGAATTTTACGCAATTTGGTCGATGCGGTTAAGCAACCTTCTCAGGCTGGAATTAAGAGCTGACGCGCACACTCGCATGCGGTGGTGAAAAAGGGGTGTGCCATGCGGGAAGAACTTGCAGCACGCAGTTACGTTGTGCCGGGCGCCGGGTTTGGTGCGGCGTTGAGAGAAGTCTGGCGTCTGCTCAAACAGGGTATCGAGTTTTCGTCGTCGATCGAACCGAAGCTGCAAGGCGAAGTTCGCGAGCTGGCAGCGCCGCATATGGCGGTCCTGGTCCACAAGCGCGCGAAGGTTGGCGCGACCATGGGCACGCTCGAAGACGAACAGTGGTTCGGCGAGCTGGGCGATTTCGTTTCGCGGATGCTCTGGCCCTATCTCCAGGAGAGTGCCGTCTTGAATGGACGCAGTAAAAATTGCGTTGCGGAGCTTCTGGACGACATTGTCGCCGCGGAGCAGCGCAATCACGATCTGGCGATGGCCGACATCATTCCGCGCACATCGCGGTTCGATACAAGCTGGGCCACCTGAACGCAGACGTCGCGGTTCTTCTCTGTTAGGCTGTTCGCAGCCAACAAGGAGGAATCGATGAAGACGTTTCTTGGCGCAGCCGCGCTGTTGAGTCTGGGTTTGATGACGAGCGCCGCGAACGCAACGCTCGCGGTCGGTGCGAAGGCGCCGGATTTCGACATCAAGGCGGCGTTGGCGGGAAAGGAATTCAACTTCTCGCTCAACGACGCACTGAAGAAGGGACCGGTGGTGCTCTATTTCTTCCCGGCGGCCTTCACGAAGGGATGCACGATCGAGGCGCATGAGTTCGCCGAAGCCACCGACCGCTTCAACAAGCTGGGTGCGACACTCATCGGCGTCACTGCGGGCAATACCGATCGGGTGACGGAATTTTCTTCTGTCGAGTGCCGCAACAAGTTCGCCGTGGCAGCGGACGCGGATCAGAGCGTCATCAAGGCCTATGACGTCGTGCTGCCCCAGAAGCCAGAATATTCCAACCGCACGTCCTACGTGATCACGCCCGACCACAAGATCGCCTTCGTCTACACAAACCTGGAACCGGACAATCACGTTTCGCTGACGATGCAGGCCGTCGAAGATTGGCGCGATACGCACAAACGCAAATAATTTGTCAAAGTGCAGTAGTTGAATCGCAACCGACTCTTCGTGGCCAGTTGCGCATTACTGTGCGATCAGGAAAAAATTAACCTTATACTGCGTAAGGTCTGCCCCGAAGTCCGGGGCACTCCTTCATGCGCTTTCGATTCCTGTCCGCGCTACTTCTTTGCATGGCCGCTGCGGGGCCTGTGTTCGCGGACGACGCGAAGCCGGCCGATCAATCCCTGCTCGACAAGGGTATGGCGTTGTTCGACTCCGGCAAGCTGCTGGCGACAGGTGGCGTAAGTCAGCTTGAAGGCGCGGGCGGCGGCGGCCTGTCGGCCTGGGCGCTGATCTCCGGCTACGGCACGCGGGACGGCGCGGGCATCAACGGCCATGTCACCTATGTCGATGTGAACGACTACTCGTTGTGGTCCGAAGGCGCGGCGGTCGGCTTGTTCGATCGCGTGGAGCTTTCCTACGCGCACACATCGTTCAACACCGAGGATGTCGGAGCGGCGCTTGGCCTTGGCAAGAACTACAAGTTCGACATGGATGTCTATGGCGCGAAAGTGAAAATCGCCGGCGATGCCGTTTACGATCAGGATGAATGGCTGCCGCAGATCGCCGTGGGCGTTCAGTATAAGCACAACAATCGCGGCGCGATCATCCATGCCATCGGTGGAAAATCGGACAGCGGCACCGATTACTATGTCGCCGCGACGAAGCTCTTCCTTGCCGAAAGCCTGCTGGTCGATGCCACGTTGCGCGAAACCAAGGCCAACCAGTTCGGCATCCTGGGATTCGGCGGCGACAAGCACGGCAATTATTCGACGCAGTTCGAAGGCTCCGCGGCCTATCTGATCAGCCGCAAATTTGCGCTCGGGGCGGAATATCGCACCAAGCCGAACAATCTGGGCATCGCGCGGGAAGATGACGTCTGGGATTTGTTCGCTGCTTACTTTCTGAACAAGAACATCTCGCTGACGGCGGCCTATGTCGACTTGGGCAACATCGTCATCAAGAATAGCCAGCACGGCATCTATCTGTCGCTGCAAGCCGGCTTCTAGTGCGAGACGGAGACAGGAACATGAAAATTCGCAAGCTCGGCCTCGCAGTCGCATTGACGGTCTGGGGCGTGGCGCTCTGCATGGCCACGGCGCACGCGGCAGACGACACGCTGTATCACGATCTCGGTGAACGTCCGGGCATCACGCGCATCGTCGATAACATGATAACCCACGTCCTGAGCGACGACCGCATCAAGACGCATTTCGAGGATACCAACATCGATCGCCTCAAAGGCATGCTGGTGAACTATTTCCAGAAGACGGTCGGCGGACCGGACGTCTATAAGGGCAGCACGGACATGGCTGTCATCCATCGCGGAATGCATCTCAGAAACGCGGACTTCAACGCAGTTGTGGAAGACCTGCAGAAGGGCATGGATGAATCCGGTGTTCCATTCGCGACGCAGAACCGGTTCCTTGCGCTGTTGGCGCCCAAACAAAAGGCGATTGTCTCACGATGAAAACGCTCATTCGCACGCTCGGTCTTGTGTCCACGCTCGCTCTATTCGCGTCGCCCGCGCAATCGGCGACAGTGCCGGTGGCGCAGGAAGGCCGCACCTTCAATCCCGGCCAGATCACAATCCAGGCTGGTGATACCGTGATAATCAGCAACAAAGACGAGTTCATCCATCAGGTCTATGTCGACTCCGACAAGATGAACTTTGATTCCGATGAAAAGCCGCCGGGTCAGTCCATTTCGATTGTCTTTGCGAAACCCGGCGACTTTAACGTTCGCTGCCACATTCACCCAAAAATGCTTCTGGTTGTGCATGTGAAGTAGTTAAGCCTTAAGCCTCCATAAACCCTGAGCGGTGCAAAATCCCGCCGATCATTGGGGTTTTTATGACGGGCGCATCCACGCTCAGACATTCCATAGGCACGAAGATATTCGCTGCCTTCCTCGCGATGAGCGTCATCATCGCGGGGGTGGGCGTCTATGCGCACTACGTCTTGAGCATGTCCGGCGATATCGTTGCCGACACCTACGACAAGCCGATGATGGCGATAAACTTCGCCCGGGCTGCAAGCGTCGACTTTCTTCAGATGCAGAATGCCGTTCTGCGTGCCCGTTCGCTTTCAGGCGCGGAGCATGCCGCCGCCAGCAAGCAGATCGACGCTCTTGCAGGCACGCTATCAGACGATCTCGATGTCGCGGAAGAGCGGTCCACGGCGGACGACGAGCGCAAGGTCATCGAAGAGGTTCGTTCGCTGATACACCAATGGCAGAGCGCGCGCCATGATGCGCTGGCGAAGGGAAAACGGCCGGAGCTACGCGCGCTCGACAAAAGAATACTCGACCGCTTCGACGTACTGATCGAATTGAACGCGGATCACGGTTTCGTCAGCCGCCGCGCGGCAATCACGGAAATCGGCGATTTCGGTTACACCGTCGTTCTGATGACCGGGCTTGCGATCCTCATCACTGGCCTGATCACCTTGCTGATCCGTCGCCGCATCTCCAAGCCGCTTTCGATGGCGGCTGGTGTTGCCGATCGTATCGCGGCCGGCGAGTTCGACATTTCAATTCCGCAAGGCGGCCGGGATGAAATCGGCGCGCTGCTGAATTCCATGATCATAATGCAACGAAGCATCGTCGCGCACATCGCGCATGAAACGGCGCGCGCCCAATCGGCCGAAAGCCGCCTGTTGGATGCGATCGAGAATTCCGGCGAAGGCGTGATCCTTTCCGGTTCCGACAGCGTCATTGCCATATCCAGCAGTGAAGTGCCGAAATTCTTCCCCAGCATGGCCGGCGAAATACAGCCGGGGCGAGGGATCGCGGAGGCTCTCCAGCGCATCGAGCAGCAATCGGAGTCCGAATACGCATCGGAACAGCCCCTGATTGGCTTGCTGTCGCCCGGCGCGAATGGCGCGCCTGTGGCCACCGAACGCCAATTGCCGGATGGCCGCTGGGTACGCTTCACCGCCAGCCGCACCAGCGAAGGCGGCACGATCCTGTTCATCAGCGACTTCACGGACATCAAGGCCCGCGAGGAGCGTTATAGAGCCGCCAAACAGCAGGCTGAAGAGGCCAGCGTCGCCAAGACGCGATTCCTTTCAAACATGAGCCACGAATTGCGGACGCCTCTGAATGCCATTCTGGGCTTCTCTGAAATGATGACGACGGAGATATTCGGCAGGCTGGGAAGCCCGCGCTATCTGGAATACGCACATGATATTCTTCGCAGCGGACGTCATCTGCTCGAAGTCATCAACAGCGTGCTGGATATCGCCAAGAGCGAATCTGGAAAGATGTCTCTTTTCCCGGAACCGGTCGATCTTCAGTCCGTGTTGCAGGACTGCGCCAAGATGCTGTCGGGGCAATACGAAACTGCCCAAGTTTCACTCACGATGAATGCTTCGGTGACGCCTCTTGTCGTGCCGGGTGAGGAAGCCAAGCTGCGTCAGATTTTCATCAACCTGCTGTCCAACGCCGTGAAATTTACCGAACCCGGAGGTTCTGTAACGGTTACGCCGCGCGCCGACGACGATGGCATTGTCGTCGACGTCGCCGACACTGGCATCGGCATGGCGCCCGATGAAATACCGATCGCGCTCACGCCCTTTGCGCAGATCGATAACCGGCTTGAGCGCCGCTATGAGGGCACGGGGCTTGGCCTTCCGCTCGCGCGCACGCTTACCGAGTTGCATGGCGGCCGTCTAGAAATCGAAAGCGAGCCCGGGCAAGGCACCGTCGTGCGTATTCATCTTCCGCGTTCTGCCGAAGATTTGCGTGTAGCACCGCTGGCGGCGGCGTCCTAACGCACGCTTTTGAAGAAGCGCGCCACGCGCAACTCTGCCGGCCATGCCCAGACCCCGGACGCGTTCAGATAATCCACCGATCCCAGGATCACTTCGCTGCGGCCGACGAGATTTTCCACGGGAATGAATCCGATCCCGCCATCCGCGACGGGTACACGGCTGTCGAGCGAGTTGTCTCGATTGTCGCCCATCATGAAGAGATGCCCCTTCGGCACGACATAGACGCCGGTATTGTCCATCACACCGTTGTCGCGCCATTTCAGGATCGCGTGCTTCACGCCGTTCGGCAGTGTCTCGATGAATTTCGGAACCGCCATGTAGCTGCCATCGGCATTCTGCATCTGCGCCGTACCGTCGGCCTGCAAAGGCAGTTGCTTGCCATTGATCCAGAGGCGGCCGTCGATCATCTGGATGCGATCGCCGGGCAGGCCGATCACGCGCTTGATGAGATTGCGGCCCGGCTCGCTCGGCGGAATGAACACCGCCACGTCGCCGCGCGCCGGCATGCGCTCCATCAGCCGGTGATCGGATGACGGGCCGAACGCGAAGGGCAGGGAGTATCGGCTGTAGCCGTAGGCGTATTTCGCCGTCACTACGTCATCGCCGATCTGCAAGGTCGGCTCCATCGAGCCGGAGGGAATGTAGTAAGGGCGTGCGATAGCGGTGGTGGCGACGAGCACCAGGCCGAGAGCCAGCAGGGGCTCTTTGACGTACTGCCAGAGCTGCACCATCTCCTCGCGGCTCGGCATGGTTAGTTTCGGCATGGTCTCTCCGCTGAATCTCGGCCTTGTTCCTATATAGGGCCAGCCCAGTGGGGTTCTACCCTTGACGGGAAGGGCCGTCGCCTGCCATGGCCCCGCCATGATCGAGTTGACGCAGGAATTCGGCTTTGACGCCGCGCATTATCTGGGCGAAGGCGCCCCGGAAAACGCGCGCCTCCACGGCCACTCCTTCTATTGCGAAGTCACGCTGCGCGGCGAGCCGGATGCAAAGACCGGCTTCCTGCGGGATCTGGGCGAGGTGAAGACCGCGCTGGATGAAATTCGCGCAACGCTGGATCACCGGCTGTTGAACGAGGTCGAAGGGCTAGGAAATCCCACGTTGGAGAATCTCGCGCGGTTTATATTCGAGCGTGCGAAAAAATCGCTGCCGGAAGTTTCGCGCGTGAAGTTGCGCCGCCCTTCCTATGGCCAGTCTTGCGTCTATGAGAAACCGGCAGGGCAGGCGCGCGCCAATGATGGCCGCCGGCCGGAGCGTGGCGGATGAGCAAGAAGCTTCAACTCGGCCGCGATGCGAAGATCGCGCAATCGCCGGAACAGGCGGTGCTGGATGCCGTGCCGAACCCGCACAAGGATACCGATTACGCCGCGCGCTTCACTGCACCGGAATTCACATCGCTGTGCCCGGTGACGGGCCAGCCGGACTTCGCGCATTTCGTTTTCGACTATTGCCCCTGCAAGTCGCTGCTGGAATCCAAATCGCTGAAGCTGTTCCTGTTCAGCTTCCGCAATCACGCGGCGTTCCACGAAGATTGCACGGTGATGATCGGCAAGCGCATTGTTGAAGCCATCAAGCCGAAATATCTGCGCGTCGCATCCTTCTGGTATCCACGCGGCGGCATTCCGATCGACGTGTTCTGGCAGACCGGGAAATTGCCGAAGGATGTCTGGCTGCCCGATCCCGGCGTTTCGCCCTATCGCGGACGCGGCTGATGTCGCCGCAAATCGTAGCTGTGCCGTTGTCCGAGAAAGCCGATCTCTGGACGATGTTGCAGATCTACGCCGCCGAACTTGCGCCGATGGTCAATCTGCAGCCGGTGGATGGTGTTTACCCCTACGCGTATTTCGATGACTACTGGCAGAACGATCAACGCTGGCCGTTCTGGGCGATCGAAGGTGGCGCACGCATCGGATCTGCGCTGGTACGGTTTGTGCCGGAACTTAACGCCACGCAGATGGCGGAATTCTTTATTCTGCCGGAATATCGCAGAGGCGGCGCCGGATCGCATTTCGCAAAGGGTTTGCTAACCCGTTTTCCGGGCCCGTGGAAAATCCGGCAGATATTGGCGAACAAGGCTGCCACCGCATTCTGGCGGCGTGTGGCCGAGCCGTATGGCTATACGGAAGAGACATTCTCTCAGAACGGCATCGACCGGATCGAGCAGACGCTGACGGTCCGCTAGCTTTTCGCCAGTTTCGCGCATTCCGCATGGCGGAAGCATTTGGTCGTGTGGTCGTTGACCATGCCGACGGCTTGCGCGAAGGCATAGACGATCACCGGCCCCACGAAGTTGAAGCCGCGTTTTTTCAACTCCTTCGACAGGCCTTCGCTCATGGCCGTCTTGGCGGGGATGTCGCCCATGCCCTTGAACTTGTTCTGCGTCGGCTTGCCGCCGACATGTTTCCAGATGAGTTCGGTGAAGCCGCCCTTTTCCTTCTCTTCGATATCCAACCAGAGCTGCGCGCCTTTGATCGCGGCGTCGATCTTGGCTTTCGAACGAATGATGCCTTCGTTCTTTAGAAGGCGCTCGCGGTCGCGCTTGCCGTAACGCGCGATCTTCTGCGGATCGAAATCGTGGAAGGCTTTGCGGAAATTCTCACGCTTGCGCAGGATCGTGATCCACGAAAGCCCGGCCTGAAAACCATCCAGAACGAGCTTCTCGTAGAGCGCGCGAGAATCGTATTCCGGCACGCCCCACTCGCTGTCGTGATAGGCGACATAGAGTGGGTCGGTGCCGGGCCAGGTGCAGCAATGGTGTTCTTTCACCGGCGCTTCTTTTTCTTCGCTGGAGACTTCTTGGCCTTTTTCGCTTTTTGGGCCGGCTTCTTTGCCGCCTTGGCTTTCGCCTTCGGCTTGGCCGCCGGCGCCATCAAGGTCGCTTCGATCTTGTTGCCATCGAGGTCGTAAATGAACGAACCATAATAGGCGAAGCCGTAGTCCGGGCGCGGTCCGGGTTCGCCGCCATTGCTTCCGCCGGCCTTGAGCGCGGCCTCATGGAACGCATTCACGGCGGCTTTCGATTTCGCAATGAAGCCAACATGCGTGCCATTGCCGGCGCTGGGAATGCCCTGATCGTGCGGCTTGCCGATCCAGAATTCGGGACGGTCCTTGCTCTCGCCGTAAGCGATTGCGCCGGGGGAGAAATCCATCACGCGTTTGTAGCCGAGCGCCTTGAGCACCGGATCGTAGAACGCGGCAGCGCGGGCAACGTCGCGAACGCCAACGGAAACATGATGCAGCATGTTCGTCTCCTTTGAAGGGAAACGGACTCTGACCCGCTGGCGTTTCAGGTCAAGCGGAAAGCCAATCCGGTTTTGTCATATGCACCATGACGCCCGCGGCATCGATCGGCGCGGCACCGGCATCTTCCAACCGGTCGAGACGCACCAGCGCGAAGCCTCTGCTGTCATAAACCGAGACGACTTCGCCGATGCTGTGGCCACCGGCGCGAAGGTCTGCGCCCACGGTCAATGCGGATTTGTCCGTGCTTTCAACGGGAAGGATGCGTTTGCGCGCCGTCCCGCGGTGTTTCATGCGGGCGGTCAGTTCCTGACCGACATAGCAGCCTTTGTCGAACGCAACGCCGTGAAGCTCATCCAACCCAGCATCGAGAGCGAATGTCTTGTCCGATCCGAAATCTGGGCCTTCCGGTATGCCGAGCGCGAGACGATGGGCGAGGTAGCCATCCGAGCCGTCAGCCATCGGTGCAACGGAGCGCTGCCCGAGCGCCGGCAGGCGAGGGTCGTCGAATGCCACGCCGGGAAGCGGCGTGCCATCCCATGAGGCGAACACCGCCAGATCATCCCGCGGCTTTATCTCCACCTTTGCGCGCAAACGATACAGGGTGAGGCGCTTCATCAGCGCTTCGCGCGCCGAGGCCAGGCAATCGAGCAGCAGATTTCCCGCGCCATCGTCCACGATCAGGAAGTCGAAAAGGATTTTCCCCTGGGGCGTGAGCAGGGCTGCGTACACCGGCTTGCCAGGGGTAGCGGCATCCACATTGTTGGTGACGATCCCCTGCAGGAATGTGCGCGTGTCCGCCCCGGAAAGGGCAATGATCGCGCGGTCTTTCAGCCTGTGAGCCATGGCCCTGACCTAATACCCGCGAGCGCGGTTGCCAAGCGGCATTGGCCCATCGTAAGCCATGACCGCCACCAGTCATTTCGACTCATGTCCCTGCGCGTCATGACCACGGCTGCCGGTGCTGAGTTCGGCGGCTCCGAAACCTTCTTCGTATCGCTCACGCTCGCGCTGAAGCGCGCGGGTGTCGATGTCCATGCGGCGATGAAGGCTTTTCCCATTCGCGAGGAGGCGTTCCGGACGGGCGGCGTGCCCTATGTGAGCGCCCCGTTCTTTTATCCGCCGCTCGATTTCTGGACGCCGCATGTGATCCGCAAACATGCGCGCGAATTCCGTCCCGATTGCGTGCTGACCTTCACCGGCCGTGGTGGCCACATGACGCCGCCGGGCGATTACGCGTTGATCGGAAGGCTCGGCGGCTATTATCGGCTCGAATACTATAAGCGCTGCAACTATCTTGTCTGCATCACGCCGGACCTTGTGCGCCATGTCGTGGAAGGCGGTTTCCCGAAAGAGCGCGTATTCTTCATTCCGAATTTTCCGGTCATCCAGGATGCACCGGCCATCGACCGCGCTACATTCGATACGCCGAAAGATGCGAAGCTCGCGCTCGCGCTGGGTCGTCTGCACAAGGCGAAGGCGCTGGATGTTCTTCTGAAGGCGACGGTCAAGGTGCCGGATCTGTGGCTGTGGATCGCGGGCGAAGGGCCAGATCGCGAAGAACTCGTGCAGCTCTCAAAAGATTTGGGCATCGATAATCGCGTGCGCTTTCTCGGATGGCGCACGGATCGCAGCGCGTTGTTGCGTGCGTCCGATCTTTGCGTGTTTCCGTCCCGCTACGAGCCGAACGGCACCGTTGTCGTGGAAGCATGGGCGCACGGCATTCCGCTGGTCACCGCCGCGAGTGCGGGCCCGGCCTGGATCGCGCGCGACAATGAAGACGCGCTGATCGCTCCGATCGACGATGTCGAAGGCTTGGCGGAGCGGATGCGCGCTGTGCTGTCGTCCAGAGACCTGGCCGCGAAGCTCATCGCCAACGGCCACAAACGCATCGAACAGGAATTTTCCGAAAACGCTGTGGTCGGACAATATATAAAGATGTTCGAAACCGTTCGGCCGGGGAAAGCCTGATGTGCGGTATCGCCGGCATGGTGATGGCCGACGGCAAGCCGCCGCCGTCATCTGCCATCGATACGATGCTGGCCGCGATGGCGCATCGCGGACCGGACGGACATGGGCGCTACGATGCACCTGGCATCGCGCTGGCTCAGGCGCGGCTCGCGATCATCGACTTACAAACCGGCGATCAACCGCTATTCGGGCCGAATGGATCGGTGCTCGTCGCCAATGGCGAGATTTACAATTACATTGAGTTGAAGCGGGAATTTCCCGGCGTCAATTTTGCGACCAAAAGCGATTGCGAATTGCCGCTCTATGCCTATGCCCGTGACGGCGCGCGTTTCGCGCATGATCTTCGCGGCATGTATGGCATCGCGATGCAAACAGGCGAGGGAAAGACTTACCTGTCGCGCGATCCGTTCGGTATCAAGCCGCTTTATTATGCACAGATCGACGGCGGCGTGATTTTCGCGTCCGAGCCGGAAGTTCTTCTGAAAACCGGATTGGTGAACCGGCGTATCCGCCCCAAAACGGCGAATGAATTGTTGCAGCTTCAGTTCACGACCGGGCGTCACACGATTTTTGACGGCATAGAGCGCGTTCTGCCCGGCGAGACGATTGCGGTTCAGAACGGCAAGCTCGGCGAACGCCATTATGCGCCTGCCTTGCCCGATGGGCCGCTGCTCGATCTTTCGGAAGAAGACGCGCTCAAGCGGCTTGATGACGTACTGATGAACAGCGTCATGGTGCATCAGCGCTCGGATGTGCCTTATGGATTGTTTTTCTCCGGCGGCATCGACTCCACGGCGATTCTGGCTTGCATGGCCCGGTTGAACGAGCGACCGGTGCGCGCCTTCACCGCGCGCTTTCCTGATACGTCCAAAAGCGAAGAGGCCAGTTTCGCGCGCGACATGGCGAAAGCCATTGGCGCCGAGCACCTCGAGGTTCTGGTGACGGCGGAGAAGTTCTGGGCACTGCTTCCCGCCATTGCGCAAGCGATGGACGATCCGACCTCCGACTACGCCATCGTGCCGACCTACATGCTGGCGGAAGAAGCCGCGAAGGAAATGAAAGTCGTGTTGTGCGGCGAGGGCGGCGACGAATTGTTCGGCGGCTATGGCCGCTATCGCAGCGCGATGCGGCCGCTATGGCTCGGCGGCAAGAAATTGCGGGCGCGCGGTTTCCTGGATGGCTTCGGCGTGTTGCGGGATACGTCCAAAGTCTGGCGCGATGGCATCGCCGCGGCGGAGCAACAGGCCGTCATGCACAAACGAACGAAGCTCCAGGTGGCGCAGGCCATCGACTGTGTGGACTGGCTGCCGCACGATCTTCTGATGAAGCTCGATCGTTGCCTGATGGCGCATTCGATGGAAGGCCGCACGCCGATGCTGGATCCGGTGGTGGCGGACTTCGCCTATCGTCTGCCGGACAAATTCAAGGTTCGTGATGGCCTCGGCAAATATCTGCTGCGCCGTTGGCTGGAAAAAGCGTTGCCGGATTCGCGGCCTTTTGCGCCGAAGAAGGGCTTCACGGTTCCGGTGGAAGAATGGATTTCGTCGCGCGCGGCGGAACTTGCGCCGCTGGTTGCGCGGTCTGCGGGGATCGCGGAAGTCTGCTATCCTGAGGTGGTGGAAAAGTTGTTCCAGCGCTATGCCGCCGGGGGCGACAAGCGCATGGGTATCGCTTGCTGGCAGCTTCTGTTCTATGCGCTTTGGCACCGTATCCATGCCGAAGGCGTTCGCGCCGAAGGCTCAGCTTTTGATTGTTTGGGAGCAGCATGAATTTCGATCTTCTCATCAAGGGCGGCATCGCCGCGACGCCGAATGGTATAGCCGAAGCCGATGTCGGCGTTGTGGGTGGGTGCATCGTCGCCATCGGTGCGCTCGCGGGCGCGAAAGCGGCCGAGGTGTTCGATGCCAAAGGATTGCATGTCCTTCCGGGTGTGATCGACACGCAGGTCCATTTTCGCGAGCCGGGCAATGAGCACAAGGAAGACCTTGAGACGGGAAGCCGTGCGGCCGTGCTGGGCGGTGTGACTGGCGTGTTCGAGATGCCGAACACAGCGCCGCCGACAACCACGCGTGCCGCGATTGAAGACAAGCTTGCGCGCGCGAAGAACCGGATGCATTGCGACTATGCTTTCTATGCCGGCGCGACGCCACAGAATGTTGGGGCGCTCGCCGATCTGGAGCGCGTGCCGGGTGTGTGCGGTGTAAAGGCCTTTCTCGGATCTTCCACTGGCACGCTTCTGCTCAGCCATCCTGACGACATTCTTGCCGCGCTGAAATCTGGTACGCGTCGCGTGGCGGTGCATTCGGAAGACGAGGATCGTCTCGAAGCGCGCAAGGATTTGCGGGTGAAAGGCGATCCGCGCTCGCATCCGGTTTGGCGTGACGTGGAAACAGCGCGTGCTTCGACGGAGCGCGTTATCGGCCTCGCGCGCAAGGCGGGACGACGTCTGCACATTCTTCACACCACGACGGCCGAGGAATTGCCGTTGATCGCCGCCGCGCGCGATATGGTGACGATGGAAACGACGCCTCAGCATCTGACGCTCGCCGCACCGGAATGTTACGAGCGTCTCGGCACCTATGCGCAGATGAACCCGCCGATCCGCGACGCGCGCCATCGCGAGGCGTTGTGGAAAGCGGTGAACGAAGGTTTGGTCGATGTCATCGGTTCTGACCACGCCCCGCACACACGCGAAGAGAAGGACAAAGTCTATCCCGATACGCCAAGTGGTATGCCCGGTGTGCAGACCCTGGCGACGATCTTGTTGGATCATGTCAATGCGGGCCGCATGACTCTGGAACGCTTTGTTGATCTCACTTCAGCTGGTGCCGCGCGCATCTTCGGCATTGCGAGCAAGGGCCGTATTTCGCTTGGCTTTGATGCCGACTTTACGATTGTCGATCTGAAGAAGAAGCGGAAGATCGAGAATTCGTGGATCGCATCGCGCTGCGGCTGGACGCCGTTCGACGGCATGACAACGACCGGCTGGCCGATCGCGACGATCATCCGCGGCAAGACGGTGATGCGCGATCACGCGCTGACACTACCGTCACAGGGTGCACCGCTTCGGTTTGTGGAAACTTTGCAGCCGGAAGCTTGAGGCGATGAGCTGGGCCACCGAACGCCTCGATGAGCTGCAATCCGGAAGAGCCGAGCCGCCGCCGGTTGTTCGCACGCTTCAGTTGGGCACGCTGGATGACTGGTCGGAAGGCCGCGTCAGCAAACGCTGGGTTCCGACGGACGACGTTCTGAACGGCGATGGTTCGATGTTCGGCGGTTATATCGCCGCGCTGGCGGACCAGATGCTGGGATTTGCCGCAATGACGGTTGTGCCCGAGGGCAGCGCCTTTCGGACGATCAATTTGAACGTCCAGTTCATCCGTATTGGCCGCGCGCATCCGCTTCTGATCGAGGCCATGGTCGTGTCGGCCACGAAATCGCTTATCGTCGCCGAAGTCGTTTTCCTGCGCGAAGACGGCGAATTGATCGCGCGCGCCAGCGCACAGCAACTGGTTGTGCCCTTCACCGGAAGTTCTTGACGGACAGGGTAAATTCCTGTGCTTTGCCTCCCACCCGCCTGAGTTGATGAAAGTTCCTCACATGAAAGATCGTTTCCGGGCCTTCCTGATCACCAAGGACGACTCTGGCCAGAAGGCCGAACTGACCGAACTTGGCTTGAACGATCTGATGGAAGGGGATGTCGTCGTCGCCGTCTCGCATTCCACGGTCAATTTCAAGGATGGCCTGGCGCTCACCGGGCGTTCCCCTGTGGTGCGCAAGTTTCCGATGATTGGCGGCATCGATCTGGCGGGTACCGTCGAAACATCGAGCAATCCGAATTTCAAGCCGGGCGATAAGGTTTTGCTGAATGGTTACGGACTCAGCGAAACCCATTTCGGCGGTTACAGCGAATATGCGCGCATGAAGGGCGAGTGGCTTGTGCCGCTGCCGAAACAATTCACGCCGGCCGAAGCGATGGCCATCGGTACGGCAGGCTATACCTCGATGCTCTGCGTGCTCGCACTGGAAGATGCCGGTATCACGCCGGACAAGGGACCGATCGTCGTCACGGGCGCGAATGGCGGCGTCGGATCTGTTGCCATCGCGATCCTCGCGAAGCTCGGCTATCGCGTGATCGCATCGACGGGCCGCAGGGAAGAAGAGGCCTATCTGAAATCGCTTGGCGCATCTGAGATCATCGACCGCGCAGAGTTGTCCGGCGAGCCCAAGATGCTTGGCAAGGAACGCTGGGCGGGCGCGGTGGACAGCGTCGGCTCGAAGACGCTCGCGAATGTGATTGCATCGACACAATATGGCGGCGCTGTCGCGGCGTGCGGATTGGCGCAAGGCATGGACCTTCCGACAAGCGTGGCGCCTTTCATCCTGCGCGGCATTTCGCTTTTGGGCATCGACTCGGTGCAAATGCGCCGGGAGCGCCGCCTGCAGGCATGGGAGCGGCTGGCGCGGGACCTGGATGTGAAAAAACTCACTTCAATGACCTCAACCATCAAGCTCGCGGATGTGAAGCAGGCCGCGAACGATATTCTCGCGGGCAAGGTGCGCGGCCGCATCGTGGTCGAGGTCGCGTGAATCTGGTCGTTCTCATATTTGCCGGCGTCATCATCGGGCTGATTGGGGCCGCCCCTATCGGACCGGTAAACCTCATATGCATTCGCCGCACGCTGGCCTACGGCCCACTCAACGGGTTCATGGCGGGGTTGGGGGCTGCCGTGGGCGATGGCATTTTCGCCGCCGTCATTGGCTTTGGCGTCACCGCGGTGGCGCAGTGGATCGAAGGCTATTCGCTTTATCTGCAGATCGTTGGCGGAATTCTTCTGCTCTCATTCGGTATTCACACTTATGTCACGCTGCCCGACCCCTCGCTGAAGGAACAGGCGAAAGAACGGGCCAGCGAGCCTTCCTCGCTGATGCGCATCGGACTCTCCACATTCGCACTCACGATCACCAATCCGGCGACGCTGTTCGGCTTCGCGGCGATGTTCGCAGGCCTCACCGGTCTTGCCGGCGGTCAGCCGACGCTATTTGAGGCCGGTATCGTGGTCGCGGGTGTGTTCGCGGGATCCACGTTGTGGTGGTTCATCCTGACGGAGACCGTCGGGCATCTGCATGCGAAGATCGATGCGCGCGTGATGCGCCTCATCAATCATTCGTCCGGTATCGCCATCGCGCTGTTCGGCGTGGCCGTGCTTGGTCACGTCGCGCTGAAATTTCTCTGACCTTCAGGCGCGAACGAGCTTCGCCATTCGTCCGATAACCTCTTCGGCCTCGGCCATGATTTCCAGAATGATTTCACGCGACGATTTCACGTCGTGGATCGCGCCGGCGCCTTGGCCCATGGCGAGGGCGGAACGCTCCCGCGAAAGCCCTTCGATCTGCCCGCCGATACCGCCCATCACGCCCGCTTGCGACGACAGCATTGCCTGCGCGGGGAATTTCTGGATGTCCTGCGGGCGGCTTTCCCAGTCCTTCGTCCATTCGTTCTGGAACACGCGCATCGGCTTGCCGGAATAGGAGCGGGTGATGACGGTGTCTTCGTCGCCCGCGTCCACGATCACCTGCTTGTAGAGCCCGCCGGCATGCGCCTCGGTCGCCGCGATAAAGCGCGTGCCCATCCAGACGCCTTGTGCGCCGAGCGCCAGCGCGGCGGCGAGGCCGCGTCCATCGACAATCGCGCCGGCCGCGATCACGGGAATCTTTACCGCATCCACAATCTGCGGAATGAGCGCCATGCCCGCAATACGGCCTGTATGGCCGCCGGCTTCCGTGCCTTGCGCGACCACGGCATCCAGGCCGCCAGCTTCGGCGGATTTGGCATGCTTCACGGCGCCGTTAACGTTCATCACCTTCAATCCGGCGTCGTGGAATTTCTTGACCAGATGGGGCGGCGGAACGCCAAGGCCGGAGATGAAAGCCTTCGCGCCGCCCTCAATGATGATGTCGGCCGTGCGTTCTAGCGATTCCGGCACGGCGGCGAGAAGATCGACGCCGAACGGCTTGTCGGTCAGATCGCGAACCTTCTTGATCTCGGCCTTGATCTCTTCGTGCGAACGGCCGGCCATGCCGAGCGTGCCGAAGCCGCCGGCGTTGGAGACGGCTGCGGCGAGTTCGGCGTAGGACACGCCGCCCATTCCGGCCAGCATGATCGGATATTGGATGCCGAGCATGTCACAGAGCGGCGTGCGGATGGTCATGGCGTTCCTCATTTTGTTTTCACCAGCATTCACCGCGCGCCCGGCGAGGGCAAGTGTCAGGCGAAGCGGCGCTGTGCCTCGCGTGTGAGGCCCAAAGCGACGGAAAGGAAATCCGAGCCTGCCGCGACGTTAGCTTGTGGCGCGGCTTTGCGGATCGCTTCACGCACCGCAGGCACACGGCTGGAGCCGCCGGTGAAGAAGATCGTTTGCACCGCGTCTGGCCTGATGCCGGCCTTGTTGATGCAGAGCGTGGCCATCTTGGTGAGCGCATCCATCTTGTCGGCAATCGCGTGTTCGAATCCGCGCTGGGTCGCATTGGCTTGCAGCCCGGCTTCCAGGAAGTCGAGGGGCAGGGCAGTCATCTCCGCTTCGCTGAGGGCGATCTTGGCGTCTTCCACGGCGAAGGCGATGCGATGGCCCAGATGGCGGCGGATGGTTTTCAGCAAGCGCCGTACGCGGTCGGGCTCGACCGACACGGCGAGAAGCTCGCGCACTTCGCGTTCGGTTTTGTGGTTGTAAGCGAAGTTGATCGTGGCCCAGGTCGCTAACTCGTAGTAGATCGCCTTGGGCATCGGCAGATCCTTGGTCGTGAGCTGCGTGCCGAGGCCCAGCAGCGGCATCACGGCGTCGATGTTGAGCCGTGTGTCGAAATCGGTACCGCCGATCCGCACGCCGGAATTGCCCAGAAGGTCGTCGCGGCGGTCCATGCGCCCGCGTCGTTCCGGCCCGATGCGGATCACCGAGAAGTCCGACGTGCCACCGCCGATATCGGCGACCAGAACAATCTCTTCGCCCGGCGCCGTTTCCTCATAGTGATAAGCGGCGGCGATGGGCTCATATTCGAACAGCACGTCGCGGAAGCCGACACGGTGCGCGATATCCTCCAGGACCTTTTGCGCCCGTGCATCCGCCTCGTCGTCGCGATCCACAAAGCGGACAGGGCGGCCATGGACGACCTGGGTGATTTCGGTTCCGGCGAATTCCTCCGCCTTTGCCTTGAGATGGCGTACAAACATCTCGACCACCTCGGTGAGCTTGATGCGCCGCCGCCCGACCGCCGTGGCTTCGTCGATCAGAGGCGAGCCGAGGATGGTCTTGAGCGCCCGCATCAGCCGCCCGTCATGCTCGCCGATATAAGTGTCCACCGCCTCGCGCCCGTAAAGAACGCGGCCGTGCTGCTCGAAGTCGAAGAAGATCGCGCTCGGGATGAGCGTGGAAGCACCTTCCACCGGCGCAAGCGCCGCGGCGCCGTCGCGCCAGACGCCAAGCGCCGAGTTGGAAGTACCGAAATCCAGTCCGCAGGCAGTCATGCAAAGCCCCTGTGTTTTCAAATTGGGGCTCTCATCTATTACGCAAAAACCCGGCTTGCCAGTCTGTTTCTTCGCCTCTAAACTAGAGCCATCATAGGGATGTCCGGAAAACGGGCGTCCCTTTTTTGTTTGTGTGCGGATGAAACGATCCGTCTACGGATCATCAGAATTTCGTGTAGCCGCCGTCGATGATGAAGGTTTCGCCGGTGTGATAGCTGGACGCATCGCTGGCGAGATAAACCGCGATGCCGCCGAAATCTTCCGGCTGTCCCCAACGCCGTGCCGGCACGCGTGGAATGACTTTCTCGTTAAACACGGGACTGTCCTGCGCGCCTTGTGTCATGTCGGTGGCGATCCAGCCTGGCGCGATGGAATTGCAGCGGATGCCATAGCGCGCCAGTTCGACAGCCAGCGCGCGCGCCATGGACATCACGGCGCCCTTGGTCGCGCCATAGGCCGAATTGCGCGCGGCGCCTTCGATACCGGCGGTGCTGGCAACGACGACGAGCGATCCGCTCGCGTCACCGCTCTTGGCGCGGTCGATCATATGCTTGGTGGCCTCGCGGAAGGTCCAGAACACGCCATCCTCGTTCACGCCGTGCACTTTGCGCCACAGATCGGTGGTAAGTTCGGTAAGCGGCGCACCACCGCCGATCCCGGCATTGGCCACCACGCAGTCTAGGCGGCCCATGTCCTTCACCGCCGCTGCGATACCGTCCACGACTTCCTTTTCATTGGCGACATTCACCTTGCGGGTGACCACGCGCTTGCCGTGGGCCTTCAGCTTTTTCTCGGCCGCCGCGTTCTTGGTTTCGTTGGTGCCCCAGATCACGATATCGGCGCCGGATGCAGCCATGGCTTCGGCCATGCCCAGGCCAATGCCGCCATTGCCGCCGGTGACCAGCGCGACTTTTCCCGTGAGATCGAATGGCTTGTACATGCGTTCCTCCAATGGCTGTTCGGGGCGCAAGCTAAACGCCCGGAAAATCGGCGCAAGTGCCGCGGCGTAACCATCTTTTCCGGCCTGCCTCCCAAACGTCGCAGGGCTATGACATTCTGCCTTCAAGGCCTTGGGTAATGGCCGGGGTGCGAGGGGTTAGATGACGTCCGAAATCGCGGTGATGAACCAGCGTGCGATCGCGCTCGCGGCGGATTCTGCCGTCACGCTGATCGGCGGCGGCACGGTCGCGGTGCGCAATGATCATCGCAAACTCTTCAACCTGATCGAACGGCGCCCCATCGGGATGATGTTTTTCGGTGTGGCCGACATGATGGGCCATCCGTGGGAGCACCTGATCGAGCACTACCAGAAAAAGATCCGCCCCCAAGCGTTCGGCCATGTACGCGATTACAGCGTCAGCTTCACCGCGATGATGGACAATCTCGAGGAATTCTTCCCGCGTGCGAAGCAACGCGATGAATACCGCCGGCTTCTGGCCTCGGTCTTCCGTTACATTTTCCATCTGGCGCAATTCATGAGCGACAACGCAGAGGGCGAACGCCAGGGCGATAACGCCATTCTCGAAGCGGCCATCGAGCGGGTGTGGCGCGACTATCAGTTCCGTGAAGACGGTTCGCCCCGCGCCGATCTTTCCTGCTTTCCCCTGAATTTCGGCCCGGTGGTGCAGCGCGAATATGCACAGCAGATCGAAGAGATCGTGGCTTATGGCTTCGGCCAGTTCCAGCTTTCGCCGGGCGCCATGCAGCGCCTGCGCGAGATCGCGATCTATGCGGTCGTAAAGGATCTGTTTCTGGAGGATGTTACCGGTCTTGTATTTGCCGGTTTCGGCGAAGACGAACGTTACCCCAATCTCGTCACGGTTTTCGCGTCGGCCATGGTGGGCGGATATCTGAAGCGCGCGGATGCCTCCGCCGACGCTATCGATACCGAGACCAAGTCGAAGATCCGGGTGTTCGCCGACAGCGAAGTCACCAACGCTTTCATCCGCGGTATCGACCTCAATCTGGAACGGCGTCTCTATGGCGGCTTTCGCATGATGATGGGCGGGCTGGTCGATCAGGTCGTGGCCGCATTCCCGCAGGCCGACGCCGCCCAGCGCGACGACGTGCGCGCACGTTTTCAGGGAAATTTCGTGCCGCGCTATTTGGAGGCGTTCCGGGCCATGATCGCGGACTACCAGCAGCAGACCTTTATCAACCCGATCCTGCGCGTGCTGGAAATCGCCTCGCGTACCGAATTGGCCGAGACCGCCAAGGAATTGGTGAGCCTCAACGTCTTCAAGAAGCGGATCATGGCGCAGAAAGAAACCGTGGGCGGCGCCATAGACGTGGCGATGATCAGCCGCGAAAATGGATTCCAGTGGTTCTCCAGACAGGGTGGGAGCTGAAATGGCCGAAACACGCAGCCGGTTCATGGAAAGCGCGGAACGCCTCGAAGGCGTTGTACGCACGCTCAAGACCCGCCAGATCGAAGAGCGTCAGGGGCCGGTGCAACTCGCTCCCAGCCTGACGGCCAGCGGAAGCCCCGATGAACTCTGGGCCAAGCAGTTCGCCACGCAATGTATCGGCCCGGTCTGTTTCAAGGTCGCGCCGGGATCCGAGATGGCGCTGCCACCGCTTACTCAATCGCTACAGAGCTTGCCGTCCTCGCGGCAGAGCGCTTACGCGCCGCCGCAAGCGCAGCCTGCCATGGCTGCGGCAAGGCCGGTTGGCGAGACACGCGGGCATATCGGCGCTGTGCTTGGAAAGCCGATGCGCCGCGGTGTGTTCGCGCGCCTGTTCGGCCGCTAGTCGCCCCAGACATCGCGCGCGCTTTGCGCGATGATCCGTTTGGTCTCATCCCAAAGCGGCAGGTCGCTGATGGCGGCGCGGCTGAACCATGTCGCATCGGCGGCGTCGGATGCGGCTACCGCTTCGCCGGAAATCGCGCGAGCGGAGTAATCGATCAGCACGAAATGCACATCGGCCGCGCCGACGCTGGCATCCAGAAATGTCTCGGCAATCCCGGCCAGGCCGAGCAGGGCGATCTCCAGCCCGGTTTCCTCGCGCACCTCGCGGCGCACGGCGTCTTCCAGGCTTTCCCCGAATTCCACCTTGCCGCCAGGCAGGCTCCATTGGCCCTTCCGAGGTTCCTTGGTGCGCCGGATCAGCAGCACTTGGCGCTGGTCGTTCCAGATCACAGCTGCGACGCCAAGGATCGGCTTTTGGGGGAGGGTATCGGCCATACCCTCTGGTTAAGCCCAAAACCTCTTGAATCCAATTCGTTACACGGTATTGCTCTTAAGGGGCCTTAAGTCTGAGTTCGGCACAGGGTCAAAGTTTCGCCATGACCGCGCGCTATCCGCGCGGCGCTTCACGGGAGAATGGGATGTTTCGAGTCGGACTGTTGATCGCCGGTGCGCTGGCGTTGTTTACCGTCGCAGCCCAGGCGGCGGATCCCGCCCTGAGCCCGGAAGCCAATGCGGCGTTCCTGAAGGCCAATGCCGCCAAGCCCGGTGTCATCATTGAGCCGAGCGGACTTCAGTACCGGATCATCAAGAGCGGGTACGGTATGCGCCCTGGGGCGCGGGACACCGTCACCGTTTACTACAAGGGCTCGCTCATCAACGGCACGCGCTTCGATGCGACGGAACCGGGGTTCCCGGCCCAGTTCACCGTGAACAAGCTTATTCCCGGCTGGACCGAGGCGCTCCAACTCATGCGCGAAGGCGATCACTGGCAGCTCGTCATCCCGTCAAGCCTCGCCTATGGACCGCGCGGCGCGGGGGCGGCGATACCGCCCAACCAAGCGTTGGTGTTCGACCTGGAGCTTCTTAAAGTGACGCCTGCGCCTCCGGAGCGCCCCGGCAAGGACGACGAAAGCCACCCGGGGCCTGGTGCTCCCTGATAAGAAGCCGCACGCAAGCGCGGCCACGTTATACTGGGCCTCAGAGGGCAGGGTGCCAGTCGGGTTGAGTGCCGGTCGTAGAACGCCGGCAAAAAGGGTTGACTGCCTATGTTCCTGAACTGGGTCCGCAGCGTTCCCGGCGGCACGTGGAAGATTGCCGCAGCACTCGTGCTTGTTCTGGGCGCGACGCTGCTGTTCTGGGCCAGCCGCGACTATGAAGTGATCGCGCCCAACTGGGATGGGCTGGTGCGCGGCATCACTTACAATCCCAGCCACATGTTCTCGCAGCGCGATCACGAGAAGGATGTTTCGCCCGCCCGCATCGATCATGATCTGAAACAGCTTTCCCAGCTCACCGCTCACATCCGGACCTATACCGTCGATAAGGGGATGGATCGCGTGCCGGAAATCGCCCGGCGCTACGGCATGACAGTGTCGCTGGGAATCTGGATCGGTCCCGATCTCGATGAGAACGAGAAACAAATCGAGTTGGGCATCAAAACCGCGCTGGCCAATCGCCGCACCGTGGACCGCGTGTTCGTGGGCAACGAAGTCATCGAGCGTGGCGACCTCTCTACCGAACAGCTCAGCGCCTATATGAAGCGCGTTCGCGCCGCGTTGCCCTATCGCATCAAGGTCACGACCGCCGAACCGTGGTCGACATGGTTGTTGGCGCCCGAACTGGCGCAGAACGCCGATGTCATCGCCATCCATCTGCTTCCCTACTGGGAAGGCGTCTACATTTCGGGATCGCTGGGCAGCCTGCAGCGCTGGTTCGATGACGTCGCCAATCAATATCCCGGCAAGCCGATCATCATCGGCGAAGTCGGCTGGCCTTCGGAAGGCCCGGCTCGCCGCGCCGCCGAACCGTCACTGGCCAACGAAGCCTATTTCGATCGGGCTTTCGTGCGGCTCGCGATGGAGAAGGGCTACGACTACTATCTGATCGAAGGCTACGATCAGCCGTGGAAGGTGGGGCTGGAAGGTTCGGTGGGTGCCTATTGGGGCGTGTTCGATGCCAGCGGTCACCCGAAATTCCCGTTCAACGGGTTGTTCCGGTCCTTCCCCGAGTGGCGGACCTATGCGGCGTTGGCCGGCATCATCACCTTGCTGCTGGGCCTGCTGATCCTTAAGCGCATGCCGCGCGTGCATCAGGCCGGCTATCTCATGATGGGTGGGCTTGTGGCGCTGGTCTCAACGGGCCTGCTCTCCATGCTGGACGCAATCACGCTGCAATACATAGACGTGCTGGATTTGGCGATCCTGGTCGCAATGGTGCCCTTGGTGCTGCTCGCCGCAACAATTGTCATCACCGAAAGCATCGAAATGGCGTCGAGCCTGTGGCGCGTGGAACGGCGCGCCGTGCATGCGGAAATTCCCGCGGGATCGCCGGCAGTGTCCATCCATGTGCCTTGCTACAACGAGCCGCCGGCGATGGTGATCGAGACGCTGAATGCGCTGGCCAAGCTCGACTACGAGAATTTCGAAGTCATCCTGCTCGACAACAACACGCCGGATGAAAGGACATGGCTTCCGGTGCAGGCACATTGCGCCACACTGGGGCCACGCTTCCGCTTCGTCCATATGGACAATGTGAAAGGCTTCAAGGCCGGCGCCTTGAACGAAGCGATCAAGCTGACCGACGCCAAGACGGAATACATCGCCGTCATCGACAGCGACTATCAGGTCGAGGCGTTCTGGCTGCGCCGTACCTTGCCATTCTTCGCATCGCCGGAAATCGCGCTGGTGCAGGGACCGCAAGACTATCGCGACGGCCACGAAAGTCTTTTCAAGGCGATGTGCTACGAGGAATATCGCGGCTTCTTCCATATCGGCATGGTGGAACGCAACGAACACGACGCCATCATCCAGCATGGCACCATGACGATCGTGCGCAAGGTTGCGCTGGAAGAAGTGGGTGGCTGGGCGGAATGGTGCATCACCGAAGACACCGAGCTTGGCCTGCGCTTGTTCGAGAACGGCTATAGCGCTGCCTACATTCCGCAGAGCATGGGAAAAGGTCTCACACCCGACACGCTGGGCGCCTTCATGACCCAACGCTATCGCTGGGCCTATGGCGCGATGCAAATCCTCAAGCGCCACGCCGGCTCATTCTTTCTGGGCCGCACAAAGCTCAGCTGGGGCCAACGCTATCAGTTCATCTCCGGTTGGCTGCCGTGGATATCCGATGCGCTGGGGCTGGCGGTGACGGCCATCGCGTTGACGTGGACCGCGCTGATGTTCTTCGATCCGGAAGCGTTCGATGTGCCGATGGCGGCGCTTTCCGGCACCGCGCTCGCACTGTTCGCGATCAAGCTCCTGAAGACGCTGCTGCTCTATCCGCAGAAGGTGCGGTCGGGGATTTTGGGCGCCGCTGCGGCGTCGATTGCCGGACTTGCATTGACGCATACCGTGGCGAAGGCGGTCTGGACGGGAATCTTCACGTCCGGAAAGCCCTTCCTGCGGACGCCCAAATGCGAGGATCCGGCGCGGCTCAGTCAGGTGTTGCGCATGGCCTGGCAGGAGACGGCGCTGTTGCTTGCCTGCGTGTTGGCGTTTGTCTCGATGATCGGGGAGCACACTTTCGAAAGTCCGGCCGTCATGTTGTGGATGACGATGCTGGCGATTCAGGCGACGCCCTACGCCGCGACGGTAGCGACAGCGGTTTTGAGCGCCTTCTCCCATGCACGCGTCAGCTCGATGCCGGCGTTGGAAAATCCGGCAACGGAAGAACCGGTTCTGCCGCGCGCAGCGTAGTAGCGGCTTCAGATCGCCACCACTTTTCCCGGGTTGAGGATGTTGTTGGGATCGAGTGTGCGTTTCAGCGCGCGCATCACGTCCAGTTCGGCGGCGCTTTTGTAGCGTTCGATCTCATGTACTTTCATGATGCCGAGGCCGTGCTCCGCGCTGATCGAGCCGTGGTAGCGTTTCACGATGTCATGCACCGTGTCCTGGATTTCATTCCAGCGGGCAAGGAAGGCCGCGTTGTCGCCGTTCTTCGGCACGGTGAAATTGAAATGGATATTGCCGTCGCCCAAATGCCCGAACGGCACGGGGCGCACGCCGGGCGCCAGTTTCTCCACGGCGGCAATGCCTTCCTTCAAGAAGGCGGGGATGGAATTGATCGGCACCGAAACGTCGTGCTTGATCGAGCCGCCTTCGGGCTTTTGCGCTTCAGACATGCCTTCGCGCAGTTTCCAGAGTGCGGCGCGCTGGGTGTCGCTTTGGGCGATTACCGCATCGGTGACAAGGCCGGACGAGGACAAGGCGCTTTCCAGGGCGTCTTCGAGATGGCTGTTTGCGCCGCCGCTCGCTTCCGCCAGCACATACCAGGGCGAAGGTTTCGCGAGCGGGTCGGCTGTCTGCGGAATATGCGCAAGAACGAATTCCAACCCCAGGCGCGGCATCAGCTCGAAAGCCGACATTGCGCCACCGGTCGCGGCTTGCAGGTACGACAGCAGATTGACGGCGGCCTGCGGATCGCGCACAGCGATCAGCGCCGTGACGCGCTCGGCCGGTTGCGGAAAGAGCTTCAGTGCCACCGCGGTGACGATGCCGAGGGTTCCTTCCGCGCCAATGAAAAGCTGCTTGAGGTCGTAGCCCGTGTTGTCCTTGCGCAGGGTGCGCAGCATGTCCAGCACACGGCCGTCTGCGAGAACTGCTTCGACGCCGAGAACCAGATCGCGGGTATTGCCATAGTGCAGGACATGTACGCCGCCGGCATTGGTGGAGACATTGCCGCCGATGGTGGCGGAACCTTCCGAGGCGATGCTGAGCGGAAAGAGGCGATCCGTTTTCGCCGCTGCGTCCTGAACGGCGGCGAGCGTGGCGCCGGCTTCGGCGATCATGTTCATGCCGGAGGCATCCACGTCGCGGATGCGGTTCAAGCGCGACAGGCTGAGGATGATTTCGTTGTTGAACGGGATTTGCCCGCCGACAAGGCCGGTGTTGCCGCCTTGCGGCACAATGGCGGTCCGGGTTTCGTTGCAGATGGAAAGGATTTTGGAAACCGTTTCGGTGCTGTCCGGCTTCAGCAGCAGCGACGACGTCCCCTGATATTTGCCGCGCCATTCCTGCAGGTGCGGTGCGATTTCCGCAGGATCGTCGCTCCAGCCTTTCGGACCGGCGACTTCCTTCAATCGCACAATGGTGTTGCTCATGTGCGCGGTGCCGCCGCGCGGCGCAGGCGGTCGTTGATCGCTTCGCCGAGCCCGCGCTCGGGCACCGGCATCACGGCGATGCTTTGCGCGCCGCTGGAATCCAGTTCGCGCAGCATGGCGAAAAGATTCGCCGCCGCTTCTTTCTCGTCGCCGGTCGCGCTGAGATTGCTGGTCACGCGCGCACCTTCGGGGACATGTGCGCCGAACGCAAGCAGCGCTTCGCCGGGTTTCACATCACGCGCATTCAGGCGCAACGCGGCACGGGGCGCGTAGTGGTTCACGAGCTGGCCTGGAGATGTGATCTTCGCGCCGGGTGCGGCGAGGGTGCCTGCGATTTTTTCGATATCCTCGCGCGCCATCGCGCCCAGACGTAGCAGCACGGGCTGTTCACCGTCGAAACCGATAATGGTGGATTCCAGGCCCAGCGTTGCGGCGCCGTCGTCGAGAATGAGATCGATGGTTTCACCGAATTCCTCCGCGACATGTGACGCCAGTGTCGGACTGGTGCGGCCGGAGACATTCGCACTCGGTGCGGCGATAGGTGTGGCGGCAGCACGAAGGAGTCTTTGTGCGACTGCCCCAGAAGGAACACGCACCGCGACGGTGTCCAGACCGGCACTAACCAGCAGAGACAGGTTCTGGGTTTTCCGGGGCAGAACGAGTGTCAGTGCGCCGGGCCAGAAGGCAGCTGCGAGTTTCCGTGCGAGCGGCGTGAAATTCACAATGGCCTCGGCGGCTGCAATGTCCGGCACGTGCACGATCAGCGGATTGAATTGCGGCCGCCCCTTGGCTGCGAAAATCGAGGCGACCGCGTGGTCGTTGGTCGCGTCGGCCCCAAGGCCGTAAACCGTTTCGGTGGGGAATGCGACCAGTCCGCCCGCGCGGATGATCTCGCCCCCGCGCGCAATGGCGGCGGCGTCAGCAGTGCGCAGATTGGCGAGGTCGGTTTGCATGGTGCGAACTTAGCGCAAACAGCCGGGAATTTCAGTGCGTCAGTTCCGCGTCGCCGTCAGGTCGATATTCACCTCGACGTTCAGCGCGACCGGATCGGGCGCGGCCCATTGGCCTGTGCCGACGCCGAACTGGTTGCGCATGATGTCCGCCGTACCGACCATGTGGGCGGATTTGCCGTTGAGGGTCAGCGAGAAGGGAAGGGTGATGGGCTTGGTCACGCCTTTCAGCGTCAGTGTTCCCTGCGCGATGTAGTTATAGCCGGATTTGTGCGTGAAGCCGGTGGTGACGAAATGCGCGGTGGGAAATTTATCCGCCCCGAAACCGACATCGCCCTTGATGCTCGCATCGGTCTCGGCATCGCCCGAGGTCATGCTGCCGATGGCGATGGTCACGTCAGCCTTCGAGGCGGTGAGATTTGCCGGATCGAAATCGATATTGGCTTTCCAGCTCTTGAAGTTGGCAGAGAACGGCTGCTTGGCCCAGATCACGCTGAAGCCCAGCTTGCTATGCGCCGCATCCACCGTCCAAAGCGCGGCTTGGGCAGGCGCTGCGGCGAACAGAACCATGGCCGCTATCATTCCGGCGAAATATTTCATGCATGCTCCGTAACCCGGGTCCCCGGCAGCATACGCTTGAGCACGTCGTCGCGCCGGAAGAATTGATGATAGAGCGCCGCCGAAACATGCAGGACGACCAGCACGATAGCGGACCAGGCGAGATAGGCGTGGATCGCGTGGAAATCGTGACGGAGCAAGTTTTTCTGATCGAGCGGCATGCCGGCGAGGAAGCCGATATTCGGCCAGTCGAACAAGCCGAAATAGCGCGTCGGCAAACCGAGCCGCGATGCGGACACCATCGCCCAGCCCGAGAGCGGAATGGCGATGATGAGGAAGTAGAGAAGAAAGTGCGTCGCGTGGGCGAGAAATTTCATCAGCGGGCGCATGCCGGCGGGAAGCGGCGGCACGGGATTCACCAGTCGCCACAGAAGGCGCAGGATGCTCAGCGTCAACACGGTGAGCCCGATGGATTTGTGAATCTGCACCACCTGGAACAGCGTCGCATCGCCCTTTGGGTAATAGTCGAAGGAAAGACCAAGATAGAGATTGGTCAGCACGAGCGCGGCGATGAGCCAGTGCAATGTCATCGCGACAGTGCCGTAGCGCGTGCGGGTATTTGCGGCGATGGCCATCGTCAATTTTCTCCGGTCGAATTCGATAGACTGATTCCCGCGAGCGCGGCATCTCGCCTTATACCGTGGCGGCAACGGCTGGGCGACCCGTGGGTTGCCCGGATACGGCGTAAGAGTTTGCTTGACCCCTTCGGCGGGCCGTTCATAGTCGAAGAAAGAGCGATTTACCAAAGGAACTGGCGTTGAGCGAGGCGGAGGCCAAAACCCGGCCGGACAGTTATCTGGATTATCCGTTCGGCGACACGCGCCCGGAGCTTGGCAAGACCATCGAGATCGCGCCGGGCATCCACTGGATTCGCATGCGCCTGCCGATGCAACTCAATCACATCAATCTGTGGCTGCTCGAAGATGGCGACGGCTGGACCATCGTCGATACAGGCATTCGCGACGAGACGACGGCGAACGCGTGGAAGGAATTGTTCGATGGACCGATGGCGGGCAAGCCCGTCAAGCGCGTGATCGTCACCCATCTGCATCCCGACCATGTGGGATTGGCGGGATGGCTGGTGCGGCGCTTCAATGTCGAACTGTGGATGACGCGCACCGATTATCTGATGTGCCGCAACCTCTGCGCCGACACCGGACAGGAAGCGCCGGAAGAGGGCATCCGCTTTTATCGTGCCGCGGGATTTCCCGAAGAGCAGCTCGAACTTTATCGCACGCGGTTCGGTGGATTCGGCAAAGGCGTTTATCGCCTGCCCAATTCCTATCGCCGCATCGAAGAAGGCGAGCGCATTCCAATCGGCAATCGTGTGTGGGAGATCGTGATCGGCCGCGGCCATGCGCCCGAACATGCCTGCCTGTGGTCGCGCGAGGACAACATCCTGATCTCGGGCGATCAGTTGCTGCCGCGCATCTCATCCAACGTCAGCGTTTTTCCGACCGAGCCGGAAGGCAATCCGCTGCAGGATTGGTTGGATAGCTGTGCCAAGCTGAAGAAGCTTCTGCCGCACGACATCTTCGTGCTACCCGCGCACAACCGCCCCTTCAAAGGCGCGCATGAACGGCTGCAGGAATTGATCGACGGTCATGAAACAGGCATGGCCAAGCTGCGCGAGCTTTGCGTGGAGCCGAAACGGGCGGTGGATGTTTTCCCCGCGTTGTTTCGTGCCAAGATCACGTCCGGCAATTACGGCATGGCGACAGGCGAAAGCATCGCGCATCTGAACTGCCTCAGACAGCGCGGAGCGATGGCGCGGACGACCGATGCCCAGGGTGTCGAATGGTATCAAACGGTCTGATCGCGTTCGGGGGCGCTGGACGTCATGAAACTCAATAACCAGAGCATGAGCAATTGGCTTGTCAGCGGCGCGGTCGTGCTGGCGCTGCTCGTCGTAGGCCGCGACTTTTTCGTGCCGCTCGTTTTCGCGCTTCTGTTATGGGCGGTCATCAACGCGATGGTCAGCTTCCTGGAACGGCAGAAGATTCCGCCATTCATGGCATGGTCGGCGGCCTTCGCGATGATCATCCTGTCGATATGGTTCGTGGCGCTGATCCTCGCGGACCAGGCATCTGCTGTTGCGACGGATCTTCCGAAGCTGGCTCAGAAAGTCGAAGTCCTGATCCAGACAAAGCTGCCGTTCCACGTCACGATACCGGCGCTCGATGTCAGCTCGCTGGCGCAGAACGAAAGCGTGCGAGGGTTTCTCGGCATGGCGGCGGCTTCTATCGGCAACATGCTGCTCGATCTGACGCTGATCCTGATCTATGTCGGCTTCCTACTGGCGGAACAGGGTCACATCCCGGAAAAGATCGCGCGCCTGCAGAAAAACAACTCCGAAGCGGAGGGCGAGGCCGTTGTGCGCGCTATCGGCCATCAGGTTCAGACTTATCTGGGTGTCTGCACATTGGCGAGCGCGCTGATGGCGCTCGTGACCTATGCGCTGTTGAAAGCGATGGGTGTGGATTTTGCGGGCTTTTGGGCCTTGGCGATGTTCGTGCTGACATACATACCCACGGTGGGGGCCGTCGGTGTTGTGCTTCCGGCGGCGATGGCGCTCGCACAGTTTGGCACGTTCGGGCCGGCGCTGCTGATCGCTGTCGTGCTGTTCGCTGTACACTTCCTGCTGACAAGCGTGATCGAAACGTTGCTGCTCGGCCGCACGCTGGATCTCAGCCCTTTCGCGATCATCCTGTCGCTCACTTTCTGGGGGCTGGTATGGGGTGTGGGCGGATTGTTCCTCGCGGTACCCCTGACCGGCGCGCTGGCGATCATTTGCCGCCATCTGGAAGGTCTGGAATGGTTTGGAGAGCTTATCGCGGGGTCCAAGCCCGTGCGTTCCCGCCGGCGGCTCAGGTTCGGCACGTAAGGAGGTCTCATGTCGCTTAAAGGCAAAACGCTTTTCATCTCGGGCGCCTCGCGCGGGATCGGGCTTGCGATCGCCGTTCGTGCGGCGCGCGACGGCGCCAATGTGGCGGTGGCCGCAAAAACAGCGGAGCCGCATCCGAAATTGCCGGGCACGATCTACACGGCGGCGGAGGAGATTGAGAAGGCGGGCGGCAAAGCATTGCCCATCATCTGCGACATCCGCTTTGAAGAGCAGGTGCAGGCGGCGGTGGATCAGACCGCGGCGAAATTCGGCGGTATCGACATCTGCGTGAACAACGCCAGTGCGATCTCGCTCACCGGCACGCTGCAGACTGACATGAAGCGCTATGACCTGATGAACGGCATCAATGCGCGCGGCACCTATCTGGTCTCGCGCACCTGCATTCCCTATCTGAAGAAAGCGGCCAATCCGCATGTGCTGAACCTGTCGCCGCCGCTGGATATGAACCCCAAATGGTTCGCGGGCCACACGGCCTATTCGATGGCGAAATACGGCATGAGCATGTGCGTACTGGGCATGGCGGCGGAGTTCAAGGACGACGGCATCGCGTTCAACGCGCTATGGCCGCGCACCGGTATCGCCACCGCCGCCATCCGCAACGCCTTGGCGGGCGACGAGGGCATGAAGCATTGCCGCACGGTCGATATCCTCTCAGATGCCGCCTACATCATCTTCAACAAGAAGGCGAAAGAGTTCACTGGCAATTTCCTGATCGACGACACGTTCCTTGCCGCGAACGGCGTCATGGATTTCGATCAGTATCGCGTCGATCCCACAAAGGATCTGATGCCGGATTTCTTTGTGCCAGATTCGGTACCGCCGCCTGCGGGTGTGAGTTTGAAAGCGCTGAAATAGCCATCTCTTGGGAGGCGGGCTACCGTCCGCGCAAATGGTCGAACAGCGTACCCATCGCATGTGAGAGGGCGTGCGTGGCGCGATGCGTGGCGGCGTCGGCATAAACAGTCGCGCTGTAATGAACGCTGTCGAAATTGGACGCCAGCTTGTCCATCTGAAAGCCCGTAGTGACGCCGGCAGCGACAACCGCCAGCACCAGAACACTCGCCTTGAGAAAATAGAACTGACGATTCATGACGCCCTCCGTCATCGCCGGTGTCATAGACTTGTTCGGCGATTGCGGCCAAGTGAGGGCAAATAAAATTCGTCAAACGCAGGACTAGCCATGCGTTTGCGGACTGGCTTCCCGCAAGCGGAATTTCCCGGGCTTTCCGCCTTTTGGAGGCCGTTCAATCCGCCGGAGCCTTCGCCGTGTTTCCGGGTTCGCTTGGCTCCGTGCGCACGATCGGGGCCTGGCGCGAAACGGGGATCAGGATTCCGGCCTTGTCGAACGCATCCTTTACGGCGCGTTGCAGCGCATAAAGCGCCTTCCAGTAATCTTCGCTGCGGACATAGGCACGAACTGTCAGCAGCACGGCATAATCCCACAGCTCTTTCACAGGTGGCCAGCATCCAGCCGACGATGAGGATCAGGATGGCGGTGAGGAAGCGGATGCCGCTATTCACCATCAGAAGCTTTAGATCGGTGATGAAAGCGGGGCTAAGAGTGCCGAACACGGACGGCCTGTGGTGAGGTTGCGTTTTCTTAACGCGCAACCATGCTGGGAAGTCGCACTTCCTGCCCTCAAAATCGTAAGGCACATTCGGACCATGTTTCGTGCACTCGTGCTTACCGTCCCTTTGCTGCTGATGGGCTTTGCTGCCCAGGCGCTCCCGCCCTGTGCGCCGCCGGTGGAAATGCGCGACCTGTCGATCACCCGTGTGGAGAAGAACGGTGTCCTGGTGGCGACGGATGGGCGGGCGTTGAGGTTGGAGGGTGTCCTTTTACCGGCCGGCCCGCGGGACCGGGCTCCGCAAGAATGGGCGGATCGCGCGATCTCGACGCTAAGCGAATTGGCGTCCGGCCATCTGGTGACGGTGGCCGCACAGGTGCCCAAGCGCGACCGCTATGGCCGCACCCGCGGCCAAGTGTTCGAGACCGAAGATGGCGAGATTTGGCTGCAGACCGTGTTGTTGCGCAAAGGGCTTGGGCGCGTGTCTATCGCACCGGACCGCCGCGAGTGTGTCAGCGAACTCTATGCGGCGGAGGCCGACGCACGGTCCCGGCGGGCAGGCATCTGGGCGCTTCCGGCGTATGCCGTGCGCGACGCGTACCATGTTTCAGGAGACGACCTGGGCACGTTCCAAATCGTCGAAGGAAAGGTTTTGAACGCTTCGGTAAAATCGCGCGCCTATCTGAATTTCGGCTCCGACTGGAAACGCGACTTCACGGCGACCATTGCGCCGGAAGATATGAAGATGTTTCGCGCCGACGGTATCGATCCGGCGGATTACGCCGGAAAGACCATCCGCGTTCGCGGCATTGTCGAATGGCATGGCGGCCCGGAAATCGAGATCGCATCGCCGGCCGATATCGAGATCGTGCCGGATTTGCGGCCGATGCAGAAGTAGTTTCGACCTTCCCTTTGAGGGAGGTGGCCCAAAACAAAAGGCCCGGATTGCTCCGGGCCTTTCGCACAATCGTCAAACGAAGCTTACGCAGCCTTCTTGAGCAGCATGCCTTCGACGCGCTTCACAGCGGTCGGCTCGTCGGTCTTTTCGACGGCGGCGACTTCACGCGCCATGCGGGCGAGGGCCGCTTCGTAGAGCTGGCGTTCGGAGTAGGACTGCTCCGGCTGGCCGCCGGCGCGGTGCAGGTCGCGCACGACCTCCGCGATGGACACCAGATCGCCCGAATTGATCTTCGCTTCGTATTCCTGCGCGCGGCGCGACCACATGGTACGCTTCACCCGGGCGCGGCCCTTGAGCGTGTTGAGCGCATTGGTCACGACGTCCGGCGAAGACAGCTTGCGCATGCCGACGGCTTTGGCCTTCGCGGTGGGGACGCGCAGGGTCATCTTGTCCTTGTCGAAGGTGATGACGAAAAGTTCCATCCGGATGCCGGCGACTTCCTGCTCTTCAACCTTCGTGATGCGGCCGACACCATGCGTCGGATAGACGACGTGGTCGTTCGCTTTGAAATCGAGTTTCTTGTTCGAGTTGGCCGGGGTCTTCTTCACAGCCGGGGCGGGGGGTGTCTGGGTCTTTGCCGTGGTCATATCTCTTCCATTTCCAATCCGCGCGCACCCACACAGCAGACAAATCTGCCGTCACCACATTGCACTGCAACAGAAACGGAGCGAGGCGGCCGGAGTAAGGGATTATTCCGGTGGGGGCGTGCCTTTCGCATATTTCTGAGGATTGAGACCCTATCAGAGAAACTGCGAAAAAGGAAGAAAAACTTTAGTCAAGCTATTGTTTTCACGGAATTTATTTCGAATTTTGTTGGAAACTGTCATGGATTCAAGGGATTGCGGGTCGCTGCCCTCAAATGCATAGCGGCTCCCATAAACCCGCGTTTCACGCAGATTACGGGGTAGTTCATCAGAAATCCGCCGTAGTGGTTGTTCAATCCCCGGTTCCCGGCTTGTCCGAGAAGTACTTCTCGAACTTGCCCTCTTCGCCGTCATGCTCTTTGGCGTCGGCGGGCGGGGTGCCCTTCTGGGTGATGTTGGGCCATTTCTTGGCGTAGTCGGCGTTGAGGGTCAGCCAGCGCTCCAGCCCGCTCTCGGTGTCGGCCTTGATGGCCTCTGGCGGGCATTCCGGCTCGCAGACGCCGCAATCGATGCAAACCTCGGGGTCGATCACGACCATGTTCTCGCCCTCGTAGAAACAGTCCACGGGGCAGACTTCGATGCAGTCCATAAACTTGCATTTGATGCAGGCGTCGGTGACGACGTAGGTCATGGCACTCTCACAGAAAACAGGAATGTCACTTAGAGCCGCGCTTGGCCCGGATCAAGCGTATCGTCGTTGAGGATTTCGTAGAGCGCCTGCGCTTCCGTCGCGGGACCGCGGCGGATTCCACAGCCCAGAACGCGCACAACAACGACATCCTTGCCGCGCGGCACGGTGAGCGTGTCGCCGATCCGCACCTCTGCGCTGGCTTTCTCGATGCGCCGTCCATTGAGGCGGATATGCCCTTTGACCGCCGCCGCCTGCGCCAGGCCGCGCGTCTTGTGGAAGCGCGCATGCCACAGCCATTTGTCGATGCGGATACGGGTTTCGCTCAAGGCTTGCGGCCCACCAGAACTGCGAGGCCCGCGAAAGGTGAATGGGGATCGATCTTCACCGGCTGTTCGCGGCGTTGCGGCTTGTTGTGTTTCTGCTTCTGCTTGGGATGCGGCTTGCGCGGTTCGCTGCGCGCGGGCCTGACTTGGCGCAAAACGATGGTCGGCGTTTCGCCGCCCGCGACTTCCACGCGCTTCCATTTCAGCGCATCGAGCACGGCATCGAGCGTGGCGCGATCGGTACCGAGGAGCGAGACAAGCTTTGTGGTGACGACATCCGCCGTCGCGCCCGATGTTCCCGCCGCTTCCAATTCCTGCTCGAGACGATCCAGCATGTCGATGCGGATGGCGCGCGGGCCGGTGATCCGGAAACCCGCCGCTGCGATGAAGCCCTGCGGTGTTTCACGTTCGTGTTCGAACGAGGTGAGGCCGGCGGGCGGCGGCGGCGGAATCTGCGTGAGCTTATGCTTCACCGCCCAAAGCAGCGCGAGCAGCGAGGCCGCGTCGGGCCGGATGAGTTTGGGCATGTAGATCGAGCGCCGTGCGAAGCGGATACCGAAAGCGCGCAGATTGCGCAGCGCGGCGCGTTCGTCCGGCGGCAGCGTCGCTTCCCTGCGATCCAGCGAACCAAGATTTTCGCAAAGCTGATAGGCAAGACCGCGCGCTTCGGCGGGCAATGCCTGCGGCGTTCCTGGCTTCGCATCGGCGGCGTTGCGCAACGCCATGAGCGGTTCGAGGCGTGTGGCGATGCGTTGCTCCAGCCACGCATCCAGCTTGGTTTGTATCTGTGCGCGCAGGTCGGGGCGCAGTTGCTCATCGGTCTGGACGATCACGCGCGGGGCGAGGGCACTGGCGCCGGCTTCGAGCGTGCCGACAATGGCGCCGTCCCACCACAGCTTGCCATGCTCGCTGAGGATGATGGCGGAGTTCTCCGCCATGGCGAGGCGTTGCGTGCGGGCGTGGAATTCGCCTTCCAGCGCGCGCATCGCAGCGGTGCGCAGTGTTTTGCCGTGAATGCCTTCTGCGCGCGCATCGGGCGTGAAGCGGAAGCCGTCGAGCTGGCCCACCATCTCGCCGCTGATCGACACCGCGCCGGAATCGTGGAGTTTGAGATTCAACTCTTCATCATCGCGCAGCGAGCGCATCAAGACGCCCGTGCGCCGGTCGATGAAACGTTGCGTGAGGGTTTCGTGCAGCGCGTCCGATAAGCGGTCTTCGATTTTGCGCGTCTGTTCCTGCCAATGCGCGGCGTCCTTCACCCAGCCGGGGCGATGCGCGGCATAGGTCCATGTGCGGATTTGCGCGAGGCGGCCGGATAGCGTGGCGACATCGCCTTCGATGACATCGAGGCGATTCACTTGCCGCGCGAGCCAATCTTCCTCGATGGCGCCTTCGTCGCTCATCAGGAAGCGATAGATCTGCGCGACGAGCTTCACATGTTCCTCGACGCTGAGCTTGCGGAAGTCGGGAAGCTGGCAGGAATCCCACAAGCGTTTCACGGCGGCGGGCGCTGTCGCCATCGCAGCGATCTCTTCATTGCCGGCAAGCGCACGCAGCGAGGCGAAGTCCATCGCAGGCCGCGCTTTGACGAGGCCCCGTGTTGGCGGCGGTTCGTCGAGCGTTCCAAGTAACGCTTCCAGCGAGTGGAACGACAGCGCGGAATTTCGGTATTGCAGCACGCGCACCGGCTCGTAGCGGTGGCCTTCCACGCGATTGACGGTTTCTTCGTCCAATCCTTCGGCTTCACCGGTGGTGCCGAAGGTGCCGTCATTCATGTGACGGCCTGCGCGGCCTGCGATCTGTCCGATCTCTTCGGGACGCAAGGGACGGTTGGTGAAGCCGTCGAACTTCTCCATCGCGGAGAAGGCGACGTGATCGACATCCATATTGATGCCCATGCCGATCGCGTCCGTCGCGACCAGGAAATCCGCATCGCCGGATTGATAGAGCGCGACCTGCGCGTTGCGTGTGCGCGGCGATAAAGCTCCGAGCACGACCGCGGCACCACCGCGCTGGCGGCGCACCAGATCCGCGATGCCATAAACGTCATCCGCCGAAAAGGCGACGATGGCGGAGCGCCGGGGCAGGCGGGTGAGTTTCTTGTGGCCCGTATAAGCGAGGTCGCTGAAACGCGGGCGGGTGATGAAGTAAGCATGCGGCACGAAGCGCTGGATCGCGCCGCGCATCGTCTCCGCGCCCATGAACAAGGTTTCTTCTTCGCCACGCGCGTTCAACAGGCGATCGGTGAAAACATGGCCGCGCTCGGGATCGGCGCAGAGCTGGATTTCATCGACGGCGAGAAAGGCCACGCCGAGATCGACGGGCATGGCTTCCACCGTGCAGACGAAATATTTGGCATCCGGCGGAACGATTTTCTCTTCGCCGGTAATCAGCGCGCAGACATTCGCGCCCTTCAGCACCACGATCTTGTCGTAGACCTCGCGCGCAAGAAGACGCAGCGGCAGGCCGATCATGCCGGATCTGTGCGCGAGCATGCGCTCGATCGCATAATGCGTCTTGCCGGTGTTGGTGGGGCCGAGGATGGCGGCCACGCGGCCGATGCTATGCCGCTCGTTCCTGCGCATCTGTTTTGGGATCATCGGCGCAACATCGGGACTTTGCGGCGAGGCTTCAAGGCGGTGGAAGCGCCCAAAAGCGCGGCGGGAAAGTCACTGTGAACGGTTCTGTGGATAGGCAGTTAACAACCGTGAACGGTCCCGGCACGAATCAGGGACGAATCGCTAACCGACTCAGTATCATCCTTTGTTCTCACACTCGATATAGAATGTCAACGATTCGTTTATCCCCAGATGTAGTGGCACACAGAATCTATGGGGGGCGATGACTAGCCCGATTCAACATTCCGTGGACGGAGCATTTACGGAACCGTCACTCTGTAACGCTACGGCAAAATTGACGCTCATTTCGCGCCTGCGATACTCCCGGCCCTCGATTTGGTTGGAGAGCACCTATGAGCGGCAGTGATACGGAGATCTGGGCGAAAGCGGCCCAGAAGGAGCTCAAGGACCGCCCGTTGTCCGATCTCACCTGGCACACGCCCGAAGGGTTCGACGTGAAGCCGCTTTACACGGCCGCCGATCTGGAAGGCATCGCGGCGGTGAACTCGCTGCCGGGTCAGATGCCTTTCATGCGCGGCGTGCGCTCCACCATGTATGCGGGCCGCCCATGGACCATCCGCCAATATGCGGGCTTCTCGACCGCCGAAGAATCCAACGCCTTCTACCGAAAGAACCTCGCGGCGGGGCAGATGGGCCTGTCGGTGGCCTTCGATCTGGCGACGCATCGCGGCTACGACAGCGATCATCCGCGCGTGTCGGGCGATGTTGGCAAAGCCGGCGTGGCGATCGACAGCGTTGAGGACATGAAAATCCTGTTCGACGGAATCCCGCTCGACAAGATGAGCGTGTCGATGACGATGAACGGCGCGGTCATTCCCATCCTGGCGAATTTCATCGTCGCGGGCGAAGAGCAGGGCGTTCCGACCGAGAAACTCTCCGGCACCATTCAGAACGACATTCTCAAAGAGTTCATGGTGCGCAACACCTATATCTATCCGCCCACGCCTTCGATGCGCATCGTGGCCGACATCATCGAATACACGGCGAAAAAGATGCCGAAGTTCAATTCGATCTCGATCAGCGGCTATCACATGCACGAAGCCGGTGCGACGGCGGTGCAGGAGTTGGCCTACACGCTGGCGGATGGCATGGAATATGTCCGCGCCGCGATGGCGAAGGGACTGGCGGTGGACGCGTTCGCGCCGCGCCTGTCGTTCTTCTTCGGCATCGGCATGAACTTTTTCATGGAAGTGGCCAAGCTGCGCGCCGCGCGCCTGTTGTGGTCGCAGATCATGGACAAATTCGGCGCGAAGAAAGCGGACTCGCTGATGCTGCGCACGCATTGCCAGACATCCGGCGTGTCGCTAACCGAACAGGATCCCTACAACAACGTCGTGCGCACCACGATCGAGGCGCTGGCCTCGGTGCTGGGCGGCACGCAATCGTTGCACACCAATTCGCTGGACGAAGCCATCGCGCTGCCGACGGAGTTCTCCGCCCGCATCGCGCGCAACACGCAGCTCATCCTCCAGAACGAGGCGCAGATCACCCATGTGGTCGATCCGCTGGGTGGTTCCTATTACGTGGAGGCGTTGACGCATGCGCTGGCAACGCATGCCAAAGCGATCATCGATGAAGTGGAAGCGATGGGCGGCATGACCAAGGCGGTCGAAGCCGGCATTCCCAAGCTGCGCATCGAGGAAGCGGCGGCGCGGCGGCAGGCGCGCGTGGACCGCGGCGAGGACGTGATCGTCGGCGTCAACAAATTCCAACTGAAGGACGAAGACCCGGTCGATGTGCGCGATATCGACAACGGCGCCGTGCGCGACTCCCAGATCGCGCGGCTGAAATCGGTGCGCGCCAAACGCGACGAAGCCAAAACCAAGGCCGCGCTCGACGCTATCGTGGAAGGTGCGAAGGGCAATGCCAATTTGCTGGAACTGGCGGTGGAAGCTGCCCGCGCGCGCGCAACTGTGGGAGAAATCTCGGACGCCATGGAAAAAGTTTTTGGCCGCCACCGCGCGGAAATCCGTTCCATCAGTGGCGTCTATGGCAGCGCCTATGAAGGCGATAACGAATTCGCCGCCATCCGCAGCGACATCGAAACCTTTGCGAAGGAAGAAGGTCGCCGTCCGCGCATGCTTGTCGCCAAGATGGGGCAGGACGGTCATGACCGTGGCGCCAAGGTAATCGCGACGGCCTTCGCCGATCTCGGCTTCGACGTGGATATAGGCCCGCTATTCCAGACTCCGGAAGAGGTTGCGAAGGACGCTGTGGAAGCGGACGTGCATGTCGTCGGCATCTCCAGCCAGGCGGCGGGACACAAGACGCTGGTGCCGATGCTGATCCAGGCGCTGAAGAAGCAGAAGGCAGGTGACATTCTGGTTGTCGTCGGTGGCGTGATCCCTGCGCAGGATTACGACTTCCTGCGCAAGGCGGGTGTCGCGGCGATCTTCGGGCCCGGCACGAACATCCCGGATGCCGCGCGCGATGTGCTGAAGCTCATCCGCGCCCGCCGTATGGACCACGCGGCGGAGTAGTTCAGCGCACCGGTTCTTCCGTCACCAGTCCCTGCGCGTGATGTACTGGCGGCTCACGCCCGACGCCGACAAGCCGGAACAGGAACGGCGCGATCGCGGTCATGTAGAAGCCGAGCCCAAGCGCGACGATGCCGCCGGAGACGTCCGGCGCGATGGCCGTTTGTGCGAACCCGGCGGTGAGCAGTCCGCGCAATGCGAACAGGCCGACGACGCCAAGAATGCCCAGAACGATGCAGACCCACCACGCTGGCCGCTTCGGCTGCGTCGGCACGGCCCGATGATCGAGGATCGTGCCGGTATAGGCGCCGATGAAGAAGAACAATGTGTTCTCGGTATCCGCCGGATATTTCGGCAGCGGCCACGACCACCACAGCACCGCGAACAGCGCGGCGAAGGCGATATAGTGAACCCAGTTGGGCAGCGCGCGCCACCAGTCGAAGCGCGGGCTGATGAGGATGGCGAGGATGAACAATCCGCCGATGCCGAGCGCCAGGCCGGTCAGTACGTCGTCCACATCGTGCACGGCGAGATAGAGGCGGCTCAGCGACACGGCGATGGTGATGAAACCCGCGGCCACCCAAGCCCAGCGCTTGCGGATTTCATAGGCGAGCCAGAACCACATCGCGGCGGCCACCTGCGCATGTCCGCTCGGGCGTCCGTATGAGTCGATGACGCGGCTATGGTCGAGTTGGAGTTCGACAGGAGGGCGGGGGTCTTGCCAATAATCCTTCAGCCATCCGTTCAGGATCGCGGTGATGACGATCACGACCGCCAGCCGCATGAACAGGCTGCGGTCCCAAAACCAGTAAACCAGCGGCATGAAGATCAGGAAGAATGGCGTGTAGCCAAGAAATGTGAAGCCATAGGCGAATTGTGTCGCCAGCGGGCTGCGCAGCGGCAACACCCAATGCATGTCGTGCAGAAATTGGTACATGAGTCCCCCCAAGATATTTTAGCTGGCGAGGGGCGCGCGTCGAGGGTGTCAGGCGCGGGGCGGCGCGCCGTCGATTTTCAACTCGTCCAGCGTCGCGGACACGGTGCCCAGCGTCAGCGAGGCCCAGAGCTTCACCGCGACGAGATAATGCTTGTTCGGCGTTCCGGGCGCGGGCACTTCGGTGAAATACACGAACATGTCGGGAAGGGATTTTCCCTCCTTCACGATCTTCTGTTTGTAGCCGGCGATCTGGTTGTAGTGGATCTGGCAAAGATGCGCGTTGCCCTTGAACTGCCCGTTGGGGAGTTCGACGTGCTCATCTTTCTTGTAGGTGAAGCTGACATCGTAGCGGCGGCGGCCGTCGAACACCTGCACGCCGGTGCCGCAAGGGTTGTTGTCGGTGACTTTCACGCCCGCGAGGATCGCGGTGATCGCCGACATCGGATCGACGGCGTTTTTCTTCTGCTCGTCCGTAACAGGATATTTGGTGGTGTTATAAGCCGGCTCGGCAAGGGTTTCGGGAACGGGTTTTTCGAAACTCACCTTCACGCGCTGCATCGGCTTGTTACGGTCCTGCGAATAGGAATCGTAGACCACCGGCGTGATGGAATGCTCGCCGATTCTGCCGTTCACCGTGGCGTCGATCTTCGATTTCCAGAACAGGCTGACGACGCCACTGGTTTCGAAGTGCATTTTTGCGGAATAAGCGTCTTCCGAAACCTTGCCGTCGTAATGCGTGTGGCCGAAGGGGATCGCCCAGAACGCGATGCTGTAGCCAAGATTGAGTGCATCGCCGCGGTCCGCCGCCCCGGCGGGCGCGGCAAAAAAACTCGCGGCCACCGCGGCAAAGAGAATTCGGCGCAAACGGACTTCCGTCATAGGCTACTCCGGCACGATTCTGATTGGGTGCGGGCGCAATGCGCATCGCAAAGATAGTTGTCCCTGCCATGATGGTCCAATTATGACCGACAAAAAGATAAGGGATGGCGCTCTTGAGGCGCTGCGAAAGGGCGACCGGCGCGCGCTTGCGCGGGCGATCACGCTGGTTGAATCCACAAAGACTGCCGATCGTGAAAAAGCGGAAAGGTTGCTTTCCGATTTGCTGCCGCGCGCCGGCAACGCGGTCCGGCTGGGAATTTCCGGGGCTCCGGGCGCGGGAAAATCCACGTTCATCGAAGCGTTCGGAACCTATCTCACCGGGCAGGGTCACAAGGTCGCCGTGCTCGCGGTGGATCCATCGTCGCGCCGCTCGGGTGGTTCCATCCTCGGCGACAAGACGCGCATGGAAAAACTCGCGCGCGATCCAAGCGCCTTCATCCGTCCATCGCCCGCCGGCACCACGCTCGGGGGTGTCGCGCGGCGCACGCATGAAGCGCTGCTGCTGGTGGAAGCGGCGGGCTTCGATGTGGTGATCGTGGAGACGGTCGGCGTCGGGCAAAGTGAAACCACTGTATCCGAAATGGTGGATCTGTTCGTGCTGCTATTGTCGCCCGGTGGCGGCGACGATCTGCAAGGCATCAAGCGCGGCGTGATGGAGCTTGCCGATCTGGTGCTGGTGACGAAAGCGGATGGCGATCTGTCGGCAGCCGCCAGCCGCGCCTCCGCGGATTATCGCAATGCGCTGCGCCTCATGCGTCCGAAATATCCGACGCTGCCGCCCGACGTGCTGAAGGTTTCTGCCATCGAGGGAATCGGCATCGCCGAATCGTGGAGCTTCATGCGCGATTTACACAATAAGCTGAAAGAGCGCGGGCATTTGAAGCATCTGCGCGAAGATCAGGCGCGGCGCTGGTTCTGGAACGAGATGCAAACCGTGCTGAGTGAAGACATCCTTAGCAATGAAAAACTCGGCAAAGAGGCCAAAAAACTGGAAGCCTTGGTGGTTGCAGGCAAGGCGTTACCATATACGGCAGCGCGCGCGCTTTTTCGCCACATTATTGCCGCTTGACCCCCAGCACCGCTGTTCCTATCAGCGCCGCTATCGAAGCGTACGACTGGTGACACGGCGAGGGTATGTCGCATCATGATGTCGGCGCGTGACCTAGGGGTCACCACCGGGTTCGATCGCCTTTACAACGATTGGTTTGTGCGATGTGTCCCCCTGACGATGGGCTGCGGTCTTTTTCGGACGACCTACCGCCCGTTCATATCGACCGTTCTCTCAACGTCACGCGGGCGTCCACGATCAAGGGACGCGACTATTGGCTTGCTCTGCGCGGTAACAGATGCATGCCCGCCCGCGCAGACGTCCTGCCGCGCGACATGCGCGAATTTCTTCCCTGCGTGGGACTGATTGAACTGGCTGTGGGCGAGGGCGAACGCGACTATGTGGTCCGCCTGGCCGGCGGGAAGATCGAGGAGGTGTTCGGTTCGCTGACGGGGCGTCCCATCCGCGACACGCTGCCGCCGGAGATCGCCGCGCGCTGGCGGGTCGTCTTCGACGAGGTGTACCGGAGCAAAGCTCCGCTCGTCGCCACAAGCCGGGTCTCCTTCAACAATCTGCGGCATCTCAAGCAGGAGCTTTTCATCGCGCCGTTGGGCGAAGATGGAACAGTTCAGATGCTCTTGGGGGTTCTGGACATCTGGCCCGTGATCTGACGGGTGCAATCGGCGTGGAGAAATGACAATCTTCGCCCGGCAGGATTCTGTGGTGGGGGACATTCAATGGCTGGCATGACGCGATTGGCGCGGGGAGCGGCTTTGGCCGCTTTGACGCTTCTCTCGGGCTGCGGCATCTGCAACTGCTTCGGTACGCCGGACCTGCCGCCAGGGCAGCCCTTCACCTACAACGGCAATACGTGGCGCGTTTCCGACGACCGCGGAGTGGGGCGCCTGCAAATCACGGCGGTGGACCCGCGGCTGACCGGGATGGGAACCATCGCGGACAAGCGCCATCCGGTCGGTACCATGCCACAATCGGAGTTTCGGGCCGCGGCCATGGGCTGGTTTGCCACGACGGGACGTTTCTGCACGCCGGACGCCGGGGCGCCAGTCGATCCGGACAGCTACCAATATGGTTACAGCTGCTGGATTCCCGGCTGATCGTCCGTCTTGACGGGGGCGGACCATCCCCTTATGACGACGCCTCTTTTCAAGAATCTGGGACTAAGTCTATGGCGCGCCGCTGCGAATTGACCGGAAAAGGGCTGCTGGTTGGCAACAATGTCAGCCACGCCAACAACAAGACCAAGAAGATCTTCCGGCCCAACCTCCAGACAATCTCCTTTGCCAGCGAGGCGTTGGGCAATTCCTATCGTCTGAAGGTCAGCATGAACGCGCTGCGCACCGTGGACCGCACTGGCGGCATCGACGCGTTCCTGATGAAGGCCAAGGACACTTCACTCTCCGTGAAAGCTCTTCGCCTTAAGCGCTTGATCGCAAAGAAGTCTGCTGCCAAAGCAGCCTGAACAGCCTTAACAATTCTAACCATCGATTTGTCGCCAACCGTTCATAAAGCGGGCATGGCGCCTGCATCTTTTCCCCTGTAGTGTTTCAAAATGTGCCAGGTCCGATAGAGACCGGCGCAGGGGTATGGGGTGTCGTGTCTATATACGAATCGGGCGTAGAGGCCGGTCACAGGACCGGTATGGGTCGGTTTGCGGCCAGTGTGGACATTGGTCGTGACTTCAGTGGCCGCTATGCGCGGCCACAGGAGGATGCCAGCTTCATCAAGAAGGTCGGTCACCTGCTGTCGGCATTCGCCCGGCTGGTGATCCCGATCCTGTTGCTGGCAACGCTGGGCGGGGCTTCCTTCGTCTATGCGGGCACACCAGCCCCGGTTTTGACCCAGCCCTGGATGAATGTGGGGCTCCTGGTCCTGCCGCTCACCTTCCTCGCCATCCACCTGACGAGCCGCCGCTATGGGGCGGGCTATGCCTTCGCGCAAATTCTCCTGACCTATGGCGCTGTGGGCGCGTTGGCCGTTTTCGGCCAAGACTACATGACGATGGCGCTTGGCGCCCAGCACGCGGCATTTCGCGAGGTTCTGGGCTTCGCTGCCGGTCTTTTCGTCGCGCATCTGGTTGCAATCTTTCTGTTCGATCGCTTGCGCGGCCCGCAATGGTGGCAGGCGCCGCTCTTCGCGTCGCTGATCGGCGGCATCGTGCTGTGTCTCGTCGCGTTCCCGGCTTCCTATTTCGGCACGGATATCGACTGGACCGGCCGTATGCTCGACTACATGGCGGTGACAAGCATCGCCGCTGTGCTGCTGGTGATCCCGTATTGGACCTTCCGTCCACTGGTACCGCCACGCTCGGGATTTGGCGGGTATTAGAGTCGGGTATCGGTTGTTTTTTTCGTCTCAAAATCGTCATGGCCGCCCTCGTGGCGGCCATCCATTTTCCAGAAGCCCTTGGTCCGTGTTCATGGATGGCCGGGACAAGCCCGGCCATGGTGGTTATTCGGATATCGAGAAATAAATTCAAACCGCTTTGAGAAGTTAAACCGCCGCTTGCGCGCGCCGCTGTGGCGCTACGCGGTGATGGCCGCCCTTATGGGCGAGATGGGCGTTCTCTTCCGCGAAGAGCGAAATGAGTTGCTCGGTCATCGCGCCGCCCAACTGTTCGGCATCCACGATGGTCACGGCTTTGCGGTAATAGCGCGTGACGTCATGGCCGATGCCGATGGCGGTGAGTTCGACGGACGACCGCTCTTCGATCTCCTCGATCACCTTGCGCAGATGCTTTTCCAGATAATTGCCGCTGTTCACCGACAGGGTTGAATCGTCCACAGGCGCACCGTCCGAGATCACCATGAGGATCTTGCGCTGTTCGGGGCGGGCGACGATGCGGTTGTGCGCCCACATCAGCGCTTCGCCGTCGATGTTCTCCTTGAGCAGGCCTTCGCGCATCATCAGGCCGAGATTCTTGCGTGCGCGGCGCCACGGCTCGTCCGCAGCCTTGTAGATGATGTGACGCAGATCATTCAGGCGGCCCGGATGCGGTGGCTTTCCGTCGGCGATCCATTTCTCGCGCGACTGGCCGCCTTTCCACGCGCGGGTGGTGAAGCCCAGGATTTCGGTTTTGACGGCGCAACGCTCCAGCGTGCGGGCGAGAATGTCGGCGCACATCGCCGCCACCATGATCGGGCGGCCACGCATGGAGCCGGAATTGTCCAGTAGCAGCGTCACCACCGTATCGCGGAACACCATGTCCTTCTCGCGCTTGAACGAGAGCGGAAACATCGGATCGATGATGATGCGGGTGAGGCGCGACGTATCGAGCAGGCCCTCCTCGATATCGTATTCCCAGGTGCGGTTCTGCTGCGCCATCAGCAGGCGCTGAAGCTTGTTGGCGAGGCGCGATACGACGCCTTGCATCGACGCAAGCTGCTGATCGAGGAAATTGCGCAGGCGTGTGAGTTCGTCGGCGTCGCACAGTTCGGTGGCGTGGACGATCTCATCGAATTGCGTGGTGTGGACCTTGTAGCCCCACTCGTCGGCATGGCTGAACGGCTGTTCCGGCCGCCAAGGCTTCATGCCTTCGTCGGATTCCTGCTCGCTGGCCTCGGCCATCTGCTCGGAGGTCATCTCGGCGGAGACTTCTTCGCCTTCCTCGCCTTCGCCTTCGGCCATCTCCGCTTCGGAGGCTTCCTGCGTGCTTTCCTGATCGCTTTCGCCGCCTTCTTCGGATTGCGGCGCGGGCTCGGCATCGGAGCTTTCGCCGTCGGCCTCGGAATCGTCGGCGAATTCATCACCCAATTCGAGATCGTGCAGAATGGTGCGCGTGAGCTTCGCGAAGCTCTTCTGATCGCGCATCGATTCTTCGAGCTTGGCGAGGTCCTTGCCCGCGCGCTCTTCGATCCAGGGGCGCCACAATTCGACGGCTTTCTGCGCGTTTTCCGGCGTCGGAAGGCCCGTCAGTCTTTCGCGTACGATCAACCCGACCGCATCGGCGAGGGGCATGTCCGCACGCTCGCGCACCTTGGCGATGCCGCGCGACGTCAGCTTCGCATCGAGATTGGCGGTGAGATTGTTCGATACGCCTTTCATGGCGTTCGCGCCGATGGCTTCCACGCGCGCCTGTTCGGCAGATTCGAAGATTGCGGCAGCGTCCGCCGATTGTGGGCGGAACTGCTCGTGGACGTTGTCTTCGTGATAGGCGCGGCGCAGCGCATAGGCATCGCCCTGGCCACGCACGATGGCGATCTCGTTGGGCGACAGATTGCGCGAGGGCAGTGGCAAACGCGCCTTCAGCCCTTTCAGCGCTGGTGGCTCGGCGGAGAAATTGACTTCCAGTTCCGGCTCGCCCGCCAACGCGCGCACGGCGGTACCGACGGCGCGCTTGAAAGGCTCAGACGGATTTTCCGGCTTCACGCCACCAGCACCTTCGCGGCGCTTTCGGGCAGTTCTTCGCCAAACGCGCGCTGATAGAACTCGGCGACGCTGGCGCGTTCCAGCTCATCGCACTTGTTCAGGAAGGTAAGGCGGAAGGCGAAACCGATATCGTTGAAAATCTCGGCGTTCTCCGCCCAGGTGATGACGGTACGCGGACTCATCACGGTGGAGAGGTCGCCGTTGATGAAGGCGTTGCGCGTCATGTCGGCGACGCGGACCATGGCGGAAATCTTCTTCTTGCCCTCTGCCGTGTTGTAGGACGGCGCTTTCGCCAGGACGATCTCAACCTCGTTGTCGTGTGGCAGATAGTTCAGCGTGGTCACGATCGACCAGCGGTCCATCTGGCCCTGGTTGATCTGCTGCGTGCCGTGATAGAGGCCCGTCGTGTCGCCGAGGCCGATGGTGTTCGTGGTCGAGAAGAGGCGGAACGCCGGATGCGGGCGGATCACCTTGTTCTGGTCGAGCAGAGTCAGCTTGCCTTGCACTTCCAGCACGCGCTGGATCACGAACATCACGTCCGGGCGGCCGGCGTCATATTCGTCGAACGTCAACGCCACGGGATGCTGCAAACACCACGGCAGCAGGCCTTCGCGGAATTCGGTGATCTGCTTGCCGTCGCGCACAACGATGGCGTCTTTGCCGATGAGATCGATACGGCTGATGTGGCTATCGAGGTTGATGCGCACGACGGGCCAGTTGAGGCGCGCGGCGACCTGCTCGATATGCGTGGACTTGCCGGTGCCGTGATAGCCCTGGATCATCACGCGGCGGTTGAACGCGAAGCCCGCGAGAATGGCCAGCGTCGTCTCACGGTCGAAACGATAGGCCGTGTCGAGCTCCGGCACATATTCGTTGCGCTTGGAGAAGGCGGGAACCTTCATCTTCACGTCGAAGCCAAAAAGCTTCTTCGCGTCCGCCGTCGTGTCGGGCATGAATGCGGGGTCAAGTCCCTGTGGCTGCGTGTCCATGATGCTCAGTGATCCAGCTAGCTATGCCTCGGGCGGGAAGTCCGCCGCATGAGGCTGGGGCGCTGGCGGCCTCTCTAGGTCAGCCCCGACGCGCGCAGCACGCCATAAGCCTTGATAACCTGTTTCAGACGCTCTTCGGCGCCCCGATCGCCACCGTTCGCGTCGGGATGAAACCGCTTTACGAGTTCCTTATACCGCGCCTTTATCTCCTGCAAGGTGGCGGATGGCTCCAGCTGCATCGTCTCCAGCGCAACAAGCTGCAAGCGCGTCAGTTTGCGCTCCGGCGGGCGGGCCTTGGGCCGTTCCGCTACGTCAGAAAACACGCCGAACGGATCGAGCCGCGTGGGGTTGTCATGCCCGTCGCGCATGCGAGCCGCGCGCTTTCCCATGGTCCATGTCGGGCGGTGCCCGGTGAGCGCGTCGATGCGGAACGATTCGATATCCTTTTCGCTCATGCCGGCAAAGAAATCCCATTGCTCGTTGTGCTGACGCGCATGCGTCTGACAGAGCCACAGATGTTCGCTGAGATTGTTCTTCGACTTCGGAACTTTGTGCGCGCCTTCGCCCGGACAATTGGGCACGTCGCATTTGCGTGCGCTCATCTTCGCCGGAGTCTTGTCCGGCTTGATGCGGATATCGCTTTTGAAGCGGGGACGGGCGCCCGGTTTTTCCATCTCTCAATTATGGGATCGGAGTATGAAAAAACAAGAAAACGTATCGCTTGACATGCGCATGGGCACGTGCCGGAACTCCCATATGAGCGTTGCCGACACCATTCGCGAAAAATTGACGGCGTCTTTCACGCCCAAAGAGTTAATTGTCGAGGATGAAAGCGCCAAACATGCCGGCCACTCCGGCGCGCGGCCTGGCGGTGAGACGCATTTTAATGTCCGGATCGTGACGGATGCGTTTGAAGGCGTTTCGCGCGTGGAACGCCAGCGCCGCGTCTATGCCGCGCTGGCAGACGAGATGAAGGGGCGCGTTCACGCTCTCTCGCTCACGACTTTAACTCCCGCGGAGGTTTGGCAAGAGCATTGATCGCTTTCAACCTCCCTCACGGGAAGGGCGATCTTAATGTTCTGCACGGGGGCCGGCAGGCGGTGTCACCTTGATGGCCGTGATCTGGTTGCGCTGGCGGCGCAGAATTTCGAATATGTAGCCGTAGAACGAGAAGCGCTGTTTCGCTTCCGGGATCGTGCGCGCTTCGTGGATGACGAGGCCCGCAATGGTAGTGGCTTCCTCGTCGGGCAGGTTCCAATCCAGCTCGCGGTTGAGATCGCGGATCGGCGTAGTGCCATCCACGATATAAGAACCATCCTTTTGCTTGCGGATATTGCCGCGCGACTCTGCCTCGTCTTCGTCCGGAATGTCGCGCAGGATTTCATCGAGGATATCCTCGCGGGTGACGATACCCTGCAATGCTCCGTATTCATCCACCACCAGCGCAAAATGCGAACGGTGCGCGCGGAATGCCTGGAGTTGTTCCTCCAGCGTGGTGGTGTCGGGCACGAACCATGGTTCGTGCATCATGGAGAGAACGTCGAGATCGGCCAACGCGCCGCCGCGCAAGGCGTATTCGCGCACCACTTCTGCGGTGTGCAGGACACCGATGATATTGTCCTGCGACCCGCGCCAAACCGGCACGCGCGTATGTTGGGCAGCGATCAGCGCCTCGAATATGGCGTGCGGCGAGAGGTCGGCGTCCAGCCCTACCATCGAGCGGCGATGCACCATGACATCCGCGATCTGCAATTCGCGCAAATCGAGCACGCCGGTGATCATATCGCGATGCTCGCGCCCGACGGCGCCTTCTTCGTGATGCAAATTCACCGTGCCGCGAATTTCTTCGTGGGAGTCGATAAGCTCATCGCCTTCCTCCTGCCGGATGCCGACAAAGCCCAGCACGCACCAAACCATCCACTGCACCGCGCCCACGATCGGCGCCAATACGCTGACGATCAGGCGCATGGGCTGGGCGACGGCGAGAGCGAAGCGGTCTGTGCGAGCGATCGCCAGCGTTTTGGGCAGAACCTCGGCGAACATCAGGATGAGAACGGTCATCACGATCGTGGCGATGGCAACCGCGCGCTCGCCAAATTGGGACTGCAGCACCCATGTCGCGAAGGAGGAGGCGAGAATGTTGAGGAAGGTGTTGGCCAGCAAAATGGCGCCGATAACACGCTCGCGATCGCCGACAAGGAAATTCACATCGCGGGCCGAGCGCGAACCTTCCTTCTCCAATTGATGCATGCGTGCGCGGGAAACGGCGGTCAGCGCGGTTTCGGAGCCGGAGAAGAACGCGGACACGATCAGCAGAAGAAATATGATTCCGGCGGCGGCGGTTAGGGCGGTACCCATTGCATCCTCGATTGGATCTAGCTGGAAAGAATGGCACGCACCGCGTCTAGCGGTATGTCGCGCGCGGTGAAGGCGTGGCCGAGGCCTTTGACAAGAACGAAGGTGAGTTTGCCGTCTTTCACCTTCTTGTCTTGCGCCATGGCGGCGATCAGCGCTTCGGCGCTCGGGCGCGGGCCGGGAATGTCACCGATCGAAGCCGGAAGCCCCACGGTTTTGAGATGCGTGGCGAAACGCGCGGTGTCCGATGCGGGCGATAGGCCGATCCTCGCCGAAAGTTCCAGCGCCAGTACCGTGCCAATGGCAACACCTTCGCCATGCAGCAGTCGATCCGAAAATCCGGTCGAGGCTTCCAGTGCATGCCCGAACGTGTGACCGAGGTTGAGGAGTGCGCGCTCGCCGGCTTCGCGCTCGTCGCGCGCGACGATGTCAGCCTTCATCCGGCAGGCGCGGGCGACGATGTGGGTGAGAGTGGTTGCATCTCCGCTCAGAGCTTTTGCGCCATTGGCTTCGAGCCACGCGAAGAATTTCGCGTCGCCCAGCACGCCGTATTTCACGACCTCTGCATAGCCCGCCAGCAATTCGCGCTTCGGCAGGGTCTTCAAAGTGGCTATGTCGGCGATCACGATGCGCGGCTGATGGAACATGCCCACAAGGTTTTTGCCTTCCGGCACGTTGATTGCGGTCTTGCCCCCGACGGAGGAATCCACTTGCGCCAGGAGCGTCGTGGGAATCTGCGCAAAGTCGATTCCGCGTTTCAGAATGCCCGCGGCAAAGCCGACCAGATCGCCGATCACGCCGCCACCCAGCGCCACGATCAAGCCGCCGCGGTCCACATTGGCGCGCAGCAATTTCCCGGTGAGCTTTTCCAGCCCCGCAAAGCTCTTGGTGCCTTCGCCCGGATCGAGAACGATAGGCAGCGTTTTGATGTTCGCTTTCGCCAAGGCTGCGATAAGGGCGTCAAGATGAAGCGCCGCGATATGCGCGTCCGTCACCACCGGAACGGTGCCGCGCGCGAAAGGCGCGAGCAGAGCGCCTGCTTGGGCAAGCAGACCTTCGCCGGCATGGATGTCATAGCTTCGTTCGCCGAGGGCGACATGGATGGTCTCGCTCATGCCGCCTCCAGAAGATGGCGTTCCTTGAGCATTGCCACGATCTTCTCGACGGCCATCTGGTGCGGGCCGTCTTCGCTGTTGACCGTCAGGTCGGCTTGCGCATAGAGCGGTTCGCGCTCTTTCATCAATCGCGCCATGATCTCGGCGGGATCGCCATCCTTCAGCATGGGGCGCGTATCGCGCCGTCCGACCCGTTCTACCAGTACGCTCAACGGGACGTTGATCCAGACGGAAACGGCGTCGCTTTTGATTCGCGCGCGGATCGTATCGTCCGCGAAGGCGCCGCCCCCGGTGGCCAGAACATGCGGCGCCAGACCCAACAGCCGCGCTATCACCTTGCGCTCGCCATCGCGGAACGCCGGTTCTCCGAATCTGGCGAAGATTTCATTGATCGAACAACCCGCGGCATGCTCGATTTCCGTGTCGGCATCGCGGAATTCCACGTTCAGCCGCGCGGCGAGGCGGCGGCCGAGCGAGCTTTTGCCCGCGCCCATCATGCCCACCAATGCTACCGTGCGTTTCAGCCCGCTCATATTCTTTCGATTACAACACTTGCGCCGTCCGCGCCATTTACGCACAACAGGCGCGCGGGGGAAAAGGAGGTCGCAAAATGCGCGAAACCAACTGGACTGCCCGAATCGTCGCCGGTGTCATTGTGGCGGTCGTTTTCGGCGTGCTGATCGGCGGCTATCTCGCCAGCACCCGCGAGCCGGCGCAGCAGCACATGGAGGAAGCCGTTCCAAATGACCGCCTCCCGGGCTGAGGCATCCGGCATCATCGAGAACTTTCTCGATATGATGAGTGCCGAGCGCGGGGCCAGCCGGAATACGCTCTCCGCCTATGCCCGCGACCTGACGGACTTTGCCGGATCGCTGGCCAGGCAGGGCGGCTCAATCCGCAATGCGGATCATGCGGCGGTGAAGAAATATCTCGTCTCGCTGTCCGGCAGCGGCCTCGCGCCGTCGTCTCAGGCGCGCAAGCTTTCGGCGCTGCGGCAGTTCTATGCCTTCCTCTACGCGGAAGGCATCCGCGGCGACGATCCCACCAATGCCATCGAAGCGCCCAAGCGCGGACGCACGCTGCCAAAGATTCTTTCCGAGAGCGACGTCGAACGGCTGATCGAAACCGCACGCGCGGACACGGAGAAGGAAAAGCGCAGCGAAGAGGCCACGCGGCTGCTCTGCATGGTGGAGATTTTCTACGCCTCCGGTCTGCGCGTATCGGAACTGGTGACATTGCCGCTTGCAGCGGTCACCGGACGGCAGGGGTTCATCTATGTGCGCGGCAAGGGCAACAAGGAACGGATGGCGCCCCTGAATGAATCCGCGCGCGACGCCATCGCGGACTATCTCAAGGTGCGCGAGAAATTCACGGATGGTTCAAGCCGCTTTCTGTTTGCGTCGCGCGCGGCGAGCGGACACCTCACACGGCGGCGATGCCATCAGATGCTGAAGGAACTGGCGGTGAAGGCGGGTGTTGATCCTGACAAGCTCTCGCCGCATGTGCTCCGCCATGCCTTTGCAACCCATTTGGTCGAAGGCGGCGCGGATCTGCGCAGCGTGCAGACCATGCTCGGCCACGCCGACATCGCAACCACGCAAATCTACACCCATGTCGCGGGAGATCGCCTGAAGCAGACGGTGCAATCCGCGCATCCGCTGGCGAAGAAAAAAAGCTGAGTCACGCAGAGACGCAGAGCCGCGGAGGAAATTCTCACAAACCATCATCCATCGTCATGGCCGGGCTTGTCCCGGCCATCCATTAACGCAAGCCTTTGGCTTCTGGAAAATGGATGGCCGCCACGAGCGCGCCCATGACGATTTAGAGTTTTCTCTCTGCGGCTCTGCGTCTCTGCGTGACCAAATACCCGTAGCCCCACTGAATTGGGCGGGCTAAAACAGCTTCAGACAACACCGGGGAAGTATCATGAGCTTTACGCCTGTCGAGCGCCGTGTGCCGCCGCGCCTGTACCGATCCAAACTGTTCGTGCCGGGATCGCAGACCAAGTTTTTCGAGAAGGCCGCCGCCGGTCCCGCCGATGTGGTGTGCCTCGATCTCGAAGACGCTGTCGCGCCCTCCGACAAGGACAAGGCGCGCGACAACATCGTGCAAGCGCTCAACGACGTGAACTGGGGCAATAAGCTCGTCACGGTGCGCATCAACGGCCTCGACACCAACTTTTGCTATCGCGACGTGATCGCGCTGGTGGAGAAGGGCGGCGAGCGGTTGGATGCCATCATGGTGCCGAAGGTCGGCAACGGCGCGGACCTCTACGCCATCGACATGCTCATCACGCAGGCCTCCAGCTTCGTGGGCCGCAAGAAGCAGATCGGCCTCGAAGTCATCATCGAAAGCGCGATGGGCCTCGGCAACATCGACGAAATCTGCCGCGCTTCGAAACGATTGGAGACGCTGCATTTCGGTGCGGCGGATTATGCCGCCTCACAGGGCATGCGCACGACGAATATCGGCGGCGGCAATCCGGATTATGTGATGCTGACCGATCAGGAACCGGGCCGCGCGCGCGACAAGCATTGGAACGATCTGTGGCACTTCCCGCTGTTCCGCATGTGCCAGGCGGCGCGCGCGCATGGCATCGTGCCGATCGACGGGCCGTTCGGCGATTATGGCGACGCCGACGGCTTCCGCGTGCAAGCGAACCGCACCGCCATTCTTGGCTGCGAAGGCAAATGGGCGATCCATCCCAGCCAGGTCGCGCTCGCCAACGAAATCTTCACGCCGCCGGAAAAAGAAGTAAAACGCGCCGAAGCGATCCTCGTGGCAATGAAAGACGCGCAGGAGAAGGGCCTGGGTGCCGTGGCGCTGAACGGCGTGCTGGTGGATGCCGCTTCCATCCGTCAGGCACACGTTATCGTGCAGCAGGTGCAGATGATCCGGGAGCGGACAGCTTAAGCAGGTCCATCAACCGCTGAAGCTTGTCCGGGTTGCGCAGGCCGTAGAGCGTCGTGATCTTTTCGCCGTCAGTTTCGATGGCCATGGTGCCGAGCATCTCGTCACCGTCGCGGACGACGAGCGCGGGCTGGCCGTTCAGCTCCGTCATGTCCATGCTCAGCTTCGCGTCGGCATAGAACTTCCGGCCCAATCCGTGAATGAACCGTGCAATCTTATCCGGTCCATAGATCGGATTGAGCGCCGCCGCCACGCGGCCACCGCCGTCCGTGTAGGCAATCGCGTCGGGTGCGAGCAGTGCCATCATCTCCTGCGGATCGGCGGAACTGCTGGCCTTCGCAAAGCGCATCAGCAGATCGCGATGTGCTTCCTTCGACATCGTGTAGCGGGGACGATCCGCCTTCACGCGCTCGCGCGCGCGGCTGACGAGCTTGCGACAAGCGGCTTCGGTTTTCTCCAGCGTCGCGGCGATTTCAGAATAATCGCGATCGAATGCATCGTGCAGGATCAGCGCGGCGCGTTCTTCCGGCGACAGGCGTTCGAGAACATGGAGCAGGGCGAGCGACAGATCGGACGCCAATTCGGCGCGCGCCGCCGGGGCGTCGGCAGCGAAGGCACGCGTGTCGTCCGGCAGCAACGGTTCCGGCAGCCAAGGCCCGACGTAGCTTTCACGGCGCGCGCGCACCTTGCGCAGCGCATCGAGCGACAAGCGAACCGTGGCAGCGGAAAGCCATGCGCGCGGATCGCGGATGTCTTCGCCCGCGGTGCGCCGCCAGCGCAGCCATGCTTCCTGCACCACGTCTTCGGCACCGGCCATCTCGCCCAACATGCGGTAAGCTATGTTGAGCAGATGTGCGCGATGGCGCTCGAATGTGGCGAGGTCGCTCATGCGGCTTTCAGCGTCGGATTGACCGTCACATCCGTGTTGCCGATGCGCACGCGCTGGCAAGTCTTGGCGTGGCCCATCGCGCGTTTCAGAACCGGGAAATTTCGCGCCGTCATCGCGCGCAAGCTTAGCGCGAGAAGCGCGGTCTTGCCCCATTTGGTTTCGATGATCTCACGCAGATCTTCCAGGTTCTCCGCGCCACCTAAAAGCGCGCGGCCATAATCGAAGCCGAGTTGCGCATCCGCATCGGTGGGCACGCCGGAGAGAAGTGCTTTGATGATCTCGCCCGGCATGCCTTGTTCCATCGCGATGTCGGACGCGATCTGGACGCATGGCCCGCAATCCTCGAACAATGCGCCGGCGATCCCCGACGCGAACCATGCATTCGCTGGAGCGCCGCCGCGCCAGTTTCCGCCGGCACTCTGCATGATACCGAACCGCACAAACGCCGCCGGCGAAGCGTCGACCATCTCATGCATGTAAGTCGCATCGTAACTATACCGGCT
>Ga0207705_10000148_pt1 | contig 75048 bp, 74 predicted proteins | sample KBSC13metaG_FD_184314 | JGI IMG/M metagenome (GOLD analysis project Ga0207705, IMG submission 184314) | Corn rhizosphere microbial communities from Kellogg Biological Station, Michigan, USA - KBS C1-3 metaG (SPAdes) (version 2) | ecosystem: Host-associated > Plants > Roots > Rhizosphere > Soil ... | reverse complement strand
CTATTGCTCTGAGGTATGTACATACCTCAGAGCAATAGTCCTGAGGGCGGCCGCGGCCGACGCTCTGTCGGAACTCCCGGCGGCACCGAGGGCGCGAGCAGAAGTCCGGTAGTTCCTGTGACTCCGAGGGTCGTGTCGGCCGGCGTCGGTCAGCTACTGGTGCCGCCGCCGTCTCCCCGCTCAAGCACCACCTCGGCTGCGCGTAAATTGCGCGTAAATCACACGGTCAAGTTAGTGGGAGTCGCGGCTGAAGCCGGCGATGCCACGCCGATAGGGCTCGCCAGAGTCCCTCGAAACACGCCGAGCAGATCGCGCGTAAATCGCGCGAAATTCTGCCGTCTCACACTTGAGGCGGATGAGCAAGCCCAGGAAAACGAGGACCCGGCCTTGCCTGGCCGGGTCCTCGCAGCACAGACGGCGTGCGTCATGTGCGGTGTCGCAACCGCATGACACCACCCGGATGTGCCACAGACAAGTGGCTCTGGAGGCGGCAGGTCATGCGGTGGCTAGGGCGAGCGAAGGACGTCCTCGACGACGGCGAGAACTTGGGCCCGCTGCCGAGCGTTGAGCTGCGTCACCAGCCGGAGCAGCCGCTTGAACGTTTGATCGGCGAAGGCGTCATCTCGGTCAGTGGCGGCTCGGACGCCGGGTTCCAGCCCCGCCCACTCGGCCAGAGAATCGAAGTCCAGTCGATACAGGTCCGCCAGCTCAAGCAGTACGAGCGGGTCGGGTCTTTTGATGACCCCTCTCTCCACCTGGGACAAGTACGCATTGGACCGACCCGTAATCCGCTCCACCTCACGCAACGACAACCTGCGGTGCTCGCGCGCGTGGCGCAGAACGCGCCCGATCAGGGGGGCCGCGTTCCGTTCGGCCTCGGCTCCCGTCGCCCGCGTCTTTCGAGTCTTCGGGGCCGTCTTAGTGGCCGCGCTTTTCGTCGGTACCGACTGGGAGAGTGCACGCGAGGCGGTCACGATCCCACCGTAGAGCGGCGCGGCCGAGCCTGGCAGTCCCAGATTGAACGAGGCTTGCGAAGTACCTGGCATGAGTGCATAGTACTTCGCAGAGTTGCAAAGGAGACCGCGAATGGACGTGGCTGAGACGATCACCGTGTGCCGGGTGGTGCCGGACCCGGCCTTCGACCCACTCTGGGACGCGATCGTCGTACCGCCCATCGTCAAAGCAAGACTGCTGCGATCCGCGCTTCTGTCACTTGCGCTGCGACCCAAGCTGAGCTTCGAAAAGACTGCGCTGCATGGTCTCGCCGTGCTGTATGGACCACCCGGCACTGGCAAGACAACCCTCGCTCGCGGCCTTGCGTCCCAGCTCGCACCACTCGCGGGGTCGAAGAGAGCCCGATTCATCGAGGTCAATCCCCACGGGTTGATGAGCGCGGAACACGGTCAAAGCCAGCGCAAGGTGGCGGAGTTGCTCGGCGACCACATCCCACGGCTCGCCGACGACGGTCTACCGACGGTCGTGCTCCTCGATGAGGTCGAGTCCATGGCGGTGGCGCGCAGCGAAGCCTCGCTATCGGCAAATCCAGCCGACGTTCACCGGGCCACTGACGCCGTCCTAACCGCGCTCGACGCGAACGCCGCGGGGGCCCCCAACCTCTTCATCGTGGCGACGAGCAACTTCACTCAAGCGCTCGATGCAGCCTTCCTGTCGCGAGCTGACGTCGCTATCGAGGTGCCGGCTCCAGACAAGAACGGCGCGCTAGCGATCTTGCAGCAGACATTGACCGGTCTCAGTGAGGCCTTCCCGCCATTGGCGACGTTGGCCAAAGATGCCGGCCTCAAGCGGATCGCCACGAAGCTCGCCGGCACGGACGGCCGACGAATTCGCAAAGCAGTGATGGAAGCGATGCTCAACCGGCTTGAGACCGTGATCGACCCCGGCGAGCTGACGCTCAAGGACTTGACCGCCGGGGCCACGGCGGCGATTGCAACAAAGTCTGCATCCACCCGGCTGAGCGACCACGCGGAAGGAACAGATGATGCTGCGGCATAGGACGATCGCCGCTACCCCGGTCCGTAGTGCGTCGGACGCTTGGCGCGTTGCCGTGCAACTCATCGCCGACACCCTGGAGCGCAGTCCGGACGTGGCCGAGGGCACCGTTCAGGCGGAGCTTGCACCGCTGACGGGGCTAGGTGCGGCGCTCATCGGCGGTGGCCATCTTGAGGCTTCACCGCTTCTGCTTAGTGACGCGTCCCTCGACGTCGAGATCCGAATCGTGACGTCAGATGCAGCGCTAACGGTCGAGGAGAACCTGAACCCGATTCCAGGCGGCGCTTCGGCGACCAGCGATTGGAGTCTTTACATCCCGGCCCCCGCGCATCTAACCGATGCGGTCCGGGACGCGGCCGCCAATTCGAAGCACATTGCGACAGAGCCTCCTTCCACGACCGCGACGCATGCCGCCACGAAGAGCTCAGACACCATCGACCTGGATGCGGTTCGGAAGCTCGGGAGCGATCGATGAGCTATACCTCGACGTCCACGTCGACGTTCACTCGAACTCATACCGCCACCTACCTAGCGGACGTCATTCTCGGCTCGATCGCAGACATCTTGGGCAACGTCGGGATCGACCCGACGCGGTTATTCGGCGACTGGGACACCGACCAGCACGCGATCGCCGCATGGGTTGAAGAAGGCTCGCTCAGTTGCGTTGCGCTCGAATGCCACCAGCCCTCCGGGATCGTCGATCCGATCGTCGAGTTTCCGGTGAGTTACTCAGGGAGTGGGGAGGGCGATCGCAAGTTCACAGCCGACCGAGCGGCGCTCGCCGTCTACCTGACGAAGATGAAGCGCGTCCCTAGTGGCACGACCTACCGGCTGTTCTGTAGTTACAACGGGCCTCACAGTGATCAGCCCGGTTGGGGGCCTGCGAGTCGAGCCACCACAGCAGGCATGAGGTCATTCAGCTTCGGCACTCTCGCTGCCGCACCGCACGCCACTGCCAATCTTCGTTACTACACAAACTAGGCGAGGACGCCATGGGATATGTCGACGATGCCTTCGGCAAACTCAAGGAGACGCTCGAAATCACGCCCACCGAGCAAGAACTCGCCAAGACTCGGCACGTCCTGGTACGAGACCACATCAGGGAGACGTGGGACCTTGACGATGACTTTCTAACCGGCAGCTACTCACGGCACACCAAGACCAAGAAGCTGAAAGACGTCGACATCTTCATCGTCATCGATCCGAACGGCGCACAGTCATCTCTTGCAAAGGGCTCGCCAACCGACGCGTTGAAGAAGCTCCACGACGTCCTGGCAAAACGGTGGACGGATCTGACACTTGACGACCACGTCGTGACGATCAACTACTCAGGCGAGGAAGTTGCCTCTTACGAAGTTGCCCCTGTTTTCGCACGCAGCGCTGGTGGCTACCTAATGCCCAATGCCGGCGAGTGGATGGCGACCGACCCGACGGTGCACAAGGCGATGGTCACCGCGAAGAACAAGGAGTGCGACGAGAAGTTCGTACCGCTCGTCAAGATGCTGAAGGGCATCAACCGGCACTTTGACGAGCCGATTTGCCCGGCGTTCCTACTAGAGGTGATGGCACTTGAGTTGGTGCTGCCACCGTGCGCGCGCTTCCGCGACGAGATTCGTTTCTTCCTGGCATCTGCCGTTGATCAGATCACGAATGATTGGCCCGATCCTGCCGGCCTAGGAGACGACGTGAACGCGAGCGTGAGCCTGGCACAACGTCGCACGCTCGTCGACGTGCTCCGAGGCTGGCTAACTACCGCCGAGGATGCGCTCTTGCTTGAGCAGGAAGGCAAGGAACGTGCAGCGGTGGAGCGGTGGCGGGAGCTGTTTGGCTGGCGAATGCCCCGACCATGACCGCTCAATCACTCAACGAAGTACAAGACCAGGCGGAAAGCCTCGACCTGCTCTACGCGGCAGACGTCGCACACCGTTCCGCACAACTGGCCGAGGCCGCGCGGGGCCTGCTGGTGTCTGTGATGGCAGGTCTCAGCATTCTGGCTGCCGCGTGGCACAGCGCGGCGAACGCCGTCGCGATCGCCGGCGTTTTCGTCGCGATCGCGACCGAAGTGTTCTGGCCCTTCGTGTCACGGCATGCGACGACTCGAGCCGCATTGATCCAAGAGACATTCGACACTACGGTCTTCGGCCTCGACTGGAATCCGGAACTCGGTTCGCCGCTCCCTGTCGCCAACGTCGTCAAGCTCGCACGGAAGTACAAGAGGGACACCGACAAGCATCGCTGGTACGTCGACGTGTCCGGGTTACCGCGGCCACTTGCTGTAATGATTTGTCAGCGGCAGAACTTGATGTGGGATGCCGACCTCCGGACTCTCTGGGCGCGCATTCTGATCACCGGCTTATCTGCGTGGATCGCGATCGGCACCATCACCTCGCTGATCGCTGACTGGACCGTCCGCGATCTGGTCGTTCGATGGCTCGCGCCAAGTCTGGCTCTGATCTTGTACGCCGGCCGGCTTGCATGGGCGCATTGGTCGATCGCCGTGAACAAGTCCGGACTCCGGCAGGAGGTCGATGCACAGCTGGCGCAACTAACGGTGCCCGCGGCGGTGGCGGAGTCCAATCGCCTGATGGACGAGGCGCGGCGAAGGCAGAACGCAATATTCGCCCTTCGTGATCGTATGGAGCGTGTTCCTCAACGGCTGTACGAAAAGCATCGAGCCGAAGACCAAGACGCACATGAACGGGATGCGGAAGCGATACGCCAGCGGCTCCTGAGGTAGTGACCGCTGACGGGACCCAATGGCAACCTCGACCTTCATTGCCGGGGCACTACTTGGTCGGCCCGTCACCGTCTGCGATGAGTAGCTCCGCGATTCTGGATGCCGAGGCGAGCATGTCCTCGTGCTCCCACAGCCGCACGACCCGCCAGCCAGCGGCAGCTAGTCGGTTGTCTGTATCGCGGTCCCTAGCAACGTTGGCTTCAAGCTTGTTCCCCCACCACTCAGCGTTGGCCTTAGGGCGGGTCCCGTGCCGGGGGCATCCGTGCCAAAAACACCCATCGACGAAGACAGCGAGCCGAGCGCGCGTGAATGCAACATCGGCACGGCGACGTACGCCCGGGATGACCACATGGTCGACTCGGTAGCGCAGCCCCATTCGGTGAAGTTCTTGTCGCAGTGCCATCTCCGGCTTCGTGTCGCGTCGTGCCTGGCGGCGCATTCGCCGGAGCGCCTCGGGTGACGAGGCAGCTGGAACAGGCATCACACGTGGGCGAACGTGGTGTCGTACTCGTTCGCCATGCGCACGATCATGCTGCCGTAATGGAATGTGTCGCCCGGCGGTGGTGCCGGCGGTCCCTCGACGATCTCAACGGGGCTCCCGTCATTGCGTAGGCCGAGGATCGTGACGCCGATGCCGTCGAACCCAACTTCTGACGAGGCTGACCGGCGCGGAATCTCCGTGATCTTCTGCAGCACCCGGAGTGTGTCCGCGGGTTGTCGGTGGGCCGTTACCTGCGGCTGGCGTCCCTCAAGCGAGTAGTTGTTCACGACCGGTGAGACAAAGTCCTCGGCGTTATTGATCTGCACGTATCCAATAGCTAGTGCCTGGCGGGAAGCGCCGTGGACACAGAGATGCGACGAGTTGAGTTCGTCGTACAGCCGTGGCAATGACTTCACGTGCGCGGTCATGCAGGCCTTCGCCTCCAGGGCCACGAGCACAGCACCGACCGGGCCGACCGGGAAAGCCGGCAATGCGTCGAGCACGCCGCGCTCGAGTTCAGTTAATTCGATGCCGTAGTGGTCAGCCAGGTCGGCGAACGTTCGGGCGTCGGGGTCGACTTCGCCCGCCGGCCTCGCGATCACGAGGTCCAGGTCCTTCTTCCGGCTCGTGGCGAAGTCGGTCATGGTGTGGTTCACGCCGACGATGACCTTGCGTGCTTCGACGTGTCTCCGCAGGAGTGAGGACGTGCTCAGCAGATCCAGCGCAACGCCCCAGCACCCGACCTTGGAGTGGCGGTCCGACCGCGAGTGGTACTGCCACCGGTTGCCGTACTTGTCCGGTGGTCCGGGCTGCGTCAGGAAACGCGCCAGGATGTCAGGTCCGTCCACGCTCCTGAGGCTAACGTCGGAACCCGGGTGTTCACCGGTCGATTCGGGCCTAGACCGCGAGCGGCTCCATGCCGAGGCCGGTGGCGTCGATGTGCTCGGCGACGTCGTCCCGGAAGCCCGGCGTACGGCCGAGGTTTCCCTGTTGGAGCCGTCGCCAGAAGCCGGAGACGCCGCGATGGCTAAGTGCAGGGGCAACGTTGCGATCCACGACGTCGAGCAAGTGCCGATACGGATCGCGGCGCGGGTACTCGGAGACTTCGACGGCATTTACCGTGCCGCTCTCGCCCCACGCAGCCGTGGGCCACGCGGCTGGTCCTCGCCACTCACGGGACGGTGAAGAACACACGCCAGGATCGGCGAGCCGGCCGGCCACCCACGATGCGACCCCGACAGTTACGGCATTGCCGACGAGCTTCCATCTGGGTCCGTTCTTCAATGCGCGCCCGTCGAAGGTCGACGTCCATCCGCGGGGGAATCCTTGTAGTTCCTCGGCGTCCTCGACGAGCGGTGTGATGAGTTTCCGACCCGGTTCGGAATCGGGTACCCAGACTGCGGGCGGCGATGGAATCCCGATGGTGGAGCCGCCTTTCAGGGTGGGCACCGCGTCTTCTGCCCAGCCGAGTCCACCTCGCCCTTCAGTCCAGTAGAAGCCAAAAGCGTCGTCCGCTAGGTCGGCGTCTGGGCGAGGGCCAGCGTCATCGGCAAACAACACGTCCCGCGGATCCTCTGACTTCGATGCCACGAGCAACACGCGCCGGCGGCGCTGTGGCACTCCGGTGAACCGCGAGTCGACGACTCGGTACGCCCACCGGTAACCAAGTGTCTCCATTTCGTCGACCAAATAGCGCATCGCCAGTCCGCGGTCGAGCGCGAGCATGTTGGGCACGTTCTCAATCAGAAGCCAGGGCAGTCGATGTGACCTCTTCTCGGCGAGTCGCAGCGCCTCGAAAACGTGGGAGACGAGACTCGACTGGTCGCCGGTGATTCCTGCAGTTCGGCCCGCCTGCGATAGGTCAGTGCAGGGGAAGCCCGCAGCCAGGACGTCGCACCCAGTCGGCAGATCGCGTAGTTCCCGCACGTCGGGGTGTAGCTCGACGCCCGGAAAGTGTGCGGCTAAGACCTGCTGTGCGGGTGTCCACCACTCGCAGAGCAACTGCGTTTCGACTGCCCCCCCAAGAGCACGGTGGAAGCCCAGCTCGATCCCGCCGATGCCTGCGAAAAGGCCGACGACCTTCATCGACTTCCCACCACGGCCTCCTGCGACGTCCCAACATCAATTGGCCCGACGGTAACCGGAATCACCGACAAACTCGAGGACCGAAGCGCAGGTTGTGGACGAATGTTGCCTGTCGACTGACGTGCGAGAAAACGCCGGGGCTACTCGTCCGAGTCCTCGACATCGAGATCGGACTCGGCGGTCGCCAATACCGTGTTGAAGTCAAGGGGTGGTTCCTCTTGCAGACCGCTCGGCAGGCTGTCCGCCGGTGCGGCCCACGCCGGATCGGCGGGTGCGTACCGCTCGGCTTCGGTTACACCCACGTTCCGCACCGTCACTGTCTCCGTCATGCTGTCGACCAGCTCAGCGAGTGTGATGGTGGTCGATTCAGCGGGAGGCTGATTGAGTGGTGGCGCCTGCCTAACATCAAAGAAGCGAAGACTCCCGTCGTCACGGTAGAGCGCGACGTATACCGACTCGAACAAGTCGTAGCGCGCGGCGTCTGCAGCCTGCCTTCCGGTGCGCTTCCGCAGCGTAAAGACGATGTGCGCGAACGAACTGTGGCCCGTGACGCCGTCCCAGCACGCGTTCTCAGGCAGGAAGAAAAGGGCCACCAGGACTGCGTACGGCTGACGCCGATGCAGGATGTCGGCCTCGTCGCGCAGCTCCATGTCGTTGCGCTTCACGTTTCGGGCGTACCTGCCCACGTAGGCCGGCTTGCCGTCGCGCGCCTTGTGGAAATCGCGAAAGCTGTAGGTCTTGATCGACACGCCCAAGATCAGTCCGGCGGCGTCGTCCCAGACGCCGACATCCGTCTTCTTGCTGTCGATCTTGCCGCCGACGGTGTACTCCTGCCCCGTGCCGTCCTCTCTTGGGGTCAGACGCGCCGTCTTGTACTTAGGTCGAAGGCACGCGGCAACCATGAGGGCCAGCTCACGACTGAGACGCTCGGCGTACCCCTTTTTCACTTCGCGGTTCGCCGTAAGCGCGTCGGGCCTCGGACCTACTGCCGCCAGTGCACCGGCCATCGGGGTATCCGACTTCGATGGGAGCTTCTTCGCTGCCACCAGGGGCACATTAGTTGTCGGAGCCGGCCCTCAGGCGACTCAGGCGGCCTCGCCGCGTATCTCGATACCTCTGTGTCCCCACCGAAAATGTAGGTGAGCGAAGATCCGCTGACTGACGACTGACTCATGATCGACCTGATTGCTCAGCTTGATTCAGTACTGACCTGTCAGATCAGATCGAAGGGTCGGGCGTGTAGTGCCTGGTGGACCCCAGCACAGTTCGATCAGGATCCGGCCGGTCGGTGCCGGGTACCCGTGCCGGGCGAGCACCTCGACAAGGTCGCTGACCAAGGCCAGGGTGAACCGGCCGTCCACGGTTGGTAGATCGTCCTCGCGCATCATCAGCACTCCCAGCAGAAAGGTCTCGGCCGTCATCGTCGGCCGGTCGGACTCACCTGACGGCCAGTGGCACGAGGTGTGGAGAAGCCCGCTGCATCGCGAGACCGCAAGATCTCCACGACAGCCGCGTCAGGGCGTCCCCGCGAACGTCCCCAGCCGGCGGATTCGGCAGAATCCGCCGAAGAATCTGCGGCGGCTCGGGTGTCGAAGATCGTGAACGCGCGGATGACGCTCGTGGGTACCCCCGCCACCTACACCTACCCGCGTGACAAAGCGCTCGGATGGCAGCCCCGCCCGGCTGAGTGATGGACCCGGGACGTTATCCGGGACGTCAGTCGGGACGTTGTCCGGGACGTTCGGCGACTGCACTGCGCGCATGTCCCTACTCGATCACTCGCTCCGCGCGGCGCGACTCGATCTGCGGGCGGGAATTTCTTGGGTTGTTGATCATGGGGGACGTTTGTGGGGACGTTCGTGGGGACGCCTGCCGCGCATCGTCGCCGTCATGGGCCACTCATCTAGGAGTGCGGCCGGCCGGCACCGGGGCGATCGGCCGTGTTGAGGTTCAAGACGTTCGGGTCGGCCCGGGCGGCGGTGCGCTACTACGCGAAGAAGGGCGCGGACTGCGCTCACGACGACGACCTAGTCGAGCGCGATGAGGATGCGGCTCGGGCGGTCGACTACTACGGCGAGCAGGGCCGGTCACTCGGGGAGTGGCTTGGGTCAGGCGCCGTCGCGCTCGGGTTGTCGGGGCCGATCCGGGGCGGCGACGCGCACGTGCTGGAGCGGCTGCTGAGCGGGCAGCTCCCGGACGGCACGGATGTCGCCAAGCCGGTTATGCGACCGGACCCGCACGGCCAGCTCCCGGTTGCGGCGATTCTCGCCGCCATCCAGGCAAGCGCTGCTGACCAAGGTGTGCCGGTCGAGCGGTTGTGGCGGTCGGTCGACGACCGCGATGCCTACGCGCGGCTGGCCACGCGAGGCAAGCGCAAGCCGGACGCGACGGCGGACGCGCGGGCAGTGGTCGACGTCGCAGCTGCAGCAGGCGTCGACCCAGGCGCTGTGTTCGGACCGGGGACTGTCGCGGTCGCGGTGGTAAAGGCCGGCGAGAAGGTCGACGTCCGGCGGGCCGGCGCGGACGGGCAGCTCTCCCCGCCCAAATCGGTGTCGCTGCTGTGGGCATTCGGCGACGACACCGTCCGCGCCGAGGTGCTCGCGGCACACCGGACCGCGGTCGGTGAGACGGTGCGTCATCTCGAGCGATACGCCGCTCACGCGCTGCGGGGTCATCAGGGCGATGGGCAACGGGCGGCCCGGGTCGGGACGGACGGGTTGATCGTCGCGGCGTTCGAGCATCTGACGTCACGCGCGGATGACCCGCAGCTGCACACGCATCTGGTCGTCGCGAACCTGCTGCACGGGCGGGACGGCAAGTGGTCGGCGCTGGACACCCGTGCGCTGTTCCGCAATCAGCGCACCGCCGGGCATCTCTACCAAGCGGTGCTGCGCGGTGAGCTGACCCGACGGCTCGGCGTCGGCTGGACCCCGGTGCAACGCGGCGTGGCGGAGATCGCGGCGATGAGCCCGCGCCTGGTCCGCGAGTTCTCCCGACGGCGCCGGCAGATCGAAGCCCGGCTGGAGGCGACCGGTGGCAGCGGCGCCCGTGCCGCCACCGTCGCGTGTCTGGCGACCCGGCCGGCCAAGTCGCACCGGCCGGTCAGCGAACTATTCGCCGAGTGGCGACAACGGGCCGCGGCGCTGGTGGGTGACCCGGCGCTCATCGTCCGCGGCGTACTCGGACTGGCCCGTTCACGCCACTTTGGCGAGGTTGACGAGGAGGCGCTGACCCGCGCCGCGCTCGGCGCCGACGGGGTGACCGCCCACGCGAGCGGCTTCGACCGGGGCGAGCTGACCCGCTACCTGCTCGACACACTCCCGACCGGCACCGAAGTCACCCACGAAGAGGTCGAGGCGCTGGCCGACCGGGTCCTCGCCCACCCCGACGTCCTCCCGATGATCGGCCATGGCGAGAGCGGCGAACGGCGCTACACCGCCCGCGGGCTCGTCCTCGTCGAAGCCGACGCGGCTCGGATGGCGCGACGGGCGTCGTCGGTAGTGCGTCGGCCGGTTCATTCCAAGGTGCTCGCCGAGCTGTCCGGCGAGCAATGCGAGATGGTGCGGCGACTGGCGGTGTCATCACGCGCCGTCGATGTCGTGCTCGGCCCGGCTGGATCGGGCAAGACCGCGGCGCTCGCCGCGGTTGTCGACCATTGGCAGCAACTCGGTGTGCCCGTCCTCGGTGCGGCGGTCGCCGCGATCGCCGCGCGCCGCCTCGAACATGCCACCGGCATGCCGTCGACGTCGCTGGCCCGGCTGCTGCACCGGGTCGAAACGAGACAGTCGCTCGCCCCGGGAACGGTCGTGGTGCTCGACGAAGCCGGCATGGTCGGCAGCCGGGACTACCACCGGCTCTTGCGCGCCGTCGTCGACGCGGGCGGGAAGCTGGTCGCGGTTGGCGACCGCGCCCAACTGGCAGAAATCGACGCCGGAGGCATGTTCGCCCGGCTCGCCCGCGAACATCTGCGCGCCGAACTGACCGACAACCATCGACAGTCCGAACCCTGGCAGCGCGAGGCGCTCGTCGACCTTCGCGCCGGCAACGTTGCAGGGGCCTTGGACGCATTCGACAACCACAGGCACCTGCACGCGGCCGACGGCGTCGCTGAAGCCCGCGCCTCCATCGCCCACCAGTACGTCGACGCCTATCGACCGGATGATCCGTTCGCCGTTGTCGCGCTAGCCGGAACGCGCCGTTCCGTCGCCGACCTCAACGCTGTGATCCGCGAACAGTTGCGCGCAGATGGGCTCTTGCCAGTCGACGACGTCAACATGCCGCACACCAACGAAGGACCCAACATCACGCGCGGCGACCTCGTACTCATCACGCGCAACGACCACCGTCGTGGCCTGCTCAACGGCACCCGCGGACAGGTCACCGGCGCCACGTCGAGCCAAGTGAGCTTGCGGCTCGATGACGGTCGCGCCGTCACCGTCCCGACTGGCTGGGCCAAGCAACGACTAACGCACGCGTACGCGATGACCGTGCACAAAGCACAAGGCCTGACGGTCGACGTGGCGCTCGTTGACGGCTCAACCATTCCCGACCGCAACGCGGCCTACGTCGCGTTCAGCCGGGCGCGGCACCGGACCGAGATCCACGTATCCGACCAGGACGCGTTCGACGAGGCGCTCGCCGACGACCCCTTCGAACGGCTCGCCCCCGCCGGGACGGGTGTCGGGGGCTTGCGCGATCGCCTCGCTGCTGAGAGCGAGCAGCGGCTGGCGATGGAACAGCTCATTCGGGGCGACGACTACTTGCACCGCGGCCACGGGATTAGCCGATGACCGGGCCGCCGACTGCGCCGCGGCCCGAGGCCGAAGTCCCGGTGAGCCCCTCTCCGCGGCTGCTGACTATCGCTGAGGCCGCTGCCGTGCTCAATGTGCCGGAGAACTGGCTTCGCAAGAAGGTTGCCGCACACGCAGTTCCGTGTACGCGGCTCGGCAAGCATGTTCGGTTTACGAACGAGCACCTCGACCAGATCATCGAGGCCGGCGAACAGCGGCCCATCGCGGTTGTGGCACCTGGCCAAGGATTGAGTTCTCGCGCGAGGCGGGCCAGCTGACCACATGACACCGAGAAGCACCGGCCCCGCGTCACTCTCCAGAGGAGTCCTGCGGACCAGGCCAAATTTCCCAGCGGTTCGCCCGACCACGCCGAACCTCAGCATCCGGATATTGCGCCTGTAGCTCGGTGAGTCTCGCGATGACATCGCCGATTGGTAGGCCGGACTTCAGAGTGGCAATCGGTTGTGGCGTTGGGGGAGGCGGCGGCTCTTGCTTCTGGTCTTTGCCGAACGACAGGAGCATCTCCCGGACCTTCTCCAGCCGGGCCGACCAGCGCGGCCATGACGGGCACGGTCCATGCAGATCTCCCAGCGTCCCCGACTCGTGCCACTCGGTCAGCGAGCAGCACTCGGAACACATCGCTTGTTCGGCCACCGGCGGAACGGCGAGCCACAGCTCTAGCCGCCTCGACGCCTTGGCGAGCTCGTCCCGTACCTGTGCGCGGGTCTCGCGGCCCTTGATCGTCGCAAGCGCGCCCGTGAGGTCGCGCACCTTGTCGCGTAGGTCCTTCGCCTCGCTCTGTCGGCGAATCGAGAACATCGTGTGCGCGAGTCCGCGTCGATCGCGCGGCAGCCACCCCTGCTCGTCGACAACTGTCTCCGGGTCTCCGACGCGATCCCTGAGTGTCGTGACCTCTGCTTGGTACTGCCGGAGTTGGACGGCGCATTCCTCGACTTTGGCCGCGCGCCTGACGTCGTCCATCGCCGGGAACAGTGTGCGATCGACCAATGCGTCGTGTTCACGCTGGCACCGACGCTGCCCGTTCTCGAGTTCGAGGAGTGCGAGTCGATCGGCTTCGCGCTTTGGGTCGTAATGCGTACGTCGCTCGGCCCGTGCTCGATCTTCATCTTCGTGCTGCTTCTTCGACTTGGCGTCAAGCCGACGTTCGCGTGCCTTCCACTGAGCGAGTGTCATCGGCTTGAAGTCAGGTTCAGCGCGCGTCCACTCGCCGAACTTTCGCTGAGCTTGCTCCAGCTCATCGGCCCGATCGTCGCGAACCCACGGGTTCCAAACGCAGTCCTCGTGGATAGCGATCATCGTGGTTCGAGCGTCGATGAACTCCTGCGCCGTCGTGGTGGCTCCTGGCTTGGGCTTCCACAGCATGCCGTCGTGCTCGATTACCTGCTCGTTCACGCGAGCTGTTCGTGTCTTGGTCTTGCTGGACGCCATGGTCCGGCTCCTTGCGCGTGCAGTCACGAGCGACTGGTGCGGGTGTTCTCCTCGATGAAGCTCTTCAGGTTTTCGCGGCTGATCAAGATCCGCTTGCCCAAGCGCACGTGCGGCACTTCGCCGCGGTTGATCATCTCGTAGAGCAACCCGTAGGAGACGCCCAAGTGTTTGGCCGCATCCTTGACGGACAGCAACAACGGTCCACCGTCGGGTGCCGTTGCGCCGGCCGGTATCCGGGCTACGGCCTCGAGGACCTCGATGTCAGTTGACAGTCGCTCCCACCGGCCGAAGTACGAGTACGGCCGTTCGAGTTCTTGTTGCACCTTCTCGACCGCTGCTTGCTCGTCTTTCGCATCGACAAGACGCTCGGCTGATTCAGCCCGCACGATGCGGATGCGGTACCGCGGCAACGATCCTCCCGATGCGACAGGGCTACGCGGACGCCTCCTCTGGCAAGAGCTCCGCCGCTTCGATGCTGCCACGTCGGGTAGCCGCGACGACTCGCCTGCCACCAAGGGCGCGCTCGATCGCGAGGTCGGCAACCTCGTGCGTTTGGAACAGCAAGCCGCCGTAGACGTCGACGGTGATCTGGATGCTCTTGTGGCCGAGTCGTTTCTGGATCACCGGGAGTGGGACGCCAGCGGAGATGAGCCAAGCGGCATGGGTGTGGCGTAGATCGTGGAACCGCGGTGTCTTGGCCAAGCCCTTCTCCTGCGCCGCCTTGATCGCTCGCTGCCACCGGCTCTCGTACCAGTTGCCCTGGTCGAGTCGGCCGCCTCGCGGCGCGCCGAAGACAAGATCGTCTGGACCGCGTCCCACGACCGCTCGCCTCAGCGCATCGACAACCGGCGCCGCAAGGGTGATCCGCCGCCGCGACTCTTTCGTCTTGGGCTTGCCGAGATAGAAGCGGCCGTGCTGCTCGAGCGCGAACTCGCCCCGGCCGTTGCTCTTCCACGCCCGGCGCACCGTCAGGGTCGGCGGCATCCCATCAAGATTCAGGTCCTTGACCTTGATCGCTGTCAGCTCTCCCCACCGAAGACCTGTTCCGACGGCGGCGCTGAGGAAGTCGCGGTCGTCCTCGTGCATACATCGGCGTAGCAGCGCGAATTCCGCCTCGATCAGGAAGATCTTGTCCTCGTCGTCCTCCGTGTCGTCGTCGATCGGGGGCAACTTCACCCCCTCACACGGGTTGCGGGTGATCAAGCCCTTCTCGACGGCGCTCTTGAAGACGGCGGCGAGCAGCCCGTGGTAGTTCGCGATCGTCTTCGGGCTGGCCCCCGCCTTGCGCCGAGCAACGATCCAGTCCCGATCGTCGTCGCCGGTGACGTTCTCGACGGTTGGCACGGTGCGTTTGATCTCGGTCAGCCAGCCGTCCAGCGACGTCAGCTGCTGGACGTACTTCGTCTGCGTGTCGGGTCCGGCGCTCGTCAGCCGGCGGACGTACGACGTCCCGAACTCCAGGAGTGGGTGCTCAGGCGCCGGCTCGGCCTCGTCGGGCACGACGGCGAACCCCACGCCCTTGACCCAGCCGTCCGGCCAACGTTGACCGTTGGCGTCGACGAGTGACTGGAACTTCAGCGCCGCCCGCCTGTCGGCAAACGTCTCGGACTGCCACGGTGCACCGCGCCGGCCGCCGAGGAGCCACTGCACCTTGTAGCTGATCTCGCCGCTCTTGTGCTTCCGGTTCACGACGCTCGCCATCGGGCCCTCCAAGATCAACGGTTATGCCGCCGTTATGCCTTGGAAGCGACGCTAAGTGCGTCCACCGACAGAAACTGCAGGTCAATCGGCATCTGTGGATGGTGGGCGAGGGGGGAGTTGAACCCCCACGTCCTTACGGACACACGGACCTGAACCGTGCGCGTCTGCCTATTCCGCCACTCGCCCGAGAGGCCGGTCCACGCTAGCACTCAGAAGACACCCAAACCCGCTGGATACGATCATCTACGCCAGGGGAAGGGACGCTGTTGTGGGAGTGCTTCAGCGCTTCGAGCGCCGGCTCGGGGACCTGGTCGAGGGCGCTTTCGCCAAGGTGTTCAAAGGCCAGGTGCAACCAGTCGAGATCGCGAGCGCGCTGCAAAGGGAAGCCGACGACCGGAAGACCGTCGTGGGCGAGGGCAAGGTGCTCGTCCCCAACGACTTCGTCGTGGAGCTCGGCAGTGGCGACTACACCCGGCTTGCGCCGTACGAGAAGCCCTTGGCCAAGGAGCTCGCGGCCATGGTCAGCGAACACGCGCAGGAGCAGGACTACTCCTTCGTCGGTCCCGTCACCGTCGTACTGGAGAACGTGCCGGGCCTCGACACCGGGATCTTCCGGGTGCGCAGCGGCGTGTCCGCCGGCGACCTGGTGGAAGGCAGTGTCGCCACGTTCACCAGCCCGGCGGCGAGCGACCGCGCCGGCGGTGGCAAGGTCACCCCTCCCGACGCGCTGCCCGGGCGCCCGCGGCTGGTTCTGTCCGCCGGCGGCAAGGCGCCGGAGGGCTCGCCCGAGGCCCGAGGCGAGGAGCAGGTTTTCTTCCTCAGCCACGCGGTGACAGTGATCGGGCGCGGCGTCGACGCCGACCTCCGGCTCAACGACCCGGGGGTCTCACGCCGCCACGCCGAGTTGCGCCTGGAAGGGGACGTCATCGTCATCGTCGACACGGGGTCGACCAACGGAGTCCGCGTCAACGAGGTCCCGACCTCGCGGCGCCAACTCGCCCCGGGTGACCGGGTCGAGCTCGGATCGACGGTGCTCCTGTTCCGGCGCGACGAGGGCTGACCTGCGCCGATGCCCGCGGTTCTGTTCCTGCTCCACGCCGTCGTCCTGGTTCTCATGTGGGGACTGGTGCTGGCGGCGATCGTCACGGTGCGGCATGACTTCTTCGGCGCGCGTCCCAAGCCCGTCACTGCTCCACGACCGGCACGACCCGCCGCCCCGGCACCACCGGCCGCGCCGGCACCAACTGCTGGAAGGGCAACCGGGCGCCGCGCGCGAGCCACCACGACGGCGAACAAGTCGACCGCGATGGTTTTTGCCGTGACCGCCGGACCGCTCGTCGGCACCACACTGCCGCTGCGTGACACGCCGATCACCATCGGCCGCGCCGACTCCTCGACGCTCGTGATTGCCGACGACTACGTCTCGACGCACCATGCGCGGCTCGTTCCCCGCGACGGCGCTTGGGTGGTCGAGGATCTGGGCTCGACCAACGGCACGTTCCTGGACCGTGCCCGCGTGACAGCACCGACGCCGGTCCCGGTCGGCGTCCCGATCCGCGTCGGGAAGACGACGCTGGAGCTACGCCGGTGAGCCGCGCGTGACGCCGTCCCTTCGGTTCGCGGCACGTAGCGACGTCGGCTTGCTGCGTGACCTCAACGAAGACTCCATGTACGCCGGTCCGCGCCTACTCGCCATCGCCGACGGCATGGGCGGGCACGCTGCCGGCGAGGTGGCCAGCCGGATCGCGATCCAGTCCGTCGCGCCGCTGGACGAGCTGTCGCCGGGCACCGACCTGATCAGCAGCCTTCGCGACGCGGTGGAAAGCGCGAGCGGCTACCTGCACGACATGGTCGCCGCCGACAGCGCACTCGACGGCATGGGCACAACACTGACGGCGCTCCTGTTCGCTGGACGCCGAATGGGGCTCGTGCACGTTGGCGACTCGCGCTGCTACCTGTTGCGCGACGGGGAGCTCGGGCAGATCACGCATGACCACACCCTGGTCCAGCACCTGGTCGACGAGGGACGCATCACACCGGAAGAGGCAACGACACATCCCCAGCGCTCGTGGATCACGCGTTCGCTCACCGGTCAGGGCGAGCTCGAACTCGACCTGTCGATCCGCGAGGCCCGCGTCGGTGACCGCTACCTGCTCTGCTCGGACGGCTTGTCCGGCCCGGTCAGTGAAGACACCATCGCCGAGACGCTGCGCCGGGCGCCTGACCCAGTGGCCGCCTGTGACCAACTCATCGACCTTGCGCTTCGCGCCGGCGGACCCGACAACGTCACGGCGATCGTCGCCGATGTCGTCGACGAGGATGTCGAAGAAGACCCAATCTTCGGTGGTGCGGCCGCCGGTGTGACAGCGCCGGCGAGTCAAGAGGAAGACACACCGGCCCGACGCGCCGCCCTGCTGCAGCGCCGGCGCCGCCCGGCGCCACCGGAACGCGAACCTCGCCGGCCACCGCGGCGGCGAGCGCGACTGCCGCTCGTCATCGGCGTCGTGCTCGTGCTCATCATCGCCGCCATCGTCGGCACCTACGTCTACGCGCAGTCGCAGTACTACATCGCTGCCGACGGCAACCCGCAGATGGTTGTCGTCTACCAAGGAGTCAGCGGGCTCTCCCACATCGATGCCCGCACCGACATCCCGCTGTCCGCACTGCCCGACGATGCTCAGTCCGACGTTCGCAACCACATCGCGGTCGGCAGCAAGACCGCGGCCGGCGATGTCGTGCGCCGGTTGCGTTCCCGCGCCTGCCCGAGCCCCGCATCGACACCCGCACCGTCGCCGACGCCGACTACCGGCAAGGTGTCACCTGCTCCGGCGCCGACACCGACGCCGAGCTACTGCAATGGCTGAGACCGTCACCGCCGACAGTGCCGCACGCGAACGGCAGCGCGGCACCGAACTCGCGCTCGTCCTGTTCGGGCTCGTGCTCACCCTCGTCGCCTATTCCGAGGTCGGGCTCGCCCATAACTCCCACCTGCCCACCGGCCTGGTCGGCTACGGCATCGGGTTCGCTGTGTTGTTCAGCATCGCCCACATCGCCGTTCGCTTGCTTGCGCCGTACGCCGACCCAGTGCTACTGCCGATCGCGGTCGCGCTGAACGGGATGGGGCTTGTGCTCATCCAGCGACTCGACCTTGCTGCCGAAGACGCGGCCAGCGCTGCGCACCACGCCGCACCACGCGGCGCAGCGCCACTGCAGTTGGTGTGGACGGTGATCGGTGTCGCGTTGTTCGTCGCCGTACTGGTCGTGGTCCGCGACCACCGCAGACTGCAGAACTACACCTACACGGCGATGATCGTCGGCCTGGCCCTGCTCGCGGTGCCGGCCATCCTGCCAGCCAGTCACAGCGTCGTGAACGGCGCGCGCATCTGGATCAGGTTCGGCTCGTTCTCGTTCCAACCCGGCGAGATCTCGAAGATCCTGCTCGAGATCTTCTTCGCCGGTTACCTGGTGCGGCATCGCGACCTGCTGCGGCTTGCCGGGCGTCGGCTCGGTCCGCTCGAGCTGCCTCGCGCCCGCGACCTCGGCCCGGTGCTCGTCGCCTGGGCCGCGAGTCTGCTCATCCTGGTCCGCGAAAGCGACCTGGGTTCGAGTCTGCTGTTCTTCGGCATCTTCGTCGTCGTGCTCTACGTCGCGACCGAGCGCGGATCGTGGCTCCTCATCGGTGTTGCGCTTTTCGTCGTCGGAGCGGTGATCGCGGGCAGCGCCATCCCGCACGTGCACGACCGCTTCACCGCATGGCTGCATCCATTCAGCGATGCCGTGTACAACCGCAAGGTCGGCAGCAGCTACCAGCTGGACCAAGGGTTGTTCGGCATGGCAACCGGCGGCATCACCGGCACCGGTCTCGGTCAGGGCCGGCCCGACATCGTCCCGTTCGCCAACACCGACTTCATCATGGCCACCGTCGGCGAAGAGCTCGGTCTGACCGGCGTGATGGCGGCGCTGACGCTCTACCTGCTCTTCGTGTCGCGTGGACTGCGTGCCGCGTTCGGCACCAAGGACGGGTTCGGCAAGTTGCTCGGCGTCGGTCTCGCGTTCGGGTTCGCGTTGCAGGTGTTCGTTCAGGTCGGCGGCGTCATGCGACTGATCCCGCTGACCGGACTGACGCTGCCGTTCCTGTCCTACGGTGGGTCGAGCCTCGTAACCAACTGGGTTCTGCTCGCACTCTTGCTTCGCATCAGCGACGCAGGGCGAAGACCGCAAGCGGCGCGGGCCGCGCCGGTCAGCCCGCAGGCGGCGGAGACCGTCGTGGTGCGACCATGAACCGCGCATTGCGCCGCGTCGCAGTCGCCGCGTTGGTGATGTTCGCCGCGCTGCTCGTCAACGCCAACATCGTGCAGGTCGTCGACGCGAAGTCGTTGCGGGACAACCCGCACAACGTGCGGTTGCTCTACGCCGAATATTCACGCCAGCGCGGTCCGATCGTCGTCGGCCGCAGCTCTGTCGCCAGGTCGGTGCCCACCAACGACGCGCTGAAGTACCTGCGCATTTACCCGTCGGGTCCGGTCTACGCGCCGGTCACCGGCTGGTACTCGCTCACCTACCAGTACTCCGGGATCGAGCAAGCGGAAAACGACATCCTGTCCGGTGACTCCGACCTGTTGTTCGCCCGTCACCTGTCCGACGTGTTCACCGGGCGCAAGCCGCAGGGCGGGGCGGTCGTTCTCACACTCGACCCGAAGGTGCAGCAGGCCGCTTACGCCGCGCTCGGCGGCCGGCGCGGCGCCGTTGTCGCGCTCGACCCGCGCACGGGTGCCATCCTCGCGATGGTGTCGTCTCCGTCGTACGACCCGAGCCGCATCTCGACACACAACCAGACCGCCAACGTCCGCGCGTGGAACGCCTACATGCGCGACCCGGACCAGCCGATGCTCAACCGCGCGATCTCGCAGACCTACCCGCCCGGCTCGACGTTCAAGGTGGTCACCACTGCGGCCGCGCTGTCCAGCGGGCGCTACACGCCGTCGACGGAGATCCCGGCGCCCAACGCGCTGTCGTTCAACGACAGCAACCGCAAGCTGCACAACTTCCAGGGCGAGACCTGCAGCGGCGGCGGTCGGATGACACTCGCCGACGCGCTGCGGGTGTCGTGCAACACCGCCTACGGCGCACTCGGGATCGCACTCGGCAGCAGCGCATTGCAGTCCCAGGCGCAAGCGTTTGGCATCGGCCACTCGCTCACGATCCCGCTGCACGTCGCCACCAGCCGCTTCGTTGCCGAACAAGGTCAGGCGCTGACAGCTGACTCGGCGATCGGTCAGGCGAGCGACGCCGTGACGCCGCTGCAGATGGCGATGGTCGCGGCCGGAGTCGCCAACGGTGGAGTGGTGATGAAGCCCTACCTGGTGGCGCAGGAGCGTGCGCCGGACTCGTCGGTGGTCGGTCAGGCGCATCCGCAGGAGCTCGGCCGAGCGATCAGCCCTTCCGTCGCCGCCGAGCTGACATCGATGATGGAACGTGTCGTCACTAATGGCACCGGAACGGCAGCGCAAATCCCCGGAGTCACCGTCGCCGGCAAGACCGGCACCGCCGAGAACGTTCCGGGCCGCCCGACGCACGCCTGGTTCATCTGCTTCGCGCCCGCGCAGGACCCGCAGGTCGCGGTTGCGGTCGTCGTCGAGAACGGCGGCACCGGCGGCGTCACCTCCGCACCGATCGCCCGACGAGTCCTGTCGGCGGCCCTCTCCCGATGACATTGCCGCTCGCGCCACAGGCCACGCTCGGCGACCGCTACGTGCTCGACGAGCGCGTCGCCGTTGGTGGCATGGGCGAGGTGTGGCGGGCGACCGACTCGGTGCTCGGCCGCACCGTCGCGGTCAAGGTGCTCAAGCCGGAGTACGCCGCGGATCCCTCGTTCCTGCAACGCTTCCGCGACGAGGCCAGGCACACCGCCGCGCTCTCACACCCAGGCATCGCCAACACCTTCGACTACGGCGAGATCGGCGACCCCGACGGCACCTACCGCGCCTATCTGGTCATGGAATACGTCGCCGGCGAACCGTTGTCCGCCGTGCTCGCCCGCGCCGGACGACTGCCACCGGACCGGGCGCTCGATGTCATCGGCCAGGCAGCGCTGGCGTTGCAGGCCGCACACGAAGCCGGCGTCGTGCACCGCGACGTGAAGCCCGGCAACCTGTTGCTGCGACCGGACGGCGTCGTCAAGGTCACCGACTTCGGCATCGCGCGGGCCATCGACGCAGTTCCCGTGACGCAGACCGGCGTCGTCGTCGGCACCGCCGCTTACCTCTCGCCCGAGCAGGCGGCTGGCAAGCCGGTGTCCCCGGCCAGCGACGTCTACGCGCTCGGTGTTGTCGGCTACGAATGTCTCGCCGGCGAACGGCCATTCGCCGACGGCACCCCGGTGGCGACCGCGATGGCACACATCAGCCAGCCGCCCCGTGGGCTGCCCAAGGACGTGCCACCGGTCGTCGCCGATTTCGTCATGCGCGCCCTGGACAAAGACCCCGCGCGCCGGCAGCCGTCGGCCGGTGACTTCGGCCGCACCGCTCTCGCGCTGGCGGCATCGTTGCGCGAACCCGCCGCGACCGCGGAACCGGCGCAGCACCCGCCGACGAAGGTGTTGCCCCTGCCTGGTGACATCTCCGCCGACATGTCGGACACCCCGGCCGGCGAGGCTGCCGTCGCGGATGCCGGCTTCGATGAGGCGACCCGCCGACGGGTGCGCAACTCCTTCATCGCCATCGGTGCTGTCGTGGTCGTGATCGGCTTTCTGTTGCTGCGCGCCTGCGAACCGAGCAACACCACGACCTCGACCACCCGGCCGTCGCCCCGTCCCAGTGCCAGCAGTCCGAGCGCCACGCCGGGCATCGTGGTGAACAAAGCGGACTACCTCGGCCGCCCGGCGGCGCAGGCGGTCGCCGCGTTGCAGGCGCTGGGCCTGCATGTCCGGCAGCAAAGCGCGGTTATCGCCGGTGCGCCAGGTACCGTCGTCGGCGTGAGCCCCACGGGACGGCTGCCGCGGGGTGCCACGGTCACGCTCACCGTGGCGAAGGCGCCACCGGCGCCACCGGCGCGGCCAGCGCCACCGAAGAAGCACGGCAAGGGTGGAGGCGACGGTGACCACTGAGCGCCGTCTCGGTGGCCGCTACCAACTCGGTGCGGTGATCGGTCACGGCGGCATGGCCGAAGTGCACCGCGGTCGCGACGTGCGCTTGGGCCGGGACGTCGCGATCAAGCTGCTGCGCGCCGATCTCGCCCGCGACCCGACGTTCCAGACGAGGTTCCGCCGCGAGGCCCAGTCGGCCGCGTCGCTGAACCACCCCGCGATCGTCGCTGTCTACGACACCGGCGAGGACGGAACCGACGGCACCGTCGCGCCGTACATCGTCATGGAGTACGTCGAGGGCCGCACCCTGCGCGACCTGCTCGCCGCCGAAGGACGGCTGCTGCCGCAACGCGCGCTGGAGATCGCCGGCCAGATCTGCGCCGCGCTCGAGCAGGCGCACCGCGCCGGCATCGTGCACCGCGACATCAAGCCGGGCAACGTGATGCTCACGCCGTCCGGCGAGGTCAAGGTGATGGACTTCGGCATTGCCCGTGCCGTCACCGGCGCGTCGGCCACGATGACGCAGACGGCGGCCGTCATCGGCACCGCGCACTACCTCTCGCCGGAGCAGGCGCGTGGCGAGCACGTCGATGCGCGCAGCGACATCTACTCGGCCGGTTGCCTGCTCTACGAGCTGCTCACCGGAGCGCCTCCGTTCACCGGTGACACCCCGGTTGCCGTGGCCTACCAACACGTGCGGGAGGACCCGATCCCGCCGTCGCGGCTCGAAGCCGACGTCACGCCGGCGATGGACGCGATCGTGTTCAAGGCGATGGCGAAAAACCCGGCCGGCCGCTACCAGACCGCGGCCGAGATGCGCGCCGACATCGAGCGCGCGCTCGCCGGCCAGCCGGTCGAGGCAGCCCCAGTGCTCACCGAGGACACGACCACCGTGCTCGCACCGCCCGCGACAACCGTTCTGCTGCGGCAGCCGCCGCAGCGGCGGCGCGGTCGCGCCGTCGCCTACACCCTGCTCGGCCTCGCCGCCATCGTCGTGTTCGTTCTCGCGCTGCTGTTGGCCAGCAATCTGCTGAAGACGAGCGGCGGTGACGTCAACACACCGGACGTCGTCGGCTTGAGCCTCAACGACGCGCGGGTGGCGCTGGAGCAGAAGGGCCTGCGGGTCGGCAAGGTCACCCAGGCCTACGACAACTCCGGCAAGTACGCCGCCGGGGAAGTCATCACCCAGGATCCCGCGGCCGACATCCTGCTCAGCAAGGGACAGCCCGTCGACCTCGTCGTGTCGCAGGGCATCCACATGGTCCTGGTGCCGACGAACCTCGTCGGCCTCACCCAGGACGAAGCCAAACGCACGCTGACCGCCGCCGGGCTCAAGGCGGGACAGGTGATTCCCCGCAGCTCCGACCAACCCGCCGGCCAGGTGCTCGACACCAACCCGCGGGCCGGCACGCAGGTGCCGATCAACAGCTCTGTCCAGCTGATCGTGTCCAACGGCAAGGTGCAGGTGCCCAACGTCGTCGGCAAGACGGTGGCGCAGGCGACGCAGCTGCTCGAGCAGGCCGGCTTCCAGCCGCCGATCGTCAAGCCCGACACGTCGCCGGACACGGCGCACGTGATCAGCCAGAACCCGGCTGCCGGAGCGTTCGCCGACTACGGCTCCTCGGTGACGTTGCAGACCGACGCGCCGCCGCCAACGCCGACCCAGTCGCCGACGCCGAGCCCGACCCCGACGTCGACCGTTCCGTTCTCGCCGCCGCCGACCGAGTCACCCACCCCGACCAGCTCACCGACCTGATCGTTCAGCCGGCGGTGAGGCGCTGTCGTTCCAGCTGCGCGGCCAGTGCCGGCACCCGGGCACTCGCCTCGCCGTCACCGCAGACTTCCAGCCAGTTCGCCAGCATCTGATGCCCGCCCTCGGTGAGCACCGACTCGGGGTGGAACTGCACGCCCTCGACTGGCAGCTCGCGGTGACGCAGGCCCATGATGACGCCGGAGTCGCTGTGGGCGGTCACCTCGAGCTCGGCCGGGAGGTCGGCCGCGACCGCGAGTGAGTGGTAGCGGGTCGCCGTGAACGGGTCGGGCAAACCGCGCAGCACGCCGACGTCGTCGTGGTGCACCTGGCTGACCTTGCCGTGCAGCAGCTCCGGGGCGCGTACGACGGTGCCGCCGTAAGCCACCGCGATCGCCTGGTGGCCGAGGCACACGCCAAGGATCGGGACCTGCCCGCCTGCGGTGCGGATCAGCTCGACACAGACACCTGCGTCCTCCGGGCGGCCTGGTCCGGGCGAGAGGAGGACGCCGTCGACAGCAAGCTCGGAGGGAGCCGACGCAGCGATCTCGTCATTGCGGCGTACGACGACATCGGCACCGAGCTGGGCGAGGTATTGCACGAGGTTGAACACGAAGCTGTCGTAGTTGTCGACGACGAGCACCCGGGCGGTCACGCCGACATCTTCTCTCAGTTCACGGAGTCGTGCTGCTCGGTGACGGCGAGGAGGTGCTTGCGGGCTTGTCGACGGTGACGTCGTTGAAAGGCAGCGCGGTCTCGGCCCACGGGAACACCAGGAAGAACAGCAGCGCCAGCACGCCGGCGAGCAGCACGAGCGAGCCGGCGAGCTTGCCGGGCAGACCGCCGGGAAGCCGGCGCCAGATCCAGACGTACATGTCAGTGCCCGACCGGGGCGGACAGAGCCGTCGGATAGCGGCCGGAGGACTTCGGCAGTGCGTTGGTCATCAATGCGTGGATGATGTAGCGCTCACGTGCCGAGTACTCCGGGTGGCACGAGGAGAACGTGAGCAGCCGCTGCGTCGGCTGCTTGCTGGGGTCGGACTGGTCAGGCACGGCGTAGACCGCGGCCGCGACGTCGTTCGGCGAGACGATCTCCTTCCACGGGATGTTCGAGTGCGGGATGTCCTCGATCGTGTAGGTGAACCACATCGATTTCGTCTCGAGCACGATCTTGTCGCCCTGCCGCAGCTCCGCGATCTTGTTGAACGGGTGCAAATAGGTGGTCCGGTGCCCGGCGACGTAGAAGTTGCCGATCTGACCAGGCAGCGCGGTGCCGGGGTAGTGACCGGGGCCCTTCTGCAAGTCGGTGAAGCCGACGCCTTCGACGATGACGAAGTGGTAGTGCTTGCCGAACCGCGGGATGTAGAGCACGGCGACGCCGGAGCCGAGCTTCACCTTGTCCGGGGCGACCTGCGAGACGTCCGGAGCACTCGAGGCCTTCCACTGCTGCTCGATCTGGTTGTTGAGCGTGCTCTGCTGCTGCTGCGTGTAGTAGCCGGTGAACCAGAGCTCGTACGCGACGAACAGCAGGATGACGACGCCGGCGGTGATCAGCAGCTGCCCGAATCCGCGGGCGAGCATCCGCCACCATTCGCCGGGCGCCGTCGAGGCGGCGGCGTTGGGCGTGGCAACGGTCGACGTCATGACACCGCCTTCGCACGGGACAGCTCGAGAGGTCCGTTGTACGCAGGCAGTGTCACCTGCCGGCTCGTCGTGAGCCGGTAACCCAGGCCGTACGCCGCGACGTACTGCTGAAAGATCTGCACATCCGGATCCACGTCAAGGGCGTGGTGCATGATCGACACGTTGCCGACGGCAGTGATGACGAACGGCGGGCCGAACACCCGTCCGTGCAGCAGCAAGGTGTTGCCGACGCATCGCACCGCGGTCGTGGCGACGACGCGCTCGCCCATGATCGTCATGGCTTCGGCGCCTCCGGTCCACAGCGCGTTGACCACGCCCTGCACGTCCTGCTGGTGGATGACCAGGTCGTCCGGTGACGCGCCGGCGTCGAGGTCGCGCTGCTCGTCCGGCCGGGGCGCGTCCGACAAGGCGACCGTCACTGCCGGGCCGCTGACCGGGGTCAGCCCCGCCGCGGCGGCCAACCGGTCCGCGGAGCGCTGCGCGGCCCGGATGCGCGCATCGCTGCCGGCCGCCTGCGCGGTGGCCGCCGAGATCCGGGCGCGCAGGGCATCGGCCTCACGGGTCAGCGCCGCGACGTCGCGCTCGGCCAGTGCGACGCGCTGGCTGACCTGCAGCGCCGAGCTCGAGCGCAGGTCGGTGCCGTGGGAGGTGAGGGCCGACGTGACGAGCAGCAGCGCGGCGGCGGCGACCACGACCGGCACCAGTGCGCGCCAGACCGGGCGCGGGCCCAAGCCCGGCCGAATCCGCAATGCGTCGACCACCGCGCGTAGGCGCACGCGTCTACGCTAGAGGAAACACGTTCGCTTTCCTGGAGGACTACGGTGCCGAAGTCGCGGGTGCGCCAAAAGGTCGCCTACACGCCGCCGCAGACCCGGTCGCCGAAGAAGCGGGTCAGCCCCCCGTGGGTCGCGCCGCTGATGGTCGGGCTGTTTCTCGTCGGGATCGTGTGGCTGATCCTGTTCTACGTGACGAACAACGCGCTGCCGATCTCCGCGATCAACAACTGGAACCTCGTGGTCGGTTTCGGGTTCATCGTCGCCGGGTTCGGCGTCGCCACCCAGTGGCGATGACGCGCAGTGGCGATGACGCGCGTGTAGTCACACCGCTGTTATTTGCCCACAGGCTTTGTCCACACTGGGGATAGCGGCGCCTTTTCAGGTCTTCGGCTGCTCGGCCTGCGGACTGAATGTCCGCAGGCCGAGCGGGCTGGGAGCGGCCGGGCGATCCTTAGAGCAGCTCAAGGATGGTCGCGTTCGCCATGCCGCCGCCCTCGCACATCGACTGCAGGCCGTAGCGCAGGCCGTTGTCGACCATGTGGTGGACCAAGCGGGTCATCAGCACTGCGCCGGAGCCGCCGAGCGGGTGGCCGATGGCGATCGCGCCGCCGAGCGGGTTGAGCTTGGCGACGTCGGCGCCGGTCTCGGACAGCCAGGCGAGCGGCACCGGGGCGAACGCCTCGTTGATCTCAAAGGCGCCGATCTCGTTGATGGACAGGCCGGACTTCGCCAGCACCTTGGCGGTCGCCGGGATCGGCGCGGTGAGCATGATGACCGGGTCCTCGCCGGCGAGGGCGAAGTGGGTGAGGCGCACCAGCGGCTTGAGGCCGAGCTCGCGGGCCTTCTCCGAGGTGGTGATGAGCAGCGCGCCCGAGCCGTCGGAGATCTGCGAGGAGTTGCCGGCGTGGATCACGCCGTCCTCCTTGAAGGCAGGCTTGAGCGTGCCGAGCTTCTCGACGGTCGTGTCGCGGCGGACGCCCTCCTCGACGCGCAGGTCGGTGCCCGGCACGTAGGTGTACTGGGCCTCGAAGGCGCCGGCGTCGATGGCCTTGGCGGCCTTCTCGTGGGAGCTGAGGGAGAACTCGTCGAGCTGCTGGCGGGAGAGGTTCCACTTCTCAGCGATCATCTCGGCGCCGAGGCCCTGGTTGATCGACTGGCCCTCGTAGCGCTTGAGCATCTTCGGCCCGAACGGGAAGCCGGCGTCCTTGCCGAGCGAGGAGCCCATCGGCACGCGCGTCATCACCTCGACGCCGCCGGCAACGGCGATGTCGTACTGGCCGGACAGGACGCCGGCGGCGGCGAAGTGGACCGCCTGCTGCGACGAGCCGCACTGGCGGTCGACCGTGGTGCCCGGGACGGATTCGGGCCACCCGGCGGCGAGAACGGCGTTGCGGCCAACGTTGAGGCCCTGCTCGCCGACCTGGGAGACACAGCCCCAGACCACGTCGTCGATGATCGTCGGGTCGATGCCGGTCCGCTCGATCAGCGAGTTCAGTACGTGGGCGGACAAGTCCACCGGGTGGATGTCCTTGTAGGCGCCATTACGGCGTCCTACCGGGGTCCGTACCGCATCGACGATGACCGCATCACGCATGGTTGGCCTCCGAGCCGCTCGATTGATCAGAATGCTACGCCGTACTAGAACGCCGTTCTAGTACGGTCTTGTTCCTCCTCCGCCGGTTACGGCAGAGGAGCCGCTGTGCATCCGATCAACGAGCCTTGCGTCACCACGTGCGGACACTCGCTGCGGACGTGGTTCGCGCCGATGGCGGCGGTCGCGACAAGGATGAGCGCGACGGCGACGCACCCGGCCGCCTGGACCCGGTCGCGGTTGGGCCCACTCGGGGCGTAGGCAAACACCGCACCGACGACAGCGCCGATGACGAGGCCACCGACGTGACCGCGCCAGTCGATGTTGGCGAACGTGAACGACAAGATCAGGTTGACGACGATCAGCCCGAGGATGCCGCCGGTCTCGAGGTTGCGCCGGCGCAGGATCACGAAGAACGCACCGAACAGGCCGAAGATCGCCCCCGACGCGCCGGCCGCGGGGGTGAGCACCGGGCCGAGGGAGAAGGAGAAGACCGAGCCGCCGATGCCGGCGAGGAAGTAGAGCGCGGAATAGCGCAGCCGGCCGAGCATCGCCTCCAGCGGCAGCCCGATCACGAACAGGGCCCACATGTTGAAGCCGATGTGCAGGATCCCGTAGTGCAGGAACATCGACGACACAAGGCGGTACCACTCGCCGTGCGCGACCTGGGCCGGGATCAGGGCGAAGTTGTCGTAGACGCTCGAGCGCCCGTTGCCGGTCAGGACGCCGGCGCCCGAGACCCCCGTGATGATGAAGACGATGACGTTGATGCCGATGAGGACCCGCGTCACCTGACCGCTGCCGCCGGGCCGTCCGCCGTACATGCCCTGTGCCGGGCGCACGGAGCGCCGGCCTTCCTGGACACACTCCGGACACTGGAAGCCGACCGAGGCCGGCACCATGCATTCCGGGCAGATCGGGCGCTCGCAGCGCGCGCATCGCACGCCCGTCTCGCGGCCGGGGTGGCGATAGCAGGTCAGCCGCTCCTGCTGGTCGCCTTCTTGCTGGTCGCCCTGTTGCTGGGGATCGGACTCGGTCAGGTGGTCACTCGCTCGATCGTGACGCTCTTGATCGCGACGTCCGTCTTGGGCCGGTCCCGGCCGTCCGTGGACGTGCTCGCGATCTTGTCGACTACTGCACGGCTGTCCGCGTCGGCGACCTCGCCGAAGATGGTGTGCTTGCCGGTGAGCCACTGCGTCGGGGCCACGGTGATGAAGAACTGCGAGCCATTGGTGCCGGGCCCGGCGTTGGCCATGGCGAGCAGGTAAGGCTTGGTGAACGCAAGTTCCGGGTGGATCTCGTCGTTGAAGCGGTAGCCGGGGCCGCCGGTACCAGTGCCGAGCGGGTCGCCGCCCTGGATCATGAAACCGCTGATCACCCGATGGAACACGGTGCCGTCGTAGAGGCGATCCGTGGTCCGGTTGCCGCTGCGCGGGTCGGTCCACTCCCGGCTGCCCTCGGCCAACTCGACGAAGTTCGCGACGGTCTTCGGCGCATGGTTGGGGAACAGCCGGACGCGGATGTCGCCCTCGCTAGTGGACAGGGTCGCGAAGATGTCCTCAGCCACAGTTCTCCTCAGGGTCGGTGCGCCCATCGTGCCACGGGGGTTCGTTTCACGCCGTGGGGGAAGGGTGCAATCGGAAGCCACGCCATCGGAGGTCCCGTCTATGTTCCGCAGCACAACCCAGGTGCCCGCGGGCAAGGAACGTCTCGCCGAAACGCTCGAGTCGGCCCGCACGACCCTCGCTCCGCGGCTGACCGCGGCCCGCGAAGCGGTCGCGCCGTACGTCGACCAGGCCAACACGCGCGTCGCGCCCGTGCTGGAGGAGGCCCGGCACCGCGTCGGCCCTGCGGTCGAGACTGCGCGAGACCGGCTGGGACCGGCGGTCGACACCGCGAAGACACGGTTGGTGACCGATGTCCTGCCAACCGTCACCGCCGCGATGGAGACGGCGCGCGAGTCGTCCGCACCCGCCCGGACCGAGGCGAAGGAACGCGCCGCCGCCGCCCTGCTGGCGTTGCAGGGCAAGAAGCGCAAGGTACGCCGCTGGCCGATTGCACTCGGATCGCTGGTGGCCGGAGCCGTCGCCGGTGCCGTCGCCGGAACGCTCCTACGGTCCCGCCAGCCTGCCCCCGTGCCGCCCACACCGATGGCGTTTCCGCAGCGTGACCCCCAGGTCTCGGATCCAGCGTCACAATCCGCCGACGCGCCGGCCAAGCCGGACGGCAGCTGAGCTACTGGGAGCGGTGTGGAGGGGCGAAGGGCCATTCGTGAGCTGGATCCCGATCCTCTCGCTGCCCGCGCCGCCCGGGAGTTCGTCGCCTCGACGTGCCGCGAGTGGCGGCTGACCGACGACCTGGACACGTTGGTGCTGCTCACCTCCGAGCTCGTGACCAACGGTGTGCTGCATGCCGGCACCGCGCTGTCGCTGTCGATCCGGGTCGACGAGCACGGCCTCACCATCGAGGTGCACGACAGCGACCCACGGCCACCGACTCCACGGGAGCAGCGGGCGAACCTGCTCGCCGACATCGACAGGATCATCGCCTTGGACGGAGCCGCGACTGCCGACGAGCGGCACGCGATGCTCGAGATCGGGCCGGCGGGGGCGATCGGCGCCGGCCGTGGACTACAGCTCGTCGAAGCCCTGGCGGACGAGTGGGGAGTCGAGCTTGCGATGGACGGCAAGTCGGTGTGGTTCCGGCTCGCTTCGTGAAGTGGAGCTGAGGGGACTCGAACCCCTGACCCCCTGCATGCAAGGCAGGTGCGCTACCAACTGCGCCACAGCCCCGGGCTCTTTCAGGTCACCCAGTTGTCTCGCTCATCTCAAGTCTCGTGGTGCGGTCGCCTCCTGCCACAGTTCGGCATCGGCCTTGCGCGACTGCCACTGCCGCCACGCCCCCACTGCCGCCGCGGTCAAGCCGACGATGAACACGAGCCGCCTCACGTGGGCCTGGATGGACTTGAACCATCGACCTCTTCCTTATCAGGGAAGCGCTCTAACCAGACTGAGCTACAGGCCCGGGAGGTTCTCGCGAACCTCAGCCCGACGAGACTATCCCAGCGTGGATGGTGGGTTCAGCCGCGTTCTGCGAGCGTGACCTCGATGCCGCCGACCAGATCGGTGCACACGTTGTAGATGAAAGCGGTCAGCGTCGCGAACGCCGTGAACAGGATGACGTTGACCAACCCGACCACCAGCGCGATGACGAACACCCGGCCGAAACTCATCCAGGCGACGATGCCACCACTGCTCTTCGACCCCTCGACGTCGCGCAAGAAGTTGCGGATCGAGTCGATGACGCCCATCGCGTCGACGATGCCGTAGAGCGCGACCACCGCCACCAGCAGGACGATCAGTCCGGCCAGCGAGTAGACGAACGAGAACTTCAACGTCGACCACGGATCGATCCGCTTCACCGTCAGGCGTGCGCGCCGTCCGGCCTTGCGCGGTGTGCCGGGGCCGACGGTCACGGCACGGGCTGCGCCGGGTGCGCCCGCACGCGGCCCGACCTGGGGCGAGGCCGGAGGGGCAGGCGGCTGTGCACTGCGGTGCGGCCCGGACGATGCCGGTTGCGGCCCGGACGATGCCGGTTGCGGGCCGCCCGCGCCCGGCTGCGGGTGGGCAGGGTGAGAGCGGGCCCCCTGGGCCGACGGCGGCACTGAAGGCTGCGACGGATCGTGGGTTGGTGAGGAAGGAGCGGGGCGCTCGCCGGGGCGAGCCGAGGGGTCCGGCCACCCGATGGGGGCGGGCTCGCGCGCGGCGAACCCGCCGACCGGCCGCTCTGGTTCCATCACCACTCGCTCGTCACTGCTCGTCCTGCTCGGTCTCCGGCTCTGCGTTGCGTGCCACCGCGACCACGGTCTGCTCGTCCGGCAGGTTGATCAGGCGCACACCCATAGTCTGCCGTCCGGCGCGCCGGACCTCACGGGTGCGGGTGCGGATGACGCCGCCGCCGGAGGTGATCGCGAAGATCTCCTCCTCCGGCCGCACGATCAGCGCACCCACCAGCTGACCTCGCTTCACGACGATCTTCGCCGTGGTCACGCCCTTGCCGCCACGGCCCTGGATCGGGTATTCCTCGATCTTGGTTCGCTTCGCATAACCACCGTCGGTCGCCACCAGAACGTCGACGTCGTCGCCCGGCACGACCTCCATCGCCAGCAGCTCGTCGCCTTCGGAGAAGCGCATGCCGATGACGCCGCTCGTCGCCCGGCCCATCGGCCGCAGCGCCTCGTCGGTCGCGTGGAACCGGATCGACTGCGCGTTCTTCGAGATGAGCAGCAGGTCGTTGTCCGCAGCCACCAGCCGGGCCGCGATCACCTCGTCGTCGTCGCGCAGGTTGATGCCGACGATGCCGCCGCTGCGGTTGGAGTCGAAGTCGGTCAACGCCGTTTTCTTCACCAGCCCGTGCTTGGTGGCAAGGACGAGGTACGGCGCGACCGTGTAGTCCTTGATGTCGATGACCTGGGCGATGCGTTCGTCCGGCTGGAACGCCAGGATGTTCGCGACGTGCTGGCCGCGCGCCGCCCGTGACGTCTCCGGCAGCTCATGCGCCTTCGCCCGGTAGACCCGGCCCTTGTTCGTGAAGAACAGGATCCAGTGATGGGTCGACGTCACGAAGAAGTGCTCGACGATGTCGTCCTGCTTGAGCTGCGCACCCTGCACGCCTTTGCCGCCGCGCTTCTGCGAGCGGTACAGGTCGGTCTTGGTGCGCTTCGCGTAGCCACCGCGGGTGATGGTGACGACGACGTCCTCTTCGGCGATGAGGTCCTCGAGCGACATGTCGCCCTCGTAGGCGATGAGCCGCGACCGGCGCTCGTTGCCGTACTTGTTCACGATCTCACCGAGCTCGTCACCGATGATCGTGCGCTGCCGGGTCGGGCTGTCCAGGATCGCCTGGTAGTCAGCGATCTCGGCGACGAGTTCGTCGTACTCGTCCTGCAGCGCCTGCCGTTCCAACGCCGCCAGCCGACGCAGCTGCATGTCGAGGATCGCGGTCGCCTGGATCTCGTCGATCTCCAGCAACTGCATCAATCCGGCGCGAGCGGCGTTGGCCGACTCGCTGCCGCGGATCAGGGCGATGACCTCGTCGATGCGGTCCTGCGCCTTGAGCAGCGCACTGACGATGTGCAGGCGTTCCTCAGCTTTGCGCAGCCGGTAACGCGTGCGCCGGACGATGACCTCGACCTGGTGCGCGACGTAGTGCCGCACCATCTGGCCGACATTGAGGGTGCGCGGCACACCATCGACCAACGCGAGCATGTTGACACCGAAGGTGTCCTGCAGCTGCGTGTGCTTGTAGAGGTTGTTGAGCACGACCTTGGCGATCGCGTCGCGCTTGAGCACGATGACCAGTCGCTGGCCGGTGCGTGCACTCGACTCGTCCTTGACGTCGGCGATGCCGCCGATCTTGCCTTCGCGGACGAGGTCGGCGATCTTCTCCGCGAGCGAGTCGGGGTTGACCTCGTAAGGCAGCTCGGTGACGACCAGCTGCTGCCGGCCGCGGTTGTCCTCCTCGACCTCGATGACCGCGCGCATGCGGACCGAGCCGCGACCGGTGCGCAGCGCCGACTCGATGCCGTCGCGCCCGACGATGAGCGCGCCGGTCGGGAAGTCGGGTCCCTTGATCCGCTCGACGCAAGCCTCGAGCAGCTCGTCGTCGGACGCGTCGGGGTTCTGGAGGAACCACTGCACGGCGGCCGCAACCTCGACGAGGTTGTGCGGCGGAATCTTGGTCGCCATGCCGACGGCGATGCCGGTCTGACCGTTGACCAGCAGGTTGGGGAACCGGCTCGGAAGAACAAGTGGTTCCTGCGAGCGGCCGTCGTAGTTGGGCTGGAAGTCGACCGTGTCCTGGTCGATGTCGCGAAGCATCTCCATCGCGACCGGAGTGAGCCGGCATTCGGTATATCTCATCGCGGCTGGTGGGTCGTTGCCGGGCGAGCCGAAGTTTCCTTGTCCGTCAACGAGTGGCAGCCGCATCGCCCAGGGCTGGGCGAGCCGCACCAAGGTGTCGTAGATCGCGCTGTCGCCGTGCGGGTGGTACTGGCCCATCACGTCACCGACGACACGGCTGCACTTCGAGAAGCCGCGGTCGGGGCGGTAGCCGCCGTCGTACATCGCGTAGAGCACCCGACGGTGCACGGGCTTCAGGCCGTCGCGCACATCCGGAAGTGCACGCGACACGATGACGGACATCGCATAGTCGAGGAAGCTGCGCTGCATCTCGACTTCGAGACCGACCGGCTCGATGCGATCTCCGGGTGGTGGAGTGGTGACCTCGGTCAAGGATCAGTCCTCAGATGTCTAGGAAGCGAACGTCTTTGGCGTTGCGGGTGATGAAAGAACGCCGCGCCTCAACGTCTTCACCCATGAGCACGCTGAACAACTCGTCCGCGGTCGCAGCGTCGTCGAGAGTCACCTGCAGCAGCACGCGCGTCGCCGGGTTCATCGTGGTCTCCCACAACTCCTCGGCGTTCATCTCGCCAAGACCCTTGTAACGCTGGATGCCGTCTTCCTTCGGAAGCTTCTTGCCGGCTTCCTGACCCGTCGCGATGAGACCGTCGCGCTCGCGGTCGGAGTAGGCGTAGTCGGGATCGTTGGGCCGGTTCCACTTGATCTTGTACAGCGGTGGCTGCGCCAGGTAGACGTAGCCATGCTCGATCAACGGCTTCATGAACCGGAACAGCAACGTCAGCAGCAACGTGCGGATGTGCTGACCGTCGACATCGGCGTCGGCCATCAGCACGATCTTGTGGTAGCGGAGCTTGGCGATGTCGAAGTCGTCGTGGATGCCGGTGCCGAGTGCGGTGATGAGCGACTGCACTTCGGTGTTCTGCAGCACGCGGTCGATGCGGGCCTTCTCGACGTTGATGATTTTCCCGCGGATCGGAAGGATCGCCTGGAACATCGGGTTGCGGCCACCCTTTGCCGAGCCGCCTGCGCTGTCACCTTCGACGACGTAGATCTCGCACTCTTCCGGGTTGGTCGACTGGCAGTCGGCGAGCTTGCCCGGCAGGCCTGAGGACTCGAGCAGACCCTTGCGGCCGCGCGCCAGGTCGCGCGCCTTGCGTGCGGCGAGCCGGGCTTGCGCCGCCTGCGCCGACTTCTGGACGACGATCCTGCCCTCGCGCGGGTTGCGCTCGAACCACGAGCCGAGCCAGTCGTTGCAGGCCTTCTGCACGAACGACTTCGCTTCGGTGTTGCCGAGCTTGGTCTTGGTCTGCCCTTCGAACTGGGGCTGCGCCAGCTTGACCGAGATGATCGCGGTCAGGCCTTCGCGGATGTCGTCGCCGGTGAGGTTGTCGTCCTTCTCCTTGAGAATCTTCTGCTCACGCGCGAACCGGTTGACGACCGTCGTCAGCGCTGCACGGAAGCCCTCTTCGTGCGTGCCGCCCTCGTGCGTGTTGATGGTGTTGGCGAACGTGTAGACCGACTCGGCGTAGGTGGCGTTCCACTGCATCGCGACCTCGAGGGCCATGCCCTCGCCGTCGGACGTGAAGTGGATGACCGAGTCATGCACCGCAGTCTTGGTCGCGTTGAGGTGCTTGACGAAGTCTTCGAGCCCACCCTCGTAGTGGAAGACGACCTCGGTCGGCACCTCGTCGCGCTCGTCGCGCAAGGTGATGGACAGCCCGGCGTTGAGGAATGCCATCTCTTGCAGCCGGCGCGACAACGTCTCGAACGAGTAGACCGTCGTCTCGAAGACGCCGGGGTCGGCCCAGAACGTGACCGTCGTGCCGGTCGACTTCGTCGCCTGCCCCTTAACCAGCGGACCGGTCGGGCGGCCGCCGTTGGCATAGGACTGCGTCCAGACGAAACCGTCGCGCATGATCTCGACCTCGAGCAGGGTCGACAACGCGTTGACGACGGAGACACCGACACCGTGCAGACCACCGGAGACGGCGTAGGACTTGCCGTCGAACTTGCCACCGGCGTGCAGAGTCGTGAGCACGACCTCGACCGCGGGCTTCTTCTCGACCGGGTGCTTGTCGACCGGGATGCCGCGGCCGTTGTCGGTGACGCGGACGCCGCCGTCGGCCAGCAGGGTGGCGACGATCGTGTCCGCATGCCCGGCGAGGGCCTCATCGACGGCGTTGTCGACGACCTCGTAGACGAGGTGGTGCAAGCCGCGCTCGCCGGTGGAGCCGATGTACATACCGGGGCGTTTGCGGACAGCCTCGAGACCTTCGAGGACGGTGATGGATTTGGCGTCGTACGACGACAACGGCGCTCCTGGGGTCAGCACGCGAGAGACGCCCTAGGGGCGCGCAGCGCATGGATGTTCTTGAGATTCTAGCCCGAAACGCCGTCAGAAATGGCATTCGCGGGCACCTGTGGACCCGCGTGGCGCGTTCACACGGTTGGGTCAATGTCCCTGTACGCGGGAGGGGTGCCGCAGATGCTCTCTGAGCGCGTCAGACCGCCCGGCCCGAATTCGCGTTGATCATGGGCAAACGGGGCAACGCGCCGGGCGTGTCTGCAGGTTCGCCCATGATCAACGAGAGCTAGGCCGGATCAGCCGTAAGTGTCGCGTGGCCCGCGGCCGGTCACGCGCAGTGGACCGTGGCGCCAGTCCGGTCCGGTCGGACCGTGCACCCGCAACCGGCGTACGACATCCGGCCCGACCTCGGCCGCGATCCGGTCGAGGATGGTCTTGGACAGAAGCCGGATCTGGGTCGCCCACGCCGTCGACTCGGCGACACAGGTGAGCTCACCGTTGTCGAGCTTTGCCGGCCGGCAGTGTCCGGCGATGTCGGCGCCGACGATCTGCTCCCACCGCGCCGGAATGCCGGCGGTCTTGAGCTCAGCGGCCCACTTGCGCTCGCCGACGAGATCGCCGAGCGAGGCGCCGAGCAGCGCCGGGTCGCGGCCGTCAGGCCCGGCGCCGCTCCAGGACTGCTCTTCCGGCTGCGGTCGACGTCGGGGCCGGGCCACCGGCGCCGACTTGCGGGCGCGGTCCAGCAGCCGCCGGCCGGGGTCCCCGCCCTGTTCTTGCGGCTTATCGGACACGGGTCACACTTCCGCCGGCAACGTCGAAGCGCGCCCCACTCAGTGCGGAGGGCACGTCACCGGCGACAGCTGCCGTGATCAGCACCTGTTCGGCCGGCGCCACCAGTTCGGCGAGCTGTTCGCGGCGGCGCTCATCCAGCTCCGCGAACACATCGTCGAGGATCAACACCGGCTCGCCTCCGTCGGCGCGGAGCAGGTCGTAGGCGGCGAGCCGCAGGGCCAGGGCCACCGACCAGGACTCGCCGTGGCTCGCATATCCCTTGGCTGGCAACTCGCCGAGCGTGAGCACGAGGTCGTCACGGTGCGGGCCGACAAGAGTCACGCCGCGGTCGAGCTCCTGGTCGCGGACCCCGGCGAGTGCGGTGCCGAGCGCGGCCGCAAGCAGGTCCCGGTCGGTCGTACCGGTCACGTCGCCCCCTTCCGGAAGAGATGCCAGCGACGACTTGTACGTAACCCCCGCCGGAGCCCCGCCCCGGCTGACCGTCGTATACGCCTTGTCCAGCAACGGGCGGACCGCGTCGACGAGCTCATGCCGGCCAGCGAGCAGCGCCGCGCCGGCGGTGGCAAGATGCGCGTCCCACACGTCGAGCGTCCCCTGTACCGAAGCGTGGCCTGCGCCTCCCCCGCGGCGCGCCGCTCCCGCCGACTTCAGCAACGCGTTGCGCTGCTTGAGCACCCGGTCGTAGTCCGCGCGCACCCCGGCGTAGCGCGGAAACCGAGCCACCAGCAGCTCGTCCAGGTAGTGCCGACGCTCGGACGGATCGCCCTTGACGATCGCGAGGTCTTCCGGTGCGAACAACACCGTCCGCAACGTTCCGAGGATCTCCCGCGGCCGGGGCACGGGCGCGCCGGCCAACCTCGCGCGGTTGGCCTTGCCGGGCGTGATCTCGACCTCGACGAGCACCTCGCGCCCGTCCCGTAGCACCGTGGCCCGGACGACGGACCGCTCGGCGCCGGCGCGCACCAACGGCGCGTCCAACGCGACCCGGTGACTGCCCAGCGTTGCGAGATAGCCGAGCGCCTCGACCAGGTTTGTCTTGCCCTGACCGTTGGGACCGACGAAGGCGGTGATGCCCGCCTGCAGATCCAGCTCTGCCGTTTCGTAGGAACGGAAGTCGGTCAGCGACAGATGCCGGACGTACATGCGGTCCTAGCGCGCCTCGGCCGCCGGCTCCGACTTGCCTTGCGCGTCCGCGCCAGGTGCGTCCGCGCCCTTCTCGACCGAGCCGGCCGCGGCGGTGACGGCATGACCGCCGAACTGGTTGCGCAGCGCGGCGATCATCTTCATCGCCGGGGAGTCAGCCTGGCGCGAGGAGAAACGGGCGAACAAGGACGCTGTGATGACGGGCAGCGGCACGGCATGGTCGACCGCGGCCTGCACGGTCCACCGGCCTTCACCGGAGTCCTCGGCGTAGCCGCGCAGCTCGTGCAGGTGCTCATCCGCATCCAGAGCGCGCACGGCGAGGTCGAGCAGCCAGGACCGGATGACCGTGCCTTGCTGCCAGGACCGGAACACCTCGCGCACGTCGGTGACCAGCTCGGTTGCCTCGAGCAGTTCCCACCCCTCGGCGTAGGCCTGCATGAGTCCGTACTCGATGCCGTTGTGCACCATCTTCGCGAAGTGACCGGCGCCGACGGACCCGGCGTGCACGAACCCGGACTCCCCCGCGGGCTTGAGCGTGTTGAAGATCGGCATGAGCTGCTTCACATGCTCGGCGTCGCCGCCGCACATCAGCGCGTAACCCTCGGTGAGGCCCCAGATGCCACCGGACACGCCGCAGTCGACGAACCCGATGCCGAGCTTGGCCAGGTCCTCGGCGTGACGGATGTCATCGGTGTAGCGGGAGTTGCCGCCGTCGACGACGACGTCACCTGGCTCGAGAATCTTGCCCAAGGCTCCGACCGTCGCGTAGGTCGCCGGTCCGGCCGGCACCATCACCCACACCAGTCGTGGTGTCGGCAACGCGGCTGCGAGCGCCTCGAGCGAGTCGACGTCACGCGCGCTGGTCGGTGACTGGTCGAAGCCCACCACCGTGTGCCCGTCGCGGCGGAGCCGCTCGGCCATGTTGCCGCCCATGCGGCCGAGTCCGATCATTCCCAATGTCGCCATAGCGGCGGGCCTACCCGGCGAGACGGACTGGCATGAGCAGGTAGCGGTAGTCGTCGCCGGTCTCTTCGGCGCTCTTGCCGGTCAGCACCGCAGGCTTCGTCGGTCCGGTGAACGACAAGCGGGCCTCGTCGGAGTCGATCGCACCGAGCCCGTCGAGCAGGTAGGCCGGGTTGAACGCGATCGTCAGCGGCTCACCGTCGAAGCTGGCCGGCAGCGACTCCGCAGCCTCCGCCTCGTCCAGCCCGCCCGCCTCGAGCGCCACACCCTCGGCGGAGAAGGACAGCCGCACCGGCGAGGTGCGCGACGCGACGAGCGACACCCGGCGCACGGCCTCGATCAAAGCCGGCGTGTCCACCGACGCCGTCGCCGACGAACTGTCGGGCAGCAGCGAGCGGTATTTCGGGAACTCGCCGTCGAGCAAGCGTGTCGTCGTACGACGCGCGCCGCCGGACAGGCCGAGCAACCCCTCGCCGGTTGTGCCGGCGGCAAGGGCGATCGTGACCTCGGCGCCTGCCGTCAGCGACTTGGCTGACTCGGCGAGCGTGCGGGCCGGAATCAGCGCCGTCGCCGACAGGTTGGGATCGGCCGGTTTCCAACGCAGGGTTCGCATCGCCAGCCGGTAGCGGTCGGTCGCCGCAAGGGTGAGCTCGTCACCCTCGATCTCCACCCGGACGCCGGTCAGCACCGGCAGGGTGTCGTCGCGGCCGGCGGCGACGGCAACCGAGGAGACGGCGGCGGCGAAGGCGTCGCTTCCGATGGTGCCGGCAACCTCCGGCATCGACGGGAGCGTCGGGTATTCGTCGAGGGGCAGCGTCGGCAAGGTGAATCGGGCCGACCCGCAGGTGAGCTGCACCCGGGACCCGTCGGTGGCGAGGTCGACCGGCTGGCCGGGCAGGCTGCGCGTGATGTCGGCAAGCAGACGGCCCGGGACCAGCACCGCACCGGCCTCGGCGACGGTCACCTCGAGCTCGGCCTCAGCCGAGACCTCGTAGTCGAAACCGGACAGCCGCAGCGCACCAGCGGTGTCGGCGTCGAGTCGCATGCCGGCCAACACAGGCAGCTGCGTCTTCTGCGGGAGGATCCGGGCGGCCCACGCAACCGCATCGGCCAAGGTGTCGCGTTCGACGCGGATCTTCATCGGTTCTCCCTGGTTCGGAACTCGTGCACAGGCAGAGCCTGTCCCCACAGTGTCGTTGAAGGTAATGACAGATTTGAAGTCTCAGATGTCATCGTCGGCACGGTGGACGCTGGGGACGACAACGAAATCCGCAGGTCAGCGGCTTGGCGGCGGCATGCAGTCGCTGTGGATGCCTGGGTGGAGAGCACTCCGGTCCCGGTGGACGACGGTGTAGCGACGGCCGCGCGCAGCGTCACCAGGGCGGTGTCCACAGCGTTGTCCCCAGCCTGTGCACGCGATCCGGACACTACGAACGTGCCTGCGACTTGATGCGGTTGGTCAGCTCACTGACCTGGTTGTAGACAGATCGCCGCTCAGCCATCAGCGAGCGGATCTTGCGGTCGGCGTGCATGACCGTTGTGTGGTCACGGCCACCGAACTGCTGACCGATCTTCGGCAAGGACAGCTCGGTGAGCTCGCGGCAGAGGTACATCGCGATCTGGCGGGCAGTGACCAGGACGCGGGAGCGGGACGAGCCGCAGAGGTCCTCCATCGTCACACCGAAGTAGGCAGCGGTCTGCGCCATGATCGTCGCCGAGGTGATCTCGGGGCCGGCGGCGTCGGCGATCAGGTCCTTCAGCACTACCTCGGCGAGAGCGAGGTCGACGTGCTGGCGGTTGAGGCTGGCGAACGCCGTCACCCTGATGAGTGCGCCCTCGAGCTCACGGATGTTGCTGGCGATCTTGCCGGCGATGAACTCGAGCACTTCCGGCGGCGCGTCCAGCCGCTCTTGCGCCGCCTTCTTACGCAGGATGGCGATGCGGGTCTCCAGCTCAGGCGGCTGGACGTCGGTGATCAGACCCCACTCGAACCGGTTGCGCAGCCGGTCTTCCAGGGTGACCAGCTGCTTGGGTGGCCGGTCGCTGGAGATCACGATCTGCTTGTTGGCGTTGTGGAGTGTGTTGAAGGTGTGGAAGAACTCCTCCTGGGTCTGCTCCTTGTTCTCCAGGAACTGGATGTCGTCGACCAGGAGCACGTCGATCTCGCGGTAGCGCTTGCGGAAACCTTCGCCGCGCCCGTCGCGGATCGAGTTGATGAAGTCGTTGGTGAACTCCTCCGAGCTCACATAACGCACGCGGTGACCGGCGAACAGGTGCTGGGTGTAGTGCCCGATCGCATGCAGCAGGTGGGTCTTGCCCAAGCCGGACTCGCCGTAGATGAACAGCGGGTTGTAGGCCTTGGCCGGCGCCTCGGCGACCGCAACGGCGGCCGCGTGTGCGAACCGGTTGCTCGACCCGATGACGAACGTCTCGAACTGGTACTTCGGGTTGAGCCGGGCCGGCTCGCTGCCGCGTACGGCGATCGGCGCGGGCGCGGGAGTCGGGGCCGGTTCGGGCTCGACCTCCTCGGCGACCGACGCTTCGGCGTCCGGTTCCACCGTGACGGCCACCCGCACGTCACGACCGAGCTGGCGGGACAGCGCTGCAACGATCACGTCCCGCAGTTTGGTGTCGAGCACCTCGCGGGCGAACTCGTTGGGCGTGGCGAGAACCGCGGTGTCCTGCACCAGCGCCAGCGGTTTGGTCAACCGCATCCAGGCGCGATGCTGGGCGGGAAGGACGTCGTCGCCGAGATCGGCGATGGCGCGCGTCCACACGCTCTCGAGGTCCAGAACGTCACCGGCGACACCGCTCATCGGCTCGGACACCCCTTGGTTCCCCCGGCCGCCCAGCCGCGTCGTCCACATCGCCGTCCACAGACTGTGGACCACGGTGTTTGGTCGGGCATCAGGCACTCGTCGTCGGTCGCGGACACAACCGGCGAACACGCATGGGCATGTGCCGCCCACGTCGATGTGGGCAACGGGGGAAGAGCCGGTGGCGACGCACGCTAACAGCCGCCGGGAGCGCCGTTCAAGCGGTTCTCCACAACCCGCAGAGGAATCTGTGGCAAACCCCGGCGTGTCGCGCTTGACCGGGTCCCAGCGCGAATCCCACCCCGGGCGCTGTGACGATCACCACGAGTGCGCAGGCCGGTTTGACCGCCGGTCAGCATCGCCCGTACCGTGGATGAGCCGCCGGTGCGGGCGGTTTCAGCGTGCCCTTTCCCTCCATGATGGAGTTCCTGCGGTGAGCAAGCGAACGTTCCAGCCGAACAACCGGCGCCGGGCGAAGACCCACGGCTTCCGGCTGCGAATGCGCACCCGTGCCGGGCGCGCGATCATCGCGGCTCGTCGGCGCAAGGGCCGCAGCGAACTCTCGGCCTGACGGCCTGTGCTGCCCGACCCGGCTCGCCTGCGGCGACGCTCGGAGTTCCTCACCGCGGTTCGCACCGGCCGTCGCTCCGCGACGCGCCCCCTCACGCTGCACTTGGCCCGGCCCTCGAGTCCGGACAGTGCGGCTGAGATCGTCAGTCCTCGGGTGGGATTTGTCGTGCCTCGCGCGGTTGGGCCCGCCGTGGTCCGCAATCGGCTCCGCCGGCAGTTGCGCCACCTGCTTCGAGCCCGTCTGTCGCTGCTCCCAGCGGCGTCGACGCTCGTCGTCAGGGTCGGGCCGGCCGCTGCGGGGATGCCGGGACGTGAACTCGCGGAGTCGCTCGACCGAGCGCTGGCCCGCCTGCTTCCAACTCGGCCAGGCGACGGACGCGATATATCGCGTCCTGCGCCCCGACCTGAGCCCCGACATGTACAGGGCACGGTGGCGTCATGACAACGCTGCTCGTCGCCATGGTTCGCCTTTATCGGGCCGTCGTCTCGCCCCTTCTCGGCCAGCGATGCCGCTTCGCGCCCTCGTGCAGCGCCTACGCGTTGGAGGCGCTCACGCGCTACGGCGCCGGCCGCGGCGGCTGGCTTGCGGTGCGCCGGATCAGCCGATGCCACCCCTTCCATCCTGGCGGGCCAGACCCGGTGCCCGACCTCAACGCTGACCCCAAAGAGGTCGCGCCCGGCGGGTCCCGCGCGCGCCACGACGTGCTGGTGACCCCGTGAACCTGCTGAACCCGTTCTACAACGCGATCGCCTGGCTGATCGTCCACATCCATGACGTGCTCTCGCCCGTCTTCGGCAAGAGCTCGGGAGCTTCCTGGGCGCTTTCGATCGTGCTGCTCACGATCGCGATGCGGCTACTGCTGTTCCCGCTGTTCGTGAAGCAGATCAAGAGCCAACGCGCGATGAGCGCGCTGCAGCCGCAGATGAAAGAGCTGCAGGCCAAGTACAAGAACGACAAAGAGCGCCTCAACCAGGAAATGATGGCGCTGTGGAAGGAGCACGGGACCAACCCGTTCTCCGGCTGCCTGCCGATCATCGTCCAGATTCCGGTGTTCTTCGCCCTGTTCAAGGTGTTGAACAGCCTGCATCCGGATCACCAGGGCCACTACACCTCGCACTTCGACGGCATCCTGTCGGCCGACCTCACCCGCCAGGCGGCCAATGCCAAGGTGTTTGGAGTGCCGATCGGCGCGTCGTTCAGCTCGAGCACGCACACGCTGAGCCTGCTGTCCGCGTCGGCGACGTCGACGAAGATTCTCTCCGCGGTCCTCATCGTGATCATGGCCGCGACGACCTTCATCACCCAGCGCCAGCTGATGGCCCGCAACAAGGCCAGCGGCCAAGTGATGCCCGGCAACCAGCAGACGCTGCTCTACATCCTGCCGCTGGTGTTCGCACTGTTCGGCTTCCGGTTCCCGATCGGTGTGCTGCTCTACTGGCTCACCACCAACATCTGGAGCATGGGCCAGCAGGCGGTCGTCATTCGCCGGATGGAAGCGCCCGCTGTTCCGGGCGCCGCGGCAGCGCCTGCCGGTCCCCCAGGTCCGGCGCCGGGCGCTAAACCGACCCGTCCGGCCCCAGCCGGACCATCGACGCCAAACCCGGGCAAACCCGGCGGCGACAAGCCGCTACCCGGTAGCAGACCGCAGGGCCGTAACCGCCGCAACAAGCGCGGTCGGCGCTGAATCCAGCGCACGGAGGATCTGGTGAGCGACGAAACGACCGCCACGCAAGCGGCCGACATACAGGCGCCGGACGGTGCCGATCTCGGCCTGCTCGAGCGTGAGGGTGATATTGCGGCGGACTACCTCGAGGCGCTGCTGGACATCGCCGACCTCGACGGTGACATCGACATCGACATCGAGGGCACCCGTGCCGCGGTGTCGATCATCGGCGCCGACCTGACCCGCCTGGTCGGCGAGGAGGGCGCGACCCTCGAGGCGCTCCAGGAGCTCACCCGGCTCGCCGTGCAACGGGAGACCGGCGTACGCAGCCGGCTCATGCTCGACATCGGTGGTCACCGGGCCGCGGTCCGCGAGCGGTTGGCTGAACTCGGCCGGCGTACGGCGGAACGGGTCGTCGCGAGCGGAGAATCGGTCACGCTTGAGCCGATGACACCGTTCGAGCGCAAGGTGGTGCACGACGCGGTGGCGACAGTGACCGGGGCAGCGAGCGCCTCCGAGGGCGAGGAGCCGCAGCGGCGGATCGTGGTCCGCCCAGCGTCCTGATCCGGTTGGCCGCCCCGCCGACGGCTGCGATCGAGGCCTTCGGCGCACGCCTGCCGGCCGCCGAGCGCTACGCCGCCATGCTGTGCGGCGCCGGCGTTGAGCGCGGCCTGATCGGGCCACGGGAGGCGGAGCGCATCTGGCAACGCCATGTGCTCAACTCGGTGGCGCTGGCGAAGTGGGTGCCGACCGGCGCTCGGGTCGTCGACATCGGTTCCGGCGCGGGCCTGCCCGGAATTCCCCTCGCGTTGGCCCGCCCTGACCTCGAGCTGACACTGTGCGAACCGATGCAGCGACGGGTCGCCTTCCTCGAGGACGTGGTGGCCGACTTGCGACTTCCGGTCTCGGTGTTGCGGGCGCGCGCCGAGCAACTCCCCCGCCGGTCCTTCGATGTCGCGGTCGCCCGCGCGGTCGCGCCGTTGGAGCGGCTGGTGACTCTGGCCCGCCCGGCGTTGGTGCCGACGGGATGCCTGTTGGCGCTCAAGGGCCGGTCAGTCATGTCCGAGGTCGAAGCGGCCGGAGCAACGCTGAGGTCCGCAGGCGCCACGGTGGAAGTCGAGACGCCGCGCGTGGCTGGCGAAACGACCTACGTCGTCCGAATAACATGGCCGCACGGGGCGACACGGCGGGGGAGTCGGTGACAGACGGCCAGGGCGGCGCCAGCATGGCGCCGGCGCTACGCGCGGTGGAGGTCGACCAGGCATGACGCCGGCCACTGAAGACGAGCTGGGCTGGCCTGCTCCGGTGGACGCGCCGACGGCTGCGCTGGGCTGGCCACCCGCTGACAGTGAGCTCTCGTCCCAGCCGCCTCATCAGCATCAGGAGCCTGCACCCGCACCTCCTGCCGCGCCGGCAGAGCCCGCTGTTTCACGTGAAACAGCTCCCTTGGCCGACGACAGCGTTTCACGTGAAACAACGGCACCCCGGTCGGACGACGTTTCACGTGAAACAAGCGAGCGGGCGCCGGTTGCGCCGTCTCCTGCCCTCGACGCGCTCGACGCGCTCGACGCGCCGCTCGATGAATTGCCCGGCGACGAATTGCCCAGCGAAGAATTAGCCGGCTCCGAGGCGGCCCCGCTCGAAGACGTGTCCTCAGGGCCGGATGGTGCGGCGGCTGAGGAGCCGACAGGGCAGCAAGCAGCATCGAACGACGCGTGGCCTCGGCCCGCGGCGCCGCAGCTCTACATCGTGGCCAACCAAAAGGGTGGCGTCGGCAAGACGACGAGCACGGTCAACCTGGCGGCGGCGCTCGCCCAACACGGCGCCCGCGTGCTCGTCGTCGACCTGGACCCCCAGGGCAACGCGTCGACGGCTTTCGGGGTCGAGCACCACGCCGGCACGCCGTCCGTCTACGACGTCCTCGTTCAAGGCCGGCCGCTCAGCGATGTCATCGTGTCGGCCCCGGACATCCCCGGTCTGGACTGCGCGCCCGCCACGATCGACCTCGCCGGCGCCGAGATTGAGCTGGTGTCGGTCGTGGCACGTGAATCGCGGATGCGCAAGGCGCTCGAGGCGCTGGAAACGCCGTACGACTATGTGTTCGTCGACTGCCCACCGTCGCTCGGTCTGCTCACGGTCAACGCGCTCGTGGCGGGGCGCGAAGTGCTTATCCCGATCCAGTGCGAGTTCTACGCGCTGGAAGGGCTGAGCCAGCTGTTGCGCAACATCGAGCTGGTTCGCGCGCATCTCAACCCCGAGCTGCACGTGTCGACAATCCTGTTGACGATGTACGACGCCCGCACCCGGCTTGCCGAGCAGGTCGCCGCCGAAGTTCGCAAGCACTTCGGCGATCTTGTGTTGCAGGCGAGCATCCCGCGTAGTGTCCGGATCTCGGAGGCCCCGGGTTACGGGCAGTCCGTCATGACCTACGACCCGGTCTCGCGCGGTGCCCAAGCCTACGGGTTCGCTGCGCGTGAGATGGCGGAGCGAGCGAGCCGGAAAACCGGCGGGGAGGACAACGACCAATGAACGTACGTCGCGGCGGCCTCGGTCGCGGGCTCGGGGCACTGATCCCGACCGCCCCGGACGAGGAGGAGCTGACCGGCGCGCGGCTGGAGGAGCTGCGGCTTGACAGCATCGAGCCGAACCCACGCCAGCCCAGGGAGGTCTTCGACCAGGACGCGCTGGACGAGCTCGTGGCCAGCATCCGTGAGGTCGGCGTGCTGCAGCCGGTGGTCGTTCGCGAGCTGGAGCCGGGCCGTTACCAGCTGATCATGGGCGAGCGCCGTTGGCGCGCGTGCCGAGAAGCGGAACTACCGGTCATACCGGCCATTGTGCGTGATACCTCCGACGACGCGCTGCTGCGCGACGCGTTGTTGGAGAACCTGCACCGCCAGCAGCTCAACCCGCTCGAGGAGGCGGCGGCCTACCAGCAGCTGCTCGAAGAGTTCGGGGCGACGCACGAGGAACTGGCCGATCGGATCGGGAGGTCCCGCTCGCACGTCAGCAACACGCTGCGGCTGCTCAACCTGGCGCCTGCGGTGCAGCGACGGGTGGCAGCCGGAGTTCTCACCGCAGGGCACGCGCGGGCGCTGCTCGTACTGGAGGACGGGGAGGCGCAGGATCGCCTCGCGGCGCGGATCGTGGCCGAGGGACTGTCGGTCCGGGCGGTCGAGGAGATTGTCGCGACCCGTGGCGACGAGCCGCGGGAGCGCGCCCGGCGCACGCGCGACACGCCGCCGCCCGAGCTGATGGCGCTGGCACAGCGGCTGGGCGACTCGCTCGACACCAGGGTCTCGATCGAGGCCGGCCGGCGCCGCGGCAAGCTCGTCATCGAGTTCGCCGCGATGGAGGATCTCGAGCGGATCGTGCGGACCATGGCCCCGCAGGTGCTCGACTCGGCCAACTCCGACGGGCAGTGACTCCCCTTAGTCACGCCCAATAGTAACGCACGGTAGCCGGACGACTACTACACGTCTACCGAACGTCGGTGTAGGAACCGGCCCAGTCGCCCGATGGCGTCGCCGAGCTCGTCGGCGTTGGGAAGCGTCACGATGCGCACGTGGTCCGGCCGTGGCCAGTTGAAGCCGCTGCCGTGCCCGATCATGACGTGCTCCTGGCGAAGGAACTCGACCACCATCGCCTCGTCGTCATCGATCCGGTAGAGCTGCGGGTCGATCCGCGGGAACACGTAGAGCGCGCCCTTGGGCAGCGTGCAGGAGACGCCGGGGATGTCGTTGAGCATCTTGTAGGCGAGGTCCCGCTGTTCGTGCAGCCGGCCACCCGGCAGCACCAGTCCACTGATGTCCCGAGGGCCGCCGAGGGCCGCCTGGATGCCGTGCTGGGCCGGGACATTCGGGCACAGCCGCATGTTGGCCAGCAGCGTCAGTCCCTCGAGGAAGTTGCGCGCGTGCTCCCGCGGACCGGACACCACGGCCCAACCGGCCCGATATCCGGCAACGCGGTAGGACTTGGACAGGCCGTTGAACGTCACGCACAGCAGATCGGGCGCGATCGAGCCGAGCGCGGCGTGCTCGGTGTCGTCGTACAGGATCTGGTCGTAGATCTCGTCGGCGAGCAGCAGCAGGCCATGCTCCCGGGCGAGGTCGGTGATGCGCTCCAGCACCTCGCGCGGATAGACCGCCCCGGTCGGGTTGTTCGGGTTGATGACGACGACGGCCTTGGTGCGGTCGGAGATCTTCGCTTCCAGGTCATCGAGCGCGGGCAGCCAGTCCGAGTCCTCGTCGCACAGATAGTGCACGGCCCTACCGCCGCACAAGGTGGTGATCGCCGTCCACAGCGGGTAGTCGGGCGCGGGGATGAGGACCTCATCGCCGTCGTTGAGCAACGCTTGCAGCGTCATCGTGATGAGTTCGGACACACCGTTGCCGAGCCAGACGTCGTCGACGTCGATGCCGTCGAGGCCTTTCGCCTGGTGGTACTGCACGACCGCGCGCCGGGCCGAAAGGATGCCGCGCGACTCGCTGTAGCCCTGGGCGTGCGTCAGCGAGCGCGCCATGTCGGCGACGATCTCGTCGGGGGCGTCGAATCCGAACGGTGCCGGGTTGCCGATGTTGAGCCGGAGAATCTTGTGGCCCTCGGCCTCCAGCCGCATGGCTTCGTCCAGCACGGGACCACGGACGTCGTAGGCGACGCCCGCCAACTTGTCGGACTGCCGCAGTTCCACGGCACGACCCTAGCCGGGTGCCTCCCCAAGAGGTCTACCGCTTTGTGTCGTGCCCCGTTACGATCCGGGTGAGATGGCACGCCGGCTCGCCAACATCACCCTCGACAACCTCGACGACCTTCCCCGCCGCTGTCGCAAGTGCGTGTTCTGGGAACTGGACCCCGTCGGGGGAGCTCGCGCTGCCGAAACGGGCGACACCGAGCTGGAGAAAGAGGCCTGGGTGTCTGCGGTGCTCCTCGAGTGGGGCAGCTGCGGGAAGATCGCGTACGTCGATGGCGTGCCGGCCGGCTACGTCCTGTTCGCACCGCCTGCCTATGTGCCCCGGTCGGTAGCGTTTCCGACAAGCCCGGTCAGCGCTGATGCGGCGCTGCTGATGACCGGCGAGGTGCTTTCCGAGTTCACCGGCGGCGGCCTGGCTCGGATGCTCGTCCAGGGCGTGGTCAAGGACCTCACCCGCCGCGGCATCAAGGCGCTCGAGGCGTTCGGAGACTCTCAGTGGCACGGGCTGGGCCACTGCGTGCTGCCGGCCGACTACCTGCTCGCGGTCGGCTTCAAGACCGTGCGTCCGCACCCGCGGTTTCCGCGGCTGCGGCTGGAGCTGAAGACGGTCGCGAGCTGGCGGGAAGACGTCGAGGTGGCGCTCGAGCGGCTGCTCGGCAGCATGGCGCCCGAAGGCGCGCTCCGCCCCGTTTAGCAAACCGGCGCGGTTTTACTGCACTTTCGTCGCAGTCGATGAGGTCGCTCAGCCGCGCGCTGGCGCTACGGCTCGCTCCGGCTCTAGCGGGAGAGCGCGGGCATGCGGAACTGGCCGGTTGGAATGTCCTTGTCCTGCGGCAGATAGACCCGCTGGATGGCGGCAACGACCGCCTCGGCGACGGCGTCGCGGAACTCGGCGCTGCCGAGCCGCGCGGCGTCCTTGGCGCTGGTGATGTAGCCGACGTCGACCCGGACCGCGGGCATGCGGGTCACCCTCAGCAGTTGCCAGCTCTTCTCGTGCGTACGGCAGTCGAGCAGGTCGGTGCGAGCCACGATCTCCTTCTGCACCAGCGTGGCGAGTCGTTCGCCGACGACCGAACGCACCGGCCCGCCACGCAGCGTCGCACCGTAGTAGTACGTCGCGACACCGCAGGGCTTCTCGGACAGCGCTGCGTCGGTGTGCAGTGAGAGGAGCAGATCGGCGGCCACCGAGTTGGCGAAGCGGGCTCGCTCGTCTTCGTCCGGGCTGGTCTGTTCGCCCCGGGTCAGGTAGGTGACCACGCCGAGCGCGCCGAGCCGGCCCTCGACCCGGGTGGCGAGATCGAGAGCAAGCTCGGACTCGACCAGACCGTGCGCACACGCCCCGAGGTCATCGCCGCCGTGCCCCGGGTCGAGCACGATGACTCGCCCGGACAGCGCACTGCCGCCCCGCAGCAGCTGTTCCTCCTCGCGCCGTTCCGACGGCGAGCCGCCGGTGACGGTGCGGCGCAGCCGCTGCAGTGCGGCGAGTGTCGTCGGCCCCAGGATGCCGTCGGCCGCGAGTCCCACATTGCGCTGGAACTCGCGCAGGGCGGCCTCGGTGCGGGCGCCGAACCTGCCGTCGCAACGGCCCGGATCGAAGCCCATTTCAAGCAGCCGCTGCTGGAGCGCGGCGACGTCGTCTCCGGTGTAGGGGTGCGCGACCGCGAAGGACAGCGGGCGGTCACCGAGGTGCCACCGCGCCTCGTCGAGCACCCGGTAGGTCTCGGCTCCGACGACACCGTCGATGCGCAGGCCACGCTGCTGTTGGAACGTGCGCACGCCGTGTTCGACAGCGCTGTCGAACACGTCTTCGGCTGTTCCGCCACCGGGGGGACCATCGAGCAGCCCCAGGCGCGCTAGTTTGTCGCGGATCTCCGCAATTGCGGGCCCGCGATCACCTCGCCGGTAGACCTGCACCCGCGGATGGTAGCCGTGCCGGGGGGTTACCAAACCGCCCCGACCGGGTGACAGCCCTGTCTGAATTACCGCTAGAGGATGCCGTCCAGGTCACGAAGCAGCGCGGCCTTGGGCTTGGCGCCCACGATGCTCTTGACGACCTCGCCCTTGGAGAACACGGACATGGTCGGAATCGACATGATCTGGTAGCGGCGGGCAATTTCAGGGTTTTCGTCGATGTTGACCTTGGCCACCGTGATCTTGTCCGGGTTCTCGGCGGCGATCTCTTCGAGCACAGGGGCGACCATCTTGCACGGCCCGCACCACTCCGCCCAGAAGTCGACCAGCACGGGCTTGTCGCTGCCCAGCACCTCGTTGTCAAACGTCGCGTCGGTCACGGTCTTGGTCGCGGCGCCCATGGGGTCTGCTCCTTCGGCTGGATCACATCAGTGGGGGTCGTAACACAGAACGTAGTAGCCGGCTCTGCCATTCCTTCTGGGTCATTCCTGCAGGGTCATTCCTTGTCGGCAAGGAAACGCTCGGCGTCGAGCGCGGCCTGGCAGCCGGTGCCCGCAGCCGTCACTGCCTGCCGGTAGTGCCGGTCGACGAGGTCGCCGCAGGCGAAGACGCCGGGCAGGTTCGTGTGGGTGGTCGGGGCCGAGACGATGACGTAGCCGTCAGGGTCGACGTCGACCTGCCCTCGGACGAGGTCGCTGCGCGGATCGTGGCCGATGGCGACGAACAGCCCGGTCACGGGCAACGTCGAGCCTTCGCCGGACACCGTGTTGCGCAGCGCCAGCGACTGCACCTTGTCCTCGCCGAGCACATCCTCGACGACGGTATTCCAGTGCACCTGGATCTTGTCGTTGGTCAGCGCCCGCTCCTGCATGATCTTCGAGGCGCGGAAGCTGTCTCGTCGGTGCAGCATGTGCACGCGGTCGGCGAAGCGGGTGAGGAACGTTGCCTCCTCCATCGCCGAGTCACCGCCGCCGACGACGGCGATCTCCTGTCCGCGGAAGAAGAATCCGTCACAGGTGGCACATGCGGACACGCCATGCCCCATCAGACGATCCTCGTTGGGCAGGCCGAGCATCCGATAAGCCGAGCCCATCGCAAGAATGACGGTGCGGGCGCGGAAGGTCTCGCCGCCCACTTCGACTGTCTTGATCTCGCCGTCGAGGTGAAGCGCGGTCGCGTCGTCGGAGATCAACTGGGCGCCGAACCGCTCGGCCTGCTTGCGCATGTGGTCCATCAGGTCCGGGCCCTGGATCCCGTCGACGAAACCGGGGAAGTTCTCCACCTCCGTCGTCTGCATGAGGGCACCGCCGTACTGCACTCCCTCGATGACCAACGGGCGCAGGTTGGCGCGAGCCGTGTAGATCGCGGCCGTGTAGCCGGCCGGGCCGGAACCCACGATGATCACGTCGCGGATCTCGTTGTCAGGCGAGTCGTTGCCCAGTGGATGGCTCATAACGCTGCCGGTCTCCTCATTGTGGTGCGGTCCGCGCGCGTAACGCGAGTTTAGTGATGGGCATTCCCCGCCCCCCTTGCGTCGCCGTCCGTGCCACTCTGGTTGCCGTGTCGGGCGTCGTAGAGCAGTCGCCGGCACGGTGCTCGGTTCACCCGGCCCGACTCGCTGCCGACCTCTGCCCGAACTGTGGTCGAGCCCGCTGCGGTGCGGACGCCCAGCACTTCGGGCGCAGCTGCGTAGCGTGCGCGACGACGACGAGTCGGGCCGTGTCGGCACCGTCCCTGGCCGAGTGGGTGGTGCGCGCTGCGCTCGCTGCGCTCGCGATCGGCTACGTCGGCGGCTGGATCGCCGCGGAGTACGTCGACACGCGTTACTTCGCAACGGTCGCGCCCGGACTCGTGGGTCTCGCCTGTGCCTGGGCTGCCACGGCCGCCGCATCCGGTCTGCCGATCAGGCTGCCGCTCGGCATCGCGAGCCTGGTCGCGCTCGTCGCGACCGGGTTGGCCGACCGGCTGGTCCCAGGCGGACAGAACCTCTTCCTGCCACCTGGCCACCGAGTGCCGCCCTACGTCGCGGCGATCGTCGGCGTCCTCGCCTTTCGGGTGTTGTTCGCTCAGCCGCCGCGCGCGACGCGGTAGAGCTGGAAGAGCGCGCCGGCGCTGCAGGGGGTGCGCAGCACGAAGGCGTCGACGAAACCCGGCTGGCCCGGAGAGGGCAGGACCACGACGACCGCCTCAACGCCCTGGAAACGGGCGAAGTCGACGGCCAGCGGCACGGTGGTCTGGTCGTCGGCCAGGATGTGGCCGCACTTGGCGACGGCGACCCGCGACTGCCGCATGGTGTCGAAGGTGAACTGGACAGTGCCGAGCGGGGCCGTCGGTGACGCGATCGCGGTGGCCGGGCTCGGCGTCGGCTGCAGAGCCGCGCTGCCCGAAGGATTGGATGCGACCAGATGCGGCACCAGACGGGGGATCGACGCCGGTGTGTAGTTGGTGCCGGTCTGCCACTCCTTGATCGCGGCTGAGCGAATGATGTCCGGATCGACGCCGCCGGCCGCACTGCCGTTGCTGCTGCCGGCCGAGGTGCCGTTCGACGTTGCGTGGTGACGGCTGTCGATGTTGCCGACGACCAGACCTGCAACAAGGAGTGCGACGACGGCGGCTGCGGCGGCGCCGGCGAACGCCGGGCTGCGCCACCAGCGTCGGCCGGCTGCGGCTGGCACGAGCGTCCGCCCGGTGAGGGCAGGTCCGGCCTCTCCTGACTGCTCGACCGCCTCGTGGATGCGCGCTGCGACGGCGTCGGGGATCTTGTCGTCCGGCAGCGTCGTGAGCAGCGCGCGCGTGGTCCGGACGCGGGCGAGGCGGTCAGCGCAGTCGGGGCACCCGTCGAGATGCCGGCGTATCCGCCTGTCGGCGTCGTCGGGCGCGAGGCCCTCGTCCAACTCCGCCAGCGCGTCGAGGTCGTAGTGGCCGGTGTCCGGAACGTCATTCACCGGGCATGGTCTCCGTCATCCGGTGGGGCCAGGTCATCCCGCGTCGTGGGCGCGTCCTGTCGTTGGACGGGAACGGGATCTTTTACGTTCCCGCCGGCTGCGGCGGCAGGAGACCGCTTGTCAGGGGCCAGGTCGGAAAGGACCGCGGCGAGCCGGGCTCGGGCGCGGGCACAGCGGCTTTTCACGGTGCCCTCAGGCACGCCCAGGATCTCGGCAGCGTCCTTGACCGAGAACCCCTCGACGTCGACCAGCACGACCGCTGCGGCCTGCTCATGCGGTAGCCGGCGCAGCCCGGCCACAACCGCTCGCGCCGTGTCGTGCTCGTCGTAGGCGGAACTGCTGCCGACATCGACCGGGTCTTCTTGCTGATCAGACAGCGATGAAGCTCCGTGCCGGTCGCGGCGGCGCCCGATGTCCAAGGCGGCGTTGACGACGATGCGGTGCAGCCAGGTGGTCACTGCGGCCTCACCGCGGAACGATCCGGCGTTCCGGTACGCCGACACCAACGCTTCCTGCAGGGCGTCCGCAGCATCATCCGGATTGCCGACAGTGCGCAGTGCGACCCGCCAGAGCCGGTCCTGGTGGCGGGTGATCAGTTCGGCGAACGCCGCATGATCTCCGGCCACGTGACGGGCGAGCAGCGTCCGGTCGTCATCGCCGTCGCTCATCGTCTCCCTTACCGGACACGGCAGTGTCGACGCGGACACTAGCCCGCCGATGGCCCCAGCAGGGCGAGGTCGGTGACGCCACCCCGATAGCCACCCGGCGCCTTCGGCAGGTTGGTGAACCAGATCAGCCAGTAGCGCGCGGTGACTGCCGGACGCAACGTCCAGGTCACGCTGCCGCCGGCGGGGGCCGAGGACGCGACCAGCGTGAGGTCCGACGCTGCGTGCGGGGCTTGGTTGCCGGCACGCAGCTCCACATCTGAGCCGGCTCCGATGAGAGCCAGCTCGGCGACCCGCACCGTCGTCGGCCGGCGCAAATCCAGCAGCAGGCCGACGCCGGACTTCAGGCCGCCGAGATGCGAGTTGTGCTTGTACAAGTCGGTCGTCCATGACGTCGACGGATCGTGATCGACGGCGAACCCGGTCTCGTCGGGGTTCTCCTCACCGTCACCCTCCGGGTCGAAGCTCGTGACGAGAGGCGGTGTCTGCCACACCACAGCGAGGCGACCGCTGCCCGCCGCCGATGGTGTCGTTGTCGGCAGGGCGGCGTGATGCGTTCGGGCGCTCTGCGGCACGCGGCCAAGGTCACTGCCGACGATCCAGCCGAGCAGTGCGATCACGGCTACCAACGCCGGTGGCACGACGCGCCACGCCCATCGCCGGACGGCTTCCGACCGGCGAGGCGCCGGCGGTGGCGGCGGTGCGTCGATGGGTCGCGATGGCAGCCGTCGCAACGCCCGCAGCATCGCGTCGAGGTCGCTGTAGTGGCCGCCGAGGGCGTTGGCCGCAACCTCGTCGACGGCGCGCGGCACGCTCGCCAGGGTGGCCCGCGGATGAAGGAGGTCGCCGTGATCGGGACCGGGCAGGCCGGACCAGCCGGGTAGCGGCCACCGCGAGGTGACGCAGGCGAAGAGCAGTGCGCCCAGCCCGCGGACGTCATCAGCTTCGCTGACCTCGACGTCGGCCAGCGCGGCAGCGGTCTCGATGCCGGTGATGCGCGCGAGTCCACCGGAGGCGATCAGCACCTCTTCCGGATGCAGCCGGCCGTGATGCGCGCCGCCGCGGGCGGCCGCGACAAGGGCTTCCGTGCATTGGCGCACGACGTCGACGGCGACGTCGGGAGCCAGCGGCGCGCGTCGGAGCACCGCAGCCAGCGACGGTCCGTCCACCCACTCTGACGCCACCCAGGCGCAGGTGACGCCCTCGAACTCGAGCTCTCCGACGTCGAGGACGCGCACGCACCGCCCATCGGTGACGCGGCTGGCTCTCGCGGCCGCGTCGCTCAGTGCCCGTCGAGCGCGTTTGGTCCTGGTGGCGGCCACGACGACGGCAACCCGGCGATCGAGTGCGACGTCATCGGCGCGCCATAACGTGACCGTTCGCTGGTCCGGCAGATCGTGGCTGTCCCGCACCTGTTCTAGTCGGTAGCGGTCGTCGAGCAGGACACCGCGCAATCCGGCGCCGACAGCTGTCGGGCTTGCTGACAGCGATCTCGGGCCTGACGGCGGGGCCGGTTCCACCGGACTGATGCTAGAGATGCTTGTTGTTCAGTGGTCGCTGTCAGCCGTTGTCGTAGGGACGCGTCGCACCGATGTAGCCGTCCATGTACACCGGCTCGATCTTCACGACGTCGCCCGTGTGCGGCGCAGCGAGCATCATTCCGTTGCCCAGATAGAGGGCGACGTGGTGGATCGTGACCGGATCGCTGATGTCCGTGGCCCAGAACAGCAAGTCGCCCGGCAACAGGTCGGACAGTGCGATGTGCGCACCGACGTTCCATTGGTCGGCAGCGACGCGCGGCAGAGTGATTCCGGCGACGCCGTAGGCGAACTGCGTGAGTCCGCTGCAGTCATACGCACCGGGTCCTGTGCCACCCCACAGATAGGGGTCCCCGAGCTTGGTCCGCGCTGCGGCGATGGCCTCGGCGGCGGTCGGGTTTGGCGGGGTCATGCTCGCGTCGACGCTGCCGCCCGCGTCGGCGACGGCTTGGCGGAAGTCCGCGGCGGAAGCCGCGAGCTCCGCGGCCTGCTGCTGCGCGATCAATTGGCGCACCTGCGCATCGGCAGCGGCGAGTGCTTTGCGGCTGGCGCCGAGCAGGCCCTGCACCTTCGCGGCCGCCTGCGCTGCCGCGGTCTGCAGCCGCGTCACCGCCGCGGCACTTGCGGCTAGGTGCGCGGACAGTTCGGCTGCAGTGGCCTCCCGCTGGTCCGCCGCCGCGATCTTGCTGCGGTCGGTGCCGAGCACGAGGCTCACATCCTGGAACCGGGCAAGCGCGTCGGTGAGGTCGGTGCCGTCCAGAACCGTCGCGAGCAAGGTGGTCGGACCGCCGGCTTCGTACAGCGCACGAACCCGGTCCTCGGAGACAGTGGCCTCGGTGTTGACACCCGCCTGCGCCGCGTCGAGCTCCCGCTGCGCCTCGATGCGCGCGTTGACCGCCGCCCCGAGCTGGGACTCGACCGAGTCGTAGCGCTCGGTCGCGACCTCGGCCTGCGTCTGCAGTTGATCCACGAGACGGCCGATCGCGGCGGCCTTGGCGCGCGCGTCACCGACCGGATCTGCCACCGCGGGCACGGCGGCGTAACTCGCGATGCCGGCTGCGGCTGCCACCGCGGCGGCGATGCGCCGAGCGCGCATCACGCGGGTGGGCCGGATTCGCCCTTGATGGTGGCCACCGTGTACTTCTTCAGCGGGCCGATCCGGTACATCACGAGTGTCGTGGCCGTCTTCTTCATGATCAGGTGGACGGTGCCGTCCTGGTCGATGCTGAACCCATTGGAGAGGACGGTCTCGTCGCCGTTGACAGCACCCTGCGCGGACTCCAGCGCCTGCTGCACGTTGTGCGTCTCGCGCCAGGTCTCGGCGGCAGCGAGCGCGGCGTTGTTCGCGTCGTCGGCTCCGCTGACGTGCGACGCGCCGACCGAGATCGCGTCGAACGCGACCACGGCGAACACCACGATCGCCAGCGTGATCTTGACCAGCCAGCCGACCACCATGCTGCCGCTGTCCCGGCATTTTTCGGACACTTCGTGACCCTCCTCGTCACGAATGTCGGCGGAGTAGGGGCTGGCCTTTAAGAAGCCGGTCCGCGACGTAGCCGGTGGCGGACTGTCGCCACCATGTCGTTGAGCTCTCGGATCCGCATGCGCCTGGCCAGTGTCATGAACACGGCGCCGCCGATGATCAGCGCGACGATCACCGCAACGAGTGACGACTCGGGATCGAGACCTAGTCCCGCGGTGAGGCCACGAGCCGCGGCGTACGCCGGGACCACCGCGATCAACGACGCGAGCGCGAGTCGCAGGTGCGTGCGAGCGACCCGGTGCTCGTTGGCCGGGCCGAGGCGGTCACGGAGCATCCGGGCGAACCACAGGGCGCCGATGATGTAGGAGAGCACGAAGCCGAGCGCGAGCCCGACCACCTTCACCCGGGCCGGCAGCAGCAGATAGAGCACGACGTCGGCGAGCACGTTGATCGCGGTGATCACGATGTTGACCAGCGCGGGGGTGCGCGCGTCGCGCATCGCCAGCCACGCCCGCAGTTGCATCTGGAACGCCGAGAACGGCACCAAGCCGAGCGCGAACGCCGCGAGGGTCGCACCGGTGAGCCTGGCATCGGACAAGTCGAGGTTGCCGTGTGCGAAGACGACTGCCCCGATCAGCGGGCCGAGTGCGATCAACGCGGCGGTCGCGGGGACGAGCAGTGTCGCCGACAGCGTGAGCCCGCCGGCCAGTGTGTTGGCGAGCTCGCCGCGCTGGTCACGGTCGGCGCTGCGGCTCATCGCCGGGAACAGCGCGGTGATGACCGACACGGCGATGACGGCGTAGGGCAGCGAGAACAACACATAGGCGTAGGTGTAGGCCGAGTAGCCGAACCCGCTGCTGTGCCGGGCGCTGCCGGTTGCCGTGGCGAGGTTGACGACGACCAGATAGCCGAGCTGGTTCACCACGACGTAGAGCAGCATCCAACCGGCGAACGGGCCGGCCGACCGGAAGCCGGCGCGGCGCCAGTCCCAGCGCAGGTGCAAGGGGAAGTGGACGGCGCGCAACGACGGAAACAACGCGAGCGTCTGGAGCACGATCCCGGCGGTCGTGCCGATCGCGAGCACCAGCGTCTCGCCGTGAGTCAGCGTGGCTGCCCGTGGAGCGTGACGGGTGATCGCGAGGAATAACGCGCCGGAGGCGATGACCACGAGGTTGTTGAGCACCGGCGCCCACATCGGTGCGGCGAAGCGACCGCGGGTGTTGAGGATGGCGGCCAGGATCGCACCGACGCCGTAGAACGCCACCTGCGGAAGGAAGTAGCGCGCGAACGTCGTCGCAAGCTCCCGGTCTGCCGGCGAAAGCCGATCGCCGTAGACAGCGACGACTTGCGGAGCGAACAGCACGCCGAGGACCGCAACGCCGGCGAGCACGGTCGCGACCATGGTGAGCAGGCGCTGGGCGTAGGCCGTTCCGCCGTCGTCGTCTCGGCCGGCGGCTTGCACCAGCAGTGGAATGACGATGCTCGACAGCAACCCGCCGAGCAGCAGGTCGTAGAGAATGTTGGGGATCGTGTTGGCGACGTTGTAGGCGTCACCGAGATGGCCGAGCGCGGCGGCGATGACAACCGTGCGCATGAAGCCGGTGATGCGCGACGCGAGCGTGCCGGTGGCCATCGCCACGCCGGAGCGGGCGAGTGATTGCTCTCTCACGCAGCCGCCGCGGGGGCGCGGCGCGCAGCCAGCGCGCGGCGGATGAGCCGGAAGATGACAGCGATCAACAGCACGCCGGTCGCGCCGGCGGTGATCAGGATTGCCACGGTGCCGTAGGCGGTGGAACGCACGTACAGGTACGTCTGGTCGTAGACCTGCTCATTGGGGCTAGGGGTCCACAGCGAGACGTCGAGGCGGAAGACCCCGGAGGTCTTCGTCGACGCCCGGACGTCAACGGCGATCTGCCGGTGGGCGGGGATGATCTGCGTGACGCGCCCGCCGCCGGAGACCTGGAGGTGCTGGCTGCTGATCTCGACCGCGATCCGCACCGGTGTGTCGAGGTCGTTGGCGACGGTGACCGGGACTGTTCCGCTGTGGCTGGTGAGTGTGACGAAACTGCCTTGCGCGGAGGCGATGTGGACCTTGTTCTTGGTTCGCGCGAGTGTGGTCGAGACGTCGGTGCGGAAGCGGCTCGCCCCCGCCGGATCGGACCGCCACGCTGAAGACAGTGAGCGCAGCAACGCATCGTCGAGCGCACGCGCCGCTGGGTCGCCGGGACTGAGGATCGAGGCAAACTCATCGGCCTCGGTCGACAGTTTTCTGACCTCGAACAGGTAGTCACCGGACAGTTCGGCCGCGCGAGCGGCCGGCAGGTATTTCAGGCCGGATCGGACCAACGGTGGCGCCTCTGGTGTCGCGATAACCGCCGACAGGGGGACCGGGTGGATCCACGGAACCTTGCCTGTGTCACTGGCCAGCGCAGCGGCGTACGACGAAGACGGGTCCCATCGCCGGTCCGGTGCGACGACGATCGTGCGCTGCGTGAACGGCTGCTCCGCCTGGATCATCAGTGTTTCGCTGAGGAAGCGCTGAAGCGCGAGCCGCTGCGCTGACGGGTCCTGCACGCCCGCGTCGACGACGCCGTCGAGGACGTTGTCGGTCAGCAGTGCATCGAGGTTGGCGTCGCTCGCGCGGATCGTGGTGTGCGCACTCGGGGTGAGGTTGGGTGCGATCACAGGTGGCAGCGCGCGGTCGTCCAGCACGACGGTCGAGACGCCCGCGCTGAACAAGGTGTCCAACGTGCGTTGGTCGAGCAGGCCGTCCGGTGCCCAGGAGTAGTTGAAGGGCGTCGTGCCGAGCAGCCGCGCGAGTAGCGACTGGCCGCTGTTGATCGCCACCTGCACCTGGTCCTGCAGTTGATGGCGGGTCGCCGCGACAACGTCGGGGTCGGCGTAGGGCAGGGCAACCACACCCGTCTTCGCGACTGCGGCGCGCAGCTTGTCCAGCCAGGCCCGCGCTGCCGCGCTGCCGGTGCCGTTCACTGCGCCACGCTGGCCGGCGACTTTGTAGCCACCCGCCATGAGCGAAGCGTCTTCGACCACCATCGGGTCGACCGCCCACGTCAACGGCACGCTCGACACCGGCAGCGGCACCACGGTCTGCTGCTTCTTGGCCTTCTTCGACTTCGCCGGAGTCGACGGCGGTGTGGCCGCCGGTTGCTGATCGATGGCCGCGGTGCCGGCGTCCAACAGGCGGGCCAGGCGCCCGCCCGGCGCGAACGAGCGGGCGAGCGAATCGTCGACGAATGTCGCGCCGACGCTGCGGTGCGGCTGGTCCACCAGTGGCCAGATCCAGGCGACCTGGGTGGCGAAGCCGGTGCCGGGTCTCTTGGGCGCCCAGGGCAGGTAGGTGCGCAGCCCGCCCACGGTGTTGTAGCCGGAGAGCACTTGCACGGCCAGCTCGAACACCTGCCACGGCTGATCCAGCGACAGACTGTCGACGGGAACAGTCAGCCGGAACTGCTCGGCCGCGCCGGGCGCGAGCGTCTTCGCGGCCATGGTCCCGACCGCGGCGGCGGCGGTCGCGGGCGGCAGCGGCAACGGTCCGGCCGGGGAACCGTCCGGGTTGCGCGGGAAGCCGTAGTTGTCGAACTCGCTTCGGGTTCTGATGTGCGTGGGGTTGTAGCGCAGTTGAAGGCCGAGGTCAGTCACCGTCGTCGTGGAGACGTTGCGCAGCATGCCGGTGATGCGGATCACGTCGTGTTGCTGCGGCGCGATCGGCTGCAGGTCGAGCAGCTGCACCGACACCGGAAGCGGCGGCGCCGCTTGTGGTGACGGTGTCTCGCCGGATGCGGGCATCGGGGCGGCGACCCCGAGGGCGGCAAGCGCCGCCGCCGCCACCGCGTTGCGTGCGCGCAGCCAGCGCCCCGGGTTGATGGCCATGCTCAGGCCGTGTCGGCCAGCAGCTCGGGGACGCGCTGGATGAGCCGGCGCTCATCGGCGTACGCGAGCCGGTCGGGCAGCTGGCCGAGCGGCACCCATTCCACCTGCTCGACCTCGATGTCGTCGGCGGACAGCTCGCCATTCGTCGCCATCAGCAGGAAGTGGTGCACGGTCTTGTGGATGCGGCGTCCGTCCGCGACGAACCAGAAGTCGATCGTCCCGAGGGTGGCCACGACCCGGCCGGTGATGCCGGTCTCCTCGGCCACTTCCCGCACCGCTGCGGCCTCGTTGGACTCACCGGGCTCCACGTGTCCCTTGGGCAACGACCAGAGCAGCCGCCCGCGCCGGTCGGTGCGCCCGATCAGGGCGGCGCGGGCCTGGTCGATGTCCGGACTGTCCACCACCAGCCCGCCTGCGGACGTCTCCTCCACGCGCCGAAGCCGGCGGCGGGAGGTGGAGGGCATGGCCCCGATCGTAGTGTCGGCGAGGGTGCCCTCAGCGCCAGTGACGCAGCCGTTCGGCCAGGCCGGTCGCGTCCGTGATGTCTTCGGTGAGGTCCACCGTCGGGCTGCTCGGAGCGCACAGCTCGGCGACGGAGGCACGGCTCGCGGTGAGAAGCCAGCGTGTCGGAATGCCGAGCACGGTGCCGGCGTCTCCGGTCGGCGCATAGACGACGTCGCAGTGGCCGACGCAGCTGTCCGCGAGCACCGTCACCGACTCCGGCAGGAGCACCGGGCAGACCAGCGGCGCGGCGAAGTCGGTGACCTGGTTGACGTGGTCGGGACGCATCGACCGCAGCGAACGCGCCCCGGCAGCCGCCAGCACGGCACCGGGGTGAGGCAGCTCACCGGCGCGCACGATGACAGCGAGTTGGCGCTCGTCACCGGTATACATGCGCACGGCGACACACCGGGATGCGGGCAGGCCCATGATCTCGGGGATCTCGTCTGCGGACAGCGCGAGCCTCGGGAGTCGCACCACCTCATGCGGCACCTCGCGGGCCAGCAGAGAGCGGTGGACGTCGAGGGCGTCCAGCATTGCGAGCCTTTCGCCGGGGAAGCGGTAGTCGGAAGAGTAAGGCGGTCAAAGCCGCACGGCTAGACCTTCGTGGGTGCCATCTGTATTGCCCCGCGGTCACATGTCGCGTCTGTCCTTCTAGTCTGTCCTGTCGTGCCCGTGAGCGACGCCACCGCGAAGGCCGCACGTCGTGCGGTCCGTGAGCTCCTTCGTGTGGAGCCGGTGACCCGCGCCGTCGCCGAACGGTTCGTCGCGGCCGACCGGGAATTGTTCCTCGTCGGCGGTTCGGTGCGCGACGCGCTGCTCGGACGACTGGGCGCCGATCTGGACTTCGCCACCGACGCTCACCCCGAGCAGGTGCTCGAGCTGGTCCGCGGCCTCGGCCCAACGTGGACGACTGGCATCGCCTTCGGCACCGTCGGTGTGCAGGTCGAGACGGACGGCGAGGCGCACCGGCTGGAGATCACGACCTACCGCAGCGACAGCTATGACCGGCACAGCCGCAAGCCCGAGGTCGACTACGGCAAGACCATCGAGGCCGACCTGTCCCGGCGCGACTTCACCGTCAACGCGATGGCCATCCAGTTGCCGCTCGACGCCGCCCGGCCGGTCGTCGACCCGTACGACGGGCTGGTGGACCTGGGCCGTCGCTCGCTGCGCACGCCGGTCACCGCGCAGCAGTCCTTCGACGACGACCCGTTGCGGATGCTGCGCGCCGCGCGGTTCGCAGCGCAGCTCGGCTTCACCGTCGACCGGGACGCGCTCGCCGCGATCAAGGACATGCGCGACCGGCTCGAGATCGTGAGCGCGGAGCGAGTGCGTGACGAGCTGACCAAGCTGATCCTCGCGGACGGCCCGCGGGCCGGCCTGGAGGTGCTGGTCGGCACCGGCCTCGCCGACGTCGTCCTGCCCGAGGTCGCGCGGCTGGCGGAGACGGTCGACGAGCACGGCCGGCACAAGGACGTCTACGCGCACACCCTCACCGTGCTCGAGCAGGCGATCGCCCTCGAAGACGACGGGCCCGACCTGGTGCTGCGACTGGCCGCCTTGCTGCACGACATCGGCAAACCGGACACCAAGAAGGTGAAGGACGGCAAGGTCACCTTTCATCACCACGAAGTGGTCGGCGCCAAGATGGCCCGGGCACGCCTGTCCGCCCTTCGTTTTCCGAAGGACGTCGTCGACGAGGTCACCGAGCTGGTGAAGCTGCACCTGCGCTTCCACGGCTACGCCGAGGACGAGTGGACGGACGCCGCCGTACGCCGCTACGTGCGCGACGCCGGCCCGCTGCTCTCCCGGCTGCACAAGCTCACCCGCTCGGACTGCACCACGCGCAACGCCGCGAAGGCGCGGGCGCTGGCCACGGCGTACGGCGCGCTCGAGCAGCGGATCGCCACCCTCGCCGAAGCGGAGGAGCTGGACAAGCTGCGCCCGGCGCTGGACGGCAACGAGATCATGGCCGCGCTCGGGGTCGGGCCCGGACCGATCGTGGGCAAGGCGTGGAAGTACCTGCTCGAGCTGCGGATCGAGCGCGGGCCGATGAGCCGCGAGGAGGCGGTCGAGGAGCTGCTGCGCTGGGCCCGCTCCCAGGGCAGCGGCACCCAGGGACTAGATGGCGAATAGTCACATCGGGCCATGGAGTCGGTGCCCCGCGGTGCTCGATCATCAACACATGGGGCAAATCGCACATCCCGCCCGTACGGCGGGAAGGCGGTGGCCCGCACTCCTGTCCGGCGTCGCCCTGGTCGCGGCATCGCCGTTGCTATCGGGCTGCGGGTCGTCCCTCTCGTCGGCGACGACGACGCTGGCCGGCGTGCTCGAGGTCCAGGTCGTGCACCCCGATGGTTCCGCGGTGCCGGGCATCGACGGCCTTCGGCTGCATCGCGGCGACGTAGTGCGCACCGGCTCGCACGGTCGCGCCGAGCTGCACACCCGTGGCCGCGTGGTCTATGTCGGATCCCTGGCGTCGGTGCAGGTGCGCAACGGCGCGGAGGATGAGCTGCGCCGCGGTGCTGTGGTGGTCGACGCGCAGAGCGGTCCAGGTCTCACCCTGGACATGGCCGCACTCACCGTCGACGCCGCGAGTGGAACCGCCACGCGTGCGGAGCGCGACGCGATCATCCGCATCGGCGCGCTGGCGGGCGAGCCGGCGGTCGGCAGTGACACCGGACGGCAGCTGCAGAGGCACCGCGTGCGCCTCGCCATCATCGGCGGTGACTCGCTGCCGGACACCACAGCTGGGACCCCGCTGCATCTGACCGACGACGACGGCGAGGCGCACGCGGTGCCCAGCCTGGTCCGCGACGACCTCGCTCTCAACGACCTTGCCGCCGGCATCGACGCCACCGGGTCGCAGACCTTCCGGGTCGTGACGGCGGCGTGGCACCGCGGGTTGCAACCGTTGCCGGCGGGTGTGTTGCGCAGCGAGCAGGTTCTGCCGGTCATCATCGCCGCGGCCGGCAAGGGCGCCGATGCCGCGACGCGCTACCGCGAGGCCGTGTCGCTGCGGCAGGCGGGCGGCTCCTGGGGAGTGATCGCCCATCTGCTCGGCACCACGTCGGCCGCGGTTGCCGACGCACTCCAGGCCTTCGAGCACGGTGCTGCCACCGGCCAGGTCGGCTCGGTGCCGGCCGCCCTGGCGTTCGTCTCCACCGCGCTGCCGGCACCCGGCGCCAACCACGGCGGTGGCACGTCGAGTGCCGGCGCAGGGTCCCATTCGGGGCCGGGGTCGTCCTCGCCGTCGGCGAGCCCTTCGCCGACACCGTCCGGCGCCCCCGGTGTCGTGACCACCACGATCGACAAGGTGCTGTCGCTGCTGCCCACACCTGTGCCGACCCCGACGACGCTGCTGCCGACGGCACTACCGACGTCGCTCGGCCCCGTCCCGGTGCCGTCGCTGCCGAACCTCGGCGGCCTGTCGGGCCCGGTCGGACTGCTTACGCCTGTGCCGCTGCCGACACTGCACCCTTGACCCGTAGCGCGCGCTGTTCGGCGTAGGCATAAGCGAATGCGGTTGCCAGGTAGCCCGCTGACATCGCGAGGACTGCGGCCGGGGAGTGGCCGGTCTTCGGCAAGGTGAACGCGGCGACGACCGCGGCCGCCACGAACGTGACGTTGAACAGCGTGTCGTAGAAGGAGAAGACCCGACCGCGAAAGTCGTCGTCGATCCGTTCCTGCACGATCGTGTCGACGCAGATCTTGGCACCGCTCGAGGCGAAGCCGATCCAGGCCGCTCCCACCAGCAGCGGGCCCATCCGGAACGGCAGACCGCACGCCAGCTGGGCGACGCCTGCGCCGGCGAAGCAGAACGTGATCCAGACCGGCTTGCTGACGCGGCGAGTGACGAGGGGCGTCACGAATGCGGCCGTGACATAGCCGACCGTCGCGGCCGCAACCGCCTGCCCGAGCCCCACCACGCCGGAGCGCAGCAGACCGTTGTCGGCGAAGTAGTTCCGGTACAGCAGCAGCGTGCCGATCGTCGACAACCCGAACAGGAACCGCGTCGCCGCCATCGTCGCGAGAACGCGGCGCACGGCCGGACGGTGATGCACGTGCGCGGCGCCCGCGAGGAGACCCTGGGTTACCCGGCGGAGGTCCTCGGTGAGCGGCGCCTGCGTCGGCGCTACGGGCCCGAGGACGTCGACGGGAATCCGCGCAGCGACGGCTGCGGCGCCGAGATAGACCACGGCGGCGGCGACGGCGACCGTGGCACTGCCGTCATCGCCGGCGCCGGCGACATGCCGGAGCGCCAGCCCGACACCGACACCGATCGCCGACACCAGTGACCCCGAGGTCGTCGTCACTGAGTTGGCGAGCACCAGCTGGTCACGTCGTACGACGCGCGGCAACGACGCCGACAAGGCGGCCAGGTAGAACCGGTTCACCGATGAGGCGGCAAGCGCGGAGAGATAGAAGGGCAGCCCCCGGGGCCCGCTGGCGACGAGCATCGTCGCTGTCATCAGGACGAGAAAAGCGCGGACCGCGTTGGCCCGAACCAGCACCCGCTGGCGGCTCCAGCGGTCGAGAAACACCCCGGCGAACGGACCGACCAGGCTGTAGGGGAGCAGGAGTACGACGAAACCCGCAGCGGCTTGGCGCGGATCCGTCTGGTGGTCAGGGTTGAAGAAGACCGCGCTCGCCAAACTCGCCTGGAACACACCGTCGGCGGCTTGGGCCACGACGCGCGTGCCGTAGAGCGAACCGAACCACTGCCCGGCGAATCGTGGGCGCCGCAGCAGCTCGCGAACAGCAGCGCCCCGCCTCACATCACGACAGTAGGTCGCAGCGAGGCGGGGCGCTGGGAAAGGTCCGGTTAGCCCGTGATGAACTTCTCCAGCTGCTCGCGGGCAACGTCGTCGCGGATCTGCACCGGCGGGCTCTTCATGAAGTACGCCGCTGCCGGCAGGATCGGGCCGCCGATGCCGCGGTCCATGGCGATCTTGCAGCAGCGCAGTGCGTCGATGACGACGCCGGCCGAGTTGGGTGAGTCCCAGACCTCGAGCTTGTACTCCATGTTGAGCGGCACGTCGCCGAACGCGCGGCCCTCGAGCCGGACATAGGCCCACTTGCGGTCGTCGAGCCATGCCACGTAGTCGGACGGCCCGATGTGGACGTTGCGGTCCTGGATCTTGCCGGCGAGCGGGCCGGTCTCGAGGTTGGACGTGACGGCCTGGGTCTTCGACACCTTCTTCGACTCGAGCCGCTCACGCTCGAGCATGTTCATGAAGTCCATGTTTCCGCCGACGTTGAGCTGGTAGGTGCGGTCGAGGATCACGCCGCGGTCCTCGAACAGCTTCGCGAGCACGCGGTGGGTGATGGTCGCGCCGACCTGGCTCTTGATGTCGTCACCCACGATCGGGACACCAGCCGCGGTGAACTTGTCGGCCCATGCCTTGGTGCCGGCGATGAACACGGGCAGGCAGTTGACGAAGCCGACGCCGGCGTCGATGGCGCACTGGGCGTAGAACTTCGCCGCATCCTCCGAGCCGACCGGGAGGTAGCAGACGAGGACGTCGGCGCGCGAGTCCTTGAGTGCCTGGACGACGTCCACCGGCTCCTCGTCGGACTCCTCGATGGTCTCGCGGTAGTACTTGCCGAGACCGTCGAGAGTGTGTCCGCGCTGCACGATGACGCCGCTCGGCGGCACGTCGGCGATCTTGATGGTGTTGTTCTCGCTCGCGACGATGGCCTCGGCCAGGTCGCGACCGACCTTCTTGCCGTCGACGTCGAACGCGGCGACGAACTCGATGTCGCTCACGTGATAGTCGCCGAGCTGAACGTGCATGAGACCCGGGACGCGGGCCGACGGGTCGGCGTCCTTGTAGTACTCGACGCCCTGCACGAGCGACGCGGCACAGTTGCCGACGCCCACGATGGCTACTCGGACCGAACCCATCCCGGTCTTCTCCTTGTTGTGACTGCGGGGGACTTGAACACTGCTTGCCGGTGTTGCTTGGTGCTTGACAGCTATTCCTTGACCGGTCGCGGTCGGGCGACGACGCCGCCCCGCTCGGTTGCGATCAGCTCGTTGAGCCACCGCACCTCGCGCTCAACCGACTCGAGGCCGTGCTGCTGCAGCTCGAGGGTGTAGCGGTCGAGCTTCTCCCGGGTGCGGGAGAGCCCGCTGGTGACCTTCTCCCTGCGCTCTTCGAGTCGCGTCCGCCGGCCTTCGAGGATCTTGAGACGGACGTCGGCGTCGGTCTGCGCGAAAAAAGCCATTCGCACTCCGAAGCTCTCGTCCTCCCAGGCGGCCGGGCCGTGGTCGCCGAGCTGCTCCTGCAGGCGCTCCTTGCCGTCGGCGGTCAGCTTGTAGACGGTGCGACCGCGTTTGCCCACGCCAGTCACGCTGGCGGTCTCGTCCTCGGCGATGAGCCCCTCCGTGACGAGTTCCTTCAGGCAGGGGTAGAGCGAACCGTAGGAGATGCGGCGCACCGGCCCGAACAGGCCGGACAGGCGCTTGCGTAGCTCGTAGCCGTGCAGGGGAGACTCGTGCAACAGGCCGAGGACGGCGAGCTCCAGCACGCCGGACCGTCGACTCATCTGGTTGGGCCCTCCCGAAGCGGGCAACATCTGCAACTGCGATCGATGTATCGGATTGATACATCGATTGAACCCTACCGCGCTGGGGCGAGTGATGCAAATTGCCGGGAAACGCACGACGTACCGCTGGTGAAATGCGGGGCCGAATCGGGGACTCGAGAGCGCCATGGCACGTCCTGCCGGCGCCTTGCACCGGCGTACGCTGACCGCCATGTCGCGCACTCGGCGCCCGGGCGCAACCCGCTCGGCATTGGACCGGTCGATTCCCGATCGGCCCGCGTCCGAGCGTTCCGGGCGCTACGTCATCGACTACGCGCTGGCCCGGCGGGCAGCGCTCGCGACCTACGCACGCGGCCGGATGCGCCGAGCCGAGATCTGCGACGCCGATCCCTACCTGCTGCGCGCCGCCCGCTATCACGGTGAGCCAACCGACGCCCTGTGCCCGGTCTGCCGCGATGCGTCACCCGTCACGGTGACCTACACCTACGGTGACTGCTTCCGGGCAGGGTTCAACGGTCGCGCGCACTCGACTCGGGACCTCGCTGCGATGGCGCTCGAATATCCGGAGTTCACCGTCTACGTCGTCGAGGTGTGTCTCGGCTGCCGCTGGAACCACTTGCTGACGTCATACGTCCTAGGGACGGGAGAGCCGCTGCAGCGGCGGGCCCGATCTTGACAAGGTTGGCCTGACCGCCGGCGGTTTCGTCCCGCACCGTTTTCCGTTCCTCGCACTGGGAGAGATCTTCCGTATGCACCGCTATGCGCCGACGCCTCGGCAGGTGCTCTGGGGCCTACTCGGCGCGTTCGTTCTGCTGGTGCTCTTCGTCGGCCTCGGCTACGCGCTCACGTCGATCCCGAGCCCGAACAGCGTCGCGACCAACCAGGCCACGTTGCTCTACTACAGCGACGGGAAGCACCTGTTGGCCCGGTTGCCCGGCGTCAACCGCACGAGCGTTCCGCTGTCGCAAGTGCCGCTCGACGTGCAGCGCTCGGTGCTCTCGGCCGAGGACCGCAGCTTCGAGACCGAGCCCGGCATCTCGGCGACCGGCATCCTGCGCGCGTTGTTCGTCGACCTGAAAGGCGGCGACGTCCAACAGGGCGGGTCGACGATCACCCAGCAGTACGTGAAGAACGCCTATCTCAACCAGCAGCGCACGTTCACGCGCAAGTTCAAGGAAATCTTCATCGCGGTCAAACTGGGCAACTCCAAGCCGAAGGCGCAGATCCTGCAGGACTACCTCAACACCATCTACTTCGGTCGCAACGCCTACGGCATCCAGGCCGCCTCCGAGGCCTACTTCAACAAGCCGGTCTCGAAGCTCGACCTGGCGCAAGGCGCGGTGCTCGCTGCGGTCATCCGCGCACCGAGCATCTACGACCCGAGGATCAACAAGGATCTCGCGGTCGCCCGGTGGCACTACGTCATCGACGGCATGGTGAAAGAGCACTGGATCACCGCGGCTCGCGCAGCATCGCTGCACTACCCCACCGACTCGACCCTGACCAAGCCGGCCAAGACCACTGGCAGCGGCGACTGCGTCCACTCCGTCTTCTTCATCTGCCAAGCGGTGGAAGCGGAACTCGAGCACAACGGCTTCTCGACCGATCGGCTGGGCATCGGCGGCTACCACGTCACTACGACGATCGACCGTGCCGCGCAGATCGGCGCGGCTACGGCGATGAGAGATCACCGCGGCGGTTACCAGACGCACGGGCCGGACAAGGGACGCGAAGCGGCGATCGTTTCCGTGCAGCCCGGAGACGGCGCGATCCGCGCGATGTACGGCGGCAGCGGCGGATGCAACGACAACAAGGTGCCCGACAACTGCACCGACCTGACCGGTGTGGCCGGTCGGCTCGGTGGCGGTGGTGGCTACACCCGGTCACCGGGTTCGTCGTTCAAGCCCTACACGTTGATCGCCGCACTGGAGCAAGGCATCGGCCTGGACAGCAGGTTCGACGGTCCACCCCACATCGACTTTGCCGGCACCGGTGGCAAAGGCATCAGCAACTCGCAGCACGAGAGCTGCATCAACTGCACACTGACGCAGGCGCTGGCAAGGTCCATCAACACGATTTTCGTGCCGTTGGCAGAGAAGGTCGGACCGGACAGCGTCGCCCGCGTCGCCGAGAAGGCCGGCATCCCGTCGCGTCGCATCGCCAAGAACGACCTGGTGCCGACACTGACGCTGGGCGTCGCGGAGGTGTCGCCGATCGACCAGGCCGTCGGCTACGCAACGATCGCCGCACAGGGCGTCTACGCCGATCCGTATCTGGTGGCATCGGTCAAGACCGGCGACGGTCACACGGTCTACCGGGCCCACAAGAGCACCAAACGGGTCTTCCCGTCGGACGTGATGGCGGACACGACGTACGCCATGACAAAGGTGCTCGACTGCTCGTCGCAGGGCACTGCCTGCGGCGACTCGCTGCCCGGGCGACCGGCCGCCGGCAAGACGGGGACGAACGGCCAGGGCGTCAACAACTACGACGCGTGGTTCGTCGGGTTCACGCCGCAGCTGGCGACGGCCGTCTGGTACGGCGAAGCCAACCGCGGCCCGGTCACCGACAACGGCTCACCGATGTACGGCGCCGGCGCCGCCGGAGCCTGGCAGGAGATGATGACCGCCGCCCTGTCCGGCGAGCCGGTCGAGTCCTTCCCGCCACCTGCTCACATCGGCGGTGACCTCAACGAGTCGTCGTCCACGCCATCGACGAGCCCGACCACGTCGTCGCCCTCCCCGACGGTGTCGCCGACTCTGACCGTGACGCCGACAGTGACGCCATCCAGCCCGCCGCGCTCGGTGCCGCCGGTGACCCCGACGGCCTCACCGACCGCAACATCGACCGGCGGGCCGACCAGGCCGGCATCCGCCCCGCCTGGCTGAGCCGTGCCCGGGTGCGGCACGATGCGGTCGTGACGACGGTCGCGCCCAGCACCGATGACGTCGTCGTCTCCCGGGCCAGCCGTTACATCGGCGGTCCGTGGGGCAAGCACGTCGCACCGCGCTGGTCGTGGTGGACACCGATCCGGGTGCTGCTCGCCCTGACTGTCCTCACGTCGCTGCTCGGGTTCGCGCAGAAGGCATCGTGCGTCACGCATCCCTGGTCCAACGACTACCAGTACACCCGCGTCTGCTACACCGACGTCTACGTCCTCTACACGGCCGAGGGCCTGTCCGGAGATCCGTCGAAGGGCACCCAGGTCGGCGTCCCCTATCGCGACCATCCGGTCGAGTATCCAGCGGTCATCGGCGGCCTGATGTGGATAGGGGCGGAGGCGGCACACCTCCTGCATCCGGACGACCCGAAGACCGCGAACGGCGTCCTCGTCGACCACCGGCCGCACACGTTCTTCGACGTATCGGTGCTGATCCTCGCCATCTGCGCGCTGGTGATGACCTGGTCGGTGGCGCAGCTGTCCGGCCGGCGCCGAGTGTGGGACGCCGCGATGGTTGCGCTGGCGCCGGTCATCGTCTTCGACGGCTTCATCAACTGGGACCTCGCGGCGGTCGCCCTCACCGGGCTCGGGATGTGGGCGTGGAGCCGTCGACGGCCCGTCCTTGCCGGGGCGCTGCTCGGACTCGGCGTCGCGACCAAGCTCTACCCGGTGCTCGTGCTGCTGGCCTTGGCCGTGTTGTGCCTGCGCGCCGGCCGACTGCGCGAGTGGCTCAAGTCGGCGGTTGCCGCAGCTGCGGCGTTCGTCGTCGCGTACCTGCCGTTCCTGTGGGTGTCCTACGGCAAGACGTTCCCGTTCCCGGACGCGAGCTGCGCACAGGCGCATCCGCTGTCGCCGTTGCTGTTCTTCTGGAAGTTCAGCCAGATCCGTGGTGCCGACTGGGGCAGCCTCTGGCTCGCCGCCCGCGACATCAGCGGGTCCAGCCTCGACAACCCGTCGTGCGGGCAGTCGCCGTCGTTGCTCAACCTCGGTGTCGCGCTGGCCACGGTCTTCGTCCTGGCCGCCGTCGCGCTGCTCGCCGTTGCCGCCAAGCGCCGCCCCCGGGTGGCTCAGATCGCCTTCCTGCTGGTCACCGGATTCATCATCGTCAACAAGATCGACTCGCCGCAGTACTGCCTCTGGCTGCTGCCGCTTGCGGTGCTCGCGTTGCCGAGGTGGGGGCCGATCCTGATCTGGCAGGCAAGCGAGGTCGTGCTGACGATCGCCAACTTCTATGCGCTCGCGCATCAGGACCGGGCGTCGACCGGCCTGCCGATGTGGCCTTACCTCACATCGCTGTTCGTGCGCGACGCGATCCTGCTCTGGCTCGCAGGGCTCGTCGTACGCGACATCCTGCGACCCGAGCACGACGTCGTACGCCGGGACGGCACCGACGATCCTGCCGGAGGCGTTCTCGACGGCGCACCCGATCGTTGGGAGCTGGCCCCAGCAACGGCCGACTCCACGGCCGACCTCGCCCCGGCGTAGGCAATCGTCGGGCACCATGGGGCAATGCGCACCCGGATCTGGGCAGTGGCGCTCGGGTTAGCCGTCGCCGCCGCGACGGTCGCGGCAACGCCTGCCGCGGCCGACGCGTCCTGCGCGGTCATGACTCTCGAGGTCGACCAGAGTGGCGCGCTCTCGCTCGTCCCCTCGTCCGTGACCGTCAACGACGGGGGCTGCGTGCAGTTCAGCAACCAGACCATTTTCGCGGCCCGATTCAGCGTGGGCGGCTACAGCCAGACCGTCCCGGCGTTCTCGCAGACGTCGGGGACCGGCAACTACACCGCGCAACCCGGTGGGGTTACCCAGACAGTGACCGCGAGCGAAGCCGGCGGGCGGGCGTCCGGCAAGATCGTCGTCCGGCCGGCGACCAAGCCGAGTCCGTCGCCCAGCCGCACCGGCGGCGGGCCGGCACCGCACCAGTCGAGTCCCTCCTCGAGCCGGCCCCGGCCGACGCCGGCAGCAACCACGACCTCGCCCGTACCGGTGCACTCGTCGCCGGCGACCTCGCCGTCGCGCACGGCCAAGCCTCCGGCCCAGCACCCGGTGAAGACGCCGACGCCGTCGACATCGTCGTTCCTGTCCGGTCAGCCGACACCCTCGCCCGAACACTCGTCCGTTGCGGTGGTGAGCGGGCCGCTGCAGCCGCCGACCGACCGCGGCACCGGGCTGCCGGCTGCGTTGGCAGCACTGGCCGTCGTCGCCACCGCAGGGGCGCTGCTGCGGGTGCTGCTCGCCGAGCCGGTGCCGGCTGTGCACACCCCCTTGAGTGGGCGGAGCCGGGGTGTGGACGGGCCGCATTCCGTCGGTGCCCGCCCCTAGTCTTCGCCGGGTTGCTGGTCATCGTCCGCTAGCCTGGTCGGCGCTCGCCTCACGTTGCGAGCGACCTCCTGCCACGGATCGACCGTGGCCGCCCCCGCGAGGGGGTTACCGAGTCCGAAGGAGGGCGCAGCCTTAATGCGTCGCTACGAAGTCATGGTCATCCTCGATCCCGATCTCGAGGAGCGGACCATCGCCCCGAGTCTCGACCAGTTCCTCGGCGTCATCCGCCAGGACGGCGGGACCGTCGAGAAGGTCGACGTCTGGGGACGTCGCCGGCTTGCCTACGAGATCAAGCACAAGGTCGAGGGCATCTACGCCGTGCTCGACCTGTCTGCCGAGCCTGCTGCGGTCAAGGAGCTCGACCGGCAACTCAACCTCAACGAGGCCGTGTTGCGCACCAAGGTGCTGCGCCCGGACGCGAAGTAGTAGGAGGCATCCCGTGGCCGCTGGTGACACCAACATCACGCTGATCGGAAACCTCGTCGACGACCCGGAGCTGCGGTTCACCCCGAGCGGCGCCGCCGTTGCGAAGTTCCGCGTTGCGTCCACCCCCCGATTCCTCGACAAGCAGACCAACGAGTGGAAGGACGGCGAAAGCCTCTTCCTCACGTGCAACGTCTGGCGCCAGGCGGCGGAGAACGTCGCCGAGTCGCTGCAGCGAGGCATGCGCGTCATCGTGCAGGGCCGGCTCAAGCAGCGCACCTATGAGACCAAGGAAGGCGAGAAGCGCACCGTCTTCGAAGTCGAGGTCGACGAGGTCGGGCCATCGTTGCGCAACGCCACCGCAAAGATCACCCGCGCGCAACGCAGCGGCGCGATGAGCGGCGGGGGCGGCGGCTACGGCGGAGGTTCGCAAGGATCAGGCGGCCAGGGTGGCGGCAACTCAGGTGGCTGGGGCGCCCCGGCCGACGACCCCTGGTCCACGCCCGCGGCCGGTGGCAGCGGCGACTTCAGCGATGAGCCGCCGTTTTAAAAAAAACAGCGGCGACGTCAAGCGATGAGCCGCGCATCCCACTTTCGACTTTTTCACTGACACGGAGTTTTGTGACATGGCCAAGCCACCACTTCGGAAACCGAAGAAGAAGGTGTGCGTCTTCTGCAAGGACAAGAACGCCGCCATCGACTACAAGGACACGGCGCTGCTGCGCAAGTACATCTCCGACCGCGGCAAGATCCGCGCTCGGCGTGTCACCGGCAACTGCTCGCAGCACCAGCGTGACGTCGCGATCGCGGTGAAGAACAGCCGCGAGATGGCGCTGCTGCCTTACACCAGCACCGCGCGCTGAGGGGGCTGACAACGATGAAGCTGATCCTCACGCAGGAGGTGACCGGCCTCG
>Ga0207705_10000147_pt1 | contig 75079 bp, 51 predicted proteins | sample KBSC13metaG_FD_184314 | JGI IMG/M metagenome (GOLD analysis project Ga0207705, IMG submission 184314) | Corn rhizosphere microbial communities from Kellogg Biological Station, Michigan, USA - KBS C1-3 metaG (SPAdes) (version 2) | ecosystem: Host-associated > Plants > Roots > Rhizosphere > Soil ... | reverse complement strand
TGAGCCAGCAGCGCGGCCAGCCGGAGATCGGCCACGAAAACCTGAAACGCATGCTGGCGGTGACCGCGCGCATCAGCGGACGCGATCTCGGCTCCACGATGCGCGACGTGAAAAAGGCGCTCGACGTGCCCGGGGAATTGCCGCCGGGCATGTACTACGAACTGGGCGGCCTGTATCTGCAACAGCAGATCGCCTTCCACGACCTGACGATCGTGTTGCTGACGGCAATCGCGCTGGTTTTCACGTTGCTGCTGTTCCTGTACGAGAGCTTCCGCGCCGCGATCGTGGTGATGATCCAGCCGCTCCTGGCCATCTGCGCCGTCTTCATCGGACTCTGGATCACCGGCATCGAACTCAACATTTCGGCAATGATGGGCATGACGATGATCGTCGGCATCGTCACCGAACTCGCGATATTCTATTTTTCCGAGCTCGCGGACATCCGGGCCCATGCGGTGAGCGACGAAAACCCTTCGCTCCGCGAAATGTTGATTGACGCGGGCAAGCGGCGCACCCGCGCCATCCTGATGTCCGCCATTGCCGCAATCCTCACCTTGTCGCCGCTGGCGCTGGCGACCGGGCGTGGTTCGCGGATGCAGCAACCACTGGCGATCGCGATCATCTTCGGAATGGCCGCGGCCGTGCCGTTGGTGCTGGTGGTAATGCCCACCCTGTATTGTTGCTGATGCGGCACAGGCGGCAGCAACAAGGGCAATGACGCTTCCTCCCCTGCTTACGGGGGTGGGTTGGGGTGGGGGCAATTCTGCGCTACCCCCCATCCGTCCTTCGGGCACTTTCGCCCGCATGTTGGGGAAGGAATCCGTTTTGCCAATGCAATGTGGCGTGCAACACGCCCTCTTTCAGTTGGTACGCCAGTGTCATCTTCAGCGCACGCGCGGCGGCAGCGGCCAGCGCCAGACCGAGTCCCGCGTGGCCCGCGCCCTGCGCGTCCTTGCGCCAGAAGCGCTGGCCGAAGTTGACCAGATCATCCGTGTGCAACACGGGCGCCGCGTTGCACACTTCGATGCTGTCCCGCGTCGCCCGCAAGCTGACGACACCCCCGGCCGGGACGTAAGCCACCGCGTTGCCGAGCAGGTTGTCGAGCACGATTTCGAGCAGCGCAGGATCGGTGTCGATTGCCAAACCCGAATCATTCGACTCCGCGATTTCGATGCGCACCTCGCGTGCACGCGCAGCCTCGTGATGTCGCTCGCTCACCCGCGCGAGTTGCGACCCCAGCGGCACGTGTTCGGGATGCGGTTGCTCCAGCCCCGACTGGATGCGCGTCAGTTGCAAGAGGGCGGTGACGGTCGCTTCCAGTTCCGCGCCGATGCTGCCGACTTCCCCGAGCAGGCCGTGCGCGTCGCGTCCGCTCGGGTAGCGGCGTTCCACGTCCACCAGCGCGCGCAATTCGGCGAGCCGCGTGCGAAATTCGTGCGCAAGGCCCGAGGCGAACTGGCGTTCGCGGGCCAGCCCCTCGTCCATCCGCGCCAGCACCTCGTTGAAACGCGCGACCAGCGGGGCCAGTTCGGTTGTGTTGGCCGCCGGCAGACGACCGCCCGGGGTATCCGGGCCGATGCCGGCCATCGCGCGATCCAGCACCGAGAGTGGACGCAAGCTGCGCCGTACCAGCCAGGGCGTCAGCAGCACCACCAGCGCGCAGGCGCCCAGCAGACAACCCAACAGGATGATGTCGAGCGTATCCAGAAGATCGTCCAGCGGTCCGCTCTGGAGCGCATAAGTAAGCGCGCAGCTCGGTGCGGTGGACGCGGAGGCGCGAGCGGCGTGCGTGGGCGTGAACCGGAATGCGACCACGCGCAGCGCGCGGCCATCGCGCGAGCGCGCGTCGGCGAACATGGGTTCGACCTCGGCAGCGACAGAAGGCGGCGCTTCCGTACTGCGCGCAATCACGGCGCCCCCACAGCGCAAATCGTACCAACTGGATTCCGCGTTGCCGGGAAATACAGTGGCCGCCGCATTGTCGGCGTCCACGGCGATGCGACCATTCTCGATCTGCGTCAGCGCCGCCAGCGATTGCGCACGCGACAGCAACGAAGCATCGAAGCGCTGCTGCATCTCGGCATCGGCGCGCCAATCCACGATTTTTGCCGCCGCGCCGAACACCACCAGCACGGCCAGCGCCAGCAGCAGCGTCAGGCGCGCGCGCAACGAGAAGGTTTTGACGCGCGCCTTCACGGAATCAGATAGCCGGCGCCGCGCCGGTTTTCGATCAGGCCATCGCACCCGGCGTCCGCAAGCTTGCGCCGCAAACCGAACACGACAACCTCGACGCTCCGGTCCGACGCTTCGCTTTCGCTGCCGGCGATGCGCTCCAGGATGTCGGCGCGCGCAAACACCCGGCCACGGTGGCGCAGCAGCAATTCGAGCAGCCCGAACTCGCGCGGCGTGAGTTGCAGCACGCTGCCGTTCGCGCTGGCGCAGCGCGCCTGCGGATCGAGCCGCACGCCCGCGTGTTCCAGCACGTCCACGTGCGTCTCGGCGGGACGTCGTGCCAGCGCGTGCAGGCGCGCGACCAGTTCCTCGAACGCGAACGGTTTCATCAGGTAATCGTCGGCCCCGGCATTCAGCGCGTCCACGCGATCCGAGACCTGGTCACGCGCCGACAGCACCAGCACGCGCGGCCGTTCGCCGCCCGCGGGCAACGCGCGCAGCACGCCGAACCCATCCAGTCGCGGAAGCCCGAGATCCAGCACCACGAAATCGTAGCCGTAGGTCGCAAGATAACCGGCCGCTTCGACGCCATCGGCCGCGACATCCGCCGTGAATCCCGCGGCGTGCAACCCGCGCGCGAGCGTCGCGCGCAAACGTTCGGAGTCTTCGACCAGCAGCAACTTCATGAACGGCATTCCCGATGCATGCCGAGAAAGCTACCACCGCCCATCACCAAGCACACGCAATCGCCTTGCAAGGTTCCCGAAAGCTACGACGAAGCGGCCGCTAAGCATGCGGCAGCAAAGTGGCACGCATCGCAAACCGAAGATTCCCGGCATGCAACCAGGCACCCTTCTACGACGCTTCGCGATGTGGCTGCTGATCGGCATTGCCGCAGCGGCCCCGACGGGTAAGGCCTTTGCCGCGAGCGGTCCGTTCGGCATCGATCACCGCATCGCCAACGACAACAGTGGCATCTGGACGCGCAGCAACCAGAAGACGCTGATGGGCGGCACCATCCTGATCGTGGTGGGCGGCTCGCTCGCGCTCGGCGATCAGGACAAGCTGGGTGACACGTTCTGGCGCTCACTCGACTCGATGGCGGTGTCGTCGGTGATCGCGCAGGGTGCGAAATCGACGTTCCAACGTGAACGCCCTTCGCAAACCAGCAACCCGAACAAGTTTTTCCAGGGTTTCAAATACGAGAGTTTTCCGAGCGGCGAAGTCACCGCGATCGCCGGGGCGGTAACTCCGTTCGTGGTGGCTTATGGCCACGACCACCCCGCCGTGTATGCGCTGGAACTGCTGCCGCTTTACGACGCCGTCGCGCGGGTCAAGACGCGCGGGCACTGGCAAAGCGACGTGCTGGCCGGCTGGGCCATCGGCACCGCGGTCGGCATCTGGGCCGCGCATCGCGATTCGCCATTGATCCTGGGCTGGTTGCCGGGTGGATTCCAGGTGGGGTTCATCCACCGTTTCTGATGCCATCGCGAATCAAGGTCGCGCAACGCGCAGCACCGCGCCCTGTCGATGGCGCAGGTTCACGGCAGCTTCTCGAGGAGATCCTCGACCGCGCGATCCAGGTTTCCCGGTTGGTCGCACATCACGCAATGACACGAAGGCGCGATCGATACGAGCTGCGCGTCGGGCGCGCTGGTGATCTGATGCTTGAGTAGGCGCCGCCAAAGCCGCCGCGCGTGCCGCACGGAATACCTCAACCGGTGTTCTGCAGGCCCTGCGATACCCCGTTGACGCAGGCGACCAGCGCACGCAGCAATGCGTCGTCCGCACCGCCGCTCGCGCGCCAGCGCCGGAGCAAGTCCACTTGCAGCAGGCTCATCGGATCGACGTAGGGATTGCGCAAATGGATCGACATCGCGAGACGCGGATCGCCACGCAGCAGCGTGTCGCTGTCTTTCAACTTGAGCAGCCCGTCGCGGGTGCGCGCGAATTCCGCTTCGATCAAACCGAAGAATTCGGCGTGCAGGGGACCTGCCAGTTTCGAGAACGCCTCGGCGATGCCGAGATCGCACTTCGCCAGCAACATCTCCATGTCATCGAGCACGTTGGCGAAGAACGGCCACTCGCGCGCCATCTCCAACAGTGCCGTTTCGCCGAATGCCCGCGCGCCGCGTTCGAGCGCACTGCCGAGGCCGTACCAGCCGGTCACGATGGAACGACACTGCGTCCACGAAAACACCCACGGGATCGCGCGCAGGTCCTCGACGCCGCGCATGCTGCGCCGGCTGGCCGGGCGCGAGCTCATGGTCATGCGCTCGATCACGTCGATCGGCGTGGCGGCGCGGAAGTAATCGACGAAACCCGGTTGCTCGACCAGCGCGCGATACGCCTCGCGGCTGTGTTGCGCCAGCACGCCCATGCGTTCGCGCCACAAGTCTTCGCGCGGCTCCGCCTCGCGCGGACGGAGGCTGGCGCGCAATACCGCGCCCGCGGTTTGCTCCAGGTTGCGCAAGGCGAGCGCACGGATGCCGTACTTGCGATGGACCACCTCGCCCTGCTCGGTGACGCGCAGGCGGCCGGCCACCGCGCCGCGCGGCGACGCCATCAATGCCGGCGTCACCTTGCCACCGCCGCGGCTGGCCGAACCACCGCGGCCATGGAAGAACGTCAGGCCAATGCCGATTTCGCGCGCGACTTCCAGCAACTCCACCTGCGCGCGTTGCAGCGCCCAGCGTGCGGCGAGGATGCCGCCGTCCTTGGCGCTGTCGGAATAGCCGAGCATGATCAACTGGCGATCGCCGCGGCGCGACAGGTGTTCGCGATAGACCGGATCTTCCAGCAGTGCGCGCAGCGTGGCGGCGCCATGTTTGAGGTCATCGACCGTTTCGAACAGCGGCGCGATGTCGAGCGGCACGCCGTCGTCTTCGACCAGGCCACCGTCACGCGCCAGCGCCAGCACGGCCAGAACGTCGGCGGCCGAGCGTGCCATCGAGATGATGTAGGGACCGGTGGCGTCGGGACCGTAGTCACGACGCGCCCCGGTGAGCGTCGCGAACACCGCCTTCAGGCGCGCCGCGGCCGGATCGTCGTGCGCGGTGAAGGTGTCTTGTCCTGCCGCCAATCCGCGCAAGCACATCGCGCGATCGTCCGCAGGTCGGCCGGCCCATCCGGGATCGTCCAGCAATACCGCCAGCACGTCGTCGTGCACGCGCGCATCCTGTCGCACGTCCAGCCGCGCCAGATGGAACCCGAAGGTGCGCACGCGCCGCAGCAACCGGCGCACGCCGAACAACCCGGCGTGCTCGCCCTTGTGCGCGGCGAGGCTTCCGGCGATCAGCGCCACGTCGGCCTGGAATTCGGTGGCATTGGCGTAGCGTTCCGCAGCCTCGTTGCCGGTGGCGGCCAGTCGCGCACGCATCAGGGTGAGCAGGCAGCGATATGGCATGTTCGCGTGGCGGGGACGGATCGCGGCGGCCGCTTGCGGAAGACGCGCCCGGTAATCGTCCAGCCGCCGGCGCAAGGCATTGGAAACCCGTGCGCGATCGTCGGTCTGGCTGAGCAGGCGTTCCAGGTGCGCGCACTCAGACTGGTAGCGCGCCAGCACCATCGCGCGTTGCGCGCGCAAGGTTTCACCGATGGTGTCCGCGCCCACGTTGGGATTGCCGTCCATGTCGCCGCCCACCCACGAGCCGAAACGCAGCAGCCGCGGCAACTCAGGGCAGACGCCGTAGACGCGCTCGAGTTCGTGTTCCAGCGACTCGTAGAACACCGGCAGCACCCGATACAGGGGGCCCGCGAGATAGAAGCTCACGTGTTCGAATTCATCCTGCACGCTGGGCCGGACCGCCGAGGCTTCGGCGGTTTGCCAGCTCGCGGTGAGCGCGGTCAGCAGGCGCTGGTGATCAACGGCGCGTTCCTGCGGCGTGCGCGAGGCGTCGAAGCCTTCCACCAGCGCCTGAACGATTGCCTGTTCCTTCTCCAGCAGCGAGCGGCGCACGGCCTCGGTCGGATGCGCGGTGAACACCGGCTCGATGTCCACACGTTCGAGCCACTCCAGCAATTCTTCGGCCCCCACGCCGCGCGCCTTCAGCGATGCCAGTACGTCGGCCAGCGATTCCGGCTGCGGCGCGGCACCAGCAAGCTGGTAGTCGCGACGGCGGCGGATGCGGTGCACGCGTTCGGCGGTGTTGACGGCCTGGAACCAGGCCGAGAACGCGCGCGCCAATGCTTCCGCATCGGCGGCGTCCAACCCTGCCAGCGATTCGGCAAGGTCATCCACCGCCTGCCCTTCATGACGACGCCGGATCGCCGCGGTGCGGACGTCGTCCACCCGCTGATAGAACGCTTCGCCTTCCTGCTCGGCCAGCATTCGGCCCACCAGGATGCCGAGCCGATGCACGTCTTCGCGCAAAGGCCCGTCGTGCGGCAGGAAATCGGGAATGCTGTCGGCGGATTCGGGCATGCGATCCTCGCATCGGCGCTGAGGCCTTCGAGCTTACCAAGACACCGATTCCGGTTCGCGGCCAAACCGCATAAGCTCATGCGTTCCGCGCCGACATCGAGCATGCGCCGGAACTGTGGCCGTCGTTCACGGTCAGTGACAGGTCATGCCGCTCGCTTGCGGCGCAGTCCACGGGACGAGGATTTTGCATGCGGCCACATCGTCGCGGCGTCTTTGCAAATATGGTCCGGCGTGCACGATGGCTGCACGCCGGACTGGTCGCCGCGGTCATGGCGACCCTTGTGCCGTCGCCGGCACTGACGCAGACATCGGCCACCGCCGGCTCCACAGCGGTCGCGTCGGCGCAGCCCGCATCGGCTTCGTCGATCGTCACCTTGCAGGCGATCAATGTGACCGGCGTGGTGCCCGGACCGGGCTTGTGGAAGGTGACGCGCGGCGATCACGTGCTGTGGATCCTCGGCGTGGTGCCCACGCTGCCGGCCGGCATCGAATGGCGCTCGAACCAGGTCGCGCAAACGATCGCTGCTTCGCAAATGGTGCTCGAATCGCCCGGCGTCAAGCTGAAAGTGGACACCAACTGGTTCGGCAAGCTGTTCCTGCTGCCTTCCATTTATCGCGCGCAGCGCAATCCCGACGGCAAGGCATTGCATGACGTCTTGCCGCCCGATGTCTACGCGCGCTGGTATTACGCGCGGAAACGCTACTTCGGCGACGACTATTCGATCGAGCGCTACCGGCCACTCCTCGCGGCCGGCAAGTTGATGAAGAAGGCGCTGAAGGCCAACGGCCTGCACGGCGACCGTGAAGTAACCGACATCGTTGCAAAGTTGGCCAAACAGCACGGCGTCAAGACCGCCAAGCCGGACACCACGCTGGAGATCAAGGAGCCGCGGCAGGCGGTGAAGGCATTCGCGGCTTTCGGTCCGGACGGCATTGCCTGTCTTCGCGTGGTGCTGGATGCGGTCGAACACGAACTGCCGAATTTCCGCGCGCGCGCCAACGCGTGGGCCACCGGCGACATCGAAACCCTGCGCACGGTGCCCGAAAGCGCTTGGCGCGGGACCTGCCAGTCCGCGATTACCGGCGCGGGTTTCGCCAAATCACTGGGCATAGACAATCTGCCGCGGCGGATCAAAGAGACGTGGCTGGCCGCGGCCGATGCGGCGCTGGCGGCAAACACGCAGACCTTCGCGGTGCTGCCGATGCACGACCTGCTGGACCCCGACGGTTATCTCGCCGCACTGCAGGCGCGCGGCTACGTGATCACCGCCCCGGACGGAGGGCTTGCGGAGGACCCGGTATCGGCGAATAGTGTCGCGCCAGCGGACACTTCATCCCTGCCGGCGAGTGCCGCAACGGTTCACTGACGTATCGCGGAGGATGGGCATGCTCATCCTGTTCAACAAGCCGTTCGATGTGTTGTGCCAGTTCACCGATCGCAGCGCGCAACCGCGACGGACGCTGGCCGACTTCGACCTGCCGCCCAACGTATATCCGGCAGGGCGGCTGGATCGCGATTCGGAAGGTCTGTTGTTGCTGACCGACGACGGTGCGTTCGCGCACCACATCACCGATCCGCGCCACAAGCAGCCGAAAACGTATCTGGTGCAGGTGGAAGGCACGCCGGATGAAACCGCGCTGCAACAACTGCGCCGAGGGGTGGCTCTGAACGACGGCCTTACGCGCCCTGCCGACGCGCGCGTTTTGCCGCATCCGCCGGAAGGTTTGTGGCCGCGCGACCCGCCCGTGCGCTTCCGCAAAACCGTGCCGGATGCATGGCTGCAACTCACGATCCGCGAGGGCCGCAACCGTCAGGTGCGGCGCATGACCGCGGCGGTGGGCTTGCCGACACTGCGCCTGATCCGCACGCGCACCGGCGAATACGCGCTGGGCGATCTCACGCCCGGCGGCCATCGCATCGTCGAACAGTGCACCGCAGCAAGGAGAACATCCGGATGAACTTCAAGGATCTGTTTTCGGACCATTCCGATTTGTACCTGCGCGCGCGCCCCCATTATCCCGCTGCGCTGTTCGACTGGATCGCGGCCGAAGCGCCGGCGCGAAGCTGCGTGTGGGACGCCGGCTGCGGCAACGGGCAGGCCAGCGTCGCGCTCGCCACGCGCTTCGATCACGTGGTCGCCACCGATCCCAGCCAGAAACAACTCGGCAATGCGGTCGCGAATCCGCGCATCGACTACCGCAACGAGGCCGCCGAACACACCACGATTCCGGATCGTTCCGTCGCTGCCGTCACCGTCGCGCAGGCACTGCACTGGTTCGATCTCGCGGCATTCGTCATGGAAGTGCAACGTGTCGCCGTGCCGGGCGCGCTGTTCGCGTCCTGGTGTTACGCCCACTGCAGCGTGACGCCCACGGTCGATGCCGTGATCGCGCATCTGTACGACGACATCCTGGGCGCGTACTGGTCGCCGGAGCGGAAACTCGTGGACGAGGGCTATGCCTCGCTGGCATTGCCGTTCGCGCCGGTCGAAATGCCTGCCTTCGAAATGCGCGTCGAGTGGAATCTGCAGCAACTGCTGGCGTACCTGACGTCATGGTCGGCCGCACAAAAATACCTGAAGACCACCGGCGAGGACGCCGTGGCATCGGTCGCGGAAGAACTGGCGTCGGCGTGGCACGAACCCGAGCACGTACGGCCGGTGCACTGGACGCTCGGCCTGCGCGCCGGGCGCGTGTAGGGCGCGGCAACCCGCCTTCGCGAATCAGGTGGCGAGATCGCGACGCTCGGTCCGCCCTACTGCTCGAGGCCAAAAAACGTGCGGGCGTTCGCGGTGGTCTGTTCGGCGGTGGCTTCCAGTTCCCCGCCGCGTTCGTGCGCTACGGTTTGGCAGATGTGCGCCAGGTACATCGGCTCGTTGCGACGATCCGACGGCGGCGGCCGGATGTCGCGCGGCAACAGGTACGGCGCGTCGGTTTCCAGCATCAGTCGATTCGCGGGGATCGACCGCACCAGTTCGCGCAGGTGCGTGCCGCGGCGCTCGTCGCAGATCCAGCCGGTGATGCCGATGTGGCAGTCGAGATCGAGGTAATCGAACAGTGCCCGGCGATCGTCGGTGAAGCAATGCACCACCACGGCGGGCACGCTATCGCGCGCGGACCTCAGCAGTGCGAGGAAATCATCGTGCGCATCGCGCTGGTGCAGGAACAACGGCATGCCGAGTTCCACCGCGATCGCGAGTTGCTTCTCGAACGCCGCGCGCTGCGCGGGCCGCGGCGACAAGTCGCGAAAATAATCCAGGCCCGTTTCGCCGACCGCAACCACTTCCGGTTCGCGCGCGAGCGTGCGCAACAGCGCATCGGTTTCCGCGCCGTAATCACCGGCGTGATGGGGATGCACGCCGGCGGTCGCGTGCAAAGTACCCGGGTATGCGCGCGCCAGCTGCAGTGCCTGTTCGCTGTCATAACGCGACGCGCCGGTGACGATCATGCGTTCCACGCCCGCCTTGCGCGCACGGTCGAGCACAGCGTCGAAATCCCGCTGGAAGGATTCGTGGGTGAGGTTGGCGCCGATATCGATCAGGTGCATGGCTTGTTCGGGGTTCGGGACGCGGGATTCGGGGAAGCGTAACAAATCGCGTCATCCTTCCGAGATCGCGCGCAGTGCGGGACCCGGAATCCAGCTTGTGACCGCTGCACGGCCGGCGCCTACAATCCACCGATGCCTGTCGAAGCCAACGATTTTCCGATTGCGCCGCTGCTCCCCGCGATCCGCGACAGCCTGCGTGCACACCCGCGGCTGGTGCTGGAAGCACCACCCGGCGCGGGCAAGACCACGCAAGTGCCACCGGCTTTGCTCGATGAGCCATGGCTGGCCGGCAGAAAAATCGTGTTGCTTGAACCGCGGCGGATCGCCGCGCGCGCGGCAGCGGAATTCATGGCCGCGCGGCGCAGTGAAGCGACCGGGCAGACGATCGGTTACCGCATCCGTTTCGAGTCGCGCGTCTCCGATGCAACGCGCATCGAAGTCGTCACCGAGGGCATCCTGACGCGCATGCTGCAGGATGATCCGGAATTGCCGGAGGTCGGCGCGGTCCTTTTCGACGAATTCCACGAGCGGCATCTGCCCGGCGATCTCGGCGCGGCGCTGGCGCTGGATGTCCAGGCTGGCTTGCGGCCGGACCTTCGCATCGTCGTGATGTCGGCGACACTGGAGGGTTCGCGCGTCGCCGGATGGCTGGATGCGCCAGTCGTCCGCAGCGAAGGCCGCGCCTTTCCCGTGCACGTCGAATATCCGCCACTGCGTCGCGGCGAGAATGAAGCCGCACACCTCCGGCGCGTCGTGCAAACGGCGCTCGCGGAAAGCGACGGCGACGTGTTGGCGTTCCTTCCGGGCCGGCGCGAAATCGCACAAGCGCAGCGGATGCTCGAAGATGCCCTCCCCGTCCGGGAGAGGGGAGAACCCTTGGAAATCCTGCCGCTGCACGGCGAACTGGCGCTGGCCGACCAGCAGGCAGCGCTTGCGCCCGCCGAGGCCGGCACGCGCCGGGTGATCCTCGCCACCAACGTGGCCGAATCCTCGATCACGGTGCCGGGCGTGCGCGCGGTGGTCGACGCGGGCCTCGCCCGTGAACCGCGCTTTGATCCGAACTCGGGTTTCACCCGCCTTGCGACGGTCAACATTTCCCAGGCATCCGCCGACCAGCGCACCGGACGCGCGGGGCGCGTGGCACCAGGCGTCGCCTGGCGGCTGTGGCCGGAGAGTCGCCACCTCGAACCTTCGCGCACACCCGAAATCGCGCAAGCCGAGTTGTCCGGACTGGCACTGGAGATCGCGGCGTGGGGCGTCGGCGCGGACGCGGCTGCGGCGCTGCGCTGGCTGGATGCTCCGCCCGCGGGCGCGCTGGCTGCGGCGCGCGAATTGCTGCAACGGCTCGGGGCCATCGACGCCAACCTTCGCATCACGCCGCTGGGGCGCGACATGCTGCAACTCGGCGCGAATCCGCGGATGGCGGCGGCCGCGCTGCGGGCACCCGACGGGCTGCGCGCGCTGGTCGCCGACCTGCTGGCGCTGCTGGACGCGCGCTCGCCATTGCGCGGCGAATTCAATGACGACCTGCGCGCGCGCGTCGACGCCCTGCATCGCTGGCGCGACGGCGGCGCGCGCGTGGTGCACGATGCCGACGTGGGGGCCTTGTCGGCCATCGAGCAGGCCGCGCGTGGTTGGCGCAAACGCCTCGGCGTGCGCCACGGCGCCAGCGGCATGCCTGACATGCTGACGATCGGCAATCTGCTGCTGCACGCATTTCCGGATCGCGTCGCAAGACAGGACGAGAAGGATCCGCGCCGCTACCGCCTCGCCAACGGCCGCGGCGCGCGGCTGCATGAAGCGTCCGTGCTGTTCGGCGAACCTTGGCTCATCGTCACCGAAGCGCGTTTCGACGTGCGTGACAGTTTGATCCTGACCGCCGCCCCGTTCGATGCCGCACTGCTGGAGCGCGATTACCCGCAGCGCTTCCAGCGCGAACACGTGGTGCGGATGAACGCGAACGATGTGGTCGAGGCTTTCGAGGAACGCCGTTTCGATGCCATTGTGTTGGGACGGCACGCGCTGCCGGCCAGCGTGGATGACGCACTGCCTGCCTTGCTGGCCAGCATTCGCGCACGCGGCATCGCCGCGCTGCCGTGGAGCGATGCCGCGGTCCGGTTGCGCGCGCGCATCGGGTGGCTGTCTCTTGCGATGCCCGAAGCCGGTCTGCCGGATGTTACCGACGCGACATTGCTCGACTCACTCGAAAATTGGCTTGCGCCCGTGCTGGCCGGCAAACGCAAGCTGGATGCGCTGTCGGCGGACGCGTTGTCGAACGCATTCGCGAGTCTGCTCGAATGGCCGCAACGCAAGCTGCTGGACGAAGCCGCGCCCGACGCCTTGCAGGTGCCGAGCGGGCGGCTGGTGAAACTCGATTACGCCACCGCCGCCAATGCGTGCCTTCATCTCCCCTCTCCCATCGGGAGAGGGGCTGGGGGTGAGGGTCCGGGCTTGCGCAGCACGGCACAACGTGGGCCCGGACCCTCACCCGGCGCTGCGCGCCACCCTCTCCCGGGGGGAGAGGGAAGGAGCGAGCTTGTGCCATCGCCCGTACTAGCCGTGAAACTGCAGGAACTGTTCGGTCTTGCCGAAACGCCGCGCGTCGCGAACGGCCGCGTGCCGGTGATGCTGCACCTGCTCTCGCCGGCCGGGCGTCCGATCCAGGTGACGCAGGACTTGCGCGGGTTCTGGGACCGCACGTATCCGGAAGTGAGGAAGGAATTGAAGGGGCGCTACCCGAAGCATCCTTGGCCCGACGACCCTTGGACCGCGGCGCCCACGCATCGCGCCAAACCGCGCCACTGACACTTTGCCACGACCGTCTCGCCCTGTTGCTCACGTCCTCCGAAGTACCGCGCCGGACGCTCGCCGTCAGGCGATCAATCCACCAGCGCGTAATCGAGCGTCGCGACCACCCGCACGGTTTTGTCTATCTGCTTGTCCTGCTGCAGCATCGGCGCCTTGTCGCGCGGGAGGATCTCGAACACGCCCTGGTTGGCGCGGACGATCCCGCCCAGCCTGCTGCCGGAATCGCGCGCGAATTGCTCGGCCGCGGTGCGCGCATTTTTGGTGGCTTCCGCGATCATCGATGGCTTCAGGGCGTTGATGCCATCGAACAAATAGTTCGGACCTTCATTGAAGCCGCCATCCGGGTTGCCCAGCACCACGCCCTGCGCGATGAGCGTGCCGGTATCCTGCGCCGCCGCCGCAACGGCATCCACGTCCTTGGTGCGCACCATGATGGTGCCGGTGACGACGAAACGCGTCTTGTATTGATCGTTGCCGTAGTTGCGTGCTGCGCGGTCGGTCACCTGCACGCTGTGGAATGCGATCGCATCCGTACCGAGTTTGTGTTGCCGCAGGAAGCCGGTGATGGCCGCATCGTCACGCTGGATGGTGGCCTGCACCCCGGCCAGGTCGTTGCCGGTTTCCGCGAACTGGATTTGCCACAGCGCGATATCGGCCTTGACGTTGCGTTCGGCGAGTCCCTTGACCGTCACGGACCGGTTCGGGTGCCGGTGCGCGAAACCATTGCCGATGAACCAGCCTCCCAGTGCCACGCCGACGGCCACGAGCACGGCGGCGACGATGCGCATCATGGATGACCGTCCGACTTCGTGTCGTGTCGCCAGGACGGCTGGCCGACCGCATCGCCGCCGAACCGTCCGAAGCTGGGATACAGCACGCCGACCGGCTTGCCATCGGGGCCGAGCTTCGGCGACCGCGCGAAGCTGCCGGCGAAGCCCGGAAACTCCACCGGACTTTCCCAGCCGTCCTTGCTGACCGCCGACACGCCGAAGAACCAGTCATCCAGGATGATGTCCTTCAGCACCACCGAATCGGCATCGCCTGCCTTCTGCACGTGTTGCCATTGCGGCGCGGTGGTTTCGCGCCACCACGCGTTGTAACTCGCCGCACCCGGCGATCGTTGCCACGACAACGTGGTGTCGTAGGCGACCGCGCCCTTCACCGCGAGATCGGCCGGTGGCGGCGGTGCCATCGCCAGCGAGGCCATCGTGATCGCATCGAGACGGGTGACGTTCGCGAGGTAATCGAAATCCACGCCGGACACCACGTCGCCGTAGTGCACGCCGTTTTCGACCCGCACGTTCTGGTGCTGATGGTCGTAGTTCTCGTTCGATTCCGACAGTCGCACCGCCGGAAAGCCTTGATCGAGGAACGGCACCTGGTCGCCCGAGCGCCCCCAGCGATCGGTGCGGTAAACCATGCGCACGTGGAAATCATTAAGATATTGCTCGGCCAGCGCAGCCATGTAGCGCGCGATGTTGCGCGAGGGCGAATCCACGCCGCCGCCGTGATAGCGACGGTACGCCGCCTGCTCCAACGTCTCGTTGGACTTGGTGCCTTCGGAGAACACGCGGATGGTGTGCGGGTCGTGGGCGCCGTTGCCGCCATGCGAGTTGCCGACCATATCGTTGTTGAGGTTGGCCTCGACCTTCCAGCCATGATCGACCGCGTACTGCGCGATGATCTTGCCGCCGTAAAGGCCCTGTTCCTCGCCCGAATCGGCCGAGTACACCAGCGTCGCGGGGAACTTGTATTTCGAAAGCACGCGCGCGGTTTCGATCAGCGCGGCAACGCCGGCCGCATCGTCATTGGCGCCGGGCGAATCGCCGGTCGCGTCCATCACGTCGCTGCGGCGTGAATCGAGGTGCGCCGTCATCACGATCACGCGGTCCGGGTCGGAGGTTCCGCGCTGGATCGCGACGACGTCCATCACCTCGGCGCCGGCCTTGGGCATGCGCTTGCCGGTGAACACCTGCGAAGGCGTGACGATTTCGAGGCAGCCGTCGCAGCCTTTCGAGATCGTTTCGAACTGCGCCGCCACCCAGCGCCGCGCCGCGCCGATGCCGCGGGTTTTCGACGTGGTGGTCGAAAGGGTGTGGCGGGTGCCAAAGCCGACCAGTGCAACATCGGTGGCATGCAGGTTGGACGCCTTCACCGCGCCTGCGATGGCATGCAGTTCCGGATGGTTGTTGGCGGGCGGCGGCGCCGCGAACGACGTGATGGCGACGAGTATCCCGGCAACCAGGGCGGACAGCAAACGAATGCGCGGCATGGCAATCCCTCCTCGAAGGCAGCCGGACGAGGGTAGTCCGTTGCCTGCGTGATTGCATGTGGCGAAGGTCAGTGCGCGGTGCCGTCCAATACTTGCGACGCGCGCCAAGCCGCGATACGACGATCACCCGACAAAAAATACGGCCAGGTCCTGAAGGGAGTAGCGGTCTTCAGCTCGTCATGGCCTTCCGTGGTCAACAGGATGCCGCCGGGGTGCGCACGACACCAAGCGCGAATCTCGCCACGGGGAATCCATGGGACCGGTTGATGCAGACGTCCGGTATAGCCCAGCAAACCATTGTTCCATTCGACGGTGGCGATCGGTACATGCGCACGCAGCGCCTGCGTCACGAACGCGGCTTCGGATTCGACGTCGAGCGACGGCAACAGTGCCAGCGCACCCGCCAGCATCACGGCCGCAACCAGCGTGGTGGCGGACAGGGCCATCCCACGTGCATCGCGTCCCCACACGCGCCACACGCCGGCCGCGATGATCAATCCGACCAGCGCGAACGCCGCGATCGCAGGTTGCGGTGGATAACCGAATAGTTTCGCCGCATGCCATGGCGCCACCGCGATCAGCGCGGCGGCAAGCAGCGCCAGCAGGCCGAACAGCAATGGACGCAGGCGGCCTCCGGGCTGCTGCAACAACCACGCACCCGCCAGTGCCCACGCCGGCAGCAGCGGCAAGAGGTAATGGACCTGCTTGCCGCTGATCGCGCAGAACGCAACGAAGGGCACGACCCACCAGCACCACAGGAAACGCCCGAAGCGGCCGCGCCACAACCCTGCCCACGCCGCACGCGGCGCGCGCAAGGTCAACAGCCACGGCAACAGGAGCACCGGCACCAGCGGCAGGTACCACCAGAACGGCCGCCGGTGGGCAAAACTCCTTGCGATCCGTCCGGTGACCTTGTCCACCAACGGTTGCCAGTACGTCGGCCCGGCGTACCATGCGGCCGGCAGCAGCCACGCGAGCATGATCGCCACGCCGATCAGAAAACCGGCAAGCAGCGCGAAGTACCAGCGCGCCTTGTATTTGCGCGCGGTATCGCTCCACAACGGTGCCAGCACCGCGACCGCGACGACGTGCAACAGCATCACCGGGCCCTTGGCCAGGATGCCGAACCCGATCGTCAAACCCAGTGCAACGATACCGCGTTTCCATCGGCCGGCATCGAGATCGAGCAACGCGTGCAGCGCACCAAGGACGCACAGCGACAACAGCAGGTCGAACATGATCGCGGTGCTGAACACCGTGAAACCGAGGCAGCCGGCAAGCATCCACATGGCGTCAGCGGCGCCGCGCCGATCCATGCCGAGACGCTCGGCGAGCCGCCGCAACGTCAGCAACATGCACAGGGCAACGATCAACGCTTCCACGCGAGCCACCCACGTATGCACGCCAAGGATTTTCCAGCCCCCCGCGATCAGCCAGAACAGCAGCGGCGACTTGTCCGAATACCACGCGCCGTTGACGGTCGGCACCAGCCACTGCCCGGAGTTGAACATCTCCCACGCGGCGGTGAGATAGCGCGTCTCGTCGATCGGAATCGGCGGAAACAGGACGGCCAGCGGCAGCAGCAGCACGAACCACAGCGCCAGCCAGCGCCATGGCGAATCAGAAGGCATTCCAGTGTTCATGCGCGGCGCAGCATAACGGACGACGCTGTCATCGTGCGCAATTCACGGATCAACGCAGTTCGGCAAGAACGTCGGGGAGCGGCCGTGCCGCGACATTTTCCAGCCTGTCGAACGGCGCCGTGCGCGGATCAACGCGCGCGTTGATCCGCGCATGTTGGCGTCACGCGCATCCGCTTTGGTTCAGCCGCCCTTCGCCGGTCGCGCCTTGGCGGGTTCGCCCTTGTGACCGAGCTGTTCGAGCAGCGTGCTCATGTCTTCGGCGTGTTCTTCTTCCACCGCGAGGATTTCTTCCATCATCCGGCGGGTGGTCGGGTCGTCGCTGCCGAGATAGCGCACCATCTCGCTGTAGGTTTCGATCGCGATGCGCTCGGCAACCAGGTTCTCCTTGATCATGTCCACCAGATCTTCGCCTTCGACGTACTCCGAATGACTGCGCGTCTGCAGGCCTTCGGGCGACAGGTTGGGCGTTCCCTCCAACTGGGTGATGCGCTGGGCGATCTGGTCCGCGTGGCCCTGCTCTTCGTTCGCATGTTCGAGGAATTCAGCCGCGACGCTTTGCGCGTTGATGCCCGAAGCCATGAAGTAGTGGTACTTGTAGCGCAACACGCACACGATCTCGGTTGCCAGCGCCTCGTTCAACAGCTTGATCACTTCCTTGCGGTCGGCCTTGTAGCCATCGGTGATCGCCCCCTTGTGGATCTGTTCGCGCGCGCGTTTCTGGATCGCCTTGATGTCGCTGAGGAACGGTTTCTTGGTGGCCATCGCATCACTCCTTCGCGTGTCATGTCGTGTGGGCGGCCAGTGTAGTCCCGCGTCCGTGAAGGACGCCAACACATGGTCTCGATGGCATCCATTGACGGTGACTATCACGCCTTTCGATACACCGCGCCACCCTGCTCGCGGAACTCGGCGGCTTTTTCGGCCATGCCTTCATCCAGCGCCGCGATTGCTTCGACGCCGTGTTCGCGCGCGTAGTCGCGCACGTCCTGGGTGATCTTCATCGAGCAGAACTTCGGGCCGCACATCGAGCAGAAGTGTGCGGTCTTGGCGGCATCCTTGGGCAGGGTTTCGTCGTGGAATTCCTTGGCCTTGTCGGGGTCGAGCCCCAAGTTGAACTGGTCCTCCCAGCGGAATTCGAAGCGCGCCTTCGACAGCGCATTGTCGCGTGCCTGCGCGCCGGGATGGCCCTTGCCGAGATCGGCCGCGTGCGCGGCGATCTTGTAGGCGACGATGCCTTCGCGCACGTCGTTCTTGTCGGGAAGCCCGAGGTGCTCCTTGGGCGTCACGTAGCACAGCATCGCGGTGCCGTACCAGCCAATCATCGCGGCGCCGATCGCGGAGGTGATGTGGTCGTAACCCGGCGCAATGTCGGTGGTGAGCGGGCCAAGCGTGTAGAACGGCGCCTCGTGGCACTTGTCGAGCTGCCGCTCCATGTTTTCCTTGATCAGATGCATCGGCACGTGGCCGGGGCCTTCGATCATCACCTGCACGTCGTGCTTCCACGCGATATCGGTCAATTCACCGAGCGTATCGAGTTCGGCGAACTGGGCTTCGTCGTTGGCGTCGGCGATGCAGCCGGGACGCAGGCCGTCACCAAGACTGAAAGCCACGTCGTAGGCTTTCATGATCTCGCACATGTCTTCGAAGTGCGTGTACAGGAAGGATTCCTTGTGATGCGCGAGGCACCACTTGGCCATGATCGAGCCGCCGCGCGAGACGATGCCGGTGACGCGCTTGGCGGTCAGCGGCACGAAACGCAGCAGCACGCCCGCATGGATCGTGAAGTAATCGACGCCTTGTTCCGCCTGCTCGATCAGGGTGTCGCGGAACAGTTCCCACGTCAGTTCCTCGGCATCCCCGCCGACCTTTTCCAGCGCCTGATAGATCGGCACGGTACCGATTGGCACCGGCGCATTGCGCATGATCCATTCGCGCGTCTCGTGGATGTACTTGCCGGTGGAGAGATCCATCACGGTGTCGCCGCCCCAGCGGATCGACCACACCATTTTTTCCACTTCTTCGGCGATCGACGAGGTCACTGCCGAGGTGCCGATGTTGGCGTTGATCTTGGTGAGGAAATTGCGACCGATGATCATCGGCTCGGTTTCGGGGTGGTTGATGTTGCACGGGATGATCGCGCGCCCGCGAGCGACTTCGTCGCGCACGAACTCGGCAGTGATTTCTTTCGGAATCGATGCGCCGAAGGATTGGCCCGGATGTTGCTGCGCCAGTGCGCTGCCGCGCAGCGCATCGAGCTTCTGGTTTTCCCGGATCGCGATGAATTCCATTTCCGGCGTCACGATGCCTTGCCGCGCGTAATGCATCTGGGTGACATTCGCCCCGGCTTTCGCGCGCCGCGGCTTCGGGAGGTTCGGAAAACGCACGTCCGCCAACAACGCGGCTTCGGCATGGCGCCGGCCGAATTCGGAGGTGCGATTCGGCAACTCTTCGGTGTCGCCGCGCTCGGCGATCCATGCCGCGCGCAGTTTCGGCAGCCCCGCCACGAGATCCGCCGTGAACGCGGTGTCGGTGTAGGGGCCGGATGTGTCGTACGCCGTGAACGGCGCATTGGTTTCCGCGCCGAACATCGCCGGCGTGTCGGTCAACACGATCTCGCGCATCGGTACGCGCAGGTCGTCGCGGCTGCCGCGCACGTACATCTTGCGCGAACCGCGAATCGGCGAGGTGACGGTTTCGGAGAGGGTCTGCGCCTGGCGCAGCAATTCGGAGGGTTGGGCATTCATCGGCGTCGATCCGCTGCATGGAAGATCCGCGCGTTTGCGCGGGACATGAGCGGTGGCGCCAAGCGCACGAATAGCGACGGTCGTGCGGCGAAGCTCCCTACACCGGTGCGAACCGGATCAGGTTCCAAGGGTATGTCTCAGCCGGCGCGATCCTTCGCCTGCGGCACCCCCGCTTCAAGCCACAATTGAAGCACGTTTGCGGCTCGCTGGCGAATGTGCTTGCAAGAACAATCTCAGCGCGGCCCGTACGCCCTCAGGAACATGTCCACCGTCGCTTCCAGGTGCACTTCGACCTCTTGGGTGGTCGGCTGTCCGCAGCCGAACAGCATGCGAGCGTGATGTTCGCCCTTCAGCAGCGAAAAGAACTGGCTGGCAGCACGACGCGTGTCGGTGATGTCGAGCTGACGCGCATCGACCTCCTCCTGCAGCATCTCGGCGAGCGCGGCCTGCACCTGCATCGGGCCGGCTTCCCAGAACAGCTTGGCAAGCTTGGGCGATTGCTGCGAGCTCGCGACCAGGGTGCGATGCATGCCCAGCGCGCCATCGCTCATCATCATCGCGAAAAACGCACGGGCGACACCGAGCAACTGGCCGCGCACGGGCGCCTCGACGTTCACCTCGAACAGCGAACATGGCATCAAGCCGTCGCACTTGCAGCGGATGGTCTCGATGAACAGAGCTTCCTTGCCGCCGAAATGGCTGTACACCGTCAGCTTGGAAACGCCGGCCTCGGCCGCGACCGCGTCCATGCTGGTGCCCTCGAAGCCGTGCTGCGGGAACAGACGCTTGGCCGCCTCCAGAATCGCGGCGCGTTTTTCGAGATCCTTGGGCCGTCCGGGGCCGCTGCAACGTTCGGGTAAGGCGTTCATGGGCGTCGCAAGGCAGGGTCCTGCAGTCAATGACAATGGGGTTAGTATACGCTCCAGTACATATTTGTCCGATGGACCTGGATCACAATCCCTGTCCGGGGCTGTCCGCGGGTCGTCCGCGGACAGGTTTCACGCTCGACGCGCGCTCCCATGTAGCTGATTCCGAAGTCAAAATGACGCGTCTGGATTTGGCCCGGAACGTGCTTTTACCCCTTCGCTTGCGCAAATGACCGCTGTCACCAAAGCCCGGTGACTTCCGGCACTTCGTGGGCAACCCTGCCACCGGCACGCTGCACGCATTGCCCGGCTTGCGCTGCGCGCCGTATGCTTGGGCGATTTTGACCATCGCAGGAAGTTGTGATCGACATGAACATGAATATCCAGCTCGAGACGGCCCGCCGCAACATGGTGGAAAACCAGGTCCGGCCATGGGAAGTGCTGGATGCACGCGTCCTGGGCGTGCTGTCGGCGCTGCCGCGCGACGCCTTCGTGCAGCCCGCCTACAAGGCGGTGGCGTATGCCGACGTGGCACTGCCGCTCGGCCACGGCGAGATGATGTGGAAGCCCGTGCTGGAAGGTCGCGCGCTGCAGGCGCTGCTGCCGCTGCCCGGCGAGCGCGTGCTGGAAATCGGCACGGGCAGCGGCTATTTCGCGGCCTGCCTCGCCAAGCTCGGCGCGCAGGTCACCAGCATCGACCGTCGCGCCGAATTCGTCGATGCGGCGCGGGCACGCCTGCGGGCGCTTGCCATTACGAACGTCGAATGTTTGCAGGCGGACGCCTTCGCCGGTTTCCGGCCGGCGCAACCTTTCGACGCCATCGCGGTCACCGGTGCGGTGGCGGAGCTGCCTCCCCTTTTCGGCGACTGGCTGAAACCCGCCGGCCGCATGTTCGTGATCCGTGGCGCCGAACCGGCGATGCAGGCGCTGCTATTGCAGCGCGCCGCCGACGGCGGCTGGATCGAGGATCGCCTGTTCGAAACCGACGTGCCCTACCTCGCGGGCGCGGAACCCAAACCAGCTTTTTATTTGTAACCCGACCGACGTGATTCGCGCCGACCCGCTTCGGCCGCACACAGCCTCAAGGATTCCTTTCGCATGAATTCAAGTCCCGCCTCCCATCGTCCCTTCGCGCTGCGCGCCTGTGCCGTCGCCATCGTCGCGGCGCTGGGCCTTGCAGGCGCGGCTTCGGCGCACGCCGAGGACCTGATGGACGCTTACCGCCAGGCGTTGCAATCCGATCCGGTGTTGATGCAGGCGGAGGCGCAAAGCCGGATCGGGCATGAAGGCATGGTGCAATCGCGCGCGGTGCTGCTGCCGCAGATCAACGGCAGCGTCTCGTTCAACGACAGCCACGGCACCCAGTCCGGTCCACAAACGGTGCTGGATCCAACCACCGGCAGGCCCACGCTGATCGACACGTCCAGTCACACGGGTGGGCGCTCGCGTTCCGAACAGGTCGGCCTGCAACAGGTGTTGTTCGATCTCGGCAAGTTTTCGCAACTGCGCGCCAGCAAGGCCAACGCCGCGTCGACCGAGGCGCAATACATCGCCGCCGAGCAGAACTTGATCGTGCGCGTGGCCACCGCGTACTTCACGGTGCTGAACGACGAAGACCAGTTGCGCTACGCCGAGGCCAACCAGAAGGCCCTGCAGAAGCAACTGGACGCGGCGCAGGCGAAATACAGCGTCGGCCTGTCAGCCATCACCGATGCCGATTCCGCGCGCGCCCAGGAAGCCGCGGCTGCGGCCGCGGTGATCCAGGCGCGCACCACGCTGTACAACGACCGCGAAGCGCTGGCGCAGATCACCGGAAAACAGCCGGTGGACCTGCGGGTGTTGCGCGACAAGCTGCCGTTGAATCCGCCGCAGCCCGACGATCCCGAGGCTTGGGTGAAAACCGCACTGGCCAGCAATCCCACGCTGCAAGCGCAGCGCGATCAAGTCACCGCGGCCCAGCATGGCATCACCACTGCGCGCGCGGGACACCTTCCGACGCTGAACGCCTCGGTCACCTATTCCCGCAATCCGTCTTGGGGTGGCCTGGATTTCGCCGGCCAGACCCGCATGGACAGCCGCAGTGCCGGCACGACCGTGGGGCTGATCCTGGATGTTCCACTGTTCGCGGGCGGCGGCACCCAGTCGCGGGTGCGCCAGGCGATCGCCCAGCGCGACCAGGCCGGCGACATCCTGGAACAGGATCGCCGCCAGATCGTCGCCAACACCCGCAACGCGTTCAATTCGATCCGCGCCGGCATCAGTCAGGTGCAGGCGCAGAAGGAAGCCGTGGTCTCCGCGCAGAAGGCGCTGCAGTCCACCCAGGCCGGCTACGAAGTTGGCAGCCAGACGATCATCGACGTGTTGTTCGCGCAGCAAACGCTGTTTCAGGCGGAAAGCAATTATTCGCAGGCGCGCCACGCCTACGTGATCAACCAGCTCAACCTCGAATTCGCAGCGGGCACGCTGTCGGTGAAGGATCTGGAAGCGGTCAACGCGTTGCTGCAGTAGGGAGCAACCGGGCATTCCCGGGTCAAGTCCGGGGCAGGCTCCGCCGCGGCTTCTCGGAAACTGTATCGCTTTGCGCGTATCGGGCTCGCGCAAAAATCCTGCCGAGCAGCACCATCGTGCGCCGCGCGGCGCCGCGTTCGCGCGCGCACACCATGCGCGCTGCCGCGCCCATCCGCGCAAGTTCAGCCGGGTTGCGCAGCAATTCGAGTACCGTTGCCCCCAGATCTTCCGCCGACGCCACCCGGCGGGCACCGCCGGCGTCGATCATGGTGCGGGTGATTTCCTCGAAGTTGAAGGTATACGGTCCGACCACCACCGGCTTGGACAGCGCCGCGGGTTCCAGCACATTGTGACCGCCGACCGGCACCAGCGACCCTGCGACGAACGCCAGGTTGCAAGCCGCGAAGTAGCGCATCATCACGCCCATCGCGTCGATCACGAGGCACTGCGTTTCGGCGTTCGCATCGGCAGCGGTGTGCGTGGCCACCGCGAAACCCAGATTGCGCGCGGCGTGCTCGATCGAGCGGAAACGCTCCGGATGCCGCGCGGCGATCAACAGCAGCGCATCCGGCATCCTTGCCAATACCTTGAGGTGTGCCTCGAACACCGCAAGGTCTTCGCCTTCGTGGGTGCTGGCCGCCATCCACACCGGCCGGGTCGGACCCCACTGCGCCTGCAGATCGTCGGCGCGTTGCCGCGCACCTTGCGGCAACGGCATGTCGTATTTCAGGTTGCCGGAAACCTGCACGCGCGCCGCGGGCGCGCCGAGCGCGCGATAACGGCGCGCATCCGCATGCGACTGCGCAGCCACCAAGGCCACGTGCCTGAGCGCCTGCTCGACCAGCGGGCGGATCGGGCGATAACTGCGCAACGAACGTTCCGACAAGCGCGCATTCACGATCGCCAGCGGAATTCTGCGTCTACCACAGTGGTGATACAGGTTCGGCCAGATTTCGGTTTCCATCACCACCGCCAGCGCGGGGCGGATACGATCGAGGAAACGCTTCACCGCACGCGGAAGGTCGTACGGCAGGTAGACGTGGAATACCTCGTCGCCGAACAGTTTGCGCACCCGCTCGGAACCGGTCGGCGTGACCGTGGTGACGACCATGGGACGCGGCGCATAGCGCCGTCGCAACGCCTCGATCAACGGCAACGCGGCATTGACTTCGCCCACCGAAACTGCGTGGACCCAGATGCAATCGTGGAGACCGGGATCGGGGAAACGCCCGAAGCGCTCGCGCCAGCGGCGGAAATAGCCGCGATAACGAAAGCCGCGCCACGTCAGCCGCCACACGATCACCGGCGTGGCGAGATAAATCGCGACGGTATAGAGAAATCGCAGCATGACGCGAAACCGGGCCGGCAACGCGCGAGTATAACTTTCACCACCGCCGGTTCACGCGCGGGGATCGGCTCGTACTGATGCGAATGGCCAACTGCACATTCGCCGGTGCCTCATTCTGCCCCGAATCGGGCAGGCTCCGAAGATCAGCCCAGCGCCTTCAGTGCCGCCGCATAGTCCGGTTCGTGGGTGATCTCGTCGACCATTTGCGCGTGGATCACCTTGTCGTGCTCGTCCAGCACCAGCACCGCGCGTGCGGCCAGCCCGGCCAGCGGACCGTCGGTCATCGCCACGCCGTAATCCTTCAGGAACTCGCGGCCGCGCATCATCGACAGCATGGTGACGTTGCCGATGCCTTCGGCGCCGCAGAAGCGGCTCTGCGCGAACGGCAGGTCGGCCGAGATGCACAGCACCACCGCGTTGTTCAAACCCGCCGCGTCCTGGTTGAAATGCCGCACCGAAGCCGCACACACGCCGGTATCGACGCTCGGGAAAATATTGAGCACCTTGCGCTTGCCGGAAAAGTCGGAGAGTGACTTTTCCGAAAGGTCGCCAGCGATCAGCTTGAACGCGGGCGCCTTGTCGCCGACCTTCGGAAACTGGCCGTCGACGTGGACGGGGTTGCCCTTGAAATGGGTGCTGGACATGGCGTGACTCCTTGCTTGTTTTTGTACACGGAACGTCGCGGCAAGTCACCGCGGCCGGCCTTCCAGTCTAGCTCAAGGGGAATTCGTCGGCGCCGGGGCGGGCGCCGCTGCCTCGTGCACGTGACCAGCACCGCGATCGAGCAGCGACAGCTTGTCGGGCATGCCGTCCCATAGGTCGGCGCCTTCCAGCGCCGGAACCTTGCTGGCGATGACCGGCCATTCCCGTGCGAGCTCTGCGTTGATCGCGAGAAAGCCTTCCTGCCCGGCCGGCACGTCCATCTCCGGAAAAATCGCGTTCACGGGGCACTCGGCCACGCACAAGGTGCAATCGATGCATTCGTCGGCACCGATCACCAGGAAATTCGGGCCTTCGTGGAAGCAGTCGACCGGACACACCTCGACGCAATCGGTGTACTTGCAGTTGATGCAATTGTCGGTGACGACGTGGGTCATGGCGATTCGGCGGAATGATGGAGTCGCACTTTGCGACAATGCGCCGCACCACGCATTGATGCGTGTCATTGATGCAGGTCATGGCCGCCGCCGCGGCAAGGCGCGACGCTGGGTGCGTGCCGCAATCCATTCCCGACCATCTTGACGAAAGCCGGCTGTCGACGCTGGTCGATCGCTTCTACGACAAGGTGCGCGCCGATCCTTTGCTCGGACCGGTGTTCGATTCGCTGGTCGACGACTGGGATGCGCACAAGGTGTTGATGACGTCGTTCTGGTCGACCGCGGCGTTGCGCACCGGACATTACCGCGGCAATCCGCTGGCCAGGCACCAGCCGCTGCCGATCGGCGTCGCGCACTTCCAGCGCTGGCTGGCGTTGTGGCACGAAACCGCGGGCGAAGTGCTGGATGAAGAATCGGCAGCGCTGATGATCGGCTACGCCGAGCGCATCGGCTACGGCATGCGGGTGGGGATGGGATTGAGCGGGCATCTGCGCGGATGCGAATCCGGCATTCCCATCCGTGCGCGGCAGACCGCCATCACGACCCGCTGAATTTCAGTATTCCTTCATCGCTGCAACTCGCCCTGCGGGCGGCAGCATGTTCAGATCGCAATCGTGCCGATTAATCGCTGATCGGTGCACCCGCCTGCCGCAACAGGTGATCCACTTCCTGCGCGACCACGACCTGGTCGCGACCGCGCGCCTTGGCCGCGTACATTGCATCGTCGGCCGCACGCAACCAGCTGCCGACATCGTGGCAACGCATACCGTCGAACAGCGCCATGCCGATGCTGATGGTGACTTCCAGATCATCGGGCGCGTTCGGGAATTCCAGCCCGGCTATCGCGGCACGCATGTCCCCGGCGAGCTGCAACGCCGCGGCGCCACCGATGTGCGGACACAACACGATGAATTCTTCGCCGCCGAGGCGCGCGAGCCGACCGCGTTTGCCGACGGCTTCACGCAGGCGCTGCAACGAAACATTCAGCACGATGTCGCCGAACGGATGGCCGCAGCGATCGTTGATGCGCTTGAAGTAGTCGAAATCGAACAACAGCAACGCGTGCAGCGGCGGCGTGTCGGCATCGCGCTTGCCGAGTAGTTTTTCGGCGCGCCGGAAGAATCCGCGCCGGTTGTCCACCCCGGTCAGCGGATCCTCCAGCGCCTGGCGCCGCAGTTCCTGTGTATGGCGTCGCTGCGAGCGCAACAACAGCAGCAGCGACACCACACCCACCACCAAGCCCAAGGTCGCGGCCAGCGCGGCGACGAGCGTGGTGCGCTGGCGGCGCATCTGCATCACATTGCGTTCGACGTCGGCCCCGGCGGCCTGCAGTTTCAGGTTCTTGATCTGGTTATTGCGTTCCAGCTCCCGGATGCGGATTTCCTTTTCGCGCGCCGCATAGCGGGCCGCGAGTTCCGCCTGCTGCGAGCGCAGGCTGCTGGTCCAGTGGGTGCGCGCCACGGCCGCGGATTCGCGCGCGGCGGCCAGCGCAAGTTTCAGATTGCCGTTGCGCTCGGCCATCCGCGATTGTTCCTGCAACAGGTCCGGCAACAGGCCGTCGAGATGTGCCTTGCGCGCCTCGTCCACGGTCGACGCAATAAGGTCCATCGCGTCGCGATGCTGGCCCGTTGCTTCCATCGCGCGCGCGATATCGTGCTGCGAAATCAATGCGTCGGACTCGCGACCCGCGGCGCGCTCGTCCGCCAGCGAAGCCCGAGACAATGCGATCGCCTGCTTCGGCTTGCCCTGCTTCAGCAGCACCTGGGCAAGATTGTCGCCCACCATCAATGCCTGTGAACGATCGCCGGCCTTTTCGTACAGGGCACGTGCCTGCTCGTAGAAAGTACCAGCGGCGTCGTACTGGCCCATGCCGTAGGCGTTGTTACCTTCGTCGTTCTTCGCCTGCGCCCGATCCCAATCGTCGTGGAGCGCGCCGAAGGCCGCATCGGCTTGCTTGCACAACGGCTGCGAATGGTGATGCTGGCCGGCCATGCTGTAGACGTCGCACAACTGGAACTTGGCCAGCGCGCGATGCGCGGGATCGGGGTTGTCCAGTTGCAGGGCGGCCGCCTGCAGTGCGTCGCTGACGCCACCGCCATCGCCGTGCGCGATGCGCAGATCGGCATTCAGGAAACCGGCATACGATTCGGCCAACGTGTCATGTCCGACGCTGCCCATGCTCTTGAGGCGCGCCACGGCTTCGGTGACCGCGGCGTCATCGGAAGCATTGATCGCGGCGTGACCCATCCACCACAATGCTTCGCGTTCGCCCGCGGGGTTGCCGGCGTAAACCCCGGCATCGAGTGCTGCACGCAGCTTGACGATCAGACCCTGCGGATCACTGGCGGAAAGGGTGCGCATCGCCACGGGCGGCAGCGCAGTCGCGGCCCACGCCGTCGACAGCGTCCCCCACAGCAGCAACCCCGCAAGCAACTTCCGCATCAGCCTCTCCGCGAAGCCATGATCGGAGCCTCATCTGTTCGGTGCAAGGATTGGGCCAGCGGACCGGTAAACTGGCCGAATGCAGATCGGCGCCCTCCACATCGACCCGCCGCTGGCGCTCGCACCCATGGCGGGCGTCACCGACAAACCGTTCCGCCAGCTTTGCAAGCGGCTGGGCGCAGGCTTGGCCGTGTCGGAAATGACCACGTCCGACCCGCGCCTGTGGCAAACCCGCAAGTCGCTGCACCGGATGGACCACGCGGGCGAGCCCGACCCGGTGTCGGTCCAGATCGCCGGGTCCGATCCCGGGCGCCTGGCCGAAGCCGCACGCTACAACGTCGCGCACGGCGCGCAATTGATCGACATCAACATGGGCTGCCCCGCCAAGAAAGTTTGCAATGCCTGGGCGGGTTCGGCGCTGCTGGCCGACGAGCCGCTGGTGGCACGCATCTGCAAGGCCGTGGTCGAAGCCGTCGAGGTGCCGGTGACGCTGAAGATCCGCACCGGCCAGACGCCGAATCACAGGAACGCACTGGCCATCGCGCGCATCGCCGAAAACTGCGGCATCGCCGCGCTGGCCGTGCACGGCCGCACCCGTTCGCAGAAATACGAAGGCTTCGCCGAGTACGACACGATCGCGGCGGTGAAGGCTGAAGTTTCGATTCCGGTATTCGCCAACGGCGACATCGACTCGCCCGCCAAGGCGCACGAGGTGCTGAAGCACACTCGTGTCGACGCGCTGATGATCGGCCGCGCGGCGCAGGGCCGGCCGTGGATCTTCCGCGAGGTCGCGCATTTCCTTGCCACCGGCAAAGCATTGCCCGAACCCGCCGTCAGCGAAGTGCGCGACATCCTGCTCGGCCATCTCGATGCGCTGTACGCGTTCTACGGCGAGGCCACCGGCGTGCGCATCGCGCGCAAGCACCTCGGCTGGTATGCGAAGGATCGGCCGGAAAATGCGGTCTTCCGTGCCGTGACCAACGCCACCGAGAGCGCGCACGAACAACGACGCCTGACCGGCGACTATTTCGACGCGCTCGCGGCCGGCGTACCGCACGAATTCGCCGCGGCGGCGTAACCGATCCGTGGCTGAATGCGGTACCCTCGGCGATGCACCGCGGGCCCGCGCCCTGTATCATGGCAGACTTGCTTCATCCTTCCATCCGTATCAAAGGATATAACCCACGATGAGCCGTTACCTGTTCACCTCCGAATCGGTGTCCGAAGGCCACCCGGACAAGGTCGCCGACCAGATTTCCGACGCCGTGCTGGACGCGATCCTGGCGCAGGACAAGCGCGCCCACGTGGCGTGCGAAACCATGGTCAAGACCGGCGTCGCGATCGTGTCGGGCGAAGTGACCACCGACGCGTGGGTCGACATCGAGGCGCTGGCGCGCAAGGTGATCCTGGGCATCGGTTACGACTCGTCAGTGGTTGGCTTCGACGGCGCGACCTGCGGCGTCTTGAACCTGATCGGCAAGCAGTCGCCCGACATCAACCAGGGTGTGGCGCGCAAAAAGCCCGAGGAACAGGGGGCCGGCGATCAGGGCCTGATGTTCGGCTACGCCTGCAACGAGGCGCCGGAATTCATGCCCGCGCCGATCTATTACTCGCACCGGCTGGTCGAGCAGCAGGCCAAGGTGCGCAAGGCCGGCAAGCTGAAATGGCTGCGCCCGGATGCGAAGTCACAGGTGACGCTGCTGTACAACGATGACCACACGGTCGCGGGCCTCGATGCCGTGGTGCTGTCCACCCAGCACGATCCGGAAGTGAAGTACGCCGACCTCGTGGACGGCGTGCGCGAGAACATTTTGAAGCCCGTGCTGCCGAAGAAGTGGCTGGACGCGCTGCCCAAGAACAAAGTGCACATCAACCCGACCGGCAAGTTCGTGATCGGTGGTCCGGTGGGCGACTGCGGCCTGACTGGGCGCAAGATCATCGTCGACACCTACGGCGGCATGGCCCGCCACGGCGGCGGCGCGTTCTCGGGCAAGGACCCGTCCAAGGTCGATCGTTCGGCCACGTACGCCGCGCGCTACGTCGCCAAAAACATCGTTGCCGCCGGCATCGCCGACAAATGCGAAGTGCAGATTTCCTACGCAATCGGCGTGGCGGAACCGACTTCCATTTCGGTAACCACCTTCGGCACCGGCAAGATTTCCGACGACAAGATCGAAAAGCTGGTGCGCAAGCACTTTGATCTGCGCCCGTACGGCATCATCAAGATGCTGGACCTGATCCACCCCATCTACCAGTCCACGGCGGCCTACGGCCACTTCGGCCGCAAACCGTTCCAGATGACGTACAAGTGGGAAGAGCGCGACGGCAACAAGCTGGTGAAGAAATCCGAAACCGCGACCGCCTTCTCATGGGAACAGACCGACCGCGCCGACGAGCTGTGCAAGGCCGCGAAGATCAAGTGATGCACCCACCCTCCTTCGCTCGCGAAGGGGAATGGATCCGCCGAGGGGCGTTGCAGCTCGGTCGTGGAAACGACCGGGCGAGGCTCGGCACCCTTTCCAACAACGCCCATCCATCGGAGAAATCCCATGAACGCTGTAGCCAAAGAAACCGCTTCGCACGATTACAAGGTGCGCGATATCTCCCAGGCCGAGCTCGGCAGGAAACGCATCACGATGGCCGAGCAGGAAATGCCGGGCCTGATGCAGATCCGCGCCCGCTACGCACCCGAGAAACCGCTGAAGGGCGTGCGCGTCACCGGCTCGCTGCACATGACCAAGGAAACCGCGGTGCTGATCGAGACGCTGGCCGCGCTGGGCGCCTCGGTGCGCTGGGCGTCGTGCAACATCTTCTCGACCCAGGACGACTGCGCCGCCGCGATCGCCGCCAGCGGTGTGCCGGTGTTCGCATGGAAGGGCGAGACGCTGGAGGAATACTGGCAGTGCACGCTGGATGCGTTGACGCACCCGGGAAACACAGGGCCGGAACTGATCGTCGATGACGGCGGCGATGCGACGCTGCTGATCCACAAGGGTGTCGAGATGGAAGACGGTTCCAGGTGGGTGGAAGAAAAAGGCGCCAACCACGAGGAACAGGTCATCAAGGATCTGCTGAAGAAGACCCGCACGGAACGCCCGGGCTTCTGGAAGAAGGTCGCGTCCGAATGGCGCGGCGTGTCCGAGGAGACCACCACCGGCGTGCATCGTCTGTATCAGCTCGCCGAGGCGGGCAAGCTGCTGGTGCCCGCGATCAACGTCAACGATTCGGTGACCAAATCAAAGTTCGACAACCTGTACGGCTGCCGCGAGTCGCTGGCCGACGGCATCAAGCGCGCCACCGACTTAATGGTCGCGGGCAAGGTCGCGGTGGTGTGCGGCTACGGCGACGTCGGCAAGGGCTGCGCGCATTCACTGAAAGGTTTCGGCGCACGCGTGATCGTCACCGAAATCGATCCGATCTGCGCCCTGCAGGCCGCGATGGAAGGCTTCCAGGTCGCGACTGTCGAGGACACGCTGGGTCAGGCCGACATCTACGTCACCACCACCGGCAACCGCGACGTGATCACGCTGGAACACATGCAGCGCATGAAGAACCACGCGCTGGTCTGCAACATTGGCCACTTCGACAACGAGATCCAGGTCGATCGCCTGCAGAAGGCCGCCAAGCACCTCAACATCAAGCCGCAGGTCGATCTCTATACCTTCGACAGCGGTAACTCGATCTACCTGCTGGCCGAAGGCCGCCTCGTGAACCTCGGCTGCGCGCACGGCCATCCGTCGTTCGTGATGTCCAATTCGTTCTCCAACCAGACGCTCGCGCAGATCGACCTGTGGGCGCACAAGGACGAGTACGAGAAGACCGTCTACCGCCTGCCCAAGAAGCTCGACGAGGAAGTCGCACGCCTGCACCTGGAGCAAATCGGCGTGAAGCTCACCAAGCTTTCGAAAGACCAGGCCGACTACCTCGGCGTGCCGATGGAAGGGCCGTACAAGGCCGATCATTACCGCTACTGAGGCTGGTTCCAGGACAGATGCAACGAAGGACGCGACGCAAGTCGCGTCCTTCGTTTTTTTCAGTGTCGATCGGCGAACTTTTCCAGTTCAGGTACGTGCGGCACGTAGCATCGCCAGCGTCCCACCGAGGTCTTGTAAACAGGCTGGCGGGCCTGCCACACGCTCGCCGATTGCACTGGCGCACCACCGTTCGGTCCAGCCAATTCACGCGCAGGCGCACCGATGAAATCGCGAAGAGTCGCAAGTACGGTCTCGGTGTCGGTCACCAGCCGTTCGTAATCAAGTTCGTAAATCGGGATGCGCAACGACCGCTTCCAATGTTGCATCAGCGCGTCGTGGCCCTCCATGAAAGCGGCCATATCTGCAAAGTCGTAAGCAAACGCCATATCGGGATGCGCGAAATCCTGGCTCCACAGTGACAACGCCGTATCGCGACGATCACGACGCACATGGATCACTCGCGCCTGCGGAAACATTGCTGCGGCAATGTGCAAATACCGGAAGTTCAACGGATCCTGGTCGAGATAATGCACGGCGGGCGCATCATCCTGCACCGCGAGTGCGCGATAAAGGCCTGCGGCCTCCGTTATCGCCGCAGGGTTTCCCAGATGTCCGCCTGAAATGAGTCGATCGGCGACGAAGCGCAGCGCACGAAACTCGCCGCGATCGCGCGCAACGCTCGCGCGTGCCAGCAGCGTCGCGGTCAAGGTCGTCCCGCTGCGCGGCAGTCCCACGATGAATACCGGAATGAAATCACGGTCCGGCATCCCGTTGATGGATGCCGTGGCCTCGTGTTGGCGCGCGGCAACGAATCCTCGCCACCCCGCTGCGTTCCATGGCGACGCCGTTCGCACCTTCGCATTCGCCTGTTGCAGCGTCGCCGATGCCGAGGCGTAATCAGCCAAGTCGTTTTGCGCCTTCGCCAGGGCAAAGCCCGCCGAAGCGCGCGATCGCGGTGAATACCGCGTATCGGCAAAGTGTTTCGTGAATCGCGCGATATCGGCGTCGTTCGCATCGATATAGCGTCGGGTGTTGGCCAGCGCCCCCAGCACGTGATGCCTGTCCAGGTCGATGCCCGCGTCCAGCGCGGCGACGTACCGGGCACGTGCAGTTTCGAAATCACCCGATTCGCGCGCTATGTGTCCGGCCAGCACCAGCAACTCGGGCGGCGCCGCACCGTGACCAAGCGCCCCTTGGCAGATTTGCGCCGCGATGGCGTGGCGATCGCATTGCTGGGCGAAAGCCGCCGCGCGCAAGCACAATGACGGCTCGAAGCCATTGGCCTTGCACACGTCGAGCATGACCTGCGAAGCAGCCGACAAACGACCCTGGCTGCGCAGGACCTCCGCCAACAGGGCCGCCGCGTCCTCACGGGCGGGTTCGCGCGCATGCAATTGGCGCAGCATCGCTTCGGCCTGTGCCACGTCGTTGCGTTGCCACGACGCGCGAGCGGCAACGATTTGTGCCTCGGCAGTACTTGCGGGAACAGCCGGCATGTCGGCATCCACGGCGGTACGTTCCCTTATGATAGCCAGTCAGTATCGAATACCCCGCCTGCATGAACCTCATCCGCGTTCATTCCATCCGCATCCATTCCGGCCGCCGGTTGGCACCGGCATGACCGTCCCTCGCCTCGAAGGCTTGGACAATGAAGCCGCACAGCGCGTGGTCGCAACTGCCCAGGCACTCTCCTTGGGACGCGCTGACCAAGCCGCGGCACAACTCCAACCCATATTCGCCGCGTACCCGAGCCATCCCGAAGTACTGCGCCTGCAGGCGGGAATCCTCAACTTGCGAGGAGACCAGCCTGCCGCTCGCAGAGCGATAGAACAGGCCGTAGCGTTGCGCCCAATGGACGCGCTCTATCGCAACACGCTGGGCACCGTGCTGGGCGCCAGCGGTGATTTCGACGGCGCGATCCGGGCACTGCGCCGCGCCTGCGAGCTTGAACCGGAGCTGGCGACCGCCTGGTACAACCTCGGTGTCATGCTGACCCGTTGCGTGCGCAACGATGAAGCCACCGAAGCGCTGAAACACGCCGTGGGTCTCGCCCCCGACAACATGGACGCGCGTGCGCTGCTGGGCGATCTGCTACGCATGCAGGGGGAAATGGAGCAATCCACCGCCGAGTACCGCAAGGTGCTTTCGGAAAGACCATGGGCCGGCATGGCGTGGTGGGGACTGGCCGACCTGCGCAGCAACGCGTTGAGCGCCGACGACATCAACCACATGCGGTCGGCCTTGAACGACAAGCGCGCCAGCGACGACGACCGCATTGCAATCGGTTTTGCGCTGGCCAAGGCGTTGGACGAACAGGGCCGCTACGACGATTCGATGGATGCGTTGAAGCGCGCCAATGCCATCGCACGCCTGCGCCAGCGCTGGAACGCTGCGGGATTCTCTGCGGGGGTCGACGCGCTCAATCGCGCGTTCACGCCCCCGCCAGCTGGTGCGCCTCATCCGGAGCTCGGTTGCGAAGCCATCTTCATCGTCGGCCTGCCGCGTTCGGGCACCACATTGGTCGAGCAAATCCTGGCCTCGCATTCGCAAGTCGAGGGCGCGGGCGAACTTCCCGACCTGTCGCTGGTGCTGGCCGAGGAGTCGCGGCGGCGCGGCAAGCCCTTTCCGACCTGGGTGGCGGACGCGCAACCCGCGGAATGGCAGCGTCTCGGCGAACGCTACCTGGGGCGCACCGCGCACTGGCGCCGACGCAAGCCTCTGTTCACCGACAAGCTACCCGGCAATTGGATGTACATCGGGGCCATCCGGGCCATGCTGCCCGGCGCGCACGTCGTGGCCTGCCGACGCGACGCGCTGGAAACCTGCTTTTCCTGCTATCGCCAGCACCTCTACAACAACGAATACACCCGCACCCCGGAAGACCTGGCCGCGTACTGGCGCGATTACGACCACGGTGTGCAGCATTGGGTGTCGCTGCACCCCGCCCACGTGCACCAGCACGATTACGAAGCGCTGGTCAGCAATGCCGAACCCGCGATCCGCAAATTGCTGGATTTCTGCGGCCTGCCATTCGAGGAAGCCTGCCTGCGCTTCCACGAAACGCGCCGTGAGGTACGTTCGCCCAGCGCAACGCAGGTTCGGCATCCGTTGCAAGCGGGAACGGGGCGCGCGCAGCGCTATGGAAACCTGCTGGACCCATTGCGCATTGCGCTGGGCCTACCCCCCTTGTCCGAGGCCTAATTTTGAGCGCCACGCGCACCGAACAGGTGTGGTTGGATGAAATCCGTGCACTCATCATGCGTGGCCAGTTGCCCCCGGCCCAAGCCTTGCTTGCCAAGGCACTCGCCGAATATCCGTCATCGAGGGAACTGCGCCGCGCGCAGGCGGGAGCATTGCAGCAGGCAGGCCGCGGCGGTGACGCCGAATCGGTGTTGCGCACGCTGCTCGAAACGGATGCCGGTGACGCGTCCGCGGCGTTCGCGCTGGCGCGCAGCCTGAGAGATCAGGGATGCACCTCCGCGGCTGCAGCCGTGATGAGCAAGTGCTTTGCCCGCGAAGCGAACCTTCGTGATGCGGAGCTCGTGATTGCCGCCATCGAACTCCTGGATGACTGCGATCGCAAGCGCGACGCTGCCGACATCGCCGAAGCCGCGATCGCACTGAATCCGGATGAAGCGCGCCTGCACGCATATGCTGGCATGTTGCAGGTCCAGTTGGGCGAATTCGAACAGGCGCGGCGGCACTACCTTGCAGCGCTGCACCGCGACGGACGTGCATGGGAGTGGCACGTCCCGATCGGATTGTCCTCAGCGCAACGCTATCGCGACGACACGCACGCGGACTTCGCGCTGTTCCACCAAGGACTGCATCGTGAAGGGCTGTCCGACAAGGCGCGCGCCGAACTGCATTTCGCGCTGGGCAAGGCGCACGACGACATCGATGATTACGACAAGGCCACGCGACATTTCCAGGAAGGCAACGCGATCGCGCACCAGCTGACGAAATGGTCGCGCAAGGCTTGGCGGCGGACGGTGGAAGCACGGCTGGCGTCCGCGCCGTCCACCGGTTCCGCCGAACCAACGGAAGACTTCATCCCCGTTTTCATCGTCGGTGTGCCGCGGTCGGGCACGACCTTGCTCGCGGAACTATTGTCACGCCGGCCGCACGTGTGTAATCGCGGCGAACTCCCTTGGCTCGCGAAACTGGCCGGGGAAGCGGCGTTGGCGGGTGACCCGGATCGAGTTGAACTGCAACGCGCGGCTTCCCGTTATGTCGCCCAAGCGCGTCGCGACGATGCCAGCGCTGCGCGCTGGTTCATCGACAAGCAGCCGCTGAATTGCCGGTATGTGGATCTCGCACTGGCCATGTTTCCCAATGCGAAAATCGTGCACTGCCAACGCAGCCCGCGCGCCAACGCCTTTTCGCTGTGGATGCAGTGCTTCCTGGAAGACGTGCAGGGATACGCTTATGACTTCAGTGATATCGCGCTGGTGATGCGCGATTGCGAACGGCTGATGGCGCATTGGTACCGGCGCTTCCCCACGTCGATCCGCGACGTCCGTTACGAAGAGTTGGTGTCCGACCCCCATGCCGTCATTGAAGGACTGGCCGGGTGGTTGGGATTGCCTCAAGCGGGTGCCGAGACTGCCCTCCGCTCGGCCTCGGCATCGGCCATCAGCACCGCCAGCCTGTGGCAGGCACGGCAACCAGTGAACACCCGGTCGGTCGATCGCTGGCAGCAGTACGTGCCCTACGTGCCCGAACTCATGAACCTGCCGGCATCCTGAGCTTGCGAGGATTCGGCAGACGCGCACCGTGCGACCCTCAGGCAGGATTTGCGCTACCTGCATTCGGCTCCAACTTGAATGCCAGCGTAAATCGGGGCGCATAGCAGATCCGGTTCGGTGGCCGTCCCACGTGCGGAATCCTGCCATCGAAGATCACCAATCGTCCCGGCCTCGGTGATACCACCACCTCCGCATCCATCTGCGCGTTGTAGAACAACGTCTCGCCGCCCCATTCCACGTCCCATTCGGGGGCGATGTACCACAACGCGGTCAGGTCTTTTTCTTCCGGCCTGCAGTCGGTGTGCGTGAACAGCATGTCCCCGTAAGCGGCGTAGTTGCAGTAGCTTCGATAAATGCGATACCGCACCAGTGGGTCGAAGTCGCGCGCGGCATCCATCGTCGCCTGGTGGACGGGAATTTGTTCGACGGTGTTCAGGGAAATTTCCGCGACCCAGTGCCGGTAGTTGCCGGTCTCGGGGCGGGCGACCTCGGTACGGGCAAACCCAGCCTTCCTGAAAACGGCCGTCAGTTCCTGCATGACGGGCATTGCCACCAGGTCATCGTAAACCCGAACGTGGCGTCCTTCGATTGATTGATGGCGCGTCAATGGCACAACGAAACTCCTGGTATCCGGTGCAGTGCTGAAAACGGAAACACGCGTCGCTAACGGTCGGTGGAAGCGTCGCGCACCCCATTCGCCCGCGTCAAGTTCAACGCAAGCCGCAGAGGGTCGAGCAAGGCACCATAGCGCGAGGCCTTGGCCGTGTTTTTCTGCAGGGGCTGGCGGACCTGTCCGGCGCTGGCCGTGCGGACGCTCCGGCTCGATTTGTGGAATTCCAGGCACGCCTCCTCGAATGGCAGCCCACAGAATGCCAGCAGCTTTCGAATCTCCGCCCCGGGATTCTGCAGCAATGCCTCGTAGCCCTGCTCGCGGATGTGCCCGGCATCGCGCTGCATCCAACCCGACATGTTGCGGTCGAAATCCCGCCAGTACGCCGCGATGTCATCCAGGCTGAAGGAGAAGTCCCATCCGCCGTAAAAATATTGCTTGTAACAGGACCAGCAATTCTCGAGCGGATCGCGGCGGCACACGACGATTCTCGCGCCCGGCAACATGGCCCGGATTGCCCCCACGAAGAGCCAGTTGCTTGGCATCTTGTCGGTGAAGACCGGTCGCCGCCTGCGCCAGCGGCTGGTCGCATCGAGATAGCGCTGGCCCAGCCGGCGCCAATCATCGGGAGTGGCCCCGGCGATCCAGTCGGGATAGGACTGCCGCAATCGCTCGGATTCTTCGGTCAGAATCCGGCCCAGGTCTGGCAGCTCATTGGCCCCCTCGACCCGTGAATGCGAGGCAACGATCTGTTCCGTCAGCGTGGTTCCGGAACGCGGTAGCCCGACAATGAAGATCACCTCGCTGCCGAACTCCGGGTCGTCGACTCCCTTCGGCGGCGTCGCAAAAACCTGTTCCGCATGCCTGACCTGCTGGCTGAATTGCGCAGCAGACCAGCTGACTTGGCTTCGCTTCCGTCCATTGGCATCTGCAAGTAGGGAGAACGCCTCCGGATACGACCCCGCATCCTCGCACGCCTTCGCAAGCGCGTACTCGATCAGCAGGCGATCCGGATCCTTCACGCTGCCATTCTGCAGCATCCGTCGCATTTCCTCGATTTCCGAAGCCACGAACGGCAGCGTCTTGATGTTGGCGAGGCTGAACCAGGCGGCGCCAAAATCAGGATGCCGTGCCAGCACTTGTCGATACGCCGCCGCGCCCTCTTCGATACGGCCGACATACACCAGCGCGCTGCCCAGCTTGAGAAGTGCCGGTACATAACCGGGCGCGAGTCTGACGGCTTGCTCGAGCGCCGCCACGGCTTGCTTCACATCTTCGTAAACGAAGCAATGTTCGCCCAGGTCGAACCGCGCCAACGCCGAACCCGGCAACTTTTCGACCGCAAGCTTGCGCAACTTGAATGCTTCTTCGATCGCGCCCGACTTCTCCAGTGCATCGGCGTATTGCCGGTACAGCAGGGCACTGGCGTTGCCGCATTGCATGGCTTGCTCGAAATGCCTGCAGGCCGTCGCATAGTCGCGCTCTTCGGAGTACACGAGGCCCGCCATTCGCAGCACGTCGGGCTCACCCGGCGCTTGCGCCAACGCCAACACGATGGCCATGCGTGCGAGGTCAGGGCGATTGTGTATCAGCGCGTCGCTGGCCCGCTGGATAAGCGCACCGATTTGCGCCGGAAGCTTCGACAGGCGTTCTTTGGTTGTTGCCGCATCGATATCCGGCAGATCAAAAACGCGGTCGTCCAAGGTTTTGCGGTATCCCGAAAGCGTGGGCTGATCCGAGGATCAAGCACTGCGGCCGGATCTCACGGAGACCCGCCCGGTGGCGCACGGCATGGCGCCATGCTCAATCCACAGTGTAGTTCCAGTGCTCGAGCATGGGGCGAAGTGTCGGAAGGATCGGCTCGAAATATTCCCGATAACGGTGCCAACGGTTCATGCCCTTGCGGTTGATGGGCTCGATGACCTGCGTATAGCTGGGCGTGGCGATATAACCCTTTTCCCGTGCTCGCGTGTCGAAATGCAGCATGGATTCGGGATCATCGAGTTCAAGGAACTCTGCAATGCGCCGCGTCTGGGCAGGCGTATCTGCCACCAGGTCCTCATAGCGCGACACGAACACGTCGGGCTTGATCAAGTCGACGTGATACAGCCAGCAATCCATGGCAGCTACGTAAGCCTGCGCGAGGCGCTCGAGCGATGCGCTGGCCGCCGCCAGCACCGCGGACCGGAAGTTCTGCATGTAACAACTCAGGATCACGTCGCAAGGATGTCGCAACGCGAGGATGAACTTCGCTTCCGGGAACAGCCGGTGGATCATTGGCACCCACAGCATGTTTAATGGATTCTTGTCGACCAGTTGCGCGTCCCAGCGGCGCGGCACCTTCGAGCATGCAAGGATCAGATACCCCTTGCGCAACTCGTCGCAATCGCTCTGATCCAGCCGCCCAAGATCCTGGGGTACGCGAATGTTGAAATTGTCCAGTTGGCTGGACAGGATGTTGAAGAATGGCCGCTCGTCCATGGACTGCAGGCGCGGATGCGAGTCCAGCATCTGTTCCAGCAGCGTCGTGCCCGAGCGCGGCAACCCGACGATGAATATCGGCGATTGCTTCTGGTTCGGCGCCTTGAGTTGGGGCCAGTTGCGCAATTGGTCCGGGGTGACCCGACCAACCGCCGCCGGCAACACCGGCGCGCCAGCCTCGACCCGATGCGGCGCCACGACCTTCAGTTCCTCGATCTGCCGCGCATGTGCGATGCGCAGCGCAGCCATTGCGGCGCCAGTGTCTCCCATTTTGTCGCAGGCAACGGCAAGCGAACGGAAATGCACGTAGTCGATATCGGTGCGCGGCTCGGTTTGCTCCAGAAGGGATCGAGCTTGCGCGAAATCGCCCTTGCGGAAAGCAAGTTGCGCCCGCTGGTGCGAAATTTCGCGCCAGGCATCGGCATCGAGATCGGTGCCGCTGGCAATGATGTCGTCCAGCAACGCCTCGGCATCTTCCATGCGATTGACACGCTCATAAACGTTTGCCAGAAGCAGCCGGGCAGGCAAATCGGCTGCTTCGCGTTCGAGCAGGTCCTCGAGCAACTCCAGCGCGGCCGGGGCATCACCCGACTGGATCTTCAGGTCGGCCAATTCGTATTGCAGCGTCGATTCCAGCGGAATCCAGTCGCGCCATGGCCGCGTCAAGTCATCGGAACGATAGTCGCGGCATTCCACGCAGGCGCGCGCGGCATGGATACGTATTTCCGGCGAGGTCGGGGCCTTCCCGAACGCCCTCAACAGCGTGTCGCGCGCACCGAGCGGATTGCGGCGCCGCAATTGAATGATGCCGAGCTTGTCCAGCAACTCCGCATCATCGGGCGAAGCGGTGAGCGCCTCGCGGCATTCCCGTTCGGCCGTTTCCAGCTCACCGGCAGCGCTGAGTGCGCCAATGTAATTGTTCCAGTGCAGGCTGTTGCCCGGATTCAGCCGGGCCAATTGCGCGAAGATTGCGATTGCCTCGCCATAACGACCCATCTGCTGGCGTGCGAGCGCCAGCAGCAGAAGCACATCCGGATTGTCGGGGGTTTGCTGCAGCGCCTCGCCGCAAAGGCGTTCGGCCTCTGCGAACCGAGCGGTTTGAATGGCGGCGGAGATCGTCTCGATTGCAGTATCAGCCATGTTGTCGTCGGCATCAAAAGAAGGGCCGCACGAGCAAGCTCGTGCGGCCCTTGAAGATACAGCTAGATGAATCCGTCAGGCCGATCAGAACTTGACCGTCAAGCGACCCCAATAGTAGCGGCCGATCGTGTCGAAATCGTTCGGATCGGTGTTGGCGTTCTGGCTGCGTGCCGCGGAAATGAACGGCGGCGCCTTGTCGAACACGTTGTCGACGCCGATTTCAACCCGTGTATTGATTGGCTCGATGTTGTAGCCCACCGACACGTTGTTGTAAACGCTGGCGCCGTAGTGCTGCACATACGGTTCCGCGAAACCCGCGATGTAGCTGTAGTCCTCGGCGCGGTTCTCGGTACCCATCTGCCACGGGCCGATGTACTGCATGCGCCATGAGGCATCCCACGGACCCAGCTGCCAGTTCAACACGCCCTGGCCACGCACACGCGGGAAGAAGCACATGGCACCGGCCGCGAACGGGCAGGATGCCGCCATGCCGGAGCCGACGCCACCCATCTGGCCGACGGCATGATAGGTGATGTTGGAAGCCAAGCCCGGCGCGGTCTGGATATCGTACTTGCTCATGTACGTACCCTGCACCGCGACCGTGAACTGTCCGAACGAGAACTGCGGCAGCTTGTAAGTCGCCGACACGTCCACGCCGCTGGCATCGAGCCGACCCAGGTTGCCGGTGGGCTGCAGGATCTGCGCGATCTGCCCCGGCTGGCTGGAGGTGGAGGGGAAGCGGGTAATCAGCGGGCAGAACTTCGTGATGCCACCGAAGCACAGATTCAGACTCGTCTGGGCGCCGATGCTGGTGATCACGTTGTTGAGGTAAATCCGCCACAAATCGGCGCTCAACGACAGACCGGGTACGAAATGCGGCGAATACACGGCGCCGAAGTCGAACGACTTGCCGTCTTCCGGCCCAAGCGGGAAGTTGGCGTAGGCAGAACCCGAGTTGATGGCCTTGATCTGCTGACCGAGTGCCACGTCCTGATCAATGAATGGACCGGTTGCCGGAACCCCCACGCACGCCGGATTGCCGGCATTCGGGTTTGCGCCCGTACCCGCATAATCGCACGGATCGGCGGACAGCGACGGGGCACTGCTGCCCGGTGCGCCAAACACGTCACTAATGGTCGGCGCACGGAATACCGTGGACACCGTGCCGCGCAACATCAGGTCATCGATCGGGCGATACTCCACACCCACCTTCCAGTTGTTGGTGCTGCCGAAGGTGCTGTACTTGGAATAACGATCGCCCAAGGTCACATTGAGGGCACGCGCGAACGGCAGATCCTTCAGGACCGGAACGTACAACTCGGCATAGGCTTCCTTCACGGTGTAGCCACCCTGCAGCGGCGAGGAGCACTGGCTGCCCAAGGTGCAGGTACCGGTCGTGGGATCCAGGATCAAAACCGGGTCGACGAAGGAATGGGTGTATTCCTTGCGGTAGTCGACGCCCGCGGCCAACTGCATGGTGCCGCCCGGAAGGTCGAACAAGCCGCCACTGATGTCGGCGTGCATGGTGCGCTCGATGGCGTACGAGTTGTTGATGCCGGGTGATGCCACGCTGGCCAGGATCGCCTGCGACTGCGGGGTGAACAGATTGAACGGGTCGAACGGCGTGCAGCCGTTGATGGCCGAGGTGGCATCGCCGGCCGTACCCACGCAGGTGGGCACCCCGTTGACCATCATGGACGGCCCCATCATCTGGTTCAACTTGTCGACGTTCGGCAAGCCGAGCAGGATGTTGACCGTGGAAATGTGGCCATAGTTGTAGCCCACATCCCACGTCCAGTTGCGGTCCATGATGTTCGCGTTGCCGCGCACCCCGAAGATGAGCTGGTCGGTGGTGTTGTTGTTGCGGGCAGCACGGTTGCCGGCCGGGACCAAACGGGCACGGTAGTCGTAACCGGTGGTCTGGTTGAAGTTGACGCCGAACGGGTTGTACATGTTGTCGGCGGAAATCTTTGCGCCGTACACGGAACCAAGCAGCGCCGGCGCCAGCTGGAAGCCGGAACTGGTCTTGTTGTGGTACACCGTCATGTATGCGTCGACGTTGTCGGTCAGATGGTACACACCCTTGAAGAACGCATTGGTGCGCTCATTGGGCGTCATCAGGTAGTTGACCGAAGCGTAGTTGTACTTGTCCTTGGTGCTGTCGAAGCAGTGATAGTCGGCCAAGGTCGGATCAGTGCTGCTGTCCGGAATATTACCCGTGCCGTTCAATGCGACGTGCGAACAACCGGCAAACGCACCGGTCTGCAGGGCTTTCGGCAACGCAATGCGGGTGCGCGGCGGGAAGCTCGAACCACCCACGTACCCGTACGGCGGGGTGTTGGTGCTGCCGGTAATGGTGATCGAACTCTCGGAGAACTTGCGGGCCGACTGCAGGATGGAGTCGAACTTGTTGTAATCGACGCCGGCCAGGATGCTGCCCTTGTCGGACGTCTGCCCGAACATGAAGCTGGCGCCCTTGCGCGCGCCGTCGTCATGATCGGAGATGCCGTAATTGAGCTGGAACTGGGCGCCCTGGTAATTGGACTTCAGGATGATGTTGATGACGCCGCCGATCGCATCCGAGCCATACACCGAGGACGCGCCGTCGGTCAGGACTTCGATGCGCTCCACGGCAGCCGCCGGGATCGAGTTCAAGTCCTTGTTGATGATGCGTTGACCGTCGACCAGCACCAAGGTGCGGCTGGCACCGAGGCCACGCAGGCCGACCAAGGTCGAACCGCTGCCGCCGCCATTGTTGACGCGCGGGTTTTGGACACCACCGGTGATCACCGGCAGATCCTGCACGACATCGCCCAGCGTCAGTTTGCCGGTCTGCTGGATCTGTTGTGCAGTAACGGCCACCACGGGGTTGGACGTTTCCAGGTCCACGCGGCGAATGTGCGAACCCGTGACCACGATGGTCTGCAGGGTTTGCGGTTGGTTCTGGTCATTCTGCGTGGTGGCGTTCTGCGCGAAGGCAGTTCCGGCAACCCCCACGGCAGCGACGGCACCCATCGAAAGGGCCGTTTGCACGGCCTTGGACAGCTCACTGCGGTCGAGTCTCATTGCACTCTCCAAACGTTTGTAGATGTGTGAAACAGTTTCGGGAAAGGTCCCCGTCAGGAACGCCGACGAGGCCTCACTGGAACCCTCGGCTGGCCGCATGCTAACAACTTTGTAACCCGTTTGGAATCCCCACCTCACACGGGCAAGCCGCAGCATGGCCCTTGGCCATGATCCCCGGATGGGAAGTTTTCATCCGGGTTTCGCTTGAAAATCAGCCCTCCTCCGTCCATCAGCTTCTACGCCTGGAGACGCTGACATGTCGATCCTACCTCAATTCGTAAAAACAGTGTTAATGCGGGTTTCGCCGCTCAGTGGTCATTCAGGGGCACCGGCACGACGTCGAAGGCGATCGTCAGCCGTCGATCCTCCGGCGCTCCGGCAAATGGGACGGTGCCGTGCCACATGTACGACGGAAACAGGGCCAGCAAACCGGGCCTCGGCCGGACAAAATACTCCGGATTCAAGGCGGGATGGGTGGGGAACGCCGGTTCGCCGAATTTCAACCAGCCCTCCCCGCCTCGCTCGACGGCATGAGGCAAATGCAGGTAACAGGCGGATGAAATCCAGCCTTCCGGATGATAGTGGCTGACGTGAAAGCCGGTCGGGCGTAGCCGCACCGACCATATGCCGCTGATGCGGTAGCGACCGGTATTGCGCTTGCGCATGGGATCGTTGCCGTCGCCGATAGCCTGGATATAGCGACGGATCGGCCCATCGATGGCTTGCGGAAATGCCCGGATCGAGGCAAATGGCGAATTTTGCGGCGCCAACTGTATCTGGCTGCCCTCGCGCAAGGAATTTCCCACGGGGTGCGCGCGGAGTGTGTGCGCCCGCCCCAGATCCGTGACCAGTTCGGCGAGATAAGCGTCAAGGTCTATCCAGCCGGGGGGCACGTCGATCAACTCGGCCCGAACCAGATGTTGGTAATCCAGCAACTCGCGGTAGCGTGAGTCGCCCAGCATGCGCAACGCATCGGCCTTCATCGCCAGTGCCCGGCCGTCGGTCGGATCGGAATCGTGGAGCCTCTCGGCGATCACCAATGCCTCCCGTGCGTGACCCGTGGCCAATGATGCATTGCCTACGGCGACCTGCGCGACGCGGTCGTGCGGGGCGATGGCGTGCAGCCTCTTTGCGTAATCCAGCGCACGCGCTCCGTCAAAATCGAGCGCGATCGTGGCCGCTGCCGCCAGCAGGGTCGGAGCTGATGGCGCCAACTGGAGCCCGGTGTCGATCGCGGCGAGCGCTTCGCGCGGCAGCCTCGCGGATGTCAGCAATCGAGCCTTGGTGATGCGAAGGCCCTGCGAATCGGCGTGGACGTGCAGGACCTTGTCGAGTTCGCGACTCGCTTCATGCACGTCGCCGGTACGCATCCACACGAGTTCCATCAGATTCCCGTGCGCTATCTGATGCTCCGGGCGAGCCTGCACCACTTTCCGGAACTGGGTTTCGGCTTCGTCGAAGCGGGCCTGTTCGAGCAAGGCGCGCCCCAGGACGAACGCCACATCGGCGTCCTCCCTGCCGCGGGCGACACTCCGTATGACGGTTTCGGCCTCGCTTGCCTTGCCGTTGTCTGAAAGCACCGCCGCGAGCCTCAATGTTGCATCGCGATTGCCGGGGTCCTTGGCGAGCCAGCGCCGCAAAACGGCCTCGGCGTCATCCTTCCGGCCCACCGCCATCAGCGCGTACCCGTAAAGCATCAGCAGCGTGCCGTCGGCATGCGCGGATTCGGCAAGTGGCGCAAGCGTGTCCAGGGCGAGGCGGACTTGCCCCAGCGTCAACCATGTCCGCGCCAAGGTCGAAAGGCGCGCCACCGCCCGTCTCACCGCCGGGCTTGCTGGCGCAAGGTCCAGAGCGCGTCGCAGTGCCGCGGCCGCTTCCGGATGCTGGCCTGCCTGCAGCAGGTCGGCTGCCTTCTGGAGGATTTCAGGTGGATCGGTGAGCGGGGACGAATTCACGCGTGTGCAGCCTGCCTGATCGGCGTGGAACGCTCAACTCGTCAGTTTCGGGTAACCGGGAAGCGAAGCCACGCACAACTGGCGCGGCCGCGACCAGTCCTTACAGACAGATCGAGTTCCCCTACAGATCCTGATGGTATTGCACGTAAGGCACGCGCCCCTGATCGGGGGTGGCTGTGCCGGGGCCGAACAGCAGCGGCGAGCGGCCAGAACTCCACACGTTCTGCGCGCCGAAATTCAGCTCCCCGCGCCACGGCAGGCGCACGCTGATGCCAAGATCGATGCCACTCCAGCGCTGGTTCTGGTCCAGCGCGGCGCCGGGCAGATTGGGTTCCAGGACATGGCCGACGATGGACCCGCGCACCGCGCCGTGGCGAATGCCGAGGCTGAGCGTGGTCTGGTCGACCGTGTCATCGGCGGCCAGGCCCGATCCGGGCAGGAATCTCACGTGACCGACGCTGGCCCCGAGATCGAGGCTGGTGTTCGGCGCCACATCGAGTTGGCCTTTCGCGCTGATGCTGGTGGCCGTGCTGTTGCGGAACCACAACGGCGCCGCGACATCCGCGCCGCCCTCGGCGGGCAGCACCCGCGGCAGAGCGGCACGACGATCCAGCGCAGGCGAAGTCGCGGACGCGCTGTGCGATTGCCCCACGGAAACATCGAACTTGCCGCCGGGACCGGCAAACCCGGCTCCCACCTCGCCGCGTTGCACGCCATCGGCCAGCGGACTGACGCATACGGGATTCAACGGAGCACTGGACAGCGTTGCCGCGCACACTGGCGCCAGTGGCGCCCAGCGGATTTCACGGACATTGGCGTGGGCCGTGATGCCCGGCTTGGTGGAGAGATGCACCCCTGCGCCGGCGGAATGGGATTGGCCGTCCAGCGGCGTCGCGGTGGGTATGGTGGGTCCGGCGTGGCCGCCGGCCGTCACCGAAAGCGTGTTGCCGTCACGCTGCCAGACCGGCGCCGTCGCGGTGTCCTTCGTCACGGTGTCTTTCTTGGCGTGCGCAGGCTGTTGCACCGCCGGAATCACCGGCATGGTCGTCGTCTGGCCGAACGCCCACGCCGGCAGGGCCATGCCCAAGCCGGCGAGCATTACGTTGGCCAAGCATCGACGCATCTGAAAGGTCCGGATCAGTGAATTCCCAAGGCATCACCCGGCACGGCCAAACCGTACCGACTTTGGGTGTGATTGTACGCCACCAAATTACATTTTGCTAACAATTGCTGGACTGGTCGGTGCTGCATTCCTTTCCTTCAATGCGAGCGCGGCCGCGGCACCATTTTCGCCGCTTGCGGCCGCGGAATCCGTTACGGGACGAGCATTTCTGATCTCGCACACGCGCTTCCCCGTGCGACTGACGTTACACTCACACCAATGCAGGGGGTTGGACCATTCATGGCAGGCAACGTTCACCATCTGGCCACTCCGGCTAGTCCGTCGCCCGTCGCGGCCGCCTCGTTGCGGGCCAGCGGGGCGCTCTGGGCGGCGGGAAGCCTGGACCAGGTGGTTGCGGCCGCGCGCGCGTTGCTCGCCGATCTTGTACCGGGCGCGGCCGTACAGCGCTGCGCTGGCAGCGACGGTGACGGACTCGGGGCACCGCCCGATCATCGGGTGCAGGTGCCGCTTTCCGATCGCGAAGCACTGGTCCTGACCGCCAACGGCTCTCCAGAGACCGGCGCCGTACTGCAAGCCGCAGCCGACCTGATCGGCGCGCGGGTCGGCGCACTCGGCCGACAGACCGCGATGGCGGAATCGGTCGAACAACTCGGCCGTGCCGAGAAATTGCAGCGCGCGCTGTACGCCATCGCCGATCAGGCAAGCGCGGCCGGTGCCGACATCACAACGATGTTCGGGGCGCTGCACCAGATCGTCGGCACCTTGATGTACGCGCAGAATTTCTTCGTGACGTTGTACGACGCTTCCCGCGACAGCGTACGGTTCCCTTATTACGCGGACGTGGCGGATCCGAGTATTCCGGACCCGCACCACGACATGTCGATGGGAGAGATCGAACGCGGACCCACCTGGTACGTGATCCGCGACGGCAAGCCGCTGATGGGCTCGCTGGAAACACTGAAGCTTCAGGTGAGCGGACCGTTCCACAGTTCCGGCACCGATTGCGTGGACTGGCTCGGAGTGCCGTTGCTGCGCGGAAGCGAAGTGGTCGGCTGCGTGGTCGTGCAGAGCTACGACGACGCACACCACTACGACGAGCAGGACAAGGCCCTGCTGATCTACGTGGCGCAGCACATCCAGACCGCGCTGGAACGCCGCCTCGCGCACGCCGAACTGGAACACCGTGTGGGCGAACGGACCGAAGCGCTGCGCGATGCCAACCGCGTGCTGCAGCAACAGGTGCTGGAACGCCAGCGCGGCGAGCGCTTGCAGGCCGCACTGTTCCGGATCGCGGAACTGGCCACCACCACCGACAGTATCGACAACTTCTACGCCGCGGTGCATCGCGTGGTCGGCGGTCTGCTGTACGCGCGCAATTTCTATATCGCGCTGCTGTCCGAGGACAGCGCCGAACTCACCTTTCCCTATTCGGTGGACGAACGCGACCAGAGACGCCTGCCGCGCAAACTCGCGAACGGCCTGACCGAATACGTGCTGCGGCACAGCACCGCGCTGCTCGCGAACGCCCCCGAAATCGAACGCTTGCGCGTCAGCGGCGAAGTGGCGCAACACGGCACCGATTCGGTGTGCTGGCTGGGCGTGCCGCTGGTGTGCGCCGAACACACCGTGGGCGCGCTGGTGGTGCAAAGTTACACGCCGGAACACCACTACAGCCTGCGCGATCAGGAACTGCTCACGTTCGTGTCCTACCACATCGCGAACGCGCTGGAACGCGTGCGCGCCGCCGAAACGCTGCGGCGCGCCTATTCCAACCTCGAACACCGTGTCGGCGAACGCACGCGCGCGCTGGCGCTGGCCAATCGCGATCTCCGCGCGCAGATCGCCGAGCGCGAACGCATCGAGGCGCGCCTGAAATACGAAACCTTGCACGACTCGCTGACCGGCCTGCCCAACCGCAGCCTGCTGATGCAGCGGCTGGAGCACGCGCTGGAACGTTTCCATTCCGAACCGGGCAAGGGTTTCGCGGTGCTGTTCATGGACCTTGACCGATTCAAAGTCATCAACGATTCGGTCGGCCATCTGATCGGCGACGACCTGCTGTTCCAGGCCGGCGGCCGCATCCGTGCCTGCCTCAAATCCGAAGACGTGGTGGCGCGCCTCGGCGGCGATGAATTCGGCGTGCTGCTGGAAGGCATCACCGACGCGGACAAGGCCTGCCGCATCGCCAAGCGCATCATCGATGATTTGAACGCGCCGTTCCGCCTCGCGGCGAAAGAGCTGTTCACGTCAACCTCGATTGGTATCGCGTTGGCAGCCGAGCATTACAAGCATCCCGAGGAGTTGCTGCGCGACGCGGATTCGGCGATGTACCGCGCCAAGGCCGATGGCCGCCATCGCTATGCAGTGTTCGACGAAGGCCTTCGCCGCGAAGCGGTCTCGCTGCTGGAAGTGGAAAACGATTTGCGCCGCGGCCTGACGCGCGATGAGTTCGTGGCTTACTACCAGCCGGTGGTGAATCTCGCGGACGGCAGCGTCGCGGGTTACGAAGCGTTGATGCGCTGGCGTCATCCGCAGCGCGGCCTGTTGCTGCCCGGCGAATTCCTGAGTGTCGCCGAAGACACGGGCGCTTCGGAAACCATGGACTGGCAGATCTTCGAGCAAGTGTGCCGCGGCGCCGCGGCCCTCATCGGAGGCCGCGATCTTTTCGTTGGCATCAACCTGTCGGCCCGCCATTTTCGCAACCCCGATCTCGATCGCCGCCTGCTGCGGTTGCTGGCCGACCACGACATGTCGCCTTCCAACCTGCGGGTCGAGGTCACCGAACGCGCGATGCTGGAGAATCCGCCCGAAGCCAAGCGCATACTGCAGACACTGCGCGGCGCCGGCATCGGGATCGCGCTGGACGACTTCGGCACCGGCTATTCATCGCTGTCCTACCTGCACCAGTACCCGGTGCAGGCGTTGAAGATCGACCGCTCGTTCATCACCAGCCTGACCGCGGAAGGCGAAGGCAGCAGCGACGCGGTGATCCGCACCATCATAGCGATGTCACGCCTGCTGTCGATGCAGGTGATCGCCGAGGGCGTGGAAACCGTGGAGCAGCGCGACCTGCTGCTGAAGATGGGCTGTCGCTACGCGCAGGGCTTCCTGTACGCGCCGGCGCAACCCCTGGAAGTCTGGGTCGGCAGCACGGTGGCCCCTCCTTTGACGGAATGACGCCGGCATGACCGGTTTCGCCGCCGGCGTCCGCGGTGCGCGGCGCCCGTTCGTGCGTCGATGGCTGCGGCGGCTGTTGTGGCTGGTCGTGGCGTTCATCGCGGCGACATGGCTGCCGGTGCTGATCCTGCGCTTCGTGCCGCCGGTCACCAGCGCCTACATGCTGGAACGACGGGTTTCCCAGGCGTGGCAGGGCAACCATCGATTTACCCTGCACTACGAGTGGGTGCCGTGGAAGCGGATCGCGCCGGTCGCGCCGCTGGCGATGGTGGCCAGCGAAGACCAGACTTTCCCGTTCAACCATGGCTTCGACATTCCATCGATCCGTTCGGCCATCGACGAAGCCGAGGCCGGGGGCCGGCTGCGTGGCGCCAGCACGATCACCCAACAAACCGCGCGCAACCTGTTCCTGTGGAGCGGCGGCGGCTTCTTCCGCAAGGGCCTGGAAGCGTGGTTCACGGCGCTGATTGACATCACCTGGCCCAAGCACCGGGTGCTCGAGGTATACGCCAATATCGCCGAACTTGGCGACGGGGTTTACGGAGTCGAAGCCGCCTCGCAAGCCTTCTTCCACCAACCCGCGTCGCGCCTGACCACCCATCAGGCCGCATTGCTCGCGGCGGTGTTGCCCGATCCGCGCGACTGGCACGCCGACCGGCCATCGCCGTACATCCAGCGTCGCGCAGCATGGATCCAGCAGCAGATGCGGCAATTGGGCGGGGTGTCCTACGTTCTCGACCCGCACCCGAAACGGCCGCGGGTTGCGCCGACACGCGACCCGCGATGATGGGTCGAATCGCGGAATCTTGACCCCGATCAAGTTTCCGGTGCGAACCTGTAACCAAAGATCACAAAAAAGGGCGCAACCTGGCGCGGTTTGTGCCGATATCGATCAGGAGCACCATCCAGTCGTCGAAAGGGGTCGGCCATGGCCGCGAATGTTCATCTTCTGCCCAGAAGCATCCCGGCAGGCCAAACGGCGCCCCCCGCCACCGCGCTGCTGCAGGCCAGCGGCAACCTGTGGGCCGCGCCGGACCTTGACTCGGTGGTGGCGACCGCGAGTGCATTGCTGACAGCCCTGATTACGGGTGCCGTGATCGAACGCCGCGATCGGCACGACGTGCGGCCCTCGGCGCACATCGACAGTGGTCCGCTCCAGATTACGCTTTCCCGGCGCGAAGTTCTGGTCGTCACCCCGCCCCCCGGGCACGGCGACGCGGCCTTGCTTGACGCCGCCGCCGAACTGATCGCCGCACGCGTCGACGCCCTCGACCAGCGCACCGCACTCGCGGAATCGGTCGAACAACTCGGCAAATCCGAACGCCTGCAACGCGCGCTGTATGCGATCGCCGACCAGGCCAGCGCCGCCGGCACCGATCTCACCTCGATGTTCCGGGCCTTGCACGAGATCGTCGCGTCGCTGATGTACGCCGAGAACTTCTACATCGTCCTGTATGACGCGAAGCGGGATACCGTGCGGTTTCCTTACTATGCGGATACGGTCGACCCGGAGCTCCCGTTCCCGGACAGCGATCTCCCGATGACGGATATCAGCCATGGCCCGACGTGGTACCTGATCCGCGAGGGCAAGCCGCTGATGGGTTCGCCGGATGCGATGCCCCGACAGGTCAACGGGCCGTTCCACATCGTCGGCGCCGCGTTCGAAGACTGGCTGGGCGCGCCCCTGCTGCACGGCAACGAAGTGGCCGGTTGCGTGGTGGTGCAAAGTTACGACAAGACCCACCATTACGACGAGCAGGACAAAGCCCTGCTCATCTACGTGGCCCAGCACATCCAGACCGCGCTGGCGCGCCGCCTGGCGCACGTCGATCTGGAACGCCGGGTCGAGGAGCGCACCCTCGCGCTCAGCGAGGCCAACGACGTGCTGCAGCAGGAAGTGCTGGAACGGCAGCGCGGCGAGCGCCTGCAGGCGGCGCTGTTCCGGATCGCCGAGCTGGCCAGCAGCACCGATCAGCTCGAAGAGTTCTATGCATCCATCCACCGCATCGTGGATGACCTGATCAACGCACGCAACTTCTGCATTGCGCTCGTTTCCGAGGATGGCGCGGAACTCGGGTTTCCGTACTCGGTGGACGAGTGCGATCGCGAAAACCCGGCCCGCAAGCTGGCGAACGGACTCACCGAATACGTCTTGCTGCACGGTGCGCCCCTGCTGGCGGACAAATCCGAAATCACGCGATTGCGCGCCGCGGGCGCGGTGGGGCATTACGGCTCGATGGCGGAATGCTGGCTGGGCGTCCCACTGATCTGCGCCGAACACGCCGTCGGCGTCCTGGTGGTGCAAAGCTATTCACCCGAATACCACTACAGCCTGCGCGACCAGGAACTGCTGACCTTCGTTTCCTACCACATCGCCAATGCGCTGGAGCGCATACGCGCCAAGGATTCACTGCGACGCGCCTACGCCCAGCTCGAAAACCGCGTCGACGAGCGCACACGCGCACTGGCGCTGGCCAATCGCGACCTGCGCTCGCAGATCACCGAGCGCGAACGCGTCGAAGCGCGGCTGAAATACGAGACGCTGCACGATTCGCTGACGGGATTGCCCAACCGCTCTCTGCTGATGCAGCGGCTGGAACTCGCGCTGGCGCGCTATCACGCCGACCCGAACCAGAGCTTCGCGGTGCTGTTCATGGATCTCGACCGGTTCAAGGTGATCAACGATTCGGTCGGCCACCTGGTCGGCGACGATCTGCTGATGCAGGTCGGCAACCGCGTCCGCGACTGCCTGAAATCCGAGGACGTGGTCGCGCGCCTGGGCGGCGATGAATTCGCGGTGCTGCTGGAAGGCGTCCAAGACGCCATGCGCGCCTGCCAGATCGCCGAACGGATCATCAACGATCTAAATGCGCCGTTCCGGTTGGCCGCCAAGGAACTCTTCACTTCCACCTCGGTGGGCATAGCGCTGGCGGCGCCGCACTACCAGAATCCCGACGAACTGCTGCGCGACGCGGATTCCGCGATGTACCGCGCCAAAGCCGCGGGCCGCCACCGCTTCGCGGTGTTCGACGACGACCTCCGAAAGGAAGCGGTGTCGCTGCTGGAAGTCGAAAACGACCTGCGGCGCGGACTGACGCGCCACGAATTCGTGCCGTACTACCAACCCGTGGTCGACATCGAGAACGGCGACGTGGTCGGCTACGAGGCATTGATGCGCTGGCGCCATCCGCAGCGCGGCGTACTGTTGCCGGGGGCCTTTCTCAACGTGGCCGAAGACACCGGCACGTCGGAAACCATCGACTGGCAAATCTTCACCCAGGTCTGCCGCGACGCCAACGCGCTGACCGGGAGCAACGACGCCTTCGTCGCGATCAATCTTTCCGCGGGCCATTTCAGCAGTCCGCGCTTCGACCAGCGCCTGCTGGGCTTGCTGGCCGAATACAACGTGCCGGCCTCACGCCTGCGCGTCGAGGTAACCGAGCGCGCGCTGCTGGAAAACACGCCCGCGGTGAAACGCACCCTGCAGGTTTTCCGCGATGCCGGCATCAGCATTTCGCTGGACGATTTCGGCACAGGTTATTCGTCGCTGTCGTATCTGCACCAATATCCGCTGCAGACGCTCAAGATCGACCGTTCGTTTGTCGCCAACCTCAGCGCGGGCGAGGAAGGCAGCAGCGACGCCGTGATCCGCGCGATCCTCGCGATGGCGGAAACGCTCTCGATCGAGGTGATCGCCGAGGGCGTCGAAACTCCGCTGCAGCGTGACATGCTGCGCCAGCTCGGCTGCCGGCACGTGCAGGGCTTCCTGTACGCGAAGGCACAGCCGGTCGACACCTGGATCGGCGACTCCGCACCCAATTTCGCCGCGTGACGTCCGCACCCCATCGTGCCTGACGGTGCCATGAAGGCCGGGATCCGCGTTCCGCCGGGGCGCGTCACAAGCGCTAGAATCGAGCGACCTTCCGCAATCCCGAGAACACGGCCATGCGACAGGTCAGGCATTTACTGGAAGAAAAGGGCGGCGAGGTTTACACCATCACGCCGGAAGCGCCGGTGCTGGATGCAATCCGGCTGATGGCGGAGCGCCGCGTTGGCGCCCTGCCGGTGATGCGGGGCGAGGCGCTCGCCGGCATCGTCACCGAACGCGACTATGCGCGGAAGGTAATCCTGAAAGGCCGCTCTTCGCGGGAAACACCGGTGTCGGAAATCATGACGCCCGCGCCCACCACGGTTTCGCTTGGCACCACGGTGGATGAATGCATGCGCCTGTGCACGGAGCTGCGGGTTCGCCATCTGCCGGCGGTCGAAGGCAACCGGCTGATCGGGATCGTGTCGATCGGCGATCTGGTGAAGGCGGTAATCGATGATCAGGCGGCGGAGATCGACCACCTGCAGCGCTACATCGCGGGTTGAAGGGGACGCAGCAAGCATGCGCCCCTGAAGCGAACGCCGCCAGTCATCCATGACCAGCCGACATGCCACGCGCGCGCTGCCACCGGCATCGCGCAGGCGCGTGTCATTTCACCTGCGACACCATCCACTTCACCGTGGCTTCCACCTGCGCATCGGAGAGCGCCGGATTGCCGCCCTTGGCCGGCATGTGGTTGCCATCGGGACCGGTGTAGCCATCGATCGCATGCTTGACCAGCGTGTCGATGCCTTCCTTGATGCGCGGCGCCCACGCGGCCTTGTCGCTGATCTTCGGAGCGCCCGCGGCGCCGGTCGAATGACAGGTGGTGCACAGATGATCGAAGATCGCCTTGCCGTCGGTGGTACCACCATAGGCGACCTGTGAGGCGGCAGCTTGGGTCGCGGCGGCCTTGGCGGCTTCCATCGCGGCGCGTCCGGTGTTGCCCGCGTAGACCGCGCTGACCGGACTGATGCGCTCGCCCGCTTGCTGCACTTCCCGCTGATTGCTCTCTCTCGGCAAGGTCGTCCACACGATCGCGCCGATGATGATCAACACCACCGCGAGGCTCGCGAGCATGGCGATCATGATCGCGAAATGCTTCATGAAGGTACGATCGGATGGGGTGAGATGCGTGCTCACTTGCGAACTCCGGTTGGAAGGCGAACGGCGTCCCCGGGCCCCCGTGGCCGCCGCATATCCGCGCAAGTATAGCGTCCCGGCGATGCGTCACCAAATGCGCCCGCGTTGACCTCGACTAAACGCCGCGTCGTGTACAACACAAGCCTTTCGTCGCGCACCACCGGACAAGGGATGGCTGACCACCACTTCGACTTGATCGTGATCGGCTCGGGTCCGGGCGGCGCCGCGCTGGCGCAACGGCTGGCGCCATCGGGCAGGAAGATCTTGATGCTGGAACGTGGGGACTGGCTCAAGCGTTCGCCCGACAACTGGAGCCCGAAGTCGGTCTTCATCGACAACATTTATCAGGCCGACGAGACCTGGTACGACAAACACGGCACGGCTTTTCATCCCGGCCTGCACTATTTCGTGGGCGGCAATTCCAAGATGTACGGCGCGGCCTTGTTCCGCCTGCGCGAACGCGATTTCGGGGAAATCCGACACGCCGACGGCGTCTCGCCCGAGTGGCCACTGAAGTACGACGTGTTCGCGCCGTATTACGACGAAGCGGAAAAGCTCTTTCATGTGCACGGTGCAGCCGGCGAGGACCCGACCGAGCCGAGCCGCGACACGCCGTATCCGTTTCCGCCGGTCGCGCACGAACCGCGGATGCAGCAATTGTCCGACGCCTTCACGCGCCAGGGCCTGCACCCGTTCCACTTGCCACTCGGCATCCTGCTGGACGAAACCGGCGGCATGGTCGCACGCCACAGCCCGTGCATCCGCTGCGGCGCGTTCGACGGGTATCCGTGTCCGACCAATGGCAAGGCCGACGCCGAAATCATCTGCATCAATCCGATGCTGGCCGTGTACCCGAACGTGACGCTGATGACCGGCGCATACGTTTCGCGGCTGGACACCGATGCATCGGGCCGCGTCGTCAATGCTGTGCAGGTGGAACGCGACGGCTCGAAGGAAACGTATTCCGCCGACATCGTGGTGGTCGCGTGCGGCGCGCTGTCCTCCGCCTTGTTGCTGCTGCGCTCGGCCAACGACAAGCATCCCGACGGACTTGCCAATGGTTCCGACCAGGTCGGGCGCAATTACGTCCGCCACAACCAGTCGGTGCTGATGGCGATCACGCGCGAGCCGAACGACACGATTTTCCAGAAGACGGTGGGCGTCAGTGACTTCTATTTCAGCGCGGAGGATTGGCAGTTCCCGCTCGGCCTGATCCAGATGACCGGCAAGTCGCACGCCGACACGATCCGCGGCGAGGCGCTGCCGGACTGGCTCGAATGGTTGCCCGAGAAGCCGTTCGAATACATCGCCCGCCATTCGCTGGATTTCTGGCTGTCCAGCGAAGACCTGCCACGTCCCGAGAACCGCATCCGCTACGACGGCGACCGCGTGGTTGTCGAGCAGACCGACAACAACATGGAAGCGCACCACCGACTCAAGGCGAAACTGGAATCACTGCTGAAACCGATCGGCGCGCATCCGCACACGCTGCGGCGCACGCAATATCTCGGCAAGGACATTCCGATCGGCGGCACCGCGCACCAGGCCGGCACCGCGCGCTTCGGCAGCGATCCGGACACCTCGGTACTCGACCTCGATTGCAAGGCACACGAACTCGACAATCTTTATGTCGCCGACGCGAGTTTCTTTCCGTCGATCGGCGCGGTGAATCCGACGCTCACGATCGTCGCGAACGCACTGCGCGTCGCGGACCGGATCGCGGACCGGATGCGGTGAGGAGCGCCCCATGTGGCTGAATCTCTACTTCATTCCGATCGCTATCCGAGTGTGTCTGGTGGTGCTGTTTCCGTTCAGCGCACTGGACAAGATCGTGTTCTGGAAAGACGCGATCGCACAGGCAGATTCTTCCTTTCTGCCGCGCTGGAGTGGACGCCCGCTGCTCATCGCCGCAATCGTGGTGGAAGCCGCCGCGCCCTTCTGCATCGTGTTCGGCTGGCACGATCGCCTCGCCGCATTCGTGCTGGCGCTGTTCTGCATTGTCACCGCGATCCTGTATCACCCGTTCTGGAAGTTCCGTGATTTCTGGAAATCCGGCAACAGTGTCGCGCGCAGTCATTTCTGGGATTTCCTGAAGAACTTCGGACTGGTCGGCGGCTTGCTGCTGGTGGTGTTCGCAACGCAACTCGCGCCCGCGGACGTCGTCGCGCGCCGGCCATTGTCATCAACCGCCGTATATACACAGGCCGGCGTCGCGCCGCCGCCTGCAGTTTCCGGATGGTCGAGACCACGCTCCGATGGGCACTGACCGCATGAGCACGGACGCGCCCACGCTCGCTTATTGGCATGTATGGACCGACGAACACGGCGTCAGCCACCAGCAACGTCGCACGCTGCACGACTTCGAGCGGCAGAGCATGGGCGGCGCGGCGCCGCAATGGAACGACGTGCTGGAACAAAAGCCGGCGCGCGCGATGTTCAGCGTGCTGCCCGCCGACTGGATCGGCGACTGGCACGAGAATCCCGCGCCGCAATGGATCGTGCCGCTGTCGGGCCGCTGGTTCGTGGAAACGATGGATGGCACGCGGGTGGAAATGGGCGCGGGCGAGGTCTCGTTTGGCGGCGACCAGGATTGCGTGGCCGACGCGAACGGGCACAAGGGTCATCGTTCCGGAACGGTTGGCGACGAGGCCGCGGTTTTGATGATCGTGCAGATGGACGGCGGCGATGAGTGATTACGAAATCCTCGATCCGCGCTTTCGCTCGATGGTGCTGCCGAACGCACCGCTGGAAAAACTGGCGGACGGGTTCCGCTGGCTGGAAGGGCCGGTGTGGTTCGCCGACATGCAGTGCCTGTTGTTCAGCGACATCCCGAACGACCGCATCATGCGTTGGACGGCGTCGGGCGGCGTATCGGTGTTCCGGCAACCGTCGCGCTTCGCCAATGGCCATACGCGCGATCGCGAAGGACGATTGGTCGGCTGCCTGCACGGCGGCCGTGCGATCGTGCGCACCGAACCCGACGGCAGCGTCACCACGCTGGTCGAACGCTTCGATGGCAAACCCCTCAACTCGCCCAACGACGTGGTGGTGAAGTCCGACGGCACGATCTGGTTTTCCGATCCGCCCTACGGCATCCAGACCGATTACGAAGGCTGCAAGCGCGAATCCGAATTGCCGGCCAACCTGTACCGCTTCGATCCGCGCGACAACACGCTCGACGTGGTGATCGGCGACATCGCAGGTCCGAACGGCCTGTGTTTTTCGCCCGACGAGAAACGTCTTTACGTCACCGACACCGGCGTGCAATTCGAACCCGATTCGAAACGCTGCATCCGCGTCTACGACGTCGGCGATGACGGCAAGTCGTTGCGCCACGGCCGCGATTTCCATACCGCCATGGCAGGGCACGCCGATGGCATCCGCTGCGACGAAGACGGCAACGTTTGGGCAGCCGTTGGCGACGGCGTACATTGCATCGCGCCCGACGGCACCCTGCTCGGCCGCATCGAGGTGCCGTGCACGGTATCGAATCTGTGCTTCGGCGACCGTCATCGCAGCCGGTTATTCCTGTGCGCCTCGCAGACGTTGTACGCGATCTGGATCAACCGCCGTGGTTCGCAACGGCCGTGAGCCACGGCATCCGCAAGCTGCTGCGCATCGAGCGCAACACCGCAAACCTCGTACGCGCGGTCGCGTTTTATCGCGATGCACTCGGCTTCCGCGTGGAGGATGCGAACGCCACGCCGCCCGCATGGACATTGCTGCCGGGGCTGTGCGATACCGCGCCGCGTTGCGCACTGCTTTCGCTGGGCGGACAAACGCTGCTGCTGACGGAGTTTCCGAACATCATGCCGTATCCGGCCAACAGCACATCGAGCGATTTGTGGTTCCAGCATTGCGCGATCGTGACCGATGACATGCAGGCCATCCACAACCGCGCGATGCGCCACGGCGCCACGCCCATCACGCGCGGGGGTCCGCAAACACTGCCGCCCTCGACCGGTTCGGTCAGCGCACACAAGTTCCGCGATCCGGATGACCATCCGCTGGAACTGATCGCATTCCCCGAAGGCACGGGCGATCCGGTCTGGCAATCGAGGCACGCCGATGGCCCGACGCTCGGCATCGACCACAGTGCGATCAGCGTGGCCGACGTCGAACGCAGCGTGCTCTTCTACGAATTGCTAGGCCTGCACGTCACCGCCCGAGGCGTGAACCAGGGCATCGAGCAACAGCGCCTCGATAACCTGGCCGACGTCGAGGTCGACGTGATTTCGATGCAGCCCGCCGCGCGCACGCCGCATCTGGAACTGCTGGGTTATCGTCAGCCGCGCGGGCGCGCTAACGCATCGGAACGTCTTACCGCCATCGCGGCCGACCGCCTCGTCTGGCAGGCCGACACGGTGGACATGTTGCTGGAAGCGCTGACCGATGGCGATTTCACCGATGCGATCGTCGTCAGCGGATTCGTCCAGGGCGCCACCGTGGCGCTGCTGCACGATCCCGATGGGCATCTGAACCTGCTGGACGAGTCGCCGGCTTGACGCCAACTGCGTCGCGACCGGCGGCCGATACATCGCGGCAACGGCCGTTTCGTTAACATCGAAGGTTCCACAGGACGGAGTGATTCCTCGAGGTGCCGCGCAAACATCGCCCGCAAGCATGGTTTCGCAGATTCAGGATCCGGCGCGCCGCGCGCCGGATCGCGCATGTGCGCACGACTCCGCGCAAGATGCCCGAAGCCGCCGTGGCGATTTCGGCGGCGGCACTTGCGCGTGACCACAACCGGCTCAGCGACGCGCCACCGTTCGATCTTTCGCGCGCGCTGACCACGCACGACCAGACACTGGCGCACGCCTACGCGGTCGCACGCACCGCCGCCATCGAGAACCGGCGCATCGAGCCGGCCGCCGAATGGCTGATCGACAACGTCTACCTGATCCGCAACCAGATTCGCGAAGTGCGCGAAGCGCTGTCGCCGAAGGTGTGGCGACGGTTGCCGCGCCACAAGGCGGCCGACGGCACGATGGTGCCGCGCATCCTGCGGGTGATGCGCGCCTGCATCGCTTCGCTCGACGGCAATCTGGAAGCGGACGCGATCGAGCGCTACCTCGACGATTACCAGCGGCACGGCTCGCTGGACATGGTCGAACTGTGGACGCTGCCGGTGCTGATCCGCGTCACGCTGATCGAAGGCCTGGCCGCCTGCGCCGTCGCGATTGCGCGACGGCTCGAAGCCTATTCGCGCGCGGAGTTCTGGGCCGAACATCTGGGCGAGGTGGCGGCGAACACGCCCGCCGAGATGCTGGTCAGCGTCGCCGAAATGGCGCGCACCGAATCGTTCATCTCGCCCGCATTCGCGGCCGAATTCTACCGCCTGCTGGAAGGCAAGCATCCGTCGCTGAAACTTGCGCTCAGCTTCGCCGAGGGGCAACTGGAACAGCGCGGCACCAGCGTGGGCCGGGTGATCGATGGCGAGGCACGCGAGCAGGCGGCCGACCAGGTCTCCATCGCCAACCGCATCAACAGCCTGCGTCGCGTCAACGAGATCAACTGGTCGGAACTGATCGAACGGGTCGGCGTGGTCGACCGCATTCTGGGGGAAGATCCGGCGGGCGCCTACGCGGACATGGATTTCGGCACCCGCGGCCGCTATCGCCATGCGATCGAGTCGCTGGCCCAGCGCAGCAAGCGCAGCGAACCCGACATCGCGCGATGCGCGATCGATCTGGCGGCGGCCGATCACGACCCCGCCGGCGACCCGCGCGTGCACCACGTCGGCTATTTCCTGATCGGCCCCGGTCGAGCCAGCCTGGAACGCGAACTCGGCGCGCGGGCGCCGGCCGAACACCGCATCTCGGCGCGTCTCAAGCGCTGGCCCTCCGCCACCTATCTCGGCGGCATTTTCATTGCGAGCCTCGTAATCACCGCGCTGGTCTGGTCGGGCCACCGCTGGTACGTGGCACCGATGCCGCTGGCGATCGACATGGTGTTGATGGTCGCCGTCTTCGTGGCCGCCAGCCAGCCGGCGGTCACGCTGGTGAACTGGCTGCTGGGGATGCTGGTGCCCGCGCAACTGCTGCCGAAGATGTCCTTCTCCGGCGGCATTCCCGACGAGTGCCGCACGCTGGTCGTGGTGCCGTGGTTGCTCGGCGGCCCCGAGGGGCTGACCGACCAACTCGATGCGCTGGAAATACGCTACCTCGGCAATCGCGATCCGAACCTGCGCTACGCGCTGCTCACGGATTTCCCCGACGCGCCCGAGCGCGACATGCCGGGCGACGCCGCGCTGCTGCAATTGGCCACGGCGGGCGTCGACCGGCTCAACGCAAAATATCCGCTCAGCGGCAGCACGCGCTTTTACCTGTTCCACCGGCCGCGCGAATGGAACGCGCGGCAATCAGTGTGGATGGGCTTCGAGCGCAAACGCGGCAAGCTGGGTGACCTGAACCGAGTGATGCGTGGCGCGCATCCGGATCGCGCCTTCAGCGTGATGGTCGGCGACCTCGATGCGCTGCAGACCGCGCGTTACGTGATCACGCTGGATGCGGACACCCTGCTTCCGCCGGAAGCCGCGCGCAAGCTGATCGAAACCATGGCGCATCCGTTGAACCGACCATGGTTCAGCAAGGGCTCGCGCCGCGTGGTCGCCGGTTACGGACTTCTGCAGCCGCGCATTTCGGTGACGTGGAGCGCCGATCGCCCCAGCCGCTTCGCGCGCCTGTACAGCGATTCCACGGGTCTGGATCCATACACGCGCGCGGTATCGGACGTGTACCAGGATTTGTTCAGCGAGGCGTCGTTCGTCGGCAAGGGCATCTACGACGTGGATGCGTTCAGTCGCTCGGTCGGCTCGCGTTTTCCGAACGATTTGATCCTGTCGCACGACTTGCTGGAAGGCTCGTACGCGCGCGCCGGACTGGTCAGCGACATCGAACTGATCGAACACCAGCCAAACAGCTTCAGCGTGGACGTGCGCCGTCGCCATCGCTGGACGCGTGGCGACTGGCAGATCGTGCAATGGCTGCTGCCGATCGTGCCCGGCCCGCGCCGGCGCGGCCTGCGCAACACGCTGAAGGCGCACCATCGCTGGAAGATCATGGACAACCTGCGTCGCGGGCTGGTGCCGCTGGCGATGCTGGCGCTGCTGCTGCGCGGCTGGTCGCACGGGTCGTTCGCGGTGTACTGGACGCTGATCGTGGTGGCGTTGCTGCTGGGTGCGCCGCTGCTGATCGCGCTGGTACAGGTGGCGCGCAACCTCAAGCAGCGCGTGCCGCGCCGGCGCTGGCGCAGCACCTGGCGCGGCATCCGCGACGAATTGCTGCGCGACGTGTTTTCGATCGCAACCTTGCCGTTCGAAACCTGGGTGAACCTCGACGCGATCGCCCGCAGTGCCGGGCGGCTGCTGTTCACGCGCCGGCACCTGCTGGAATGGACGCCGATGACCGACGCGATGCGCGGCGCGGCAGCCACGCTCGCGCAGTACGTCCGGCTGATGTGGGTGGCGCCGGCAACGGCGCTGGTGGCAGGCCTCGCGCTCGGCTGGCAGGTGCCCGAGGCACTACCGGCGGCGCTGGCGTTCCTGATGCTGTGGTTCATGGCGCCGGCACTGGCCTGGTCGATCAGCCGCACTCCGGAACGCCCGCCGCTGCCGCTGGATGCCGCCCAGCAGATCTTCCTGCGCAGCGTCGCGCGACGCATCTGGCACTGGTTCGACACCTTCGTGAACGCCCGCGAGAACTGGCTGCCGCCGGACAACTGCCAGGCGTTTCCGGTCGAACAGATCGCGCACCGCACTTCGCCGACCAACATCGGCATGGCGCTGCTGGCCAACCTCACCGCCCACGATTTCGGTTACATCACCCGCGCCACGTTGCTGCGCCGCACCGCTGCGACGCTGGAAACGCTGGGGCGCCTGCCGCGGCATCGCGGACACTTCTACAACTGGTACGACACGCTCAGCCTTGAACCCTTGACGCCACGCTACGTGTCCAGCGTGGACTCGGGCAACCTGATGGCGTGCCTGCTGGTGCTGGCCAGTGCACTGGAACACACCGGGGAAGACGCGCTGGTGTCGGTGAACCTCGCGCACGGGCTGCGCGACACCGCGCGCGTGCTGGGCGACCAACTGCCCGGCGTGGACGCCGCCGATCCGCACGCCAACCTTGCGCTGGCCGCGACGCTGACCGAACTCGACGGGCTGGTTGCCGACGCGGTCGGCAACGCCGACAACCTGCCGGTGCTGCACGGCCTGCTGGCGCGCATCGAGGCCGAGTCGGGCAAGCTCGCGCAACTTGCATCCGACAACGCGGTCACCAGCGAATTCGGCGAATGGGTGCGCGTGTTTGCGCGGCAGGCGACGGCCGCCTACGAGGAACTGGATGAACTGGCGCCGTGGCTCGGCCTCGGTGACTGTGGCAGCGACGACGAAATCGCGCGCGCACGGCTGGCGGAACTGGAACGCAACCCTTCACGCGCCCATGCGCAGGTGCTGGCGGGCGACGCCATCCTGCGTCTTGCCAACGAAGGCGCCACCGACGTGTGCGCCGCACTCGACGAGTTGCGCGCGACCCTCAATCGCCAGCACGACGATGCGCTGGCGCTGGCTGTGCAATGCCGCGCGTTCGCGACGGTGGATCTGGAATTCCTGTTCGACGAACGGCGCGAACAATTCGTGATCGGCTACGACGTCGAGCGTGACAAGCGCGATGCCAGCCACTACGACCTGCTGGCGTCGGAAGCACGCACCCTGAGTTACGTCGCGATCGCACAGGGCCAGGTGCCGCCGACCCACTGGTTCAAGCTGGGGCGCCTGTTCACCATCGCGGTCGGGCGGCCCACGCTGGTGTCGTGGAGCGGCTCGATGTTCGAGTACCTGATGCCGCATCTGCTGATGCCGGCCTATCGCAACACGCTGCTGTTCGACACCTGCAGCGCCGCGGTGGGCCGGCAGATCCAGTACGGTGCGCAGCAGCAGGTGCCGTGGGGCGTTTCGGAGTCCGCGTACAACATCACCGACATCAATCTGACCTATCAATACCGCGCGTTCGGCGTGCCGGGGCTGGGCCTGAAACGCGGGCTGGGCGAGGATTTGGTGGTCGCGCCGTACGCCAGTGCGATGGCATTGATGTTCGATCCCACCGCGGCCTGCGACAACCTCGAACATCTGGCCGGCATCGGCGCGCTGACCCGTTACGGCTTCTACGAGGCACTCGACTTCACCGCGGGACGCGTCAGCGAGAACGAAGACTTTGCGCTGGTGAAAAGCTGGATGGCGCACCACCACGGCATGAGCTTCCTCGCGCTGTCCTCGCTGTTGAACGGCCAGCCGCTGCAACAACGCTTCATGCGCGACCCGATGTTCCGCGCCCACGAGCTGCTGTTGCGCGAAAAGATTCCCGAGGCGCGGCCGCGGCATCCGGCCACGCTGGACGTGGAGCAGCCGCGCCGGACCCGCGCGGGCAGCGGCGTGCAGACACGCGACATCACCCGCATGGACACCCCGCTGCCGGAAGTGCACCTGCTGTCCAACGGCAATTACCACGTGATGCTGACCCAGACCGGCGCCGGCTACAGCCGTTGGCGCGACCTCGCGCTCACGCGCTGGCGCGGCGATGCGGTACGCGATGACGAAGGCACGTTCGTATTCGTGCGCGATGTCGAATCGGGCAAATTGTGGTCGGCCACGCAGCAGCCGATGGGCGACGCCGGCGGCAGTTGCAGCGCGACCTTCTCGCAGGCGCGGGCTGAATTCCATCGCACCGACCATGGCATCGCCACCGAAGTGCTGGTCGCGGTGTCGGCCGAGGACGACATCGAACTCAGGCGCGTGCGCCTGACCAACCGCACCCTGAAGACCCGCACGCTGGAGATCACCAGCTACGCGGAAATCGTGCTCGCGCCACCGGATGCCGACGCCTCGCATCCCGTGTTCAGCAAACTGTTTCTTGAAACCGAGTCGGCGCCGGAACTGGACGCGCTGCTGGCGACGCGTCGGCCGCGCAGCCCGGACGAACACAACCCGTGGCTGGTGCACCAGATGACCACCCGTGGTGGCACGCTGGGAAGTGGCGGCTGCGAAACCGATCGCGAAGCGTTCCTCGGCCGGCTGCGCGATCCCGCCCATGCGCGCGCGCTCGGCGATGGCGCGGTGCTTCCCGGACACACCGGCGCGGTGCTCGATCCGATCGTGTCGATCCGCCGCCGCATCCAGATCCGGCCCGGCCACACCGCCGGCCTCGACATCCTCACCGGCGTCGCGCGCGATCGCGAGGCCGCGCTGGAACTGGCGCGGAAGTATCGCGAACGGCATCTGCACCAGCGCGTGTTCCAGTTGGCGTGGACGCACGATCAGGTCGCGCTGCAGCAACTCAACATGAGCGCGGTCGAGGCGCAACGCTATGAACGTGTCGCCAGTGTGCTGCTGTACGGCCCGATCGCCGCGCGCCGCGACGCCGAGGGCAATCTGCCCACGCAATCGGCGTTGTGGAAGCACGGCATTTCCGGCGACCTGCCGATCGTGCTGGCACGGGTCGCCAACGCCAGCCAGATCGATCTGGTGCGCCACCTGATCCAGGCGCACGGCTATTGGCAATTGCGCGGCCTGCACGCGGATCTCCTGATCTGGAACGAGGAGCTTTCCGGCTACCGGCAGGAATTGCAGGAACACATTTTGTACTTGATCGAATCCGGCGCCGAGGCACGCGGCGGCCAAGGGCGCGGCAAGATGTTCGCGTGGCGCCTCGAACACCTGACCGCGCCCGATCGTGCGCTGATGCTGTCGGTCGCGCGCTGCGTGTTCTCGGGCGGCGAAGGCCGCCTGCGCGACCAGATCGCGCGGATGATGCCGGATGCCGATGTCGCGCCACCGGCCAAGTTGGCACTTCGCAAACCGTTGCCCGCGAGTTATGCGTTGCAGCCGCCTTCCGAAGACCTGCGGCTGCGGAACCTGCTGGGCGGTTTCCGCAACGATGGCAGCGAATACACAATCTGGTTGAAACCCGGCGCGCCGACCCCCGCGCCATGGAGCAACGTGCTCGCCAACGAATCGTTCGGCTCGGTAGTCAGCGAATCCGGCGGTGCCTACACGTTCGCCGAGAACGCACACGAATTCCGGTTGACGCCCTGGTACAACGATCCGCTGCGCGATACCAGCGGCGAAGCGATGTGGCTGCGCGACGAAGCCACCGGCGAATTCTGGTCGGTGATGCCGCAGCCCTCGCCGAGCAGCGACGCATATCGCACCTGCCACGGCTTCGGCTACAGCCGCTTCGAACACGCGCACGCCGATCTCTACAGCGAAGCCACCGTATTCGTGGCGCGCGAAGCGCCAGTGAAACTGACGCTGCTGAAACTCGTCAACAAGAGCGACCGCCCGCGCACCGTTTCGCTGACCAGCTACCTCGAATGGGTGCTGGGCGAGCGCCGCGACCGCAGCGGCCGGCATGTCGCCACCCGCATCGACGCCGAATGCGGCGCACTGTTCGCGCACAACCCGTTCAACGATACGTTTTCGTCGCGCATCGCGTTCCATGCGGTTGGCGCGGCACGCCCGGCATTCACCGCCGACCGGCTCGGCTTCATCGGCCGCAACCGCGGCCTGGATGTGCCGATCGGCATGCGTACCGAAACCCTCGACGGCGCGGTGGGTGCGGGACTCGACCCCTGCTCCGCGCAACGCCTGACGTACGAGCTGTTGCCGGGCGAGGAAATCGAGACGGTGATCGTGCTCGGCGCGGCGGACAGCGAGGAGGCGGCGCGCGCGCTGGTGCGCAACTTCGGTGAGGCGACGCTTGCACGCGACGAATTCGAACGCGTGCGTGCGCATTGGCACACCATGCTTTCGCAATTGCACGTCCGCACGCCCGACGCCGCCACCGACCTGCTGGCCAACGGCTGGCTGCTGTACCAGGTGCTGGCTTCGCGCCTGATGGCGCGCAGCGGCTACTACCAGTCCGGCGGCGCCTGGGGTTTTCGCGACCAGTTGCAGGATTCGATGGCGGTGCTGAATACCCGGCCCGACCTCACGCGCGCACAACTGCTGCGCTGCGCGGCGCACCAGTTCCGCGAAGGCGACGTGCAGCACTGGTGGCACCCGCCCACCGGCAAGGGCGTGCGCACCCGCATTTCCGACGACCTGCTGTGGCTGCCGTGGTGTACCGCCGAGTATGTGCGCGTCACCGGCGACGCTGGCGTGCTGGACGAGACCGCGCCATTCCTCGAAGGCCGCGCGCTCGCCGCCGACGAGGAATCGGTCTACGAGGATGCGCGCACCGCCGGCGAATCGGCAAGCCTGTACGAACACTGCCTGCGCGCGATCCGGCACAGCCAGCGTTTCGGCGAACATGGCCTGCCGCTGATCGGCGGCGGCGACTGGAACGACGGCATGAACCGCCTCGGCCTCGCCGGGCGCGGCGAAAGCGTGTGGCTGGGCATGTTCCTGCACGACGTGCTGAAGCGTTTCGCGCCACTGGCGGCCGCGCGCGAGGGCGAGACGGTCGCCGCCGAACTCGTGGCCACCGCCGCCGAACTCGAAGGCATGCTGGAGCGCCACGCGTGGGACGGCGACTGGTACCTGCGCGCGTGGAACGACGACGGCATTGCTATCGGTTCCGCGCAAAGCGATGAATGCCGCATCGACTCACTCCCGCAAAGCTGGTCGGCGCTGGCCGGCCTCGGCGACGACGCGCGCGGCGATCACGCGATGGATGCCGTGCTGGAACATCTCGCCGATGACGATGCGGGTCTGGTGAAACTGTTCACGCCGCCCTTCGACAAGTCATCGCTCGATCCGGGTTACATCAAGGGTTACGTGCCGGGCGTGCGCGAAAACGGCGGCCAGTACACCCACGCCGCCGTGTGGGTGGCAATGGCGCTGGCAAAGCGCGGTCGCGCGGACGAAGCGTGGCGGATCGCGCGCATGTTGAATCCGCTGTCGCACACCGGCGATGCCGATGCGCTGCAACGCTATCGACTCGAACCGTACGTGATCGCGGCCGACGTCTATTCCGCAGAGGGCCATCGCGGGCGCGGCGGCTGGAGCTGGTACACCGGTTCCGCGGGCTGGATGTACCGGCTGCTGGTCGAATCGCTGCTGGGCATGCATCGCGAAGGCGACCGCCTTTCGTTCGCGCCGTGCGTGCCGGACGGCTGGGAACGCTGGTCGGCCAACTGGCGCCATGGCGGCTCGCGTTACCATGTCGAATTCGTGCGCAAGCCTGGCGACGTCGGCGTCGCCGACGTCAGCGTCGACGGCAAGCTGCAGCCGGGGTGCGCAATCGAACTGGTTGACGACGGCCGCATCCACGAGGTGCTGGTGCGCTTCGGCCATTCCGAAAATTCACGTCGCCGCGACAACGTCGCGGCGACGCAGGAGGAAAATCCGTCCAGCCGTCCTTGACGCCGTCGCAATCCGGGGAGGATTCCACAGCTAGGCACTCGTCCATGTCCACCACGTTCACCTGCAATCTCGACGCCCCCGGCAGCGAGCTTGCGCATGTCTGGAGTCACACCATAGGCAGCGGTCGCGCGCTGCTGGCACTGCGCGCCGACTGGCAAGCGCAGATGCGCAAGACGCACGCGGAACTCGGCGTGCGCCACGTGCGCTTCCATGGCCTGCTCAACGACGAGATGTGTACCTACCTCATCGAATGCGACAAGGACGTGTACTCGTTCTTCAACGTCGACCAGATCTTCGATTTCCTGGTTTCGATCGGAATGAAACCCTTCGTGGAACTGTCGTTCATGCCGACCGCGCTGCAGAGCGGCGGCGACATCGTGTTCTTCTACAAGGCCAACGTGACGCCGCCGCGCGACTACGCGAAGTGGGCCGACCTCATCACGCGGCTGGTGAAGCACTGGATGGCGCGCTACGGCGCCGAGGAAGTGCGTTCGTGGTATTTCGAGGTGTGGAACGAACCCAACCTCGATGCGTTCTGGAAAGGCAGCAAGGCCGATTATTTCAAGCTGTACCAGTACACCGCAAACGCGATCAAGGACGTCGATGCGCGGCTTCGCGTTGGCGGCCCCGCCACCGCCAACGACGAATGGATTCCGGGTTTCCTGGAATTCTGCGAGACCAACAAACTGCCGCAGGATTTCGTCTCCACCCATCACTATCCCACCGATGCGCTCGGCAAGCCCGGCGACGACACCGAAACACAGCTTTCCGACGCGCCGCGCGACGTCCTGGTCCAGCGCGTGCGCGCGATGCGCAAGACCGTCGGCGATCGCACGCTCTGCTACACCGAATGGAATTCGTCATCCAACCCGTTCTTCGAATTCCACGACCAGCCTTACGCCGCCGCGTTCCTGTTCAAGAACATGCTGGATGTCGCCGACCTCGTGCATTGCTACAGCTGGTGGACCTTCAGCGACATCTTCGAAGAAAACTATTTTTCGTCGGTGCCGTTCCACGGCAGCTTCGGCCTGCAGACCATCCATGGGATCGCCAAGCCGAGTTACCGCGCGATGCAGTTGCTGCATGGCCTCGGCCATTCGCGTCTGCCTGTCGAAGGCTCCCACGCGACCGTGGATGCATGGGCGGTGCGCGCCGACGACACGCACGTCGATCTGCTGCTCACCAATCACGCATTCCCGCGCCACGCCCTCGCGACCGAATCGGTGACTTGGCACGTGCAAGGTTCGCGCACGCCGAAGGCCGCGAGCGTGCAACGCGTGGACGATGCCCACTGCAACAGCCGGCAGGCATGGGCGGACATGGGTTCGCCCGGTTATCTCGACGCCAAGCAAATCGCGGGGCTCGATCAGGCATCGCAACTGGAGTCCGAAACCATCGCCATCGCGGCGCACGGCGACGGTTTCGACATCCGGCTCGACCTGCCTTCGCACGGCATCGCGGCGGTGCGCGTGGAACTGGCGGCTTGAGGCGCACGCGATGTCCGCCAACGTGACTTCCCCGCCCACCGCGCCGGGCTCCGGCGGACGCAACATCGATCGCGCCAGCCACACCGACGAGGCGGTGCTGGACGACCTGCAATGCAAGGCATTCCGCTTCTTCGAGCGACACGTCAATCCCGAGACCGGGCTGGTGCTCGATTCGACCCGTCCGACCCAGCCCGCCAGCATCGCCGCGGTTGGCTTCGCGCTGTCGTGCTACCCGATCGGGGTCGAGCGCGGCTGGATGTCGCGTCGCGATGCACTCGCGTACACGCTCGCCGCGCTGCGCTTCTTCGATACGGCGGACCAGAGCGGCGCCAAGGACGGCGTCGGCTACAAGGGGTTCTTCTATCACTTTCTCGACCCGAAAAGCGCCACCCGCACGTGGAAATGCGAGTTGTCCACCATCGACACCGCGCTGCTGCTGGCAGGGATGCTGGTGGCCGCGCGCTATTTTTCCGGCGACGGTGCCGACGAGCGCGAAGTGCGCGAACGCGCGCATTCGATCTACGCACGCGTGGACTGGCGCTGGGCGCAGAACGGCGGCGACGCGGTCGCACTGGGCTGGAAACCGGAATCGGGGTTCCTCAAGTGCCGCTGGTTCGGCTACAGCGAGGCGCTGATCCTGTACGTGCTGGCGCTGGCCGCGCCCGAATTTTCGGTAGCGCCGGATGCGTATGACGCGTGGACGTCCACCTTCAAATGGCGACGCCTGTACGGCCACGACGTGCTCTACGCGGGGCCGCTGTTCATCCACCAGTTCTCGCACATCTGGATCGACACGCGCGGCATCCGCGACCGATTCATGGCGGCCAAACACACCGACTATTTCGAGAACAGCCGCGTCGCCACCGAAATCCAGCGCGAATACGCGCGCCGCAATCCGCGCCGGTTCGTCGGTTACGAAAAGAATTGCTGGGGCTTTTCGGCCACCGACGGTCCAGGCGAGGTCAAGGCCGCGTATCGCGGACGCGTGCGCCAGTTCTTCGACTACACCGCGCGCGGTGCGCCGTTCGGCCCCGACGACGGCACCATTTCGCCGTGGTCGGCGATCGCATCCTTGCCATTCGCGCCGAAGATCGTGATGGACGAAATCCGGCATCTGGAAACGCTGATCGGGCACAGCCCCGCGGGCTACGGCTTCCACGCCTCGTTCAACATGTCGTATCCCGAGCCCAACTACGGCGGTCCGGACGGCATGACCGCGTGGGTTTCGCGGTGGCACTTCGCGCTGCACCAAGGACCGATCGTGCTGATGATCGAGAACCATCGCAGCCGGATGATCTGGGACCTGATGTGCGCCTGCCCCCCGATTCGCACGGGCCTGCAGCGTGCGGGCTTCGCTGGCGGCTGGCTGCTGGACAGCGCACCCCAATCCAACAAGGAGGAATTGCCATGAATGCACAATCCCCGCCCCGCTCCCTGGCCGGGCAGAACGCGCTGGTCACCGGCGCGAATTCCGGTATCGGTGAAGGCATCGCACGCGAGATCGCCGCGCGTGGGGCCAACGTCGCGGTCAACTACGTGGTGCATCCCGAGGTCGCGCAGAAGATCTGCGACGAGATCAATGCGGGTGGCGCGGGCAAGGCCATCGCGCTGCAGGCGGATGTCAGCAAGGAAGACCAGGTGCAGGCGATGTTCGCCGAAGCCGTGAAGCAGTTCGGCACGCTCGACATCGTGTGTTCCAACGCCGGCATCCAGCGCGACGCGCGGCTGGTGGACATGACGCTGGAGCAATGGAACCAGGTGATCGGCGTGAACCTCACCGGCGCGTTCATGGTCGCGCGCGAAGCCGCGCGCGAGTTCACCCGGCGCGGCATGCGCGATGTTTCGTGCGCGCTCGGCAAGATCATTTTCACCAGCTCCGTGCACCAGGAGATTCCGTGGGCCGGGCACTGCAACTACGCCACCACCAAGGGCGGCATGAAGCAATTGATGGAATCGATCGCGCAGGAACTGGCGCCGCAGAAGATCCGCGTGAATTCCATTTGCCCCGGGGCCATCGAAACCGCGATCAACCGCAACGCCTGGAATACGCCTGCCGCCGCCGCCTCGCTGGAAAAATTGATCCCGTTCGGCCGCATCGGCGTGCCGGCCGACATCGCGCGCGTCGCCGCGTGGCTCGCTTCCGACGAAGCCGACTACATCTGCGGCGCGTCGATCTATGTCGACGGCGGCATGACGCTGTATCCGGGCTTCGCAACCGGCGGTTGAACCTCGGCGGCGACGCATGCATGCCTCATGGCAGTGTCGCGGCGTTCGAGGAATGGCATCATCCACGCATAGCAATATTCCGCCTTGCGGTTCCAGCCATTCACGATGCCACTCACGATGAACGTCCGACCGCTTTTGGCGGCCTCGCTATTGCTGCTTCTTTGCTGTGGCACGTCGGCATGGGCTTCAGATATCGCCATGCACGGCACGCCGATCCATCCGGTCAAGGTGTCGGGTGGGGAGCGGCTGGTCTACGAATTGCACGTCGACAACACTTCGGGCACCGCGATGGAAATCATGGCGCTCGATGTACTTGGGCGTGACGGGACCACGCTGCTGCATCTGGACGAACGTGCGCTGGGCAGCCGGATCAACCTGAAGGACGGCAGCACCGTCATCGCCCCGCATTCGCAGGCCGTGCTGTACTTGACGATGGAGGCCGGCACGCAGGCCCCGGCATCCTTGCGCCACCGCCTGACCTTGCAGCAGAGCGGTGTGGCCGCGATCGTGACCGGCGCGAACGCATCCGTTTCGGCGGACCGCAATCCCGTGCTCGCGCCACCTGTGGCGCAAGGCACGTGGGTCGCCGTGTACAGCGATGTCTGGCCACGCGGGCATCGCCGCGTGTTCATCGAAACCCGCGGGCATGCGCGTTTGCCCGGGCGCTTCGCGATCGACTGGATGAAGGTCGACGGCCATGGCCGCACCCTGAAGGATGACTCGGGCCTCACCGCCAGCTCGTGGTCGTACGGCGCTAAGGTACTGGCCGTCGCCGACGCGCGCGTGGCGATGGTGCGCGACGGCATCAGCGAGGCCGCACGCATCGCCGACAACAAGACCCACCCGCACCCGGATGCCGCCGGCAACTTCATTTCGCTCGATCTCGGCCACGGCCGGTTCGCGACATACGAACACCTGCGCCCCGGCAGCATCACGGTTGCCAAGGGCGACCACGTGCGCTTGGGCCAAGTGATCGCGGAAGTCGGCTTTTCCGGCGACTCGACCGAGCCTCACCTGCATTTCCACGTCTCCGATTCGGCAATGCCGCTGGAGGGCGAAGGCCTGCCCTACGTGCTGGACCGCTTTCGCGTGACGGGCCGCGTCACCGACTGGAACGCTTTCGGATCGCAGAGATGGAACGATACCCCGCCGCACACCGTCGAGCAGGCGTTTCCGGAATCGGGCGACGTGGTCGATTTCGACTGAGGCGCTCAGGCCTGCGCGGCCATGAACTCGCGGCACAGCGCTTCCATCCCGGCGCGGTCGTCGTCGTCGAAGCGCGCGAGGTTCGGCGAGTCGACGTCCCACACGCCGAGCAGCGCGCCGTCGGCGCGGACCAGCGGCACCACGATTTCCGAAAGCGATGCGCCGTCGCAGAAGATGTGGTCGGGAAACGCGTTGACGTCGGGCACGACCTGGGTTTGCCGCGACACCGCGGCGGCACCGCATACACCGCGCCCCAGCGCGATGCGGATGCAGGCCGGCTTGCCCTGGAACGGTCCCACCACCAGTTCGCCGCCATCGAGGAAATAAAACCCACACCAGTTGATGTCGGGCAGCGCGTGGTACGCCAGCGCGGCGAAGTTGGCGGCGTTGGCGATGAGGTTGGTTTCGTCGTGCAGCAGACCACGCGCCTGCTGCGCGAGTTCGGCGTACAAGGCGGGCTTGTCGGTGGCGATGATCGGAGCGGCTTTGAACATGTTGCTTGCCTCGCAGGAGAGCTTGAGTTCAGCGGCCGCCGCAGGCGGTCCGCTGGAACGAACAATGGGACCCAATTTTGAAACACGAGCCGGTCCGACCCCGTATTATCGCGCAATGGCAGAAACCGGTGTGCCGACGACGATGGACTCCCGGCGCGAGCGCACCGAAAGCGCGCGCCTGGACAATTTCGTTGATGGTACTTTTGCGTTCGCGATCACGTTGCTGGTGATCAGCGGCACCAGCCTGCCGAAAGACATCGCGACGCTCGAACATGCCTTGCGCGGCATCCCGGCATTCGCTGCCTGTTTCGCGCAACTGGCGATTTTCTGGCACGGGCACGTACGCTGGCGCGACAGCGTGCACCTCACCGACCGCGCGAGCCTGTTGTTGTCATTGTTGCTGGTTCTTTTCGCGCTGATCTTCGTGTTCCCGCTGCACCTGGTGTATGCCAGCTTTTTCAGCGCCATTACGCATGGCTGGCTGTCGCCCGATTTCGCGTTCGCCAGCGTCAAGCTGCCGGCGCTGACCGCCTTGTTTGTATGCTACGGTTTGTCCTACGCCTGCATGGCAGGCGCGCTCGCGCTGCTGTTCCGGCACGGTGCGCGCAACGGGAATCTGACGCCAGCGAACGCGATTCCGGTGCGCGTCAGCGTGGCGTCGTGGGCCTATTACGCAGGCATTGGGCTGCTGTCGGCGTCGCTCGCCTTGTTGGCGTTCGTGACGGGTATCGAGTGGCTGATAGCGGTCGCCGGGTTCAGTTACGCGCTGCTGGGGTTCACCGGCGGCATCGCAAACCGCTATCGTGCGCGCATGGAACAAGGACGGGCCTAGTGAAGGCAAAAGGCGTATTCATCACCGGCACCGACACGGGTGTCGGCAAGACCTGGGCGGCCTGCTCGTTATTGCACGCGCTGCGCGCGGCGAACCTGCGCGCCACCGGCATGAAGCCGGTCGCAAGCGGCTGCGATGAAACCGCCGAAGGCCTGCGCAGCGAGGACGCACTGGCGCTGATCGCGGCCAGCTATCCGAAACCTGAGCGCTACGAGCACTGCAATCCGTTCGCCTTCAAGTTGCCGGTGTCGCCGCACATCGCGGCCGCGGAAATGGATGAAGAAGTGACGATGCCGCCGATCGAGGACGCCTACGACTC